>Ga0315289_10013152_pt1 | contig 11606 bp, 8 predicted proteins | sample YL17G11_40_MG_FD_203452 | JGI IMG/M metagenome (GOLD analysis project Ga0315289, IMG submission 203452) | Sediment microbial communities from Yellowstone Lake, YNP, Wyoming, USA - YL17G11_40 | ecosystem: Environmental > Aquatic > Freshwater > Lake > Sediment | place: USA: Wyoming | collected... | reverse complement strand
GCGAGAATTCGCGCGTGGCGGCCTGGGCCTTCGCTCGCCCGCACGTTCAGAGCGCGTATGCCAATGCGTTTGCCACGCCGGACGGGAAGTACGCCATCACCGCCGGAACCCGCCATGAGAGTTACGACATGGTGCTGGTGCGCCTCCCTCCCTTCCCGCCATGGACGTCACAGCCCGGCAACACGTTCGAGCGGGTGAAGCTGTCGATCGCGTCGGCGCCGCGCGGGACAGACCACGTGGTGGTGGATTTCGGCTACGGGGAGCGGGGCGCGCCGTCGAACTACGACTGCACCAGCCGGGCGGAGGACTGCGTGGTGACGTCGGCCACGGTGAACGAGGCCAACCCGTTCACCTGGGCGGGGGAGGTGAAGTCAGGGGTTCCCTGCGCGTCCGGCTGCTCGGTGGAGATCCCGAGGCTGCCGGGGAGAGTTCTGTACGCGAGGATCCGGTACCGGGCGAGCGACGGCTCGGTTCTGCGCAGCGAGCCGCTGCCGCCGCTGTAGGATGGGGGCGGGCCGGGCAGTAGCACAGCGTAAGTGTCGCCAACTCACCGCGGCAGCACGGTGAGCGTTGCGGACTTCGCAAAGCCGCTGGCGTCGGTCCCCGTGATCGTCACGGTGGCCGCGGCGGCGACGGGGTTGGTTGTGTAGGCAAAGCGCGCACCGCTCTGGCCTTCGGGAATGGTGACCGGATCCGGCCGAGGGACGGCATTGGGATCGGAACTCGTGAAGGTGACAGTCACTCCGCCGGGAAGCGCCGGGCCGTTCAACACGACGCTGCTGGCCGGGCTGCTATTGCCCCCTACGATCGAGGAGGGGTAAAGGACGAGGACCGTGATGCGGGGCGGCGCCACGGTCAGCGTGGCGGTCTTGGTGACACCGCCGGCGGAGGCGGAGAATGTCACCGTCACCGGGTCGCGAGTTGGCACCGAAGTGATCTCGAAGGTCTGGGAAGTGCCGCCGGCGGGCACTGTGACCGACTCGGGCACGGAGGCGATGTCCGGGTGGGAACTCGACAGGCGAACCATCATCCCGCCGGGCGGCGCGAACCCATTGAGGGTGACCCGATTGCTTTTGCTGGCACCGCCGCCGGTCAGCGGGTTGGGGCCCACGGACAACGCGGCCAGGGCGGGGGGCGCCACTGTCAAAACGGCCGTCTTGGTTGCACCGCAGCAGGTGGCGGAGATGATGACTGTAAGAACGTCGGGGACTGGGACGGACTTGATCTCGAAGCGGGCACTGGAGGCACCGGCGGGAACGGTCACCGATTCCGGCACGCTGGCGATGCTGGGCGCCGAACTCGACAGCGCAATCGACATGCCCCCCTCCGGCGCCGGCCCACGCAGGCTCACCGTGTTGTTCGTGCTGGGGGAGCCGCCGGTAGTCCTGGGGTAAGAAAATGCGATGGTGTTCAACTGCGGCGCGTCTATCACCACCTCCTTGGAGATCGCCCGCCCGCTGTAGCTCGCGCTCAGGGTGACCCGAGCGGAAGAGGCAACGGGCTTCGCGGTCACCTTGAAGGAGACCGTATGGTGGCCTGCGGGTACCACCACGATGTCCGGAACGATGAGCGGCTCCTCAAGCAGCACCGAGATTTCGACCGGCAAGTCGGCGCTAGGGCCCCCGCTCATGGTGAGGGTCACCGAGGCGGCCGTGCCGCCAGGAATGGAGGCAGGCACGGTAAGCGAATAGGGGCTCATGGGGTTGACAAAGCAGGCGGCGCTGGCGGTTCGACCCAAGTAAGTGGCAGTAATGACGCCCCTGATCTTCTCGGCCGTGGGGCCGGTGTGAAAGGCGAGGTCCACGACCACGGCGCCTTCCGGCACAGGGAGCGATTCGGGCAGCAGCAGGATGCCAGGAAGCGTACTGGACAGCGACACCGAACCGCCTCCTTCCGGAGGCGGCGAGTGCAGTATGATCCGGTGGCCGGTGAAATACGACTCCCCCGCAAACGTGTCGCCCTGCAGAGCAAGCTGAAACTGGGGCGGGAGCAGCGACAGTTCAGCTTGCGTCGAGGAAGAGCCCAGCGTGGCGGTCAGGGTGACGGTAACCTTCTCTGGGGCGAACCGGGTGGTAATGGGGAAGTAGGCCGAGAAGGCTTTGCCGGGTTCCACGGCCACGGAGTCCGGTACGATCACCAAGTCGGGGCGCGAGCTCGACAAAGAGACGGCGGCTCCCTCCGGCCCGGCCACACCGTCCAACAGGACCAGGTTCCGAGAGCTGGTGAAGCCGGCGGTGAGCGTTTCGGGCCCCAGGTTGAGGCTGCGCAAGCCTTCGGGCAAGAGCGTGACGCTAACTTCCTTGGTCTGTTCACCGCGCCGGACGGTCAAGCGGACCGTAGTGAGCGACTCCACGCGGGAGGTGGCCAGCGGGAAGGGCGCGAAGCTGAGGCCGGCCGAAGCGTAGACCGAATCCGGCACGCTGACCAAGGCGGGGTCAGAACTCGTCAGGAAGACGGTTTCGCCGCCCGGCCCCGCGGGCTTCTCCAGGACCACCTGGCTGAGGACGCTGCTGGCGCCACCGACCAGCCGAGCGGGCACGGGCACCACACGGAGGGCGGCCGGTGAAGCATTGGCCTGCACCGCCCCGAGATCGGTTTGCGGGCCGCGATTGCGGTCGAGGATGTCGGTCTCAGGAGACTGCTCGGGGACCGCGCGGCCGATCGCAGCGCTGCCGGGAGCAGGGATGCCATAAAGCATGACCAGCCGCTCGAATTCCTGCCGGATCGTCTTCGAACCGCTCGGGAAACTCTCCCCCGTCCAGCGCGGCAGCAGCACTTTCCCGATCGGCGGAAGCTTGGGATCGGCGACCAGCGCCCGCGCGTCATCCGTGTACTGGACCGAATCCTTGTCGGGCGTCTGCCCGATCGGGATCGGCTCGCCGCCGTTCCAGTACAGGTTGTTGTCGATCACCAGGCTGACCGCTTCCTCCCGGAACCCGTCGGCGAAATTGCCCATCGTTCCGCTCGGGTCGGACCAGATGTTGTTGAGCAACTGGAAATTCTTGTTCATCACGCCCGGCCCGCCCCGCGTGAACCGCACCGCGTACGCCGAGCTCGGCAGGTCTCCCGTGATGGTATTGTTCCGGAAGACTACATCTTTCGCGCCCTTTGAGCTGAACGGAGACCGCATCCTCTCCGCCGAGTTCCCGATCATGAGGTTGTTCTCAACCACCGCGTCCTGGTACTCATAGAAGGGCAGTCCGTCTTCGCCGAACAGTACAAAGTTGCTGCCCACCCCGCCGACCCAGTTCAGAAACACGTTGCTGCTGATCTGCGTTCGTCGCGCCTCGGGCACCTCACCCGAGTTCTTCACCACGATGAAGCCGTGCGTGTCCTTGCCATCGTACGGGCTGTCGGAATAGTCGTTGAAGAAGATGTTGTCGCGAATCGTGACATCCGTGGCCCCGTTGACATCGATGTGCTGGCCGGCGGCGCCCTGCTGGTTGTAGAACACGTTGCCGATGATGAGAAGGTTGCGGGGGCTATCGTTGATTTTGAGGATGTCGTTGTTGAGGCTGTCGTGAAAGATGTTGTCGGCCAGGATGATGTTTTCGGAGCGAGCGATCTGCGAGCAGAGCGGCACGGCAGTGGGGTACGTGCTCTTGGAGACGTCAAAGCCGGTGAAGACCACGTTGGCGGCATCCCAGATGGAGAGGGTCTGCGAGCTGTTGTTGCGCAGCCGGGCCCGGTAGGGATGCTCGGCGCGAATCCAGGCCAGCGCGCGGAACTTCCGCGAGATGCGAACGTTGCCTTGATACAGCCCGTCGCGAACCAGGATGGTGCCGCCGGTTTCGGGCAACTTGGTCACGGCGAAGGAAATGGTCGCCCACGGCCGCTCCGGGGTCCCGCCCCCGGCGCGGTCATCACCCGCGGGGGCCGGCGCGACGTAGTACACGGGCTCGACCTGAGCCTGGAGCAGTCCCAGCGAGGCGATGAAAACAATCAGGGCGGTTCGCCACATGGCCTTGGCCACCTCCTGCTATGAGCTTACCACGGGCCCGCGTAGCGGTCCAGAGAATCAGGCTCCCGCCGCGTCGTCCTCCAACAGCAGCGGGGCTTCGGGGCGAGGCCGCCGGCGCGGCAGCAAGCCAGCGATTCCGCTCAGCCAGGCCTCGAACTCGACCGGGGCCATGGCGGCGACATCCAGCACGCGAGGAAGCAGGTAGGGGTTGGCCGATTTAGTGGCCAGGGCTGGCCGGCAAGTGACCGCGGAGCGAACACCTGCCGCCGCGAGGTACTCCTCGAACTCCGGCAGGTGGCGCCCGCTGGGATAGCAGAAATGAACGGCTGGCGAAGGGGACACCTGTTCGATGGCCCGGCGGTTGTCTTCGATCTCCTTCATAAACAGATCACGGCGCCGGGAGACGCGATGGCGGTGGGTGTGCAGTTGGACCTCCACTCCTGCGGCCGCCACTTCACGGACTTCATCCGGGTTCATCAGGTGCAGCAACCGCCGGGCGCACAGCGTTGGGTAGTCGATCGACAGCCTGGCGGCGAGCGCCGCGAGCAGGTCGTCCTTCTGGCGCCCGGACAGAGCTGCGCGCCGGGCAGCTTCGTGAATCAGCCGGATGGCCATGCTGCGCCCGGAGTCATCCAGCGGCACCGCCTGGGGCAGCACTTGCGGCCAGGACAGCAGTTGCCCGCGGCCCTTCCAGAGCAGATAGGAGAGCATCACGTCGAACACGGGGCGGTTGAAGGCCGAATAGTAGGTGGTGAGGTAGACGGTTACGGGAAAGCCGAATTCGCGAAGGATCGGAAACGCCACGCGGTAGAAGTCATAACCGCCGTCGTCGAAGGTCAGGGTGACGGCCCGCTCCGGCAAGGTTCCGGCGAACAGGCGCTCCAGGGCTTCGGCGAGGGGAAGCACCGCGGAACGGGCCTGCCGGATCATATCCAGCCGCCGGCGGAACAGCGGCGGTGGAAGAAAGAGCGCCGGGGCCCAGAGGTGCTCGTCCTCGATGGCGACGCCATGGTAGCAGAGGATCAGCAGGCGGCGGCGGCGCCAACGGCTGGCCAGCACCAGGGACTCGAGCCCGGCGCGCTGCACCAGGTGATAGGCGGCCAGTTTGAGGGCACGCGGAATCATGCGGAATCACCCCCAGTATATCCTCACCTCCTTCCTCCGCCCGTGCCGGGGGCGCCGCCAGGCAGAGGGGAGCAGGCGGGGGAGGCGCGCAGGAGTTCTCCGGAGGGGGGCAGGCAGCCAGCCACGGGCTTGCGTCGTGGGGCGTGGATACGAGTTCGGGCGAGGCAGGGGAGAACTACAGGCGTCCCAACTGGCAGAGCATCACGGCCTGATGGAGCACCCAATACGCATCCGCCGCATGGCGCGGGTCAACCAGAGAGCGCGCGAAGCGCAGCAGCGCGCCCTGGCGGTCCAGCAGAGGCGAAGCGGGCGCGCCGAGCAGAAAGCGCAGCCCACTGAGCGCATAGCGACGAGACAGGGGCCGGGAAATCGGCGTCTTGCTCGCGAAGGGAATCGCGGCGACTTCAGGAAATGCGCGGGCAATGGCCTGGGTGTGGAATTGTTTGTCGGCGAACATCTCTTCGGGCAGGCCGGAGAGGAAGTCAAAAACGTCCCGGTCGAGGAACGGTGCATAGACCGCCCGGAGAAACCGGCCATACAGGCCCTGGATCGTGGGACTGACCGCGCGGCGGGAACGGTTCCACAAATAGAAGAACATCATGGGGTTGTGTGTGTGCCGATAGCGAAGCAGTTCCCGGATGAGCGGCTGCCGGGGATCGGCCGCAGCCACCGCCTCGCGCCACCTGGCCGGAAGCAGGGGGAGCTGGGGTTGGGGCGCCAATCGCCGAGCCAATTCTTCGAAGCGCCCCTGCCTATAGAGCCGGCTATTCTGCTCGTCGTGGAAATGCCCGGCCGAGAGGACGTCGCCAGCGATGCCGTCATAGGAGACCGCCTCCGGATGCGCCATGGTCTGGGCGAGCGCCAGCGTCCAACCGTGCTCGAGAGCCTGGAAAGCGATGCATTCGTTCTTCTTCAGCTCCGTGGCGATGAGATCTTCCGGCACGTTGGCTTCGGCATGGGCGACGCCGAGCGCGGCGCACACCGCCCGCGCGACCAGCACGTCGTTCCGCATGGTCAGGAAGGGGGACGTGTAGCAGCAGGCGGGTTTCGCGCCGGCGGCGATGAGTTCCAGCAAGATGTGCCGGGAATCGCGTCCGCCGCTCAGCGGCAGGTGGATAGGCGCACCAGCCACGATGCGCTTGCGCACGGCGGAGCGAAACAGTTCCAAGAAGCCGTCGATGGCCGCCGGCCGGGACAATGAATTCGGCCTGATCTCCGGAAATTGCTCCCGGACTTCAAGCCGTTCCGGCGTCCAGGTGAGCACTCCGCCCACCGGGAAGGCTCTGATGGCCCGAAAAGCGGTATCGCAGCCGAGGCCGAATCCCAAGAAGAACAGGATCTGCAAAGCCGCCCAGTCGATGTGCGGTGAGACCCCGGCCTTCAGCAGGCCGCTGATTCCGGTGGACACGGCCAGGCCGTCCGGAAGTTCGGCGTAGTAGAGGGGAAACATCCCCAAGTGGTCAACTCGTGCATGGAGCCGCCGGCCATCCCAGCACCACTCTCCGGAGATGCCGTCGCGCTCGCGGGCATGCGGAACCGGACAGCCGCCACGAAATGTCGCGGGGCCGGTCACCTCCACCCCGGACGCCTTCCTTCGCAGGACCACGGTGGTCTCCACCTGCTCCTGAGTCCTTGGGGTGGCTCGGTCATTCTGCATGGGAACGCCGATCTCCATTATGCCTCGCGCTGGGAGATGCTTGCACCCCGATTGTGCCGCGCCGGGCGCAGTCCGGAGCGGACCGTCCGGCCAGGATGACGAAGCCCGGCGGTACCCAACGGATCCGGCCCAGCCGCCCGAGCATCCGGTTCAGAGTACGTTTCCAGTTCCACTGGAAAGCGAGCGCAGGGTCCGAGAGACTCTCCGCGAAGTGGTCGCTCATTAAGAGCGCCTGGAGCGGCACCAGCGAATACGGCTGGTTGTAGCCCGGGCTCGCCCAGTAGAACTGGGACACCGGAAACCCGCTCCGCGCCAGCAGTCTCCGGCATCCGAACTCGGTGTACGTGTACGTGCGGTATCCTCGTTCCGGGTTGACTTCGGTCCGGAAGTGATCACGAAGCCGCCTCCGGAGATAGCAACTGGCCACAGCGCGCGGCATCAGGCTGGTGTAGGCGAGTCCGGAGTGGTCCCGGCCCCCGAGGAGATCTTGGTTCCGGTCTTGGGCGGCCGCTGTGGCCGAGTGCGCGACACGTTCGTCTTCTCCGACCCGCACCGCACCCTGGAACTGGACCTTTGCGAGGCCCGGGCAATCTCTCCCACGTTGCGCTCCACGATGCGGCCATCGACGTACTCGCGGTCGCCGTCCTGGTACTGGGTCTCCAGATACTCTTCCACCGGAACCAGGGTGGGGGACTCCATACCCCTATTCCAGCTCCGGCGCCGGCGCCGGTTCCACCCGCCAGGGCCGGTCGCCGGCTCAGCCAGCCCAGCCGGAGGGCTAGGATGCGTCATCAGTCCCCGGCCCGGGCTGAAGTCCAGCGGCGCCGCTGCCGATCATATCCCTGAGCGGAGTGGGACGCGCCAGCGGCCGCGGCGTGTTGAATTATGTTGCGGCCTGCGCTATGGTGAATGGTTTGCTGACGGAAGGTTCCGAATCAGCGCTTTCGTATCGGGTGGCTCCAAACTCGAGCGAGCGGCCCTCGCCAAAAGGGGCCAGCTCCCAAGCTTCCAGGAGGTTTCTAGCCGATGCCTCGCATCACTGATGCCTATGCCCTGTGGCTTCAGGCAGGCGCTCTCGATCAGTCCGGCCCCGGGTACCTCTACCTGGTGCTCGGCATCAGCCTGCTGTCGCTTCTAGTGGCCTACGGGTTTGCCCGCTACGTCCTGCGGCAGGACAGCGGCAGCCCCGAGATGCAGAAGATTTCCAACGCCATCCGGCAGGGGGCGGAAGCGTTCCTGCGCCGGCAGTACACCACCATCGTGACGCTGGCCGTGGTCCTGGCGGTCGTCATCTACCTGGGCTACTTCCTCGGCACGGGGAAGGCCACGCTGGCGGTGCGCATGACCATCTCCTTCGTCATGGGCGCCATCTGTTCGCTGGCCGCCGGCTTCTGCGGGATGTGGGTCTCGATCCGGGCCAACATCCGCACCGCCTCGGCCGCCCGCACGGACCTGAACCGCGCGCTCCAGATCGCCTTGCGCGGCGGGGCCGTCACGGGCCTGAGCGTGGTGGCGCTGTCGCTGCTGGGCGTGGGCGGGCTGTTCTGGTTCTTCGACGGCCTCTCCAACGTCAAGGACGTTCCCTTCCAAATCGTGGCCTTCGGCTTCGGCGCCAGCTTCGTGGCGCTGTTCGCCCAGTTGGGCGGCGGCATCTACACCAAGGCCGCCGACGTGGGCGCGGACCTGGTGGGCAAGCTGGAAGCAGGCATTCCCGAAGACGATCCGCGCAACCCGGCCGTCATCGCCGACCTGGTGGGCGACAACGTGGGCGACTGCGCCGGGCGCGGCGCCGACCTGTTCGAATCCACCGCCGCCGAGAACATCGGCGCCATGATTCTCGGCGTGGCGCTCCTGCCGGTGTTCGGCATCTACGGCGTGCTGTTCCCGCTGGTGGCCCGCGCCTTCGGTCTGATCGCCTCCATCGTGGGCGTGCTCATCGTGCGGGTCAAGGGCAACGAAGACCCCATGAAGGCCCTCAACCGCGGCTACTACGTGACCACGGTGCTGGCCATGGCCGGGTTCTTCGTGGCGGTGAGGCTGCTGCTGGGCGGCAACCTGCATCTGTTCGCCGCGGGCGTCGTCGGCATAGTGACCGCCTTCCTGTTCGTCTGGATTACGCAGTACTACACCGAGTACCGCTACCGGCCGGTGCTGTCGATTGCCGAAAGCGCCAAGACCGGCCCGGCCACCGTGATCATCACCGGCTTCTCGGTGGCGCTCGAGTGCACCGGGCTGCCCGTGCTGGCGATCTCGGGGGCCATCCTGGGCTCCTACTTCCTGGGTTTCCACGCGGGCCTGCCGGGCGTGGATCCGGTGGCGGCGGGCTTCTATGGCACGGCCATCGCCACCATGGGCATGCTGTCCACCTGCGCCTACATCCTGGCCATGGACACCTTCGGGCCCATCACCGACAACGCCGGCGGCATCATCGAGATGTCCAAGCAGTCTGAGGACGTCCGCCAGCGCACCGACCGCCTGGACGCCGTGGGCAACACCACCAAGGCGCTCACCAAGGGTTACGCCATCGGCAGCGCCGCTTTGGCCGCCTTCCTGCTCTTCACCGCGTACATCGATGCGGTCAAGGAGCAGATGACGCGCATGGGCCAGAAAATCGGCGAGTTCGTCATCGACCTGGGCAACGTCCCGGTCTTCACCGCCGCCCTGATCGGAGCCACGCTGGTGTTCCTCTTTTGCGCCTTCGCCATCCGCGCGGTCAGCAAGACCGCGCAGACGGTTATTGAAGAGGTGCGCCGCCAGTTCCGCGCCAACCCCGGCATCATGGCCGGCACGGCCGAGCCCGACTACGGCGTCTGCGTGGACATCGTCACCAAGGGGGCGCTCAAGGCCATGGTGCTGCCCGGCGTCCTGCCCGTGCTGGGGCCGCTGGCCGTGGGCCTGATTTTCCGCAGCTTCGGCGTAACCGCGTCCGGGCTCCCCGTGGGCGCGGTGGCGGTGGCCGCCATGCTGATGGTGGGCACCATCACCGGCATCCTGGTCGCCCTGATGATGAATAATGGCGGCGGCGCCTGGGACAACGCCAAGAAGTACGTCGAGACGGGCAAGCTGGGCGGCAAGGGTTCCGATGTTCACAAGGCCCTGGTGGTGGGCGACACGGTGGGCGATCCCTTCAAGGACACCGCCGGGCCCTCGCTGCACGTGCTGATCAAGCTGCTGAGCACGATCACCCTGGTGGCCGCGCCGCTGTTTATTTAGCGGCGGATCGTAGGTGGTAGGAGGTGGGAAGTGGAACGGGTGTGCTTTCTGCTGAAGGTGAAGCCTGAACGCCTCGAGGAGTACCAGCGGCGCCACCGGGCGGTCTGGCCGGAGATGCTGGAAGCGCTGCGCCAGACCGGCTGGCACAACTACTCGCTGTTCCTCCGGGACGACGGGCTGCTGGTGGGGTACCTGGAAACGCCGGATTTCGAGAAGGCCCGGGCCGGGATGGCCGCGCGCGAGGTCAACGCCCGCTGGCAGCGCGAGATGGCGCCCTTCTTCGAGGAGCTGGAGGAGCGCCGGCCGGATGAGGGAATGCTGCGGCTGGAGGAGGTGTTCCACCTCGACTAGGCCTGCCAGCCGGCCGGGACGCGCTCAGCCCCGCGCGCCGTCGGGGTGGCACTCTCCGCCGCCCCAAGCGGCCGGATCACATGCTAACGACAAACGTGTGCTTCGGGGGTTGCCAGCGGGGGCGATCGGGTGTATATTCGACTTGTTCGGGGGCCTGAAATGTCAGTCCCGGCTTGTCATGCGCGCGGCGTGCGCAGGGTTCTGCCCACCGCAGCTTCGGACCGGTCGGTATGAGCCCAGAACAAAGGCGGACCATTATGCGCATGACGATTGCACTGTTCGCGGTCCTCGCCACCCTATCCCTGCTCAGTCCGGCCCTTGCCCAGAACCCCTGCGAGGAAATCGGCTCGGACTGCCGGGTGATGAGCGGGGTCGAGGTGAAGGCCCTGAAGGAACGGGTCCTGGCCGCCAAGGCGGCCCTGCCGGTCCCGGATCCGGCCCGCTACGCGCACGACGGCGCGGTCGAGGCTAGCACCATGCCGTTCGTCGCGGAAACAGGCATCCCCGGCGCCGTGCCGACGTGCCGGTCCTGGCCGGCCGGCTGTTTGACCACGCTGAATACTCTCTCTTTCGGCTACGTCCGCCGGGCGGAGCGGGGGAAGACCGGGGACAAACCCAAGGACATCGTCGCGGCGGCCCAGCAGATGATGGCCGGGTTCGAGAACCGCGTCGAGGTGAACGTCTGGCTCCGGCCGCATTCGCACCTGGTGGACGATGCGGGCGGGAAGTGCGTGGACGTGAGCGACCCGGAGGCCGTCAACGTCGAGAAGAGCGCCACCTTCCTCTCCTGGGAGAGCGGTGAGGGGGTGGTCAACCTCCACCTGGTCTTCGGGCCGCGCACCTGCAAAGAGGCGGAGACGCTGAACGTCGAGAGGCCGGCTAAGGCCTTCGCGCCTGTGAAGTCCCTCGAGCTCCAGATCTCCGGCCCGAAGGCCGAGGTCGCAGCGCTGAAGAAGAAGATCGACCGCAGGGCCTTCGAGGCGTTGCTCGGCGCGGTGGTGAAGTGAGGCAGTCGGTGGCCGGCGGGCGCCAGGGCCCGCGCCATAACCGCGGCCGCGCCGTGGCTGCGTGGACCAGCCTGTTCCTGTTGGCCTGGCCCGCAATCTCCGCAGCCCAGTTTCCCGGGCAGGAAGACGCCGGCGGCGTGTCCTGTCCGCCCGCGAAGCCGCGGGTGAGCGTCGCGGGCCGGGCGGCGCCGACCGAGAAGGAGTACCTTGCGCTGGTGGCCCGCGAGCAGCAGAAGGCGGCGCGCGACATGTCAACCGACGGGATGCGCACCATCGACCGCAACGTGCTGGC
>Ga0315289_10013150_pt1 | contig 11606 bp, 8 predicted proteins | sample YL17G11_40_MG_FD_203452 | JGI IMG/M metagenome (GOLD analysis project Ga0315289, IMG submission 203452) | Sediment microbial communities from Yellowstone Lake, YNP, Wyoming, USA - YL17G11_40 | ecosystem: Environmental > Aquatic > Freshwater > Lake > Sediment | place: USA: Wyoming | collected... | reverse complement strand
TTGCTGGGTTTGGGACCGACTTTGCTGAACTCGCCGCCGGGGTAGCCCAGCTCGACGGGGACCACGGCCCTGCGGAACCCCCCGACGCGCATCCCGCGCACCGCCTCGTCAAACCCGGCGATCACGCTGCCGTCGCCCAGCGTGAACCTGAGAAAGTCCTTCTCGTCCCCCGTGAAGGACCCGCCCCTGGCCTTGTTGCGCGCCTCGAAGGGCCTGCCGTAGTATCCCAGGGTGACGCCGGACCAGTCAACGGTCACGGTGTCCCCGGGCTCCGCCGTCAGCTCCCTGGAGTCGCTCGACGAGGGCGCCTCGACGAGGTCCGCGTACTGCAGGCCACTCGGCAGCTGCTTGTACCCCTCGACGACCGTCCTGGGCTTGCCGTAGTTCTTCCCTTCGAGCCCGGCCATGGGCTCGAAGGTCGAGAGGGAGTTATTGCTTTTGGCATCGGCGGAGGCCGGGAGAGCGGGAGCGACGGCGGAGGCGGCGGAGAGGGCGGCGAGGGCCGCGAGAGACACGAGCTGGTCCCTCCTCGTGGCGCCGCCGCTGCCTCCGCCGCTGCTGCCGCTGCGTTCTGCTGCTGCTTCGGTCGCCGAGCCTCCTTCGTTCCTTGCCGCTGCTGCTCTCACGGGCTGCCGCGTCGCGCGCGCGCTGTTGGCGTCGAGAGAAAGAGAGGGACGAGGAAAGAAAGGGGTGGGGGAGAGTTGAGAGGGGGTTGTCTCCGTCAGCGGCGGCGGGAAAAAAAAAAAAAAAGCCGCCGAGGAGGAGGGCCAGCGAGCGAGCGAGAGAAAGAAAAAAGAAAAAAAAACAATCGAGCAGCGGTCTCGCTGCCTTCTGTTCCCTCGTTCTGATCAGATGAAGATCCACGCACCATCCGGAGGTCGATGCCGCGGCGGAGCGGAGCGAGGCCTGGCGCATGGTGTATCGAATCTGATGAGAGAAGAAACAGAGTCGATCGCTTGCTCCTCTCTGTGGCGAAAAAGAGCGAAAGGGAAAAAAAGTGACGACCAAGGTGGAGGGGGAAAAAAAGCTCTCTTCATCTGATTGTCACACTCTTCAAAATCCTTCGCTGCTGCTTCTCTTCAAAGTCCTTCGCTGCTGCTTCTCTTCAAAGTCCTTCGCTGCTGCTTCTCTTCAAAGTCCTTCGCTGCTGCTTCTCTCGCGGAAACAGCCAGCGCTTGCGTGCCAACTCTCGCGCACGCCTTCGCCGTTCTCTCTCCTCTCCTTAACGCAGGAAGGGGTATCGAAAGAGGGCCGGAAAGCAAGACAGGGAGGCTTGTGAAATCTCTGTCAAAAGAAAAAACTTTCAATGCGCTTGTCGGCCGCCCTTTCTTCTTCGTCGGCGTCGGCGCAGCCCGCCGCGCGCTCTCCGCGCTGCCTCTCGCGCGCGCTGCTCGCCCGACACGCGCTGGTGGGTCAATTTCGATTTTTTTGATCGACTCGTGATGATGGGGGGCGCAGTGCTTGGCGCGAAAGCGGTAGAAATGAGGGCCGCCATTTAGGACAATTGGCGAGCGAACGAGGGCAAAACTCGTTGACCCCCGTCTTTTTTGCTCGACCTCTTCCAATGACCCCAAAAACAAAAAAACAGGCCGCTCCTCGCCCGCTGGTGGTGAGAGCAGAGCTCGCGTCGCCAACGTCGTCGCCTTGGTCGTCGTCGTCGAAGAGCTTCCGAGCTCCTCGTCCCGCCGCCCTCGCTCGCAGCGGGAGCATCCGCAGCAGCCGAGCGGCCAACCCCTCTCCCCTCCGCGCCTTTTCCGCCGGCGCCGCAGACGCCGGCGCCGGCGCCCTCCTCGGCGGAGGGGGCGGCGGCTCTTCCGGCGGAGGAGGAGGCTCCGCCAAGCCCCGCCCCACGGACGATGCCGGCGACGACGGCGGCGAAGAAGACGGCGAGGAGACCTACCTAGACGCGGCAGCGGCGGCGGCGGCGGCGGCTGCCAAGGGCGTCACCCTCCCCGCCGACTTCCTCGCCGCCGCCTCGTCCGCGGGCGGCCTCCGCGCCTCGGCCCTCGCGTCCTACGCCGCGCTCTTCGGCTCCAGGTCGTCCCTCAGCCCGATCGCGCGCGCCCTGGCCGCGGCCTTCCCCTTCGTGCGGGACCGCCTCCTGCGGGACCCGCGCTACCTCTTCAAGGTCGGCGCCGAGGTCGCGATCGACGCCGGCTGCGCGACGGTCGCCGAGGTCCGCAAGCGCGGCGACGACTTCTGGGGCGAGTTCGAGTTCTACCTGTCCGATCTGGTGGTGGGCTGCGTGCTGGACGTGGTGCTGGTGACGCTGATGGCCCCCGCGATGCCGATCGGGAAGGGGGGGTCGAGGGCCCTCGCGGCCTCGTCGCAGTCGCTGGCGGCCAAGGTCGTCGCTCCGCTCCGGAGGGCGGCGGCCAAGGTGCCGTCGGCGGTGCTCGAGGCCAGCGTCCCCGGGGCGAGGCCGTACACCCTGGCCCAGCGCGCCGGGTGCCTGTTTGTGAAGTTCGGCGAGTACAGCCTTGCTGGAATGGGCTGCGGCCTCGTCGGGCAGAGCGCGGCCAACGGGCTGATGGCGGCCAAGAGGGAGTTCTCCGAGCGCCGCGCCGCGAGCGCGGAGAAGGCGGGGGGAGGAAAGGAGCGGCAGCAGAAGCGGCCTGCCGTCGTGCACCTGACCCCCCCGCCCGTGGGGATGACGGCCCTGACCTGGGGCCTGTTTATGGGGGTGTCGTCGAACGTGCGGTACCAGATCGTCTACGGGCTGGAGCGCGCCGTCGACATGACGGTGAGATTTTTTGTCTTTTGAATTTTTTTCTCTCTTTTTTTTCCGGGCATTTTTGGATAAAAAATTGCTCACTTTTTTTCTTTCTTTCCTATCAAAAACAAACTTTCAACAGGTCGCCAAGAAGCTGCCCGCCGCGGCCTACGTCGCAACGCTCGCCTTCCGGTTTGCCAACAACGTCATCGGAGGGGAGAACTTTATCGACATGGCGAGGTGGACCGGCATTCAGTAGAAAGTAGAGAGGGAGAGAGAAAGAGTTTTTTTCTTTTTTGTTCAATTTTTTGGTTTTTTGGGGTTGGGGTGGGGGGCTCGAAATCATTTAAGAAAATGTTTCCTTTCTTTTCTTTTTTCAAATTACAAGAGGCAAGTTCCCATTGAAACGCGAGAATCCCCCCCCCCTTCCATATAAATACAAGTTTCTCTCCGCTTTCAGTCGAAAGGGTTGAAGCTCGCCGGAAGAGCCGAGCGCGGGGCCGCGGGCGCCGGCGGCCCCAGGGGCGGCGGCGGGGCGGACAGGAGGTCGGGGATCACGGTCGCCGCGGGAGCAGCAGCAGCAGCGCCGCCGTTCGGTGTTCCTGCTGGCGCTTCTTCTGTTGCGGGGAACCCGGGGAGCAGCTGAGACGCGGCAGCGGAAGCGGGAGCAGCCGGAGAAGCAGCAGCGGCCGGATCCGGCCTCCTCAGAGGAGGAGGACCAGAAGCAGCAGAGGTCGCCGCCGCCGCCATTGCCACGTTCAGCGCCTTTGCCAGATAGCTCGCCACGGCCGCGGCGCTCGGCCTCTCCCTCGGGTCCCTCGCCAGGCATCCGGCAGCCGCCTCTGCTACCGCCGCCACCGAGTGCGCCGGCGGAGGCAGCCGGTTGGGACTCTCAGGGAAGAGCCCCAGGTCCATCTGCGACGAGAGGAGCTCGAGGTCGCCCGTCGCGGCGGCCTCGGCAGCCGCCCTTCTCCGCTCGGCGGCCCCGCTGCTGCCGCCGCCGGAGGCGGGCGTCCCCGTGAGCAGGTCGATCAGGAGGACGCCGAGGGCGTATATGTCTGCGGAGGCCGCCGTCGCGGCCGCCGCGGCCGGGTCGAGCGGAGGGAGAGAAGAGCGGGCGGCGGAGGGCGGGGCGCTCGCCGCCGCTGCCCGCTCGAGCAGACACCGCGCCTCCGGAGCCTCGTATCCCCTCGTCGCCGCCCGGCCCCTCGCCGCGGCGGGCGGCCCAGACGCCGGCGACGACAGCCCGAAGTCGCACAGCACGCCAGTCACCGGCTGGTGACTCCTCCTCGCGACGAGCACGTTCATCGCGGAGATGTCCCCGTGCGCGATCCCGACCCCGCCGCCGCCGCGCGGCGCCGACGGCGCCGCCGCCGGGGCGGCGTGCAGGGCGGCGAGGCCCGCGGCGGCGCCGGCCGCGACGGCGACCCTGTCGGCCCAGGGCAGCGAGGAGGGGCCCTCGAGGGCGTCGGCGACGGACTCACCGCCCTCGACGCGCTCGAGCACGGCGGCCCGCACGACGCCCGCTCGGCCCTGTCCCGCCGCCGCCGCCGCCGCCGCCGCCGCCACCACCGCCGCCTCGCCCGCGCCCGTGCCCGCGCCTCCTCCCTCGACGCAGATGCCGAGCAGGCGGACGATGTTGGGGCTGGGCTCCCGCCCCCTCAGGGCGCAGACCTCGGCCTCGAACTCGGCCTCCCCCTGCAGCGAGCCGGGCTCCAGCAGCTTGACTGCGACGGCGACGGCGCGGGTTCGGGACGGCGAAGAAGAGGGGCTCGGAGGGGAGGCGCTGCGGCTGCTGCTGCTGCAGAGGAGGTCGCCGGCGAAGACCTGCCCAAACCCCCCCTCGCCGATGCGGCGAGAGCGAGAGAAGCCCGCCGTCATGGCGAAGAGCTCGTCCGAGGTGAAGGTGCGGAGGTACTGTTGATGGTGCTGCGGGACGGAGGAGGGAGAAGAAGCAGAAGAAGGTGCCGCGAAGGAGGTCGAGCTCGAGTATGATGCGTTGTTGCCCATCGTCTCTCCGCATCTCCCTCGCCTCCGCCGTCTTCGGTTTGTCTCGCGGTGGCCGCTGCTGCTGCAGCGGTTGCTGTGGCCAGCTCCCATTTTTCGTCCTCTCAAGCTTGAGAAAGAGAAAGAAAAGAGATTGAGGGGCCCTGGCCTTGGCCCCTCCTCCAAGTGTTTGGAAAGCGGAAGGAAAAGTGGACCGTTACGGCGTTGTCGCTCGTCGATTCTCGACCTCGACCTCTCTGTCTCTCTCTCTCTTTCTTCAAAACTCAAAAACGCGAGAGCGTGTGAAACAGAACCCCGGAATCTAAATCGACGCAACTGCTCCTGCTTTTAACACTGGGAAAGAAACATCAACAACGAACCAAAAGCTTGCCTCATCCGATCTAAAAAATCACTCTGAAATGGAAAAAAAAACTCTTTCAACCTACGTCTATTACTCATCCTCCACCTCCGTCTTCTTCCTCCACTTTTTTCCCTCAACCCCTCTCTCTTCCTTCAGCTCATCCTCACGATCCCCGCCGCCACCAGCTTCTCGATCTTCGCCATAACCTCGGGCTGCGCCGCGTGCCTCCTCGCGGCCTCGGGGTCGTCCTGGAAGTCCTGGAGCACCTGCCTGATGACGGGGTCCTGCAGGATGTTCTGAATCTCGGGGTCGGCCAGGGCGCGCTGCTGGCGCTCGGCGACCTCGGCGTCGGTGGCCCCGCCGGCGCTGAAGCTCCTGATCGCGGCCACGCAGCGTGCCATTCCTTCCTTCAATTCGGCGCTGTCGGGCTCGACTGCGAGACCGGCGCGGTAGGTCTCGAGAGCCTTGTCAAAGTCCTTCATGAAAAACTGCAAGTGCCCCTTGCGAGAGTATCCCTTCACGAAGTCGGGCTTGAGCTTGATGCACGCGTCGGCGTCCTTCACGCCGTCCTGCCAGGCGCCGAGCTTGGTGAAGCACGCGGCCCGGTTGGACAGCAGCTTGTGCGCGTCCTCGTACCTCCCGGGCGGGCCGCGGGCGAGGGCCTCGGTGTAGTGCTTGACCGCCTCCGGGAACCGGCCCTGCTGGAAGGCCTCGTTGCCCCTCTCGCGCTCGGCGGAGGCGAGCACGAGGTCGACGTAGGCCTCCTCCTGGTTTTTGGTTCGAAGGGAGTGAGTTTGTATTCGAAGGGAGTGATGGTTGTGTTTTTTTTTTAAGGTGAGTGTTTTGCCTTTTTGAGCGAGTTTCTTTGCCTCCTTCGGTCGATGAGGAGAAGAAAAAAAACTTGGGGGGGAAAACCCCAACGCACCTTGCGCCTCTTGAGCTCCCGCTCCGCCTCCCCGAGCCGCTTCAGCGCGTCGGGCGCCCTGTGCTCCGTCAGCGACTTCTGGTAGCACGCGATCGCCGCCTCCAGGTCCCCCTGCTTGGCCAGGGCCGCGCCCTTCCTGGCCAAGGCCTTGGCCACCAGCTTGAAGTCGGCGCGCAGCGACCGCCCGAGCTCGACGGCGGCGTCGCAGTCCTCGACCGTGCCCGCGGCGTCCCCGGACTCGAGCTTCGCGGCCGCGCGGTTGGTCAGCAGCGTGACGTCGCTCGGGTCGAGCTCGAGCGCCTTGGAGTAGGCCTCGATGGCCTCCGCGAACTTCTTCGACTTGTAGTGCGCGTTTCCCTGCTCTTTGAGCGCCGCGGCCTGGGCCTTGAGCCTCGCAGCCTCTGCCTTGGCGGCGCGCTCCTCTTCGGTCTCGGTCTCGGCCGCAGGGGGAGGAGGAGCGGGGGGTTCGGGGGCGTCCGCTGCCTTGCTTCCTCCTCCGCTGCCGCCGCCGCCGCCGTCGCCTCCTGCGGGAGCGGGCGCGGGGGTCGCAGGCCCCTGCCCTCCCTCTCCTGCCGCCGAGGGAGAGGCCCCTTCCTCGCCTGCTGCGCCCCCTCCTTCCCCGCCCTCTCCGCCCGCGCCTCCTCCTCCCGCTCCGGCGACGATGCTCACCCCGAGCGCCACGCTCAGCGCCCGCTGGAACCTCTCGTCGCTCAAGAATTTGCTCATTGCCGACGGGTCCCTCCGCACCTCGGCCAGCATCCGAGCGAACTCGGCGTCGCCCGCCAGGCCGCGCGTCGAGGGGTCCGCGGCGAGCTTTGCCAGGAACGAGGGGCCGAAGAGGCCGTCGCCGTCCTTGGCGTTGAGGGCGCGGGTGGCGTCGGCGAGTCCCGCCTTGAGCGCCTCGTTGTCGGGCTCGAGCTCCAAACCTTTCTCGTATGCCTCGGCGGCCTCCTCGCCTTTGCCCAGCTTGAAGAGGGCGAGGCCAAGGCGCGAGTAACCCTTGGCCCAGGTGGGGGCGAGCTCGACGCACTTGCGGGCGTCGGCGAGCGCGTCGTCGTACCTCTCGAGCGAGGCCAGCGCCGCGGAGCGGTTGGAGAAGAGGACGTGTTGGCTCGGGGGCGCGGCGGCGCCGGCGTCGCCCGACGACACGGCGATCGCCTCGGAGAACGCGGCGACGGCCGCGTCGAAGTCCTTGGCCGCAAAGGCCGCGTTTCCTTTCGCCTGTTGAAGAACAGTTTGAGAGAGAACGTGTTGTGGTAGATAGGGTGAGTAAGAGGGAGAGGGAGGGAAAGCGAAAGAGCGAGAGAGAGAGAAGGAGAAAGCGATGGGTGGTGGGAAGGCATTCGTTTTTTCCCGTCAAGGCGGCGACGGCCCATGGCATCGACTGTGTTTTTCTTCTCCGCGCCGCCTCTCCGCCCCTGCGCCAAAAGCTCTGCCCCTGCAGGGGCAGAGCTTTTGCAGCCTAGCGCACTTTGAGCTCGTCGACCGTCGACATGTTGCTTGTTTTGGAAAATGAAAGAGAGAGTAGAGAGGAAGAACGAAGCTGAAAGAAAACGAATCGATCGAAGAAGAAGACTCCGGAGATCTGTGAGTGGAAGGGCGAAGTTTTTTTCCTCCCTTTTTCGTGTCTCAACCTCCTCCTCTTGCTCGGCCTCCGTCGTCGCCGCTTGTTCGCGAGCGAGCTGCTTCTGCTGCTACTTGGTGCGAAAGAAGCGCTCGAGGGCTCACGACGACGAAATCCCGCATCTCAAGGCGAGAGAGAGGAGAAAGCCTCTTCGCTCTGCTTCGGTCTCGGCCTCCCCGACGACTTGGACCTCGACCTCCCTTTCTTTCTTCCTCGCGCCCTCAATCACCACTCTTTTCTATTTCTTTGGATTTTTTTCTTTTTTTTTGCATAGTAGATAGGTGGGGGGTGGAGGGTGGGGGAGCTTTCTCTCATTGTCTCTCTCATTCTCTCTCTAGAAATCTCTCTCTCTCTCTCTCTCTCTTTCTCTCTCTTTTTTTCTCTTTCTCTCTCTCGGCCGCTCTCTTTTTCTTTTGAAACTCTCTCCCCGCCCCTTCAGAATAAAATCTCTATGGCGCGAATCTCTCCACCCTTCTCTTCCTCTCTTTTTGTTGTATCATTGTGCATTCGTTCGGGTAACGTTGAGGGAAAACAGATTGGGTAAAGGGAGGGGTCGAAAAAATTTTAAAAAAAGGCTCACAGCCAAAAAGCAAAAACAAAAAAAGAATCAACTCGAGCACAGCAAAAGCAGCGTCACCTCGACGACGACGGGTAAGGTCTCTCTCGCGCGTTCTCCTCTCGCACTCTCTCCCCCTCTCTCTCCCGCTTTCTGCCTCTCGCGCCGCGCCGGCTCGAAGAAAAAGGGAAAGCGCGCATCGTTAAAAGGAGAAAACGACGCTGCGACTGTGGAATCCATTTTAGTATCCTCGGCGCTGCTGCGGGTTTTTTCGTGTGGGAGGAAGACGAAAAAAGCAAAAAGAAGATGGACAAGGAATGCGAAGGGGCGTTTGCTTGCGCCATCGTGATCGTTCGATGTCGGCGTCGGCAGCGCCTCTCCCCGCAAGGAAGCGGGGAAAGTCTGGGGGGTAAAAAACGTGGAACAAAAAACTCGTCGTCGGCGTAGGGTGTTGCGTTTTTTTTTTTTTCCTCTCTCTTTTTTTCCCCTCCGACTTTTCACACCTCCCCGAGTGGGGGAAGGTATCTGAGTCGTCAATCAATCAAGAGCCTGTGTTGGAGGGGGCAGGAGCAGTAGTAGAATAGGCGCGCGCAAAGAGGGAAAAAGGGCAGCGGCAGCGCCGAAAGTGGGGGAGGCAGATCGGAAGCGGGCAAAAAAGGCAGAGGAGGGCAAGCAGAAAAAGGAGGGAGGGGGGGGGGGGGCGAGAGGAAAAAATGGTTTCTTCTTTTCCCCTTTTTCTCTCCTCTCCCCTAAACCGCCGCGAGCCTCCTCCCCCCGGTCTGCACGCCGCCGCCGCCGGAGCACGCCCCGCAGGTCCTCCTGCAGTACCCCTTGGGCGCGTTGGAGCCGTTGGCGCCCTTGCCGCCCGCCTTCATCCACCACTGCTCGCATTGGCCCCACTTCCTCTGGTCGCCGCAGGACCAGAAGGTCGACGCGGGGACGTCGTCGCAGTCTCCGCCGCCCGAGCCCCCCCCCGCGGACGAGGACGGGGGGGGGGAGGCGGAAGCGGAACTGCTCTGTCCCGCGCTGCCGCTGCCGGAGACCGAGGTGATCAGCGCCGAGTCGGCCGGGTTCGTGATCTTGAACTGCACGTTGGTCGGCATCTTGCCCAGCTGCCCCGCGGAGACCAGGACGCCGTAGCTCGTGACCGTGTCGCCCTCCGCGCCCACGATGTTGACGTCGAGCGGGTACGGCGGCGCCTTCGGGACCTCCCAGGCGCTGCCCCACTTGTTCGTCAGGTCGATCCAGGCGGCGGACCCCCCCGACGGCCTGATCTGCACCTGCTTGACCTCGGCCTTGCCGCCGGCCTGTTCGACAAAGAGCCGGAGCCACTTGTCCTGGCCGTGGGCCTGGTCGACGTAGACGACCATCTGGGTGGTGGTGTTTTTTTTTTTTGGGGGGGGGGGAGGGACGGGAGTTTCGGGAGTTTTTTTTTCGGGGGGGGTGAGTTTCGGTCTTTTTTTCCCCGAGAAGAAAGCAAATAAAATGTTTTTTTGAAGGCGCTCTCTTTCGTCCCCCACTCCTCCCAACTGATCTGATTTCTCTCTCTCTCTCTCTCTCTCTCTCTCTCTCTCTCTCTCTCTCTCTCTCTCTCTCTCGTACGCAAAAAAGACACGAGAGAAGAGAGCGCAAAGAGCGGGTAAAAGGAGGGGGAAAACAGGGAAGAGGGAGGAAAAAGAAAGAGAAGAAACGAGAGGAGGAAAAGAAGAAGCAAATAGAAAGCTTCTTCGCTCCGCTGCCGCTTCGCTCCAGAGGAAAACCAATAGAAAAGCTCCTTCCCACCGCTGCCACTTCATTCGAAGAAGACGAAAAAGGAAACAAAAACAGAAAAAAAAAACTATATCTTCTCCTTCTCACCTTTTTCGGCGGCACGCACTCGACGCGGCGGTACTCGATGTTGACCCTCCCGACCTCCATCGGCGCGAGCTTGTGGAACGTCAGCGCCTGCATGTCGAGGTGGTCCGCGCCGCACTCGGGGCACGAGTCCGTGATCTGGACGATCACGGAGACCTGGTTGGGGCCCGTGATGCAGCGGCCCTTCCAGGGCCCGTCGAGGTCGACGCAGCGCACCTCGAAGCACTGGCCGCAGCCAGAGAGCGGGCCCGCCCTGAAGAACGTGTTCTCGGTCGAGAGGGCGGCCACGGACCAGTAGGGCCACGCTCCCTTGTCGAGCATGCCGAAGCCGCACGAGCCCTTTGGGTTTTTTTTGTGTGGTGGGTGGGGGGGGGAGGGAGAGGAGGGGGGCCAGAGGAGGTGAATGTTTTGTTTTGTTTTTGTTTTCTGAGGTCGACGAGCCGCCGGCGCGCCAACCGAGCGAGAAGCGAGAAGAGAGCCGATGGAGCGGAAGACGCAGGAACGGAGAGGGGGAAAAAACGCACCACGCTGGTTCCCCACGAGGGCTCGTTCGGGTTCTTCCCGTCAAAGGGACCTCCGTAATTGGTCAGGATACCCGAGCGCCAGCCGGAGAGGCCCGTCGCCGCCTGGGCGAGAGGGGTCGCGACGAGGAGCAAGAGCGCCACAGCGCGCATCGGCATCATCGACGTCGAGAGAGTCGTTGCCTTCGTCGTCGCCGTCGCCAGTCGTCGTCGGAGTACTCGCGTCTTCCCTCCGTTTGAGCTGCTGCTCGAGCTTTCTCCGCACTTCATCGTCGGTCGTATCGGAAAGTTGCGTGCTTCGATGTTTGGCCTGGTAAAGTGGGCTCCTGGCGAGAGGAGTTGGGAGAGAGAGGGGGAGAGAGAGGGAGCGGTCGATGATGAGTGCTTTGAGAAAAAGAGGAAGAAACTTCAGGCGCTCGGGTGTTCGGTGCTGCAGGAAACGTTTCTCGCAGCACCAACGGGAGTACGAGGCCTCCTTTCCCGAGTCTCTTCCACGCAAACGCTGCATGTTGATGTTTGGGCCCTGACGGGCGGACGATGGGACGCCAATCAAGCGCTTTCGTGCACTGAAGACGGTGAAAAACCAAGCGACGCCGCGCGGCCGAACAAGGCCCCGATTGAAAAGGCAAAAACAGGACTCGATCCGCGCGCTACGGAGGCAATTACGCCCTTGCGAGCCCAGTGCTTCCCGACCAGTCGGCCGGACACACCCTCACCTTGGCGAGCGCGAAGGAAGAAAGAAGTCAAAGTCGCTTCGCAGGAGTGCGGCGGGGGGTGCTAGTAACGAGTCTTCAAAGTCTCTTTTTTTTGCTTTCCGTGAGCTTGTTTCTCTGTATTGTGAAGCTCGAGCTCCCGTCTTTCCGTTTACCTCCTGCCAAAACGGTAGCGCCTACGAGGCGTCAACGAGGCAGTCACACTGGGGGGGCAAAAGTTCCCCCTCCCCCCCCCAAAAAAAAAGAGGGGGAAAAAATACAAAAAAACTCCCGAGCGCGGTGAGGTCATTTTTCAACTTGGCCAGTGGCGGGCATTGCTTTTCGACCGCCGAGGGCTAGGGACTTTCTATTCA
>Ga0315289_10013149_pt1 | contig 11607 bp, 10 predicted proteins | sample YL17G11_40_MG_FD_203452 | JGI IMG/M metagenome (GOLD analysis project Ga0315289, IMG submission 203452) | Sediment microbial communities from Yellowstone Lake, YNP, Wyoming, USA - YL17G11_40 | ecosystem: Environmental > Aquatic > Freshwater > Lake > Sediment | place: USA: Wyoming | collected... | reverse complement strand
AGCTCCTCCTCTGCCAGCTGGCCGGGCTCGGCGAGCTGATTCCGGCCGGCGAACTGGTGCAGTCCCTGAGAAGCTTGAAGGCCGCCGTGCTGGCCGAAAGCGGCGCCACGGTGGGCGACGCACCGCCATCGGGGACCGGAGGCGGCCGAGGGCCGGAACCCGCGGCGGCAGCCGGAGCGGCTTCGGCGTCGGGCCAGGCAGCCGCGGCGCCCGTGGCAGCCCGGGCGGCAGCTCCCGGGACGGCCGCGGCGGCGGATGGGGAGAGCGTCGGCGCGGCAACCGGGACAGCGGTCTCGGCGGCGGAAGCAGCGACTGCGCCCGCGACGACAGCGCCTGCGGCGCCCGCGGCACACCCGGACCCACCCCCGGCGGGCGGCCTCAAGGCCCTCAGCGACGCGGTGCGCAGGGAAAAGTTGGCCCTGGCCGCCTCTCTGGAAAAGGCCGAGGCCTGGAGTCTGGAGCGTGGGGAGCTGCGCCTGGTCTACCGTCCGAAGGACCGCTACCCGGGCGTGCAGGTCTCCAGGGACCGCGAGGTCGTACTGCGGCACGCCGCGGCGGTGTTCGCCGGCCAGCCGGTGACGCGCCTGCGCGTGGATTACTCCGGCGAGGACCCGGCGGGTTCCGCCGCCCGCAACGACCAGGCCGAGATGGTGAAGAAGATATTCCGCGGCGAAGTGGTCAAGGGGGAGTGAGCATGGCGATCAACCCTTTCGAGCTGCTCAAGCAGTTCGGCAACATGCAGGAGCGGATGAACGAAATGCAGGCCCGCCTGGGGCGGATTTCGGCGGTCGGCTCCGCGGGCGGCGGCATGGTGCAGGTGGAGCTCAACGGTCACCTAGAGGCGACCCGGGTGACGGTTTCTCCCGAGGCGGTGGATCCCGCCGACATCCCCATGCTGCAGGACCTGCTGCGCGCCGCCCTCTCAGACGCGCTAGCCAGGATCAAGGAGATGATCCGCGAAGAGGTCTCCGCGCTCACCGGGGGGCTGCCCATGCCGCCGGGGTTCCTGGGCCTTTAGCGTGACCGCGCTAGAGAGGCTGATCGAGACCCTGGCCAAGATGCCGGGACTGGGCCGCAAGAGTGCCTCCCGCCTAGCCTATTACCTGTTAAAGACCGACGCCTCCTTCGTGCAGGGGCTGGCCCGGGACCTGGTCCAGCTCAAGGAGCGGGTCAAGAACTGCCCGGTCTGCGGGAACTACACCGAGGAGGTGCCCTGCCGGATCTGCAGCGACCGCGAGCGCGACCGTTCGATGCTGTGCGTGGTGGAGGAGCCCAAGGATCTGCTGTCCATCGAGCTTACCCGCCAGTACCGGGGGCTGTACCATGTGCTGATGGGCGTAATCTCGCCCATCGACGGGGTCGGCCCTGCCAACCTGCGCATCGAGTCCCTGCTGGCCCGGGTAAGGGAGGGGGGAATTCGGGAGGTCATCGTGGCCACCAACCCCACGGTGGAAGGGGATACCACGGCAGTATACCTGTCTGGTCTGCTCAAGAACCTTCCGGTCGCGGTGACCCGCCTGGCCTTGGGACTGCCCGTAGGCGGCGACTTAGAATACGCGGACCGCCTGACCCTGGCGCGCGCGCTGGAAGGCCGGCGCCGGCTGGAGCAGGACTGACCTGCCGCTGCTGCGGCCCCTCAGCACGGCTACTGCTACTGCAGCAGCGAAGCTACTGCCGTCCTAGATCTTGTCGATGAGGATCGAGCACTTGCCCGAGGGGATGGGCAGGGTCTTTTTCTTCGCGTTCAGGATATTGATCGTCAGGTAGTACAGCTTCTCGGATTCCAGGCGGATCTCCCAGCCCCGCCCGCTTTTATTGCTCAGGATGGTGATCATGTTGCGCTTCAAGGCCAGGTCCTCGATGCCCATGATTTCCAGATTCGGGATGATCCAGTCCACGGTCTTGCGCGGCAGGCTGATGTACATGCCGATGACGTTCTCGATCATCAGGGCGATGGTGGACAGCCCCGCGTAGGGCAGGAACATGGAGCGCGGGAAATCCGGGTGCCCGTTCCAGGCCGCCGGGCTCTCCTGGGTGGGGGAATAGGCCTCCCATAGGCTGCCGGTGTAGCCCTTCTCGGTGTGCAGGTTCTCCAGCACGTAGTACAAGTGTTTGACCGCGCTCTCGCGGGCCAGCTCGAATTTGCCGTATTTTTCCAGGCCCTTGATGACCATGTAGTTGAGGTGGGGGAACACGGAGCCGTGATATCCGCCGCCGCGGGGATCGAACTCCTTCTCCGAAGCCGCCAATGAGGGGAAGGGGTGGTCCAACCCGAAAGTGCGCGGGTCGCTCAGGTGCTGGATGAGCGCCTCGGCTTTCACCTCGTTGGGTATTTCGGCCAACAGGGGCCAGAAGGAGGCGAGGGTTTTCACCTTGACCTGGCCGCCTTTGCGGTCCAGGTCGTAGTACATCCGATCCTTTTCGTTCCACATCTGAGAGTTGATGCGGGTTTTCAGACCGAAGTACGCCTTCTTGTACCGGTAGGCGGTCTCCTTGTCGTTGAGGATGTCGGCTAGGGCGGACATATAGAGGGCATTGACCGCCATCTGGGTGTTGAAGTCCACCGCGTAAAAGGCCTCGCGGCGGGGGGCGTTGATCATGCCCGTGGCCTCCAGCGGCACCGCGAACAGGCCGTTGTCGCGCTTGAAGGTTTTCTCCAGCCAGGCGAAGTGCCGCGAAAGCACCGGCATTACGTCCTTGACCCGCTTCTTCAGGCCGATTTTATGGTAGATGTTGTATTCCGCCCAGGCGAACAGCGGCGGCAGGACACCCTCGGGGTTCGCCTTGTGGTTGACCGGCTTGCCGGTTTTTTCGCTGTATTCGCCGCGGATGGCACCGTCCTGCTCCTGCTTGGCGTAGAAGTTGTCCAGCAGCGCGTGGGCGGGAAAGGCGCGGTTACTGTAGACCAAAAAAAAAGTGGCTATGCAGGCTTCCAGCTGGTTGATCCGGTCGGAGGCGGGCTGGCTTAAGTACCGGCTCTCGAATCCGTTCTCCCCCGTCCCCTTCTTCCAGACTTCCCGGAGGCGGTTGAACGTGAAATCGTACATATCGGAGAGGTCGTGGTCGTAAAAATGTACTTTCGGGAACTCCTTTTTTGCCAACTTCACGTCCTACCAGACCCCTCACTAAATATATCAAGCCACAGGAATTACACGCAGTGAATCGCTTCGAGTCTGTTTGGAATTCCTTCGGCCGAGATTCGACAGAGTTAAAGAGAAAGTACCATTACCGGTACCGAGGTGTCAAGTTTTTTTAATACCTGGTGTACCCGCAAAACGCGCCCGCCATCTGCTATAATGCGCCGATTGTTAACCTTCGCCGACATCTGCTCCTATTTCCGGGCGAGCGGCCGGTCCGCCGCACCCTACCTTAGCTGGCGTTATGAGGGAAAAGCGAACGCCAAGATCGGCTACGGCTGCGCGCAGGTCACGGGTAGGGCCGGCGCGCTGCGCCGCTGGAGCGCGGGCGACCGGGTTCTGGTGGTCCTGGAGTTTCCGGTGTTCCGGGACATGTACTATAGTGACGCCGTCGCACCGCAGCAGGCCGGCGACTAGGTGTTCCAGGCCTGGGACGGGTTCGGCTTCGGCGAGCTGGAGTACCACGGCCCGGCCGTGGGGCATCCCCCTTTGCCTCCGTGCTGGGAGGAAAAGGCGCGAGTGTGGGCCTTCGGGGGTTCGCGGGACCGAATCAGCCAGCTCACGCGGCAGCTGTTGGGCCTCGAACCCGAGCAACTCTTGGAAGGAGGAAGCTTTTGACTTCACGTGAACGCGTTTTCGCCACCCTCAACCGTCGGGAGCCCGACCGGGTGCCCATCGACTGTGGCGGTACTATCTGCAGCACGCTGACCCGCTCGGCCCACAACGCGGTCAAGGCGCATCTGGGCATCCGCACCCCGGATGAGCCGGTCACCCACCCCGTGCTGGACACGGTGGTCCCCTGTGAGCCGCTTCTCGCCCGCTGGGAGATCGATTTCCGGGCGGTGCGCATGCGCCCCCCGGGGCAGATCGACGATTCCAGCGCGGACCGCCAGGGGTTCGCCGCCACTTCCGCGGCCGTGGTGATCCAACCGCACGGGCACCGCTTCAGCGACGAGTTCGGGACCGTGTGGCAGAAAGCCGACCTGGACTACGCCCCGGTCAAGTACGCTTTCGCCGAGTTCACTCTGGCGGACCTGAAGCGCGTCCGCTGGCCCGACCCCTACGACCCTGGGCGGGTCGCGGGACTCCAAGAGGAAGCGCGCCGCCTGAAGGAAACCACGGACTTCTGTATCGTGGGGGACATCATGTGCGGCGGGCCATTCGAGCAGGCCTGTTGGCTGCGCGGTTACTCGGCGTTCCTGACCGACCTGCACGTGGACCCGACGTTCGCAGAAGCGCTGCTGGAGGGCATCACCGAGCTGGACATCGGCATGTGGGACGCCTACCTGGGGGCCATCGGCGAGCACGTCCAGGTCGTGGCCCAGGGCGACGACGTGGGCATGCAGGACCGCGAGTACATCTCCCCGGAGATGTATCGCAACTACATCTTTCCGCGGCACAAGCGCCTGTATGACTTCATCCACTCCAAGACCAGTGCGAAGCTCTTCATGCACTCCTGCGGCTCCATCCGCAAGCTGATCCCCTCCCTGATCGAGGCGGGTGTGGACGCCCTGAACCCGGTGCAGTACTCGGCCGCGGACATGGACTTGGCGGGGTTGAAGAGGCAGTTCGGCGCGGAGCTCTCCTTCTGGGGCGGCGGCATGGACACCCAGCACGCCCTGCTGGGCCCGGGGGTGACTCCGCAGAGCATCGAGGCGGACGTGCGCCGCAACATGGAGATCCTCATGAAAGGCGGGGGTTTCGTGTTCTCGGCGACCCACAATATCCAGCACGAGATCCCGCCGGAGACCACCTTGAAGGTGTACGATACGGCAGTGGCGAGGCGGCGCTACGGGTAGCCGGGCTGCGGCTGGAGTTTTTGCTGCGGTGTATGGGAACGAGGTAGACCGCCCGCCCCCCTACCACTTGCCCTTGATTCCGGAGATGCCGAACGCCCTCAGGCTGAGTTTCTGGATGAAACGGAGGAAGTTGGCTTTCCCCTTCCTGATCCTCTGGAATCCGATGCCGATCAGGCCCTGCTTTCGGAACACGACCTGCCCGCACACCTGAAACTCCTGGTTATCGAGGCGCAGGACGGCGTGGTCGGCCACATAGCCCGGCACGAGTTCGGGGGCAGCCGCGAGATCCCTCGTGCGAACGGCCACCCCGATTTCAGACACGTTCACGAGCTCAAAGACGTGCAGCTCGCTGGCCGCTTCGCTGCGCACGATCAGGGACCCTTCGAAAACCGAACCTGCGTAGAACCGGGGGTAGATGCGTTTCCCTTCGGCCCGCAGCTTCCGATGGATGATGTCGTAGACACGTTTCAAATGGAACTCGCGCAGAAAAGGCTTGACGATGACCCCGGAAACCCCAAGCAGCAGGGCTTCATTCGCCTCTTCCAGGTTCATGGCGCTCACCAGCAGGATGATCGTGATTTTTTTCTGGGCGAGACGCAGCCCGGCGGCGACGACTTTCCATTTCCGTGCCAGCTCATCGATGTCCATGACGACATGATCGGGTTCCAGGAGGTTCAGGTCCCTGATCACCTCGAAGATGTCCTCGGAAATGCTGACCTCGTAGCCTAACAGGGTATAGCTCTCGCGGAAGCTCTCCCGGATTTCCGGTGACTTGGAAATGACAATCAGGTTCTGATCCACATTCTGCCTGCGCCTGCTCTAGGATTATCGACAAGTACCCCCGGCCGGCCTGAGCCGGCAATCGCAGCGAACGACGTCTTCAACTTCTGGCCCTGCGCGGCAGCATCCTCACGGCATAGAATACCAGGACGCAGCCAACGAGCGCGTTGAGCAGGTTCCGCAAGACGGCCGGCAGGAAGCGCTGCGTGACGCTGCCCAGACCGGCGATCGCCGCTAGAAAAACCAGAGTCGAGAGCACGGCCCCCGACGCGAACAGGTACACGCCCCGCCGGGCCAGGCCCGCGAGGAACGATCCGGAGCCGGAGCCTTCCGCGCGGAAAACCCGGATGACGGGGAGTAGCCGTATCCCCACCGCGATCTGACGGAACCGCTACCAGCTCATTGTGTCTCCTCTGACGCTGAAAAAATACCGCTTTCGCTCCCTACAGCCAAGCTGCAGCGCCGAACGTCGACCTTGACACTCGTTCAGCCTTGCGTGTTTAATGGCCCACGACGCCATGGACAGGGAAGAGCTGTACGTCACGGCCCAGCTGGCGCGCCTGGAGCTCTCCAGGGATGAGGCGGACCGCCTGGAAAAGGCGGTCTTCCAGATGCTGGAGTACTTCGCCAAGATGAAGGAGCTGGACGTGACGGGGCTGGAGCCCACTACGCAGCTGGCCCAGGACAACCGCCTGCGCGAGGACACTGCCGCGGATGCCAGGGACACCGAACCGCTCTTGACAAACGCCCCCGAGCTGGAGGACCGGCTCATCGTCATCCCCAACGTACTGTAGAAGGCCCGCACCATGGAAAAATCCGATCGCTGGCGCGGCCTCTTTTCCCATCCCGACCGCCTGGAGCGCTGGCAGGCGTTCGCCCGCCGGGTGGAGCAGAAGGTCGGAGCGTTCCTGCAGTTCGATCCCACCGTGGCCCTGGCTGACTCGGATGCGGCCGCTTCCGGTCCCCTGGCCGGGGTGCCGTTTGGGGTCAAGGACATCATCGCCGTGAAGCCCTTCCGCTTGACCTGCGGCTCGCGCCTCTTGAAGGACTTCATCACTCCTTACACCGCTACCGCGGTCCAGCGCCTGCAGGCCCAGGGCGCGGTGGCGGTGGGCAAGACAAACCTGGACGAGTTCGGCATGGGCTCCTCCACCGAGAACTCCGCGCTGGGCAGGACCTCCAACCCCTGGGACCTGGAGCGCGTGGCCGGCGGCTCCAGCGGCGGCTCGGCCGCGGCCGTGGCCGCCGGGATCGTGCCCTTCGCCCTGGGCTCGGACACCGGCGGATCGGTGCGCCAGCCGGCGGCCTTCTGCGGCGTGTACGGACTGAAGCCCACCTACGGTGCGGTGTCCCGCTACGGCCTGACCGCCTACGCTTCCTCGCTCGATGTGATTGGCGTGGCGGCCAAGACCGTGGCCTGGGCGCGGGAGGCCTTCGCCGCGATGCGCGGCATCGACCCGCGCGACCACTCCTCCGCCGAGTACCGCCCCTTCCGCCGCTCCGTCTCCGGCCCGCTGCGCGTCGGGGTGCTCCCTTTGGGCAAGGAGGGAAGCGCGGTGCCCCTAGACCCCGCGGTGGAGCGCTGCTGGGCGCGGACGCACAAGGACCTGCCCAAGCTGGGCTTCACGCTCAAGCCGGTGGAGATTCCCAGCCTGGAATACGTGGTCTCGGCCTACTACGTGATCGCCTGCGCCGAGGCCAGCGCCAACCTGGCGCGTTTCGACGGCATCCGCTACGGGGCGCGCGCCCCGGAGGCGGAGAACCCGGAGGAGCTGGTGCGCCTGTCCCGCAGCCGCGGCCTGGGCGACGAGGTGAAGCTGCGCATCCTGCTGGGCACCTACGTGCTGCGCTCCGGGTTCCAGGACCAGTACTACCTGAGGGCCCAGCGCATCCGCACGCGCCTCCGGCAGGACTTTGACCGGGCCTTTGCGGAGGTGGACCTGGTGCTGCTGCCCGTGTTCCCCTGCCCGGCCTTCCGCCGAGGGGACCAGGGCATGGACCCCTTCACCCAGAAGCTGTCCGACATCTTCACATGCTCGGCCAACCTGGCAGGCCTCCCGGCCATGAGCTTCCCGGCTGGCGTGGAGGCCAACCTGCCGGTGGGGCTGCAGTTCATGGCCCCGGCTTTTGCCGAAGAGCTGCTGTTTGAGGCCTGCGGGACCCTGGAGAAGCACTTCCCGTCACCGGACAGCCCGCTGTACGACCCGCAGTGGAAGGGGTAGGGCGTGTACCAGTCGTTCATCGGCCTGGAGATCCACATCCAGCTCACCACCCGCTCCAAGGTGTTCTGCGGCTGCCGCGCGGCCTTCGGCGAGGAGCCCAACACCAACGTCTGTCCGGTGTGCTTGGGCTACCCCGGCGTCCTTCCCACGCTGAACCGCGAGGCGGTGCGCCAGGCCTACCTAGTGGCCCGCGCCTTGGACTGCCGCACGAACCCGATGGGGGTGTTCGAGCGCAAGAACTACTTCTACCCGGATATGCCGAAGAACTACCAGATCTCCCAGTTCGCCTACCCCTTCGCCGTGGAGGGCTTCCTGGAGCTGGAGCTGCGCAAGCGGCGCAAGCGGGTGCGCATTAAGGAGGTGCACCTGGAGGAGGACGCCGGGAAGATGATCCACGCCGGGGACCTCTCCCTGCTGGACTACAACCGCGCCGGCACCCCGCTGCTGGAGATCGTGACCCAGCCCGACCTGGAGGTGGGGGAGGAGGCGGAGCTGTTCCTGCAGCACTTCCGCCGCCTGGTGCGCTACCTGGGCGTCTGCGACGGGAACATGGAAGAGGGTTCCCTGCGCTGCGATGCCAACGTCTCGGTGAACCGCGAGGGGCAGGGCCTGGGGCGCAAGGTGGAGATCAAGAACCTCAACTCCTTCAAGTTCGTGCGTAAGGCCCTCGCCTACGAGATCGACCGCCATACCGACATACTAGAAAAGGGCGGCACCGTGACCCAGGAGACGCGCCTGTGGAACGAGAACCGCGACGTCACCGAGGGGATGCGCACCAAGGAGAGCGCCTTCGACTACCGCTACTTCCCCGAGCCGGACCTGCCGCCCTTCCGCCCGGATGCGGATTTCCTGAAAGAGGTGGAGGCGGGCCTGGTGGAGCTGCCCCAGGCAAGGCGGCAGCGCTTCCTGGAGCAGTATAGGGTGAGCGAGAGCCAGGCCGACTTTCTGATCGAGGAGAAGGCTGCCGCCGACTACTTCGAGCGTGCGGTTCACCTGGGCGCGGATCCGCAGGCCACCGCCCTGTGGCTGGCCTCGGACGTGCAGAAGATCCTCAACCGCGGCGGCCTTGACTTGCCCACTTCGCCGCTCACGGCCGAGCGCTTCGTCGGGCTCCTGCGCCTGATAGCCGAGCGACGCATCCACGGCAAGATCGCCAAGCAGGTTCTGGAGGTGGTGTTCGCTGAGGACAAGGACCCGGAGGCGATCGTCCGGGAGCGCGGGTGGGAGCAGCTCACCGACCGCGGCGAGTTGGGCAAAGTAATCGACGCGGTGCTGGCCGGCCACTCCCAGGCCGTGGAGCAGGTCCGCGCCGGGGACTCCAAGCCCATGGGCTTCCTGATGGGCGAGATCATGAAACGCACCTCGGGGCGCGCGGAGCCGGGGCTGCTCAAGGAGCTGCTGGCCGCCCGCTTTGAGCTTGCTTTTATACAGGTTTTGTCCATGGGCGGGGCCATCGCCGGGCAGCGGACCGGGGAAGGGGAAATCGAGGCCGGCGATCTGTCGACCGCCGCCGCGGAGCTCGCCCGCCAGGGCGGGCTGCCGCGCAACCTGCGCTTCGAGCCGGTGGCGGTCAGCCGCATCCTGAGTGAAGAGATTGCCCCCGAGGACTGGGCCGCGCTGCTCACGACCCTGGACGGGTACTTGCGCCCGGAAGGCGAGGCGCGCTCCAGCGGCTCGGCCGGCAGCGCCGCCGGGATCGTGATCGCTCACGGCACCGACACCCTGTCCTACACGGCCTCGCTCCTGTTCTGGTTGTTTCCCGAGCCGCCCGTGCCGGTGGTGCTGGCCGCCAGCCTGGATCCGCAAGGCGCCACCGCGGCGCTGCGACGCGCGGTCCTGGCCGCTTCCGGGTCCGCGCCCGGCTTCTACGTGTCCGTAGACCCGTCGGGCGCGCTGCTCTCGCCGCTCAACGTCAAGTTCGAGCGCGTGGCCCCGGATGGCTTCCGCAACTGGAATCTGTCCAGACCCGTGCACCGGCTCGGCCCCGGCCGCGCGCTCCCGCTCCCCGGCCGCGCCGAGCTGACCATGGCGCTGGAGCGGGCCATGAACCAGGCCTGCGTGCTGAAGATCTACCCGGGCATGAAGGGCGACTACCTGATCGCGCTGATGAACGCCGGGGTGCGCCACTTCGTTCTGGAGCTCTACGACACCGGCACGGCCAGCCTGCGGGAGTCGCCGTACAGCCTGCGCAAGGCCTTCACGGCTGGCAAAGAACTCGGGGCGCACTTCTACTGCACCTCGCAGCAGGAAGGGATCGTGGACTTTTCCGGCTACGTTACCTCGCACGAGCTGTGGCGCGAGGGGGCCGTGCCTATGGGCGCGCTGACCACCGAGAGCGCCTACACGCGTCTGCTGGCCGGGCTGGCGCTGCTGGAAGACCCGGAACAGGTGCCGGCGTTCATGGAAGAAGCCAATGCGGACGTTGCTGGTTGAAGTCGCTCGGCACGCCGGCGAAGAAGTCGAGGTGCGCGGCTGGGTGCACCGCGTACGGGAGCTGGGCAAGATCTCCTTCCTGCTGCTGCGCGACCGCTCCGGCACGGCCCAGTGCGTCCTGGACGGCAAGGCGGAGGTGACCCCGGAGTCGGTGGTCATTGTTCGGGGCAAGGTGGCCGCCAACGACAAGGCCCCGGGCGGCTTCGAGGTGCAGGTGGCCGAGCTTCAGGTGGTGGCGCGCGCGGAGCCGGACCTGCCCGTGCCGGTGAACCAGGACCCGGACAAGCTGTCCCTGGAAGCCGTGCTGGACCACCGCATGGTGAGCTTGCGCAACCCCAAGATCCTCTCGATTTTCAAGGTCCAAGCCGCAATCCTCAAGCACTTCGCGGAAGCCCTGCGGGGTGAGGGGTTCACCGAGATCAAGACTTCCAAGCTGATCGGCACGGGCACCGAGGGGGGCACCGGTCTTTTCAGCGTGGACTACTTCGACACCAAGGTGTTCCTGGCCCAGTCGCCGCAGTTCTACAAGCAGGCCATGGTGGCCTCGGGGCTGGAGCGGGTGTTCGAGATCGGCTGCGCCTACCGGGCCGAGAAGCATGAAACGCCACGGCACCTGAACGAGTACGTGTCGCTGGACGTGGAGATGGCCTGGATCGACAGCGAGCAGGACTTGATGGACCTGGAGGTGCGCATTCTCCAGACGATCTTCCGGGGGCTGGAGAGGGACTGCGCCGCGGAGTTGGCGTTGTGGAACGCCACGGTGCCCTCCGATCAACAGCTATTGCGCATCCCACGGGTGTCACACGACCGGGCGCGGGAGCTGATCGGCTCGATCGGCGGGCACAAAGTCTATGACGTGAACCCGGAAGGCGAGAGGGTCCTGTGCGACTGGGCGGCCAAGGAGCATGGGGTGGATGCCATTTTCGTGCACGGCTTCCCGCGCAAGAAACGCCCCTTCTACACCTACCCGGTGGACAACCGCATCACTATGGGCTTCGACTGCCTGTTCCGGGGGCTGGAGATCACCACCGGGAGCCGCCGGATCAACGAGTACAAGATGCTGCTGGACAACGTGGAGATGTTCGGGCTGAAGCCCGAGGGCTTGAGCGACTACCTGTCGATTTTCAAGTACGGCTGCCCGCCGCATGGGGGCTTCGCCATCGGGCTGGAGAGGCTGACGCAGAAGGTGCTGGGGTTGAGCAACGTCAAGGAAGCCTGCCTGTTTCCGAGGGACCG
>Ga0315289_10013144_pt1 | contig 11610 bp, 8 predicted proteins | sample YL17G11_40_MG_FD_203452 | JGI IMG/M metagenome (GOLD analysis project Ga0315289, IMG submission 203452) | Sediment microbial communities from Yellowstone Lake, YNP, Wyoming, USA - YL17G11_40 | ecosystem: Environmental > Aquatic > Freshwater > Lake > Sediment | place: USA: Wyoming | collected... | reverse complement strand
AATAACCGGGGTGGCAGCCATAGAGTTGCTTGGAGATGCCGAAGAAGACCGCAGGATAAACGAACTACTGTTGATGGTGACGGTCGATAGATTCCACCACCCGAACTCATAAGGGGTGAGATATGACCTACGCCCAACTCATTACCGACATCGGTAAGTGGATGAACCGGACACGGGGCGAGCTGGATACTATCGCCGCGCAGCAGATCATCGAGAGTCAGTACGAACTCGAAAAGAAAGCCCCGTTGTGGTTCCTCATCGACGAGTATTCGGGCGTCCTCGCTTATCTGCACGATTCTATCAAGGTTCCCAATTACACGATACAGGTCATGGACATGGAGGTCTACGATGCCCAGGGCGTGAAATATCCATTCTCGTTCAAGACCCTCGGCGAAGTCAGGGACGACTACCCAAACTATCAGGACACGGGCAGGCCGGAGGTCGGGGCTATGGTGGGCCATGTCATCGAGTTCGGCCCGGTAGCCGACGCAGACTACACCGCAAGGATGCGCCTGTGGCATCACCTCGATCCCCTAAATACGACCACGAACCTGAGCAATGAATGGACGACCATCTATCTCGCAGCCCTGCGGTATCATGTCCTCGTCGCCCTGAGCGCATACATCAAAGACGACCCGAGGATCTCAGTATGGGAACAGAGACTCAGCGAGTGTATGAATGACATTCAAACGGAAGTAACGAGAAATGAGATCCCCAACCTCAGAAATGCAACATGCGAGATGGAGGACATCTATTGAGCAACCCGGTTGACTTCAGCGTTAAGCCTTTCACGAAAGGAGTCCTGAAGGACATTCCGACTCAGTTCATGCCGATGGGTGGACTCACGAAAGGCGAAGGCGTTCGCATTATGGACGCCTACATCGAGAAGAGGAAAGGGTTTAGAAACATAAATGATTGCGAGTATGAGGATTATATACTCGGGATCAAACAGTATATGGATCCTAATTTTGTTCCGCATGTCTTTTTTGGTGATGTCAACCATCTGTATCATCTCGCATATACTCCGAGCTTAAAATATTGGGATGATGGGTATCCCTGGTGGGATATGCTAACTTACACATGGGATGCGATTGCCGGAGGCATCGTCTACGAGTTGACCCCTTGGGGGCCAGTACAACAGTGTCCTGTTCCTGGGTCGTATTCGTCTTCGTATTCGAGCAGCTCAGAATCAAGCAGTTCAGAATCAAGTAGTTCGACTTCTCATTCCAATTCGAGTTCTTCCTCAGAATCGTGTGCCTTGACAACATACCCCTTCTCTGGTCGTGACCACCGGACTCTTGCCGGGGAAACATCCTCGTGGATATTCACCGACTTCGCGGGAAACATTATCGCCACCAACTATGAAGATCCAATCGTTCTAATACGCGGCTATGCCTACGACCGTTATGAGAACCTTACCTGTATGGGTCTGCATGCCAGGATTGTAGATGTATTCCAGGGGCATGTTATGGCCCTTAATACGATAGACCCCTATGACGGGGCGATGGCAAATAGATTTTGGTGGAGCGGGCTAAACGATTGTTTGGATTGGGACTATGGAACACTTACTAGCGAATGCGGATTCGCAGACCTTGAACCTTCCTCCATGCCGATCACCGGGGGTGGAAAGCTCAGGGATTCCTACATCATATACCAGCAGAATATGATCCATCAGTTGAATTACACGGGCGGAGCACTTGTATTCTCTAGGCAAGTAATCAACAACGAGATCGGGTGCATCTCAAAAGGATTACTCTGCGGGGACGGGGACAAGCACTTCTTCTTCGCTCAGAACGATATATGGATGTTCGACGGGTACAACTTCAAGCCCATAGGTATGAACAACAATGCATATATTTACGGAGGATTGAACCGGGCTCAGGTATCGAGGGCTTTTTCCTTCATCGACGTAAACACGGATGAAGTTCATTTCGTCATACCGTGGCAATCGGAGATCCCAAACCTCGATTGCATATATGATTATGTTCACGATTTATGGACATACGATTGGCTTGATGAAATCGGAGGCCCAGGCGGGGCGACCGCCGGATGCCCGAAGGTGGCGTTCGACTTCCCGTTTATCGCAAGGGTAGGGGTTGAGTTCTGCGGGTCGAGTTCGTCTTTTTCATCCTCAAGTTCTTGCTCTTTATCTGTATCCTCTTCGTCATCGACCTCTTCGTCATCGACCTCTTCGTCATCGACCTCTTCGTCATCGACCTCAGAAAGCTCGACATCACTCCCCTCGCGATCTTTCTCAAAATCATCAGAGTCAATATCCACGCCGGTGTCTAGTTCGTCCTCTTCATCGAAAAGTTCATCTCAAAGTTCTTCAAGTAACAGCTTCTCGTCGGAGGCGGCACATGCAGATTCCTACATTCAGGAAGTGGGAAGCACACTTAATGACAACGGTTGCCCGCGCAACTCGGTATGGATAACAGGAGAGTACACGACCTTCAACGAGGAAGTCCCGATAAACCAATATATAAAGGAAGTCAGGGAGTTCACCCCGGTTGTCGTGGAACTTGTGAACGACATTGAGATGTCCATCGGGGCGAGGGATCGAACAGATACAACGACTGTTATAAATTGGGAAGTCCTTGCAGACTTTACAGACCAGGAACTTGTAGGTACGGCAACCTATGGACGCTACCTGTCCTTTAGGTGCATAGCGAGCGACATGGACGATTATTACAAGATTTCCGAACTCATGGGTTCCTACGTCATAACGGGGAGAAGGTAATGGGGAAACAGCAAAGCTCGACACCTCCAATATATCGAGGCGCAGACCCCGAAATGACAGAGTGGTCGAGAAACGTGGTTCTATTCTTGAACCAGGAACTTCTCAGATTGTCGGGTCAACTTAACGAAATCGAGGATCAGGCGACGGCAAACGAAATAAGGTTCTTGGCTATCGAGGCAAGGCTGACAGCGCACGGCATATAAGGAGAACAGATATGGCATGGTGGACTGGACAACCCGTATATGGAAGCAACCCGGTATCGAAGTTTGTTCGAGAGAACTTTGCATACTTAAAGACGTATGTTGATTATATTGTGAACTCGGGGGTCACGACAGCCGATCTTGCCGCCGTTCATGCAACTCCCCCAACCTTGGCTGCGGTGGTGAATATAACCGTAAACACCACGATAGGCGATACTGAGATCGGCCTTGGCGGAGGGTACAACATATCGGGTGGTGTCGTTCTAACCGTCTCCCCAAACAGCGTCTTCTCTGCCCCGCTTACTCAAATCTTCTTCGGTGCTGGCACGGTGGTGTTCGGTGCTGGTATTGAAGTGAACGTCGAATGGTTCGATCCGTCGGTTGCAGGTCTGACGGCAGCCGTGGCAGCAACTCCCGTGTCGGGAACCCTGCGGTCAAGAACACCATACTCTATCGGGACAACATGGACGATCAATAAAAACATCAGTGTTATATTCGAGGATAACGCGGTTATTACCTACACAGGAGTAGGCACGGGGGTAAACTTTACCGGATCGCTTCAGATGGCAACGATCAAGCTATATGTGCAACGAGCTTACGATTGGTCAGCCGGATCTTACGGTATCAAGATCCTCGATATGATCTCCTGTGACTGTTATTTGTCAGCCAAGGGATTTGAGTACGGCGTATTCGTTAATTGTACGATCGGATCAATCAATGGGAACAGATTCTATCCTGGGGAGATATTCAACAATCAGTATGGACTTTTCCTTCAGGGCGTCGCGCCAGGGTATATCAACGGGAACGTCTTCTTGGGAGGCAGATGGAGCGAAGCAGCTGCTTACTCCACGGCCTCAAACAGATACGGTGTTTACTTTAAGGATGCGGGAACCAATCTTTTTTATGGGCCTCTTATAGAGATTGTAACAGGTGGAACAGGCAAGGCATATACCATTTATTATGAGGGAGAAAGCAAGAATAATAGGTTTGAAGGGGCATATATAGAGGGTCAGGATTATATATTTGGGGTATCTGGTGGTGCCAGGGGGAATAAGATCCTTGCTTTTGCGTCGGCAAATGTCGCAGCGGATGTCTCTACTCAGTTTGACGAAGCCTTGGCTACCTATCCAGGGGCAAACTCTTTTGATTGGATGAACATTATTGACAATACGGTAGCATCTAATTTGTATGTTCAGGAAGTGTTCGGGGTTACGAGCTTTGTAAAGAACGCCGTGGTCAGTTCTAATATCAACCCGAACTATATTATCCCAGGATTTACCTTCTGTGCCAGTAATGGTGTGCATTCCATAAACAGTTCGCAGCCCTTCCTTAATGCCTCTGCCCTCTTTATTGACACGGCAGCTATCGGGCGATGGGTTGACACGAACGTAACAAAAAGATTCTGGCTTTCGATAAACGCCCCGGCAACGTCACAATTTTGTGTAATAGTAGTTGCTTATAATGCTGCTGGTGCAATTTTATCCGCAGCAGGACTTGTCAGGGGGATGACAGTAGACCTCGATAATATGTACCCCTTCAAAACAACGGTGAGTTACGGAGGGGCATTCTGGATAGAAGACTTCATAAACAAGCAGGCTTACTTTAACGTGGACAGCACCGTCAAAAGTATATGGGTTGGGGTGCGAAGTTATGCCGTACCTACGCCTATATACGGGATGAGTTTAAAGTGCGAAGGGAATCAAGCACCTCCCTATTCTAACGCAGGCTATGACCTTGTGACCGCCGGGGCATACTTTGATAACGACCTTATCGGTTCTCTGGCGATACCGGAGGGAGGGGTCTTCAATAACGGCACAAAAATAGAACACATAGATGCCGCAACAGGAGAAACCTCTGGATGGTTCGTAACGGACAGGAGAAGCACTACTGCCAACGGAGGCGAGCCTGCGGGAGAAGTGGTGGTCGCTGTTAATAGCATCGCTGGTGTCACCACAGGAGACACTATGGGAGTTATTATAACAGCGGGAGCAGATACTAGGTGGCATTGGACAACGGTAAACGGGGCTCCGGCAGCTGGTAACATAACAATGACCGCTGGTGTTCCTTTGGGTTGGACGATAGCCAACGGAGCCATAGTCATCACCTATAGATTCCTGGCTATGGCGAATCTGCCGTAAAAAGGAGAAGACATGAGCACATTAGGCAAGCTGAGAAAGAAAGTCAAGAAAGCCGTCGGCGGGGTGACTAGGCAGGTCGGCAGATCGACCACGCAGGTCGGTCAGCAGGTCGGACACGGGCTGGCTAAGGTGGCTCCTTATGTCTTGGGCGCAGGTGGAGCTATATTAGGATCAGTCGTGCCGGGGGTAGGAACTTTGGCAGGTGCTAGTCTTGGTGCGGGACTTGGTGCTGGAATCGGCACAATGGCTGACCGTAAATATAATGACGAGGCGAGTTGGAAGGAAGCTATCGGAACAGGAGCTAAGGCCGGGGTTGGAACGGGTCTTGGTGTGTATGGAACAGGACAACTCTTAAATTATATAGCCCCTGAAATCATGGGTTCTCTTGGATACGGAACAACTGCCCCCGCAGCAACGGCAACAGGAGGAAACACGATTATAGGGGCAAACGGAATGGCAGCAGGAACCGTCCCTAAGACCGTTGGCTCTGTGTCGGGTGCAGCACCGGGACTCCTCGGCGATCTCGGAGGATATGGAAAGTATGTAACCCCAGGAAATCTTATGTTGGGTGGTTTGGGTTATACAATGCTGAAGGGCGGAGCAGGCCCTCAGGATGACGGAGGCGCACCAGCACCGGGAACCTTTAGCCCGCAGTTGCCCCCCTATATGGGAACAGGAATGCCGCAACAGGGAATGACTCCACAAGGTATGCCGGGAATGGACTCAGGATATATGGCTTCCCAGGGCATGATGAATCAACTCATGGCCCGTATGCAGAATCCTCAGATGATGCAGAACCCAATGCAGAATCCGATGTTTACGAGATAAGGAGAAGAACATGGCAAATCAAACAACGATATCAGCACCTTGGAGCGGGCAAGCCCCTTACCTTGAGAACGTCAACCAGCAAGCAGTGGGACTCTACGGAGTAGGAGCGGGATTCAATCCTTATCCTGGGCCTAAGTATGCTGGCCTCGATCCCTTGCAACAGCAGGGCATGGGGATGATACAGAGTGCCGCAAGAAATCCTAACAGTGTTGGTAATATGGCGGGAACAACACTAGGCAATATCATGGGGGCGCAAGATCCCTATGCTCAGAATTTGATGGGTCAGGCGCAGGGACAGTATCTAGGCTCTAATCCTTATCTCAATCAGGTCTACGACACCTCTGCGCGTAAGTCCAACGAGTCCTTTAATCAACAGGTCATGCCTTCGATAAAGGTAGGGGCGCAGGGAGCAGGAATGGGAGCATCCTCTCGAAACGCTCTTGCCCAAGGTAACGCAGCAGGCATGCAGGCGCAGGGGCTTCAGGATCTTGCCGGACAGATATATGCCCCCGCATACGAGAACGAACGGAATAGGATGCTTCAGGCCGCACAACTCGGGCAGCAGGGTTATCAGTCCAGCATAGGCCAGCAACTTCAGGCAGCGCAACTAGCTCCTTCAACAGCGAATTGGGGAGCGCAGCAGCTCATGAACATGGGCGGCATCAATCAGGGCATGGCACAGCAGGAACTCACCGGGATGCAGGACTATTGGAACCAGATGCAGCAATCCCCGTGGAGCAGACTCGGTGCATACTCTCAGGCGGTCGGAGGCCAAGGCATCACGCAGGGTTCGCAATCGACGAGTTACCCGAGCGGTGGCATTCTCCCGGCACTAGGCGGAGCAGCGACAGGGATGGCCTTGGGTGGCATGTTGCCTACCGAATATTCGTGGATGCAACCCTACTTGGCAGCAGGCGGAGCTTATGCAGGGTACAGAGGGTAAGGAGGAAGACATGCAGGGATTACCTTTCGGGCCTCAGAACATGCCGTATTACGGGCAGCAACCCCCGGCACAACCTTCATTTATGCAGCCTCCCGCGCCTCCTCCTATGGTACAGACCCCCATACAGCAGGCGGCACAGCAGCCCCCGGCAGGCGACATCTGGTCTGATATTCAAACCTTCTCCAGAACCCCGCAGGGCCAGCAGGCACTTCTCGCCTTTGCGAACTCGGCGATGCAGGCCAGCATGAATCCGCAGACGGGTGGAGGGGCCGGACTGATCGGGGCTGTTGGCGCGGGCATGCAGGGGTACAAGGCAGCCGACGAGTATCAGGAGAAGAAGGCCCGACAGAAGAAGGATGAAACCTTCGAGGACGAAATGAATCCTCTCCGCAAGCAATATCTTCAAGGCCAGATCGCAGGGCAGGGCCAAGTCGATAATGCGAACAAAGTCGGTAGCATTATAAAACAGAACTATGACGGGCCGGACGGTAGGGGAATGACTCAGGATTATATTGTGACAGGCATCACCAAAGAGGGTAGGCCGATCACCGAACCGAGGGGCAAGCCTTACCATCGGGCAGAGAAGCCTCAGCCCCCGCAGCCACGCGCACCGCACGCCTTGAGTCCTATGATGATTTCATGGTTCCAATCTCCGGCAGGAGGAAGCAGGAAGGATATAAGAACAGCCGAGGATCTTGCTAAATTGACACCAGAACAGTCAGCGGCATTCCTTGAGGTTGTAAAAAAGAATCCACAGATGCAGGGTGGTTTGATGGCCCTCTTGCTTGGAGAACAGCAACAGCAGGCCGCACCGATTCAGGTGGCCCCCGAGGAACTTAAATAATGCCGCAGCCTGTCACATACCGGGATCAGACCTACGAGTTCCCTGACGGGACACCGAGGGAAACAATCCTGAAGTACCTGAAGGAGAAGGTCGAGCCCGCATACCAAGCGAAGCAAGCCACTCAAGAGCAACGCGAACTCAATTACGGCGTGATCCGGGGCGAGAACAAAGAAGACCGCATCAATATGTACGGTGCGATTGGCGCATTGGAACCTGAACCGCCTAAGCCTGAACCGAAACAGGCCGAACTGAAAAGCGACAGCTTTGTTGAGCAAGCAAAGCGACCCTTCATAAGCGCGGGAGAGAAAGCTCAAGATCAGATGTATCAGGGCATGGAAACCGCGCAGAAGTTCAGGGAGAACCCTAACCCCGGAACAGCGGTTGAGATGGCCCTTGGTGGATTGCAGACGACTTTTGCAGGACAGACAGGCGTAGCAGAGGCGTTTGTAAATGATCCTATTTTGAAGATATTATATGAGCAAGGCGCACCTGAAGGCTTTGCGAAACTTGTAGCAAAGACGGCGCAGTACGGGGCAGAGATTTTTACTCCTACGTTGTTAGGTAAAAGGTTGGCCCAACTTGCGTTAAACCCTTTGGCGGCAGGGCTAAAATCGCTTAGTCCAGAAGCCTCAAAAACAGCACAAGCTGCATCAAGGGGAGCTGCAAATAAACTCACAGAAGGCTCTAAGGGTTTGATTCAAAAAACCTTCACCATCAAGAAGTCGGACACCTTGACGCTCAACGAACGTGCGAACCTCTATCTTCAGAAGATGAGGGAAATCCGGCCTCAGATGTTGAAGGAGCTTGATGAAGCAACTGAAGGCGTAACGGGTGCGGAGAATGTTGCAGCAAAAATGCAAACAGTAAAACGCAAATACGAGGAGCAAGTCCTCAAGGAAATAGACTCCGCCGTAAACAGCCCCATAAACAAGGCAGCCGAGGTCATGGCGCAGAAGGGCAGCCCGATAAAGATCGGCCCCAAGCCGCACACCGAAGAGGATCTCGTTACCGTAATAAAGGAAGCGAAGACCTTTATGATGGGCAAGAACCTCGACACGAAGAAGCGGATCACCGACCACCTCATCGACGCCATGCACGCGGGCGACATCCCGGTCGAGTCCATGCGAACCCTCGTGGATGACGGGTCGGTTGACATCGGGTTCCTCGCAAGCAGGATAAAAGAGAGATCCTCGGAGTCAGGCCGATACCTTGGATCTCTGAGCTACTTGGCAAAGGAGCTCGGCTTTGTCTTCGGGAGCAACCCTGCGGCAAAGGCAGCACTCGAAGAGGCAGCAGGCAAGAACGCCCTCAAGATCGCAGCAGGATCGCAGTGGGCTAAGGTCGTTCAGGGCATGGAGAAGATACGCCGTGGCTTTCTTGTTTCTCAGATGGCGACGTTCATGAGGAACATAGACTCTCAGGGTCTTATGCTCGGGGTTGCCAAGGCCGACGACATGATGACCAACTTCATCAAGGGATTCATGGGTGCTTCAGGCATGACTGAAAAGGTGGCCCCGATAGAGGACATCAACATCTGGTCTGCCATCGTGAACAGGTTCAGCAAGTCGGGCAAGGAAAGGTTAGGTCGCATCTTCGAGTCGAAACAGGGCAAGGTATATAAAACGCTTCTTAACGGGCAACTCTCAGATCAGCTCGGTCAGGTTACGAAAACGGGCGAAGGTCTTCTGGACGATGCTCTGTTGATGGGCGAGAAATCCTCCTGGTTCTTTAATATCCTGAACAGGGCGCAGGAGCATCTCTTCCAGAACATTTCCTACGAAGCGAAGATGGCGCAAAGACTCAAAGAGATGGGAAAGGATATAACAACGGTAGACCCGAAGACAATATCCTCCGAGCTTTACGAAGAAGCCTTGCAGTATGCGAGAAAGAATACCTTCGCTCTGTCTGCTAAGTCAGAGCAGGGCCAGCTTATACAGAACGCATTCAACCCCAAGAAGACAGGGCTGTTCGGTTCTCTTATGACCACGATTCAGCCCTTCCCTCGGTTCGCCTATGCGAACGCCATTCCCTTTGTGTGGGAGCATTCGCCATTTGGGTTCTACAAGCTGCTCTCCAAGAAGTCGAGGGAAGCCATTGCCAATGGCAGGCCAGAGGAAGTAGCAAGCACATTGTCTAGGGCAGCCCTCGGAACCATGATGTATAAGAGCGCATGGCATGTCCGTCAGTCCGAATACGCGGGGCCGAAATACTATCAGTACAAGTGGAGCGAGGACGGAGACAAGACGACATACCTCGACATGAGGGCCTATGCGCCTTACACGGCATACCTGTTCCTCGCCGAGTGCGCTCTGCATCCCGAGAAGATCCAGATGAAAGACTATTTGATGAACCTCGTGGGGCTTAATAAGGTGGCAGGTACAGGACTTGTTTTCGCTGACATCCTTGCAGCAAAGAAGCCCGAGGATGCGATGTCCTACCTCAAGGCATGGGGGTCTGCTTATATCGGGTCTTTCACCGTTCCTCTCAGGACATGGAAAGACATCATCTCTGAGTTCCAGCCCGAGGAAGGGTTGAGGCGACAGGTCAGAGAGTCAGGTTCAGCCGGAGTCCTGGGCAGAGCGCAGGAGAACATCCCTTGGTTGAGCCGGGAACTGCCTATCGCCAACACGCCACTTTCCACCGAGGTTCAGCATGCCGAGGAACCTTTCATCCGTCAGTTCTTCGGCATCTCCGTAACAAGGAGCAACAAGATCCAGAAGGAAGTGGACACGATCAACCTGCCCTGGGAGAACATATTCCACCGCACGGGCATACCCGCAGCAGACGACGCCATCAACAAGATTATGTCCCCTGTTGTAGAAAACCTTGTGCCGAGGGTTATTAAACTCAGCGCATACCAGAAGGGTTCGGACGCCAAGAAGAGGCTGATCCTGGGGGCCGTATTTAAGCTGATAAAGACCGACGCATCCAAGACCTTCAAGACGCAGAACCCGCTTATGGCTGCGGGCATCCAGTACGAGCAGTTCTCAGACGATGAGAGGACTGTCCTCAAGGAAACCCTTGGCAAGAACAATTACTTGATCCAAAGACTTGAAAGCCTCAAAGAGTTGCCGGAAGTACCCCCGAAATAACTTCCCCCTTGACATCCCCTTTTCGCAAAGCGTATAAGCCACGCATGGATGACAAGGGAGGATTCATTGAGATCTAAAGAATATTTCGAGAAACTGTTCGCCGACATCAAGAAACTGCCCGCATGGTTTCACGAAGAAGAGATAGAAGACGGCTTTGTCCTCGTCTCCGCGATGCGACCAAGCGGTCAGCACCAATTCCACGCCAAGCTCCCTGAGAAAATGAGCAAGGAAGAGTTCATCGAACCTGCTATCGGTTATCTTGGGTATAAGGCCCCGCATGTAGGGGTCAAGCCCGACTTCAAGAGCGTGGAGTTCAGCAGCAGGCTTGCCCTTGGGGACGCGATGATGATGACCTGCGGCATAAGGGACTTCAAGGCCGCGTTCCCCGAGGTCAAGGTCAAGGTCAAGTCTATCGGCATGCACGTTTGGGATAACAACCCCTATATCGACCAGGACATCAACCCTGAGAAGACGATCAACTGCGGTACGGCATGGCTGACGAACGCATCGAACAGACTCAACCTGCACATGGCGAACGCCTACCGTCTGTCAATACAGAATGAGACGGGGTTGGCCTTCGAGCAGGGGCCGATCTCTCCCGACATCTGGCTATCCGAGGAAGAATACAACGCACCCCCGATGATACCCGGCCCGTACTGGCTGATCGTTAAAGGTGGCGAACCGGGTTGGCCCCTGAAGATGTACCCGATAGAGGGATGGCAGGCAGTAGTTGACGCACTTCCCCAAATCAAGTTCGTAGAGCTCGGCACATCCGAGCATGTGAGGGCGCATGGAAAACTTAAAAATAACAAAGGGAATCTCGTT
>Ga0315289_10013143_pt1 | contig 11610 bp, 13 predicted proteins | sample YL17G11_40_MG_FD_203452 | JGI IMG/M metagenome (GOLD analysis project Ga0315289, IMG submission 203452) | Sediment microbial communities from Yellowstone Lake, YNP, Wyoming, USA - YL17G11_40 | ecosystem: Environmental > Aquatic > Freshwater > Lake > Sediment | place: USA: Wyoming | collected... | reverse complement strand
AACCACCTGGTAATTTTCGCCGGCCAGGTCGCGGGCGACAGCCATCCCCAGCGCGGCGGAAATTGAAGTGCTGGCATGGCCGGCGCCGAAGGGGTCGTGTTCGCTCTCGTCGCGCGATGTGAAACCGGAAATCCCCCCGTACTGCCGCAGCGTATTGAAGCTCTCCCGCCGCCCGGTCAGGAGCTTGTGCACGTAGCTCTGGTGTCCTACGTCCCAGATAATCTTGTCTTTGGGGCTATCGAAGACACGGTGCAGCGCTATGGTAAGCTCCACGACTCCGAGGTTGGAAGCCAGGTGCCCGCCGGTAGTGGTTACCGTCGTGATGATTTCGTGCCTGAGTTCGGCAGCCAGTTCTTCCAGCGCTGCCTCCGATAATCCTTTCAGGTCGGCGGGACTATCGATTTTATCCAGTAGTTTCGGCATAGCTTTTTAATTTGCCAGAAGGGGCATCATTTTCAATACTATCAATGTGGACGAATGATTGTCAAGCTGACGGCCTGCCCGGCGACCTCTCTGATATCAGGCTTGACGCTATCGGTTTCCGTTTGCTACACTCGCATAGTGACATCTCTGGAACATTGGCTCCTTGATTTTATATCTTCTACCTATAATCTGTTGCAGTGGCCGGGCGTAATGGCCCTCATGGCTATAGAGAGCGCCTGTATCCCTTTTCCCAGCGAGCTTATCATGCCTCTGGCTGGCTGGATGCTCATTAAAGCGCAATCTCTACCGGTCACATATATTTTTATCGCCGGCGCCTTCGGAGCTATCGGCAACACCGTCGGCTCGGTCATCGCCTATGTCGTCGGCATGTGGGCCGGTCGTCCGCTGTTGAATAAGTACGGCCGCTATATCCTGTTGTCCCGGCATGACCTCGACCTCGCCGACCGCTGGTTTTCCCGCAGCGGAGGCTGGACGGTCTTTGTCTCACGCCTGCTTCCCGTCGTCCGCACCTATATCAGCCTGCCCGCGGGCATTGCCAGGATGAACATGGTGAAGTTCCTTGTCTATACTTTCACCGGCTCTTTCATCTGGAGCACCGGCCTGGCTTACGGCGGCTATCTTTTAGGAGAGCACTGGGAGGACCTGCGCAACGCCATGCGCCCCTTCGACCCTCTCATCATCGGCATTATCTTGATTCTAATCGGTCTCTACGTTTACAGACATATCCGCCACACCCGCGGCGATAAGTCCCCCCGGACATAAAAAACAGCCTCCACGCCTCACACCATATTGACCGATTGTCTGTTTTCGTGCTACATTTTTAAGTAATTACACCGCGTCCCTGTAGCTCAGATGGATAGAGCGACTGCCTTCTAAGCAGTAGGTCGTGGGTTCGAATCCCTCCAGGGACGCCAGAACATCGGCTCTCCACGAAGACCGGTCGTAGTTCAGCCGCCGCTTTCCGCTCCCGGCTTTCCCTCATCGCTGCCTGCATCGTCTCTTTCAAATAATTTGTCCAGCCGGTTTTATTGTGATAAAGGCCATGGTGGGACTCCACCTTCCCGGTATTTGTTTTTACTATCAGTAAAGACGGCTCGGTCTTTTTTGCAGTATACGCCGCTTGAATCTCGGCATCGCCGTACCAGGGGCGGCGCGATGGGGTAATCTCCACCGGACGGGCGGTCTCTTTTTTCTCTTTTAACGGTTTCCCTGGCACCGCCCAGCTGCGCCGCGTTGCATTCGGGATATCTTTAGAGAGCGTTATCGCTTCCTTTTTTACCGCCGGCGCTTTTACCTGTCTTTCATCCACCGCCCAGTTGCGCCGCCGGATATTCCTGATGTCTTTGGACAGCGCTATGGCATTCTTTTTAGGCATCGCGGCTTTCACCGGCACCGCCGCCGGTTCCGGCTGACGGTAGAACAGCCCGCGTTTGGATGCGATTGCCTTGCCCAGAATATCCAGGTCGACCCGCGGCGGAGTCGGCGGCTTGCCGTAGGATACCGCCAGGTCTATCAGCTTTGGCATCAGGTACATCACCACCACCGCCCGGAAAAGCCCGGAAATCATGAAAATGCTGAGCAGCCGGCTGCCGAAGGTAAAGAAAACGCCTTTCACCAGGTAGGCGCCCATGAGACCTCCCACCGCCGTCGCTAGCAGCATAAGGCTCCTGGTATAGACGATATATCTCAGCTTCTTCGTTTGCGGTGCCACTTTATACAGGTAGCTCTGGGTTGACAGGTCGAAAGCCCCCCAGCATATACCGGATAGCACCTGTATGAAAGCAAGGTATCCGAGGTTAGAGCAAAATAGCCAGCAGATGGGAATCGCCGGGATGATGCGGGATACGATGCCGAGCACCCGGATGTTCCCCGCTTTATCGGCGAAGCGGCCCCAGAAAGGCACGCTGACGACCCTCGCGAGATACTCCGCGGCAATAATGACGGTGAAATTCAGGTAGGTAAAATGCCTCTCCTGGAGCATATACACGGCGTACAGCGGTCCGCTTAGTCCTACCGTAAGGTAGAAGAAGGAAGTAAAGATAATGAAAGTGTCCAGCTTCTTCTCTTTCAATTCCCCGATAAAATCGAATAGCCCGAAGCGTATTTTCGGCGGCTTGGGTGCCGGGAGACTGGCAACTTTGTTGCCCGGCTCGTGCATGTGGGTGAAAACAAGAAAATCCGCCAGCGCCATCACCAGCGCCAGGATAAACACGAACGCGAAACCTACCAGGCTTTTCCCCCCGAACGCGTCCAGTAAATACGCCAGCAAACAGAAAGCCCCGAGATAAAAAGCGCTCTTAATTGCCAGACGCTGCCCCAGGTAACGCCCCAGGGAATTCCGCGGCACCAGGTTGGATAGCCAGTTGTCCCGCTGGAAGCTTAATAATATCCCCGGCATTACGTTGACAAGCCACAGCAGCGCTAACCACATCGGCGTTATCCCCAGGTCGGCGAGCAGGAACGCCAGGATAAGGGGCACCCAGGCAATCAGGTTGAGAAAGCTGAGAGTAACCGCCCCTCTTTTAGTCAGCCCTATGCGCTCGATGAGCGCCGGCGCTTTCACGCATATCAGGGAAAGGCTTAAGTTGACCAGCATCGCCAGGACGGATACGCTCTGGGCATTGGCGCCAGCCGCGATTATCGATGGCGATTGATAATTTATCGCCGCATCTTCAACCGCTGAAGACGCCGCGTCCCCGTGGAAACGTAACAGGTTATTGTCAGCCTTGCGGGTGTTATCGTTGTTGGAAATTTCGGAGCGCAACGTATGATTATTACCTTTCTTTCGGTACTTTTAAAAAGTTGTTTGCCAGGGAGGCAACAACACACATAAAATAGAAAGCCTGCGTTAGCAGACTTTCCGCAGTGTTCTATAAGTATATTTTTCTACGACTATTCTATTGCCGTCGCACCGTCGCGACCGTATGCCTTATTCCCGCTTTTTCCCGCCCCGGGGTCGCATCACTTTATGCTGTCCCCGGTTCGGCTTACGGTCGCCCGGGATTCGGGCCGGATGTTACTATATAGACCGGCACGGTTTAACGTCTTTAGCCACGAACCCCTTTTCCCCCAGCCCCACCTTATAGCTTACGCTTTGACCCTCTCTTAACGACTGGAATTTAATGCCTTGAAGCTGACTGTAATGAAAAAATATATCTTTTCCAGCAGTGCTGGAGACAAAACCATAACCATGCTCGCCAACCAGACGTCTTACAACACCAGTTGTCATGAAATTCCCTCCATCCGGGAAAACGGCTCTTAAATTATCTTTATCTTCCCAGAGCCGATTCCTGCTTCTTCCTTACGGCGCGTGTTCCGTGGCCGTGCTTCACGTGCTTGAAAGCTTCTTTATAGGCTCTCCGCTGAGATTGTTTTTCTGCTTTTCTACCCATTTTTTCTATCCTTTGCCGGTTCTTTTTCTCTATTATAACTCAATCTGTATCTCCGTTACTAATTTCCCTCTCGCTTTTAACCGGCCCAGGAGAGCTTTTTTCACCTGCCCCCGGTATCGCAACCATGCTTACGGATATCGCTAACCGGGCGGCGTGTCTTTATACTTGCTCCATTACCAGTTGCCAGTCGCGCCAGTCGAACAGGGTCATGTTCAGGACCAGCCGGCGCATTGTTTCTTCTTTGGTCAAATGGTAAAAACTGACATTGTTTTCACTGACGATCTTGAGGATGCCCTCATCGACCATCTGCGCTAAAGCCCTCTCCACTTCCAGCCGGCTGCCCGCTTCATCGATGGCATGTACGATAGCCAGTTTACTGAAACGACCGTTAGGATGCGCGGCGAAAAACCGCAGTAGACCCAGGCAGCAGCGGTTGCCCACCAATCTCTTCATCAGCTGGCCCATGTAAGACCCGCTCTTATTCTTGGTAACCTCGATAATTGTCATGAGGGCTCTCCTTTCCCGTTAGCTTTCGTTGTGTTAGTTTCTCCTGCCGGGGCTGGTCCGCGATGACTGGTAGGCTTCACGCTGCCGCGCGAATGAAGGCGTATCTAGCTCATCATCGCCTATCCCTTTGAGCAATCTTGTGAGCTCTTTTTCCTTAGCCTCTCCGGACATCTCTTCCCTGGTATGAAATCCGGTGGCAATCAGGGTAAGTCTGATATCATTGCCCATGTTCGGGTCCAGCACCACGCCGAATATTACATTAGCCTGCGGGTCTACCGCCTGCCGGATAACCTCGGCGGCATTATTTACTTCGTATAGTGTTAGATTGCTGCCGGCGATGTTGAAAAGCACCCCCTTGGCTCCCTGCATGGAAACATCCAGCAGCGGGCTGGCCAAGGCCTCTTTGGCGGCATCTATGGCGCGGTTTTGCCCCGTCCCCCGCCCGATGGACATCCAGGCCGGCCCGGCGTCTTTCATTATCGTCCGTATGTCTGCGAAGTCCAGGTTAATCAGACCCGGGACGGTAATCACCTCGGCGATTGCCTGTACGCCGTGATGTAATACCTCGTCCGCCATCCGGAAAGCCCCGTCGACACTCATCTTCTTGTCGCAGAGATCGAGTAAGCGGTCGTTGGGGATTATAATTAATGTATCTACTTTTTCCATCAGCGCCCGGATACCTTCTTCGGCGGTCTTGTTCCGGTGCGTCCCTTCGAAGCTAAACGGTTTGGTCACCACGGCGATGGTCAGTGCGCCGGTTCTCTTGGACATCTCGGCCACTATCGGCGCCGAGCCGGTGCCCGTTCCTCCGCCCATGCCCGCCGTAACGAAAATCATGTCGGCTCCGGCTACGACTTCCGCTATTTCTTCGCGGCTTTCCTCGGCGGCCTTGCGGCCGATAAGATGGTCGCCGCCGGCGCCCAGGCCGTGGGTCAGTTTTTCACCGAGCTGGATACGCTGCATGGCCTCGGTAATTTCCAGGGCCTGCGCATCCGTGTTCATCGCGATAAATTCGACCCCGCGCAGGTGCTCGCGCACCATCCTCGAGACCGCATTAGAGCCCGCCCCTCCCGTGCCGATAACCTTGATTCTCGCGCCGCTGGGGACATAACTTGATTTTGCCATTATAGCCCTCCAATCAATATTTCACTAACTAAAGATCCAGTTTACCGAAAGAGTCTAAGCATGTGGAGCAGGAGACCGCGCAGTCCGCTTTCATGGGACTTGCGTGCTGTTGTGTCATGGTTCTTGAACTTCCACATCAGGAGGCCGACGCCCGTAGCATGGGCCGGATTTTCCAGGACATCCGAGACGCCCTGGAGTCTCATTGGCCGCCCCAGTCTAACCGGCATTCTTGTTATCTTCTGCCCCAGTTCGGCGATGCCGGGGAGGTTTGCCCCGCCGCCGGTGATTACCAGCCCGGCCGGGATAAGTTTCCGATAGTCTGATTCGGGAAGTTCCAGCATGATGAGCCGCAGCAACTCCTCGACACGGACACGGATAATATCGGAAAGGTCGTTGTAGGAGACGCTGTGTCCGTCACCGGTAATGGAAATTTCTTTCGCCGCAGGGTCTATATCTCTCGGCGTTACGTCGCCGTATCTCTTCTTCATTTCTTCGGCGAGTTCGAAGGTAATACCCAGGCCTATCGATATATCGCGCGTAACCTGGTATCCCGCCACCGGCAGTACGGAAGTGTGGTAAATAGTATCGTCCTTAAAGAGTGCGAGGTCGGTCGTGCCGCCGCCGATATCCACCAGCAAAACGCCGTCCTGCTTCTCTTCCGGTTCCAGGACTGCCTCGGCGCTCGCCAGAGGCTCCAGGACGAGGTCTTCGACATCGACACCTATACCGCGAATGCACTTTGTCAGGTTCTGTATTGAGGTTTGGGCCGCGGTGATAATATGCGTTTCCACATCCAGGCGGAAGCCGTGCATACCCACCGGGTTCTTGATCCCTTTCTGCCCATCGACCACATAATCACGGGGGATAACATGAAGTAGTTTCTGCTCGGTAGGCACTTTTACGGTGCGGGCGACATCCAGCACGCGCTTCAGGTCGTCGGGATGTACTACCTGATTGTTGCGCGTGATAGAGATGGAGCCCCCTCTATTCACCGCTGTAATATGCCTGCCGGTAACACCAACATAGGCCGATTCCAGTCTGCGCCCGGCCATCTGCTCTGCCATTCTTATCGATTGTCTTATCGATTCTTTGGCTTCGTTAATATTTATTACCAGGCCTTTGTGAAGACCGTGCGATGGCACTACGCCGACCCCTAATACGCGGAGTTCTTCGTCATCATAGACATCGGCCATGATGGTACAAACCTTGGTTGTCCCGACATCGATTGCGCCAATCTTATCCCTTTTCACTTGTTCCTCCTTTACGGCTTTTCAGCCGCCTGCATGGCAGGTTAATTACCTATATATATATTAGCGACTGCTATTTCCCTCTTGCGTCACGATAGCGGATGTTCCACTTGTTGCAGAGAGAAAGAAGATGTTCCTTGAACTCATTGTTCGGTATCCGGTACAGTTCTGCCAGAAAACCATGCAGTAATTCCCCGCCGGTCATGTTTGGAGCCGAGTCCTCAGGCCCCGGGAGATTGATGTACACGATTTCGGTCATGAGCTTTTGATACTCTATTGGAGTACCCATAGGATTAAATCCCTCCTTTTATTTTTTCCGTACCATTCTCGCGTTTTTTAGATACGTTAAGTTAATCGTACTACGTTCCAGAAACAGGCAATAAATATTGTCCTTTCTATTTCTCTCATGTCCTTTAATAATTCCATAATAGTCCAATGATATAAAAAGCCCTTGTAACTTACCCTTTTTTGGAATATAATAATAAACAACTAAGCGAGGGTATGCTATGGCCATTGAAAAAGGACGAAAACACCTTCCCCCTTACGTTTCCTACCGCACCTTCCATAATTTCGTTGAACGTTTGCAGCAGCGTATGCCTTCACGCATCGACCGCAGCTATTGGGGCGATATTCTGTCCGGGAGTACCGGCACGCAACTGATGGCTGCCCTGCGCTTCCTTAACCTTATCGATGCTAACGGCAAGCCTATGGAACGCCTTAAGCCGTTCGTTTCTGCCCGGGGGAACCAGAGAGCGCAGCTCCTCCAGGAAATAGCCTACGATGCGTTCGGTTTCGTGCTCAGGAGTTCTCTTGACCTTGAAAGCGCCACCTATTCCCAGCTGGAAGAGGTCTTTCACAACACCTTCCAGGTGACCGACGATGTCAGCCGGAAATGCGTGAAATTCTTCATCGCCATGGCTAACGATGCCGGTATGGCGCTGTCGCCTTTCATTACCAGGCGTACCAGGGCATCGCATTCCGCCGCCGGAAATAAAATGGTGTCGAAAAAAGCTGGTAATAGGACAAAACGGAATGCCATAGTTCCACAAGCAACAGATGAAATTCCAAATTATTCTTCGTGGAATAGTCTGTTGTTGTCCAAGTTCCCCAATTTCGACCCCTCCTGGAGCGACGACCTCAAGCTAAAATGGTTCGCCGCTTTTGACGAATTGCTGAAAAAGGGATTCTACAAGGACCAATAGCCGCCCGACCTCAAAGGCCTATATCGCGGTAATTGGGGAATGTCTGATATCCGGTAATTTAAACCATAGCTGATTTAAATCTTGGTCTGCACCTCGTCCGGCATCATCCTCCCCGCCGAAACAACCATCTTCACGGCGGCGTCTACTGGAATTTGAGTACGGATAACATCCTCCTCTTTCACTATCTCCAGGAAGCCGGACGTAGGATTTGGGGCGGTGGGTATCAGTACGCTTAACAGTTTTTTCCCGTTCTTATCAATAATTTCGTTGGTCACAAAACCTATGGCTCTCATCCCCTTCTGCGGGAATTCCACCAGCACTACCTGCATGAAGCCGGTCTTATCCGGATCGGAGAAACTATCCACTATTTGCCTGATACCCCGGTAAAGTTGCTTGAATATCGGGACCCTGTTCAATAATGAATCGCCGTATCTTATTATTCTCTTACCGACCACATTCCTGGCTATGACGCCGACCACATATATTAAAATTACCGTAACCCCGAAGCCTACACCCGTGATATTATGTCCCCATATAGCCCTGATTACAGGCTGCAATATATTATCGATAGAAGTGAAGAGCCATACCAGTATTAAAACGCTGGCTCCTAACGGTATGATAACCAGCAGCCCGGTCATAAACTGACCGCTTAATTTTTTGCCCCATCTTTCTTTGTGCACCTTTTTTTCATCCATCGTAGTCCCTCCGAAATCACTTGGACATAAGGCCCTTCTTCGGCGGCCATAAAAACGACGCCAGCGCGGCTGATGCCAGTATTCCCACCACTGAACCTAGAGATACCGGTACGGGTATATGGAACCATGAGGAGCCCAGCATCTTCACACCGAGAAGCACCAGAATTGCCGCCAGCCCGTAGTTCAGGTAAGCGAGCTTCTTGGTCGCCCCTACCAGCGCAAAATAAAGTGAACGCAATCCGAGAATAGCAAAAATATTGGAGGTATAGACAAGAAACAAGTCGTTCGTTATGGAAAGGATAGCCGGGATGGAGTCCACGGCAAATACTACATCCGTAGATTCCACTACCAGCAGCACGAGGAACAGCGGCGTCACCAGCCAGCGCGCGTTCTCCTTGATAAAAAATTTGCCCTGATGGTACTCATCGACCATCGGCAAATACCGGGATGATAGTCTGAGTAGCAGGTTCTTCTTCGGGTTTACCTCCACGTCCTTCTTCACGGCAATCTTGATGCCCGTATAAACCAGGAAAGCCCCGAAGATATAGATTACCCAGTGAAGCGCCCCCAGTATCGCCCACCCGGAGGCGATAAACGCGCCGCGCATAATAAGCGCTCCGATAATCCCCCAGAAGAGCACCCGGTGCTGGTAATCGGACGGCACGCAGAACGCGGAAAATATCAGCATAAACACGAATAGGTTGTCCATGCTTAACGAATATTCCACGAGGTACCCGGTGAGAAAAGTAAGAGAATAGTGAGACCCGAGCACAAAATACACCACCACGGCAAATATCAAAGCCAGCGTTATATAAGCGGCGGTCAATATCAGCGCTTCCTTAGTTTTAATAGTATGCGCCTTGCGCTGGAAAAATCCGAGGTCCAGCACCAGTACTATCGGCACCAGGATGGCGAATACTATCCACAGGATTGTTTCATGAGACATTTTTTACTTTTTCCATTCTCGGAGATTTACCTGTTCCTAGGCCGGTTTCCCTTAAAAATCGACTCCGCAACTGGCCGCAGCCCGCATCGATATCCTGCCCGCGCGGCTCGCGCAGCGTTACGTTGACGTGGCCCTGCTTCAGTTCATTCTCAAAAGCCAGGATAACACGGCGTGGCGGTGGCCGGAAAGTCGGGTCGGCGGTGAAATTAGCGGGAATAAGGTTAATATGACATTTCAGTCCCTGGACGAGCGCGGCCAGGGCGAGTGCCTGCGCTACGCTATCGTTGATACCGTTAAAAAGGATATATTCGAAGCTCAAGCGCCGGCCCGTCATAATGTTGTACTCCTGGCAGGCCTGGATAAGCTCTTCCAGGGGATATTTACGGTTTAGCGGGACAAGCCTGTCCCGTAATTTGTTGTCGCTGGCATGGAGGGATACCGCCAGTCCTACCTGCAGCTTCTCCCGACTCAACCGTTTAATCTGCGGTACCACTCCTGCCGTGGAAATAACCATGTTCCGGGCGCCCAACCCGAAACCATCCGGCGAATTCAACATCTCTATCGCCGGCCACAGGGCGTCATAATTTAACAGCGGCTCGCCCATGCCCATGAAAACGATATTGGAAACACGCCCGCCCGTTTTATCGCCGGCGCTTTTACCTTCTTTGGACTCTTCCCGCAGATAGCGCGCGAAATACAGTACCTGGTCGATTATCTCGCCCGGCGTCAGGTTGCGTTCGATACCCTGTTGCCCGGTCGCGCAAAAAGGGCAGCCGATGGCGCAGCCAGCCTGGGTGGAAACGCATACCGTGCGGCGCTCTCCTCCACCCTCCCTGCCGTAATACATTAGTGCCGCTTCCACCGTCTTGCCGTCGGCCAGCTTGAAAAGAGTTTTCAGCGTACCGTCCTGTCCGGTTGCATTCTGCGCGGGCTCCAGGCTGTGTAACCTGGTTTCTTTCGCTAACCGCTGCCGTAAAGCCAGCGGCAAATCGGTCATCTCGTCATAAGAAAGCGCCAGGTTCTGATAGACCCATTTTCGGAGCTGCTTGGCCCGGTACCCGGGTTCTCCCATGGACTCTACGAACTGATTGGACTGGGCGCAAGTCAGCTCGGTGAAACCTGCAGGCGCTAGCGGCATATATTATGTAAACTCCAGCAATTTCTCGACATCAATACCACGCGTCTAAAATTATATCACGATGGAAGCGCTTTCGGAAAACGAAAAAGAAAATTATCGGTAGAGATAATAACTGTACAGGCTGGAGTTTTAGACCCTGGTTATTTCCTAATTACATACTTACTATTATTTATTGGGGTTCCCCTTCCAGCCGAGAGCGGTCAGCAAATCGCCGATATCAATCTCCCGGTGGGTACTCTGGCGTAACGATAAATCAGGATTGATGCGGTATCTCACTCCCCTGCCCTCTCTCTTCTTCGCGATATATCCGGCCGCGGTCAGGTCGGCGATAATTTTACGGACGGCCCTTTCCGTGACACCTATCGCCGTTCCGAGTTCAAGAGCAGTTATCCTGGGGTGCTTGGCAATCAAACTGAGGGCTACGGCATGTCTGGTAATAAAAGCCCACTCCGGCATGATTAGCTCTCCTTAAAATACATTATTTACTTGAATAATATTGACATCATACTCTAATGATGATATCATTCATGCTAGTATAATTCATGTATTAACTACACATGTATGATAATTAATATATATCATATTTTTCGACTTGCTGCAAACTTTCAGATTATGTACGTTTAAAACTTTTGCAAAAGGTGTATAATCCAGTAGTATGCATCTGGAAAAACAACAGGAAAAGATATATAATCATTGAAGCATATCTGGAATATTTTAGAAATAAGGACTATAATAATCGGTTAGAGCCTTTCGTGGCAGTAAAAAACTGCCCTGTGAATATTGATAGGCGACGAAGGAGACCATAGATGGCTGTTAAAAATGTCGGGGGAACAGAAGAACAAAAGATTGCTAAACCAAAAATAATGAGCAAGCCGCTCCCTCAAATTCTCGATGAGATGGATGATAACATCCGG
>Ga0315289_10013142_pt1 | contig 11610 bp, 11 predicted proteins | sample YL17G11_40_MG_FD_203452 | JGI IMG/M metagenome (GOLD analysis project Ga0315289, IMG submission 203452) | Sediment microbial communities from Yellowstone Lake, YNP, Wyoming, USA - YL17G11_40 | ecosystem: Environmental > Aquatic > Freshwater > Lake > Sediment | place: USA: Wyoming | collected... | reverse complement strand
ACGTGTGGCGAATGACCTTCTCGCGGATGAGCTCCGCCACGAGGAATTCGTCCGACTGGTCCACCCGTGTGTCCGCCGGGAAGTGCGGCTGTCCCTCAGGGAGATGGACAAGGATCGTACGCAAGGCTTCGTCGAGGTTCGTGCCCTTGGCGGCCGAGATCGGGATCAGTTCCGCGAAGATCCCGGTCGACTCGTAGGCAAGCAGAGTCTCCTCGAGGTCGTTTCCGCGCGCGAGGTCTATCTTGTTCACCAACAGAAGCGTGGGGCGGTCCGCGCTGGTCACTTGGTCAAGGAGGAGTCGATCCTGGCTCCGGACGCTCCGCCACGGTTCGACGACGTACACCAGGACGTCGAGGCCCCGCAACGCCCGGAACGCCTCGCGCACGAGGTGACGCCCCAAGCGGTTCCTCGGCCGATGAAGGCCCGGGGTGTCCACGAACACGATCTGGGCCTCCTCAGTCGTGTAGATACAGCGGACTCGATTCCGGGTCGTCTGCGGCTTCGGCGAGGTGATGACGAGCTTCTGTCCCATCACGGCGTTCAGGAAGGTCGACTTGCCGACGTTCGTCTGGCCGAGGATCCCGACAAACCCTGACCTAAAGGAGCTCATCGACGATCTCCCCAGAGCGGACCGCGGCGGCCAGCCGCTCGATGTCGGAGGAGAGAGGACGGTCGCAGCCCACGTGCACGACAAGGCTCCGCACTCGCTCGTAGGCCTTCCGCGTTCGGGGCGCCATCCCGTCGACCCCGCGGAAGTCGAGCGCTTGCGCCGCGCACAGAAACTCCACACCAATGACTCGTTCTAGGTTGTCTAGAACCGCGAGGGCTTTTCGGGCGGAGATGGAGCCCATGCTGTTGTGGTCTTCCTTTCCTCCCGAGGTGGGAATCGAGTCAACGACCGCAGGGTGGCAAAGGACCTTATTCTCGCTCACGAGGGCCGCGGCGGTGTACTGGGCGACCATCAGGCCGGACTCGAGTCCCGGCTCGTGGGCGAGGAAGGGAGGAAGCCCGCGGCCCGGGCTCGCGAGCAGACGGTCGATCCGCCGCTCGGCGAGGCTCCCGACTTCGGCCAGGGCCATCGTGGCCATCTCCAGGGCGAGGCCAAGAATCTCTCCGTGAAAGTTGCCGCCCGAGAGGACGGCCCCGTCGGGAAAGACGAGCGGGTTGTCCGTGGACGCGTTCACCTCGATCACGAGCTTTGTCTCAAGAAAGGACAGGGCCTCGACCGCCGGGCCGAGGACCTGCGGGATGCACCGAAGAGAGTAGGCATCCTGAACGTCATCCTGCGCCGTGTCGAGCAGGCGGCTGCCGGAGAGGAGTTCTCGCAGCCATCGCGCGACGTCGACCTGCCCCGCGTGAGGACGAGCGGCGTGGACCCGCTCGTCGAGGGGGGCAGAGAACGCCGTGAGGGCCTCGAGCGAGAGTGCGGCGGCGATGACGGCCGCCCGTAGCAGGCGTTCCCCGCGGGCGTAGGCCAGATACCCCAGGCCGCTCATGTACTGCGTGCCATTGAGGAGTGCCAGCCCCTCCTTAGGGAACAGGGTGAGGGGCTCGCGTCCGACCCGGGCGAGCGCTTCCTTCCCCGGAAGCTTCACGCCATCCTGAACGGCCTCGCCCTCACCGAGGATGACCAGGGCGAGGTGCGCGAGCGGCGCGAGGTCCCCCGACGACCCCACCGATCCCTGGGCCGGCACGACGGGGTGGATCCGCGCGTTCAGAAGGTCGACCAGGCAGTCGACGACCTCCATGCGGATCCCGGAGTTCCCCTTCAAGAGAGAGTTGACGCGGAAAAGGAGGATCGCCCGCACGGCCTCCTCCGAAAGTGGATCCCCAACGGCGGCCGCGTGGGAGCGGATGATGTTGTGCTGAAGTTCCCGCAGGCGCTCGTCCGAGACCGACCGATCGCTCAGGCGTCCCAATCCTGTGTTGATGCCGTACACGGGCTTCCCTTGGGAGACGATCCGGGCGACCGCCCTCTGAGACCGCTCCGCCCTCTCTCGCGCTGTTGCGTCGACGCGGACCCGCTCGCCGGCAAACACCACCCGCCCGGCACTGCTCAGAGACAACGTGCTCCCATCCAAGTTGACCATCGTGTCCCCGTGCGCCGGATCGGTGCGAGCCTGAGAATCGTTGTAAAGTTCCACTCCCGTGACTATACTCGATCTCGGACCCCGTATGCAGACTCTCTTGACCCACATCGGCCAGCTCGTCACCCCTCGCGGGAGAGGGCCGGTCGGCGGAAGGCGGATGAACGAGCTTTCCGTCTGCGAAGGGGTCGACGTCTTGATGGAAGGGGAACGGGTCGCGAAGATTGGCCCGCGGCTCGACCCGAGGAGCGTCGCGCAGACGGTCGACGCCCGTGGGGGAGTCGTCATCCCGGGCCTCGTCGACCCTCACACGCACGCCGTGTTCGCGGGCACCCGCGAAGACGAGTTCCTCGCCCGCCTCCAAGGCCTCCCCTACGACGGCGGCGGGATCCTCGCCACGGCCCAGGCAGTGGCCCGAGCGCGCGAAGAGGACCTCATCGAGACGGGCCGGCGCTACCTCGGCGAGATGCTGGCCTGCGGCACGACCACGGCGGAGGTGAAGAGCGGCTACGGCCTCTCGCTCGACGGAGAGACGAAGCTTCTTGTCGCCGTCCGCCAGCTGCGCCGCTCCCTGCCGATGCGGCTTGTCGCGACGTTCCTCGGGGCACACGCGTTTCCTGTGGGCATCCGTCGCGACGATTACATCCTCTCCATCATCACCCAGATGATCCCCGCGGTGCGACGGAGGCGCCTGGCTCAGTTCTGTGACGTTTTCTGCGACCGGGACTTCTACACGGTGGCGGAGACCCGCACGATCCTTCGCGCGGCGCGGGGCGCCGGCCTCCGGCTCAAGCTCCACGCGGACGAGCTCGCGCCGGTCGGCGGCGCGGAGCTCGCCGCGGAGCTCGAGGCGACCTCGGCCGATCACCTCTTGAAGGTGAGCGAGAAGGGGATGGCTGCGCTGAAGGAGGCGGGAGTCATTCCCGTTCTCCTTCCGGGGACCGCGTTCACGCTCGGCCTCGACTACGCGCCCGCCCGTCGCATGATCGACCTCGGGCTCCCGGTCGCCCTGGCGACCGACTTCAACCCCGGGACGTGTCTGATCCACTCCATGCTAACGATCATCGGCTTGGCCGTCATGAAGATGCGCCTGACGATCGCGGAGGCCCTTACGGCGGCGACCCTGAACGCCGCCTGCGCCCTCGAACTGGCCGAAGAGGTCGGATCCGTCGAGGAAGGGAAGGCGGCCGATCTCGTCGTGCTTGATCTCGAGAACTACCGCCAGATTCCCTACTTCTTCGGACAGGTGCCTGTGGCCGCGGTCATCCAGGGCGGGAGAGTCGTCTACGAGCGGCCCGGATGAAGGTTCTTGCCTACGCCAAGCTGAACCTCGCCCTGAGGGTCGTCGGCCGCCGGGAGGACGGACTCCACGCGATCGAGTCTTTCGTTCAGACGGTCGACCTCGCCGATCGCCTCACGGTCGAGCGGAGAGAAGAAGGGGTTACCGTGGAGAATAGCCTTGCACTCCCGCCCGGCGAAGACCTGGCCGCCCGGGCGGCCACGCTCCTCTTGCGAGAGAAAGGGGATCCCTGCGGGGTGGAGATCACGGTCGAGAAGCGGATCCCTGCTGGGGCGGGACTCGGAGGCGGATCGAGCGACGCTGCCGCGGTGCTTGCGGCGCTCGATCGTCTCACCCCGCCTCGCCTGCCGCGCACGCGGCTCGCCGACCTCGCGAGGCGGCTGGGCGCGGACGTCTCCCTCTTCCTGACCGGTGGGAGGCTCCGCATGGAGGGAGCGGGCGAGAGAGTCACGGGGCTTCCCTTCGGTGGCGACGAGCAGTTCGTCGTCCTGGTGCCGCCGGTGCATTGCGTGACCTCCCTCGTCTACGCGCGTTTCGACCGGCTCATCCCCAGACCTACCGCTCCTCGCGAAACCCTCGAGCTGGGAGTGAACGACCTCGAGGAGGCGGCCGTGGAACTCTACCCGGACCTCCTCCCCTACCGGCGCGGGGTGCGCGCCCTCGGCGCCCACTTCACCGGAATGAGCGGAAGCGGTTCGGCCTTCTTCGCCGCGTTCGTCAAGCGAGAGAGTGCGGCCGCCGCGGCGCGAGAGCTCGAGCGGGCGTTCACTCAAGCGCAGGTCTTCCTCTGCGGTCCAACCCGTTGCGGAAGCAGAGTTGAAGGAGACATCGATGCAGATTGCGATTGACGGCCCCGCCGCGGCGGGCAAGACGAGTCTCGGCAGGGCCTTGGCGAGCCGATTCGGGTGCCTGTTCGTGGAGACGGGGAAGATGTACCGCGCGGTCGCCCTCGGCGCCGAGCGGGGCCTTCCCCTCGCCGAGATCGACCTCACCATAGACAAGAACGGGCACCTCTTCCTGAACGGGGAGGACGTCACGGACCTCCTCCACACCCCCCGCCTCGACGAGGCCTCCTCCAAGGTCGCCACCCGCCGGGAGGTTCGGGAGCGGCTGGTCGATCTGCAGCGCCGCATCGCCGCCGGACAGGACGTCGTCATGGAGGGACGCGATATTGGCACGGTCGTCCTGCCGCGCGCCGACGTGAAGATCTTCCTCCAAGCGAGCGCCCGCGAACGCGCCCTGCGACGGGCGCGCGAGCGAAACGCTCCCGACGTCTCCCTCACCCTGGAAGAGCTCATCGCCCGCGACGAACGCGACCGCACCCGGGACGTCGCCCCCTTGAACCCCGCTAGCGATGCGACTATAATCGATACCGATCGAAAGAGCCTCGACGAGGTGATTTCCGAGGCTCAAGACCTGGTCAAGGAGCGGTTACGGGAACGTTGACGCGCCAGCTCAAGAACTTCCTCAAGGGAGCCTTCTACACGCTGGTCTCGCTCATCCTCCTCGTTGTGACGAAGGGGCTGTTTGGCCTTCGCGTCAAGGGGCGAGAGATCGTGAAGCGAGGGCGTGGCTACATTGCGGTCGCCCGTCACCGCAGCTACTGGGACATTCCTCTGCTCGCCGTCGCCTTCGGCTTCCGGCACCGAATCCACTTCATCGCCCGGCGCGGACTCATGAAGAATCCAGTCTTCAATCCGCTGATCAGGCTGTACGCCACGGCGATCGACCGGGAGAAGTTCACGAAGAGCGACTTCCGGCGGATGCTCGAGTCGATCAAGCGCGAGCCGTTGATCGGGATCTTTCCCGAGGGAACGACGCGCCAAGCCGTGGATGCCAAGGCCGGCGCAATCCATTTCGCTCAGCTGACTGGCAAGGAGCTTCTTCCTGTGCGGATTGCCGCCCAGGGACCCTACCCGCCGCGCTACCCCTTCCGCTTCCCGCGGATCACCGTCACGATCGGCCGGCCGTTCAGCGTGTCCGAGCTTGAGGAGGAGGTCCAGGGTGCGGGCAATCGAGCGGAGCGCCACCGCCTCCTGAGTGAGCGGCTGATGCAGCGGGTCGACGCCGCGTGAGCAACAAGGAGGATGATATCGGATAGAATCACACGGTTTGAAGAGCCCGCCCCGGAGATGCAAGGGAGCGGGGAACCCATTTAACAGGTGGTCCTAACCATGGAAAAGAAGATCAAGATGGAAGATGCCTTCTCCGAGAGCGACGTCAAGTCGTACAGCCGGGGAGACACCATCACCGGGACCGTCGTCCAGGTGAACGAGAACGAGATCCTCGTCGACATCGGGTACAAGTCCGAGGGAATCCTTCCTGTGAGCGAGCTCTCCCCCTTCCGCGAGGAAGGGAGAATCGAGGAAGGGGAAGAGATCGAGGTGCTCGTCACCTACATCGATGAGGAGAAAGGAACGGTCTACGCCTCGGAGAAGCAAGCCGAGTACGAGAAACGCATTGAGATGCTGGAACAGGCCTACCGGGACGGCACGCCCGTGGAGGGAGAAGTCACCAACGAGGTGAAGAACGCCGGATACCACGTGAATCTCGATGGCATCCGCGCCTTCCTCCCTGGTTCACACCTGGGAACCGATCTCCCGAGCGCCATCGCGGAGCTGAGAGGGAAGCGAATCCTGGTCAAGATCCTCGAGCTCTCCCGCCGCGACAAGAACCTGGTCGTCTCGCACAAGGCCTACCTCCAGGGGATGGAGGAGCAGCGGAAGCTCGCTCTCTTCGGATCCCTCGTCCCCGGGCAGGAGATCGAGGGGACGATCCGCAGCGTGGTCGACTTCGGGCTGTTCGTCGACATCGGCGGATTCGAGGGGCTCGTCCATCGCTCGGAGATCGCCTGGAAGGACCTGCCGGTTCCCCCAGCCGACTACAAGGTGGGGGACCGCGTCAAGGTCAAGGTGATCGACTTCGACCAGGCCAAAGCCAAGATTTCGCTCTCAATCAAGCAGCTGCGGCCGAACCCGTGGGCAGGGATCTCGGCGCGCTATCCCGCGGGGACCCGCGTGAAGGGCCGCGTCGTCAGCGTCACGGACTTCGGAGCCTTCGTCGAGCTGGAGAAGGATGTCGAGGGACTGGTGCACATCTCCGAACTCTCCTGGGGCTACCCGGAGAACCCTCGCGAGGTCGTGCATGAGGCGGACGAGGTAGAGGTCGTGGTGCTCAGCTGTGACGAGACGGCCCATCGCATCAGCCTCTCGCTCCGCCGCACGCAGCGCGACCCGTGGGAGAACGTCGAGGCGAAGTACCCGCGGGGCCAGCGCGTGACCGGCGAGGTCACCAAGATCACTGACTTCGGCGCCTTCGTGAAGCTCGAGGACGGCGTGGAGGGACTCGTCCACGTCTCCGAGCTCGACTGGGGGCACGTGGCCCATCCGCGCGACGTCCTCAAGGAACACCAGACCGTCGAGGTCAAGATCCTGAACGTCGACCCGAAGGAACGCCGGATCAGCCTCTCGATCCGCGCGCTGAAGACCGATCCCTGGCGCCAGTTCGTCGAGCGGTACGCTATCGACTCGCTGGTCGAGGGAGAGATCACGGAGATCAAGGACTTCGGCGCGTTCATGAAGATCACCGACGACGTCGACGGGTTGATCCACGTCTCCGAGATCAGCGACCAGCGGATCGCGACACCGACCGAAGTGCTCACCGTCGGCGACAAGGTCCAGGCGAAGATCATCGGGATCAACGAGGAGAAGAAGCAGGTTCGCTTGAGCATGCGCAACCTGTTCGGACCTCCCGCAGTCCCGCCCTCTCGCCCGCCCCGCGTTGCCGGAAAGCGCCCGCGCAAGCGGGAGCGCATCGAGGACTCGTTCCTACAGGATGGCGGCGGGCACGAGACCCTGAGCATGCGCGACATGTTGGGCGACAAGGGTCTTGAGGAAGAAGAATAAGCAGGCAGAACCAATTCCACCAAGGAGGACAACACCATGAACAAGGGCGAATTCATCGATCGGCTGGCCGACTCGACGGACCTGACCAAGAAAGAGGCGCGCAAGCTTCTGGACTCGGTCCTCGACCTCATTCAGGACACCCTGCTCCAGGGTGAAGAGGTCAAGCTCGTAGGGTTCGGCAAGTTCGCCGTGCGGGCCCGCAAGGCGAGCAGCCGCATCAATCCTCAGACCAAGCGGCCGATTCAGGTCGCCTCAAAGGTCGTCCCTCTGTTCAAGCCTGGCAAGGAACTGAAGCGACAGATTGAGAAGAACCTCAAGTCCACGCAGACGGGCGTGGGGAGGAAGTAGTCTCTTCCAGGATCACGCACGCGACGGCCAGCCTCTCCGTGTGGGAGAGGCTGGCCTGGATTTGACCGTCCACCAAGGCACAGCGAACAAGCGGCCGCCCACCCGGTGCGGACGTTACCTCGATCGCTCGATACGGGAGCGGACGTCCGGCGGCTTTGATCAGGGCCTCTTTCGCGGCAAACCGCGCGGCCAGTCGCTCAAAGCGACGGTTCCCGCAGGCAGCCTCAGCGTAGGCGACTTCCGTCGGCGTGTACAAGCGCTCGAGGAAGCGCTCTCCAAAGCGACGGTAGAGCGCCTCGATCCGATACACCTCTACCGCGTCGATGCCGACCCTAGTCACCCGCGACCACGATCCGCGAGCGCTCGGCGACGATGATCGACGCCAGCTCCTCGACCGCCTGGTCAAGCTTCTCGTTGACGACGAGGTAGTCAAAGAGCACAATTGCCTCCATCTCCCGCGCCGCGACCTCGAGGCGCGCGGCGATCTCTCGCTCGCTCTCCGTCCCCCTCTCCGCGAGACGCTCTCCCAGCTGGTCAAGCGACGCCGGCGCAAAGAAGATGAAGACGACCGAGAACTCGGCCAGGCCTTGCCGACGCACGGTCTTCGCCCCTTCGACATCGATGTTCAGAACCACGTCCTTCCCTTGGGCGAAGCGCTCTTTGACCTGCGCGCGCGACGTCCCGTACTCATCTCCGAGGTAGGTGACGTGCTCCAGAAGCCCGCCGCAAGCGACGAGGCGGTCGAACTCCGCCCGCGAGACGTACCGGTAGTCCACCCCGTCCGTCTCCCCCGCGCGCCGAGGCCGCGTGGTGTACGAGACGGAGTAGGAGAGCCCTGGCACCCGGGCCATGACCCGGTCGATCGCCGAGTTCTTTCCCGCGCCCGAGGGGCCGGACACGACGAACGCGAGGCCCCGCCCCGCGCCCCGCCGCAGGCGTACGATCCCTTCACTCGACATTCTGCACTTGCTCCTTGAACCGCTCGACCGCGATCTTCATGTCGAGGACGAGGGAACTGACTTCCAGGTCGCGCGACTTCGCGCCGAGGGTGTTCACCTCCCGGAGGAGTTCCTGCGATAGGAAGTCAAGCTCTTTCCCCATCGGCCCTTCTCTCCCCAGGAGGCCGCGGGCGCGGCCGACGTGGCCCTCGAGCCGCGTCACTTCCTCCTCCACGTCGCACCGGTCCGCGAGCAAGGCCACCTCGGTCTCGAGGCGCGCCGGATCGGCCTCGATCTGGAGGGCGGCGATCCGGCCGAGGAGCCGCTCGCGGAGCGCCTCCCGCAGCGCCGGGACCCGCACCTTGACCGACCCGACCAACGACTCCAGCTCGTCCAGAATCCGAGCCAGCTCCCGACCGATAAGACTCCCTTCCTCCCGCCGCGCGGCGAGTGCCCCCTTCATTGCCTCACTGAGGGCCGGCTCGAGGAGACTCCACAAGTCCTCCTCCGGGGGCGGGATCGCCTCGAGCGCTCCTACCCGAATCAGGTCGCCAAGGCACGGCGTGGGCAATCGGAACTCCTCGCACAGCCGTCGCAGCTCTTCGACGCACCGCGCCACTCGGCCCCTCTCGAAGAGTGTCTCCGACGCCCCGTCGTCGCCGAGCCCGAGGGCCACCCACACGTCGATCTCGCCACGGGAGAAGGCCTTCCGCAGGGCCTCTTCCACCTGGGTCTGAAGGAGCGGCCAGTCGGACAGGGAGCGCAAACGAACAGAGAGGTAGCGGTGGTTTAGGGTGCGGATCGTCACGTCCGCGCGACGAAGGCCGCTCCTCGACGCTCCTGTCCCGAAGCCCGTCATGCTGTAGACCATTTCACCCCTCCGCAAGAACGATCGACGCGTAGCCCACGACGGCGCGCCGGTCCCCCGTCGCGTCCCCCGACGTCCCATAGGCGAGGAGGCGGGCCTCCGCCCAACCTAGGCGGCGCGCCACGGCCATCACAACGACAATCGCGGCACCGCCGCAGATCGAGAGATCCTCGCGCACGAGGCTCTCGTAGAACCCGTCCACATCCAGAGCAAGGATCCTCTCGATCGCCCTTCGATCGATCTCCTCCGCCACATCCTGCGGTTCGTAGTGGGTGAAGTCGCTGCTCACGACGACCGCCGCGCCCTGTCCTCGGACGACGTCCGCGATCCGTTCCCCAGCCGCGACCAAGCCGTCGAGGGACTGGAGCATCACCGCGATTGGGACGAACGGGATCTCGGAGCCGAACAGATGCTGGAGGAACGGGAGCTCGACCTCGACCGAGTGCTCGCGCAGGAAGGCCTCCTCGGCCACGGCGATGCCCTCGCCCGCGAGCCGATCCGCCACGTCCGTCGCGATCGGCGCTGTCCCCAACGGAGTCCGCCAGGACCCCACGCGGGCCAGGGAAAGGGGGCGCCCGAGTCCCGTGTGGTTTGCGCCCAGGACAAGGACCCACTCCGGCCGGCCCCGACGCGCGAGCTCGGAGAATCCCGCTGCCGCCACGCCTCCCGAGTAGACGTAGCCCGCGTGAGGAACCACGAGCCCGACAGGTCCGGCCAGAGGCGCCTTCGCCGCGGGAACCGTTGCCGGCAGGAGACCATCGATCGCCGCGGAGAGGGCCGCCGCTGTTCCCGGGTAGAACGCACCGGCCACGATCGGCTCTCGAACCCCTTTCATCGCACGGCGATTCTAGCCCCATCGCGGAGCGCGTGGCAACCGCGTTCTTGACAGAGCCCACCCGCCTTGCATAAGATGCGACGGCGAACTGGGAGATCGTTTAATGGCAGGACGACAGGCTCTGGCCCTGTTAGTGGGGGTTCGAATCCTCCTCTCCCAACCAGTGCCTGGGCTGGCCTTCTGTTGGGCATTACACCCCTCCACGATCGCCCGCACCCTCTCGAAGGTCTCGACCGCCGGCCTCGTCCACGCGGCCCACTGCCCGAGCAGCCCGCCCACGATCCGAAGGGAGACGACCCCCTTTCCCACGCGAACATCGAGCGGCGTGACGAGGTCCTGCATGATGTGGTCGTCGTTCCCCGTGTAGAGCGCAATCTCGGCCGCCCGTCCGCTCTCGGCGACCCCGTGCGCCACGTCGAGCGTCAAGTACCGGCTGAACGGCGCAATCTTGATCGCCGCGACGTTCTCGATCTCGGAGAACCGGGCCCAGAACCCCCGCGAGAGGAGCCGCCCGCCCACCGCAGGCTGGAGATAGAACCCCATCACCGGCAGGACCTCCGACACCGCCCGACAGTGTCGGAGCAGCTCGTCGTCGTCCGCCTCAGGAAGGGCGGCCAGGCTGAGGAGGCCAAGGTCGTAGCCGAGGCCGCGGGCGAGCCTCGCCTCGGCGAGCGCCTGGTCGAGCCGGCCGCAGACCCCGGCGACGCGGATCGCGGCCGGAGCCTCTTCCTTCGCCGTCTCCGCCGCGAGCTCGAGCACCGGCCGCAACAGGCCGTGCCGCTTCTCCCGGATCTCAAACTGCGTGGTGTGGACCCCGACCGCGATCCCCCCCGCCCCGGCGGCGAGGTAGTAGCGAGTCAGGGCGCGCTGCCTCCTCTCGTCGAGCTTCCGACTCGGCGTGAGCGCCAGCGGGTGAGCGGGGATGACGGCTCCACGGCGGAGAGCTAGGAGGGCTTCCGGCCTCATGCGCGTGGACATCAGAACTCCCCCCTTCTCTCGGTGAAGTGGGTGGGCTTGTCGTAGGTCGGGCCGCCGATCTCCACCCAATGAGCCAGCCAACGGATCATCTGCTCGACCGACGTCGGAGGGCCGCCGAAGAGCCGGCACGCCTCGGAGCTATCCGCGAGAAGGGCCGTCTCCTCCTCCTGGTGCTCGAACCGCGGGGCCCGGCCGAGGATCTCCCCGAACCGCTCCGCCACGCTCCGGACCGAGACAGCCTCCGGCCCGGTGACGTTCAGGATCCTCGCCGGGGAGGCGCAGGTGCCAAACGACCGCATGATCATGTGGCAGGCGTCTCCCTGCCAGATCACGTTCACGTGGGACATCCTC
>Ga0315289_10013141_pt1 | contig 11611 bp, 7 predicted proteins | sample YL17G11_40_MG_FD_203452 | JGI IMG/M metagenome (GOLD analysis project Ga0315289, IMG submission 203452) | Sediment microbial communities from Yellowstone Lake, YNP, Wyoming, USA - YL17G11_40 | ecosystem: Environmental > Aquatic > Freshwater > Lake > Sediment | place: USA: Wyoming | collected... | reverse complement strand
AGAAAGCTAGCCCGCCTTGCTCGGGCAGTCCAATGCCAGGTCGCGGATCCACGGCAATTGCAGGTCTGAAATGCACGGACCTTCAGGGGTTCCGACCGACGTAGTTCACATCCGTAAGGTCGAGGGCCGTTCGCCCCGGCGGGCGCCGGCCCGAACGGGGTTCGAGCCCCCCGCGCCCACCATATCAACACAGCTGCCCTGGTGGTCACCCGTGGAAGGCACCTCGAGGACTACGTCTATTTGAAGAAGTGAGTCATCTGTATCTGAGGGCGCCGACTTGGAGTCGCTTGCAGGATTATTCCGACCGCCCTAGAATCGGACCGTAAATAGGGGTGCAGTTATGTCTGTTGCCTGACCCCAGAAGACGGTCAAGGGTCTGGGTCCGCCAAGCAGCCAAGAATCAGCAGACCCTTATGCGGAATCCGGCGAAGGGCGAGCAAGGGTCTAAATCGCCGGGGTCGGGTCCTGCAAAACCCTGATCATGGGTTCAAATCCCATCGTCGCCTCCTGAGTCAACGCGAAGCAATGTCAGCCAACGCGAGGCGACGAGCTGCGGCACAGTCTGATTCCCGCCGCAGATACTGCCCTCTGCTCTCAGTCCCGATGAGCGACAATGGAGGGTGCAGGGCCTGATCCCCGCAGGCGGCCTGGGCAGTGTTACTCCCGACGAGGCCGTGGCCTGATCGGGCGCTTCCTCTGGCCGACGTTGCTGTGCAATCCATCGCTTACTCGGGTCGGCCTTGTGTCTTCCCTACGGTCGCAGAGTGTTAGCCGAGAGGAAGGGCTTGCTCTATTCCCCGCCCCACGATTACGCCAGACCTCAAGACGCTGGCGAGGCCTAAGCCCCGCCCCGCTTCATTCAGCAGGATTCCCCCGACTTGGTCATCCGATCTCACATCCGAATAGGTCTCTAGTGCACTCGGGCAGGCGAGGTGCCCTGGCCTTTCCGAGCGCCCCGCCACCGGACCAATGCCGGCAAGCCGGTTCGCCTGATGGTCCAGCGAAGCACATCCTGCGCACGCACTACCCCACCCCGGATCGCTGCCCGCCAGGCTCGGTGTGTAAAGCAGGTTAGCCACTCTCCCGTTTGTGTAAAGCCATCCACCCGTTCGCTTTACACAACTAAGTCGTGGCCCAGGTCTGGTTCCCTAGGATCCCCGTCTCCAAGGGCCTGAGGGAGCTCTCCTGCCCCGCCAGCGCCCCTCAGCGTGGGGCCGGCTGTCGTGGCCAATACCGCAGCGACGGCGCTCTTGCCGGTCCGTCGGACCTAGCCAAGGCTGCGCAGGGACCGCTCCGGGATCATCTGTTTGGCCCGACAGCCTTGGGGGGGGCAGATTGGAGGCCGAAGTGTGACCAGCGTCCCTCTACTATGGTCACTTAAAGTGACTATAATAGTTCCAGTATGAAGGCGGCTAGGTCTGGGAATCCCGGGAAGAAGGGACCCGCCCTGCTCGACGCGATCAGGGCTGTCGGGGAACTGCTGGCCGCGGAGGGCGAGACTGTCGGGATCGTCGTCGTCGGGGGCGCAGCACTGATTCTGGGAGGGACTGTATCCCGGCTGACAGAGGACGTGGACATCATCGCCGCCGCCCGTTCGTGGCGCAACGGAGTGCCAGTAAGCATTTCCCGACCCGATCCCCTTCCAGCATCTCTTCTCCGGGCGGTCTCAAGGGTGGCACGAGACTTCAATTTGCCGGAGAATTGGATGAACGCGGAAGTCGGAGCCCAATGGGACACGGGGCTGCCTCCGGGCTTCGAGAAGCGCGTCCGGTGGCAACAATTCGGAGGGCTCTCACTTGGCATCGCCGACCGGCGTGACCTCATCTTCCTCAAGTTGTATGCCGCGGTAGATAGCGAGGGGCCACAAAGCGTTCACTACCAGGATCTTCTGGCGCTTCGACCCAACAACCGGGAACTCGCTGCCGCAGCTACATGGGTGAGATCGCAGGACACGTCGACCGAGTTCGCTCAACTGCTCGAGAAGGTACTCGACTATGTCCATCGGGATCAAGAAGAACATCGTTAGGACCATCACAGAGAGCGCCATCGATTCAGCCTGGATCCAATGGCGGTCCCTTGGGTCTCTGATCACGGCGCCGAAGAGCGCTCGATCCTTGGTTGACCCGGAAGCCCTGGTGCTTGCTTCCCTGACGCTAAGGGATCACGAGCGCAGGCTCTGGGACGTCCTGGCGTCTTGGGCGGTGACAGGCTCGAAGCTCCTGAGTGTACAGAGGATCAAGAACCTGACTCCGGAGTACCCCAAGCGAACGACGGATCGCCTCGCCGAGTTCGCGCGCATTGCGTTTATGGAGGGTGGCGACCACCGTTGGCGGAAACTGGCGGGCGCCGAATCCGGACCTCGCCCACGCACCCAGGAACTCAGGGGCCCGAGCGCAAATGGCTGGGATCCCGCCGCACTGATTGTCCGCCTCCGGCTTGGCGTCGGCGTCGGGCTCCAGGCGGACATCGTTGCCTTCCTGCTATCCCAGAAGGGCGCATGGGCAAGTTCGAGGGTCATCGCGGAGGCAACAGGCTACTCCGTGTACGCCATCCGGCGGACGGCGGATAAGATGGCCGAGGCCCGCTTTGTCGAGTCGACGGGGCACAAGCCTCTCGAATACCGCGCGGATCGCGCCGCTTGGCGCGGAGTCCTCGGGCTTGAAGAGGACGTTCTCCCATGGAGGTACTGGTATCAAGCTTTTGCTTTCGTCGCGGATTTGATCGCGCTTTCCCAGGAAGGGGCACTGGAGGCCGCCACCAAGTACCTACTAAGCTCCCATCTAAGGGACCTTGCCGAGAAGCACGAGGACGCGTTTCGCTTGAACCGGATCCCCTCCCCTGATCCGCGTCAATCAGCCGGGGAGGAGTACGTGGCGGCGTTTGAGCAAATCGCCGAGGGGCTATCGAATTGGATGTCCGAATCCGCCTAGGATGGGCCTTTCAGGGCTCTCTCCTCAGGACAGGCAACGCAGGACAGCATGCCCTCTGAGCGTGAGACCCGCAAGCTCCTGATCGACCCCCGCCTCCAGGCCGACGGCTGGCGCGTTGTGTCCTATGCACGCTGGCTGGCCGGCGACCGGACGGGCGCCGATGCGGTCGAGGAACATCCGACCGACTCCGGCCCCGGTGACTACCTGCTCTACCTCGATGGCCGTCCGGTCGCCGACATCGAAGCCAAGAAGCCCGAGGTCAATCCTCAGGAAGTCATAGGGCAGGCCAAGCGCTACAGCCGGACCCTGGTCGATAGCCCCTTCCGCTTCGGCGAAGCCCGCATCCCATTCGTGTACTCCACCAACGGCTACCTGGTCTACCATGCCGATCTGCGCCCTTCCCTGGTCACGCAGAGAGAGGTTGCCCGTTTCCACACACCCGCTGCGCTGCGCGAGCGCCTGTCCCAGGACTTCCCGGCCGCGGATACATGGCTCCGAGAGCATCCAATCCATGACCCCGACCGCGACTACCAGCGCGCGGCCATCGCCGCCATCGAGACCGGCATCCGCAACGGAAAGCGCCGCATGATGGTGTCCATGGCCACAGGGACCGGCAAGACGCGCATGGCCATTGCTTCCATCTATCGGCTGATGAAATCCGGGCTGGCCCACCGCGTGCTCTTCCTCGTGGACCGGCGGGCCCTGGCGGCCCAAGCCGTCGGGGCGCTTGCTGCCTATGAGCCGCAGCCCGGCCTGAAGTTCGACCGAATCTACGAGGTGTACAGCCAGCGCTTCCAGCGGGAAGACTTCGACGAGGAGGGGGCCACTCGCTTCGATCCGAAGGTCATGCCCCAGGAGTACCTGACTGACCCGGACGGACGCCACGCATTTGTCTACGTCTCAACCATCCAGCGCATGAGAATCAATCTGTTTGGGATGCCCCCGGAGCTGGACCCGGAAGGCCGCGAGGAAGACGCTTCGCAGATCGACATCCCCATCCACGCCTTCGATCTGATCATCGCGGACGAATGCCACCGTGGCTACACAGCGACGGAGGAGAGCAAGTGGCGCGAAGCGCTCAGCCATTTCGATGCCACCACGGTCGGGCTGACCGCCACGCCAGCCGTTCATACAGCCGCGTACTTCGGATCTCCGATCTACGAATACGGCTATCAGCGGGCCGTCACAGAAGGATTCCTTGTCGACTATGACCCCGTCCTGATTCATTCCGAGATCACGATGCACGGGCACTTCCTCCAGGAGGGCGAAGAAGTAGCTCTGCGGGACACGGCGACCGGCCAACTCCGCTTCGAACAGATGGAGGACGAGCGCCAGTTGCCCGCCGAAAGCCTCGAGCGCGATTGGACGGCTCCCGATCGAGACCGCAGGATCGTAGATGAGATCGCCCGCTTCCTAGAAGCCTACGAAGCGGAGACCAAGCGATTTCCGAAGACCCTCGTCTTTGCTGATAATGACCTGCCTCACCGCTCTCATGCCGACCAGCTGGTCGACCTCTTTCGGGAGCGCCTGCGGCGGGGCGATGATTTCGTGCAAAAGATCACCGGGTCCCCAAGCGTGGACCGACCCCTGAGGAAGATCCGGCAATTCCGCAACCGCCCCGAGCCGGGCGTTGTGTTGACGGTCGACCTGCTCTCGACGGGCGTCGATATCCCCTGGCTGGAAGCGATCGTGTTCCTTCGGCCAATCCGCTCGCGGATTCTCTTCGAACAGATGCTGGGACGAGGCACGCGGCGGAGCGATGCGATCCACAAGACCCACTTCACCGTTTTCGACGCCGTCGGTGTGCTGGAGTACTTCCGCAACGCCAGCGCGTTCACGTTCGAGCCGCCGGCCAAACCGACCAAGCCGGTTCAAGACATCGTTCGAGCGATCGCCGACAACCAGGATCGGCTATACAACACTCGGGTTCTCGTGAAACGCCTGCAACGAGTGGACAAGAACATCACTGCGGAAGGAAGGCTCCAGTTCCACCCGTTCGTCCCGGACGGGGACATCGGAGCCTTCGCGCGGTCCCTGGCCGAGCGTCTGGAAGACGATTGGTCCGGGACGATCCGCATCCTTCAGAACCCCCGTTTCCAGGAGCTCATGGTGACGTACCCGCGACCTGAGGCGGTCTTCCTCATCGCAGAGACGGCCCAAGACACGGTCACCGCTGAGGAAGCCTTCCGCACGCCCGACGGACGGCTGCTCAAGCCAGATGAATATCTTGAGGCGTTTCGCCAGTACATTCGCGGGAATCCCGAGCGGGTGGAGGCCATCCGGATCTTGCACGAAAGGCCACGAGACTGGAGCACCGAAGCGCTCGACGAGCTACGCCGATGCCTGGCGCGCCAGCCGGAAGGGTTCAGCGATGCCGTCCTGCGGCGGGCGTACCATTATGCTTTGGCCGATATCATCTCGATGGTCCACCACGCCGACCATGGCGACCCGCTGATGTCGGCCGATGAGCGGGTGGATGCGGCCTTGCGGCGTCTGTTGGGTGAGCGGAAGCTTACCGAGCCCCAGCAGAAGTGGCTGACCTTGATCCGCCGGCACCTGGTCGCCAATCTAGCGATCGCCCGGGAGGATTTCGAGTTGATCGAGTTCGAGCAGGCGGGGGCAACGTGGAACCGGGTCAACCGGGATTTCGAAGGCATTCTGCCGGACCTACTTGTGGCATTGAACCAAGCGGTGGCGTCCTAGGATCTGCTGAGTCTTTCGCGGAGAGAGCAATCGATGCCTGATTACACGTTCCTCGACTTCGCAGAGAGTGTCCTCGCGAGCGAGCCATCGCCCCTGACGTTTCAGGAGATCTGGGAGCGCGGGCTTGAGCAAGGCCTTGTTCCAAGGCTGGCAACCAGCGGAAAGACGCCTTCACAGACATTGGGCGCACGCCTCTTCGTAGATGTGCGTGACAACCCGCGCACCAAGTTCCTGAAGGTGGGAAAGAACCCGGCCAGGTTCTTCTTGAAGAGCCGGCAAGGGGAATTGCGCCCCGAGGATCTTCAGGGTGTGGTTCTTCCCGCAAAGGAGCGTGAGCGACCGGGCAAGGTCACATACCCGGAGAGAGCCCTGCACCCGTTGCTTGCCTATTTCGCGTACTCCAATACGACGTTCAACCGAGGCAGGCAGATCTACACCAAGACCATCATGCACGAGAAGACCCGCCCCGGCTCCCCCAGTGAGTGGGTTCATCCCGACATGGTCGGCGTGTATTTTCCGCTCGAGGACTGGAACAAGAGCCTCATTGAGTTCAACAAGGCCACCGACAAAGGGGCGGTGAAGTTGTACTCATTCGAGATCAAGAAGGTAGTTGACCGGGGGAACTACCGCGAATCCTTCTTCCAGGCGGTGTCCAATTCATCATGGGCCAATGAGGGTTATCTGGTTGCAGCCGAAATCCAGCAGCGGGATGACTTACTGGGTGAGCTGGAACGCCTGTCCAACTCCTTCGGCATTGGTTTGATTCGCCTCGACCTGGAGGATCTGGACTCGTCATCCGTTCAGTATCCGGCTACCTTCCGCCCCTACTTGGATTGGGAGCTGATGAACAAGCTCTGCGAAGTCAACGAGGACTTCGAGGCCTTCATCCGGGACGTCAAGACCGACTACGAGGGCGGGAAGATTCATAAGAGCGAATACGACCCCATCGTGTCCGATCCCGAGGCATACCTCCGGAAAATGGCGAGCGAGAAATGACCGACGTTGTCCAAAGGTTGTGGGGCTTCTGCAACACCCTGCGCCATGACGGGATCAACTACGGCGACTACATCGAGCAGCTGACCTACCTTCTGTTCCTCAAGCTCGCCGATGAGAAGGGCGTGCCCGTCCCCGACGGTTTCGGCTGGGCCAGCCTGCTGGAGCTCTCCGGGACTGATCTGACTGACCACTACATGGAAACATTGCGCCGACTCGGCCGCGAGGAAGGCCTGCTGGGCGACATCTTTGCGGGCGCCCTATCCAAGTTCCGCGAGCCGGTCAACCTAAAGAAGCTGATCCTGCTCATCAACGAGACCGAGTGGGCCGAGCTCGATGTGGACCTGAAGGCCGAGGCCTACGAGGGCTTGCTGCAGAAGTATGCCGCCGAGCAGAAGGGCGCCGGGCAATACTTCACCCCGCGGGCGGCCATCCGGGCCATCGTCCGCTGCATCCGCCCGGACATCGGCCAGAGCGCAGACTACACTATCCATGACCCCGCCGTTGGCACCGCCGGCTTCCTGATTGCCGCCGCCGAGTGGAATCTGAAGGAGCGGGGAAGCACGCTCGAGCGCGAGGAGCAGGTCCGGCTCAAGCGGGGCACGTTCTCCGGCGGCGAGATCGTCCTTGAGACCCGCCGGCTGGCCCTGATGAACCTCTACCTGCATGGCATCGAGGCCGATATTCGGTACGGCGACTCGATCGCCGAGGGAGCCGGGGACCGTCACTACGACTGCATCCTGACCAACCCGCCCTTCGGCACCAAGGGCGGCGGCGATGTGCCGAACCGGGACGACTTCACCGTCGCCACCTCGAACAAGCAACTCAACTTCGTCCAGCACGTCCTCTCGATCCTCAAGCCCGGCGGCCGCGCGGCGATGGTCCTGCCGGACAATGTCCTCTTCGAGGAGCACGCCGGACGCGATGTCCGCCGGCTGCTGATGGAGGACTGCCGGCTGCACACGGTCCTGCGCCTCCCAGTCGGGACCTTCACGCCCTACTCGACCGGCGTCAAGGCCAACGTCGTCTTCTTCGACAAGGGCCTGCCCACCGACGAGGTGTGGATCTACGACCTGCGCTCCAACGTTGAGAACATCACCAAGGGCAAGCCCCTGACGGCCGAGATCTTTGCCGACTTCGTCGCCTTGTACGCGCCCGCTGCCCCTTCCAGAGGGAGGGCCAGTGTGGGGGTCGGTGCGCGCGCCGAGTCCGAACGCTTCCGCCGCTTCACCCGCCAACAGATCGCCGAGCGTGACGACAATCTGGACATCATCTGGCTGAAGGACGATACCCTAGAGAATCCGGATGACCTCCCCGAGCCCGAGGATCTGGTGGCCGAGGCGCTAACCCAGCTCGAGAGCGCGCTCGACGCCCTCAACGAACTGGCGAACCAGCTAGGCCCCAACGGGAACAATGGGGCTCCGTTGGCTAGCGGTACGGAGTTTCCCGAGGCACGGCGCTCAGGAGACGGGAAATGCTGAAAGGATCGCTCGAGGTGGAAGAGCCCTCTGAATTGCCTCACACTTGGGAGTGGTCCTCCGTCGGCGACGTCTGCTCTGTGAATGAGCGAGATCCCCGCCTCAGGACACTGCCTGATGACTTGCAGGTGTCGTTCGTCCCAATGGCCGCTGTAGATGCCAAGAGAGGGGGTATCAGCGACCCGGTCGACCGCCCTCTTGCCGAAGTGCGAAAGGGATTCACGCCCTTTGCAGATGGCGACGTGATCTTCGCCCGGATCACGCCCAGCATGGAGAACGGCAAAGCAGCGATCGCAGGGGGCCTTACGAACGGCCTCGGTTTCGGCTCGACCGAATTCCATGTGATGCGCCCCGGCGAGCGCGTGCTGCCCGAGTGGGTGTTCCACTTCGTCCGGCAGGTTGCCTTCCGCAACGAGGCGAAGGCAAGTTTCAGTGGCACGGCGGGGCAACTCAGAGTTCCGGACTCCTTTGTCCGGTCCGCCTCTCTCCCCCTCCCTCCCCTCCCCGAGCAGCGGCGAATCGTCGAGAAGATCGAACGGCTGCTGGAGCAGAGCCAGACGGCGCGGGACGCGCTGGACCGCATCCCGCCGCTCCTCAAGCGCTTCCGCCAGTCCGTTCTCGCCAAGGCCTTCCGCGGCGAGCTCACCGAGCGCGATCCGAACGATGAGCCGGCCTCTGTGTTGCTGGAGCGCATCCGCGAGGAGCGTCGGCGCAAGTGGGAGGATGGCCTACGCGCCAAGGGCAAGGACCCGCGCAACGCCGAGTACGTCGAGCCCGAGCCGCCGGACGCGGGCGGCCTGCCGGAGTTGCCGAAGGAGTGGATCTGGACAGCCCTGGGCGAAGTGATCGAGCTCCTCCAGTACGGCAGTTCCGTGAAGGCAGATGCCCCTCACGAGAGCGGAGTCCCGATCATCAGGATGGGGAACATCCAGGATGGGGGCTTCGACCTGACCAGCCTCAAGCATGTCCATGAGGCATCAGAGGATATCGCGCGGTACGTCCTTCGGAGAGATGACATCCTTATCAACAGGACCAATAGCCCGGAACTCGTCGGAAAGTCGGCGCGGTGGGACCTCGACGGTCGGTTCATCTTCGCGTCGTACCTCATTCGCCTTAGGGCAGATTCGCGCGTGACCATTCCGTCCTATCTCCTCCACGTCATCAATGCACAGACCACCATAGAGCACATCGCCCGGGTGCGACACCAGGTCGCCGGCCAATCAAACATTAACTCCAAGGACATTCGTAGCATTCCCGTTCCGCTTGCCCCCCTAGCTGAACAGCACGAGATCGTCACGAAGTTAGAGCGTCTTCTCTCTATGTCGAGTTCGATCGCACAACTTGTGGACCGTGCCCGGCATCGAGCAGCGAATGCGGATCAAGCGGTATTGGCTCGGGCGTTTCGGGGGGAGTTGTGAGATCCCGAATTAAGCCTCGTGCTTCGCGCTCGGCGATCCTCCAAAGGCTAGAACGACTCGTGGGCACGGGCGTCGAGCCCCTGATCCAGAATGTCGTCGATCTGCTCGAAGGAGGTGCTGCACCAGAGGCGATCACCGCGCTTAAGGCCTGCGATGACAGCATTGGCGGATACTGCGGGATGCCTGCGATTCCCGTGAAACCCGATGGGGTGTACCGACCGCTGGGGTATATCCCCCTATTGCTGCAGAACCCACATCCGCGCGAAATGTCAAGGTACATCATCGATGCCATCGGCCAGCATGTCGAGAACCTGCTTCAAAGAGTTGCCTTTCTTGGCTTCCTGAATAGCGTGTCCGACCGCTTTTTCCCCATGGGTAGGTTGGTTAGATCCATGTGGCCGGTGCTTCCAAGGCAACTCCGCGAAGACCTTCAGTGGTTCGCCGGGGAAGTGTACAACCACGCCAAACACTCTGTTGAGGCCGATGCCCGTCAGAATACGAGTGAGGATGCTCACTGCTTCGACCTGGATGAAGCCCTGGCCATCTATCTCATTGGTCGGAAGCTCGCTGTGCAGTTGGAGGGGTGGAGCGGCAAGAGCCTTGAGCAGTTGACGGCCGAGTACTAAAGCACGCGGACTGCGATTGTCGGGCTGAAGGCCAAGGGGGGCCTCAGGGATGCGCATCACAAGAATCTCCGCTCAGAACTTGCTGTCCTTCGACAACCTGGAAGTAGCTGGCCTTGATCCTCAGCTGAACGTCATCGTCGGACCGAATGGCTCAGGCAAGAGCAACCTAGTCAGAATCCTGAGAGTCATTCGGGACGCGGCGGGTTGGCCTTCGGACTCGAACTTGGCGCCCAACGACCTAGCGCGACTCCGACGACTCGGCGCGACCGATGGTCCCTCCGTGAGCATTGAGTTTGAGCTGACCGAGGGTCGAGAGAGAGGATTGGTGGTCGAGTTCCTGCGCGGCGCATTCCTGTCTTCCGAATTGCCCAGTTCCTACGGGGCGGGCTTTCCTGAGGAATGGAAGGACTGGACGCAGAAAGCGTTCCAGGCGACTCCGTCCTTCCTCTTTCAGGGCACGCTGAAGGTCATTCTCCCCAAGGCACCGGGTGCCGGCCTGGTCGTGGCCTACGAGTGTACAGTCGAAGGGACTCAGCTCATGTGGTCTGCCACTGAGGGGCTCGGTAGAGTCTCGACGACGTCCTCGCGACAAAGCCCCGCGGGAGCTTTCCACCGGGCAAAGGAAGCGGGATCGACACCTGAAGGCCTCGGTGAGTTCTTCAGCGAGCGTGACCGAATTGCGCTGGAGCTCCGCCCGGATCGACTGAGAGACTCCCCTGAAGTCCTGCAGACCCTCGGCGACTTGACCGGAGAGAAGCTAGACCTTAGTGGAACCCGATACTACACAGGCGCGTGGGTCTTCCACCAGCTCTTGCGACAGGGCCTTCGTCTGACAGAGAACATCCGAGTTCATCCGCGTCTGGCTTGGACTGTCAACGACTTGAGACGGTCGCCAGAGTCGGTCAACCTGAGTGACGGCAGTGAGGTTCCGCTGTATCTCTTCCGTCTCAAGATGGGTGACTTTGAAGAACGTGAAACGTACACAGACATATGCAGACGCTTTCAGGACCTAACCGGCCGGCCGCTAGAGATGACGTTCAAGCCAAAGATCCCGGGCGCGAGGCAGACGGCGGAAGTACTGCGAAGTACGGTATCGGCTGAACGGTCCGGCGACATCCAAGTGGGGCAGGAGCCGCCAGAGATCGAGCTGGTGCCAGTGGTGAAGGGTGCCAAGGGAGACATTTCTATCGAATTCGCTGGTGCGGGCGCGTGCGAAGCAGCGGTTCTTAGCACCCTCCTCGCGGCGCAGAGTGGCGTGTTGGTTCTCGACGAGCCCGCCTTGAACCTTCACCCAGCCATGCAGCGTCGACTTCTCAAGATGCTCAGGTCCAGGGGCGGCCAAGTATTGCTGGTAACGCACTCTCCTTACATGATCCCCACCGATGAGCAGGCCGACCTGGGACGGATCATGCGCTTCGATCTGGAAAGGGAAGCCACCAAGGTTTTCCGGATCCCGCGCGGAT
>Ga0315289_10013140_pt1 | contig 11611 bp, 7 predicted proteins | sample YL17G11_40_MG_FD_203452 | JGI IMG/M metagenome (GOLD analysis project Ga0315289, IMG submission 203452) | Sediment microbial communities from Yellowstone Lake, YNP, Wyoming, USA - YL17G11_40 | ecosystem: Environmental > Aquatic > Freshwater > Lake > Sediment | place: USA: Wyoming | collected... | reverse complement strand
GGCCGGATGGACGTTGACGTCCACTTCGTCGGAGTCGCACTCCAGGAACAGCAGCGCGAAGGGGAAGGCGCCCGCCGGTATGAGGTTGTGGTAAGCGGTGGAGAGCGCCCGCAGCAGCAGGCGGTCGCGGATCAGGCGCCGGTTCACGAACAGAAAGATCGAATTGCGGTTGGACTTCTGCACCTGGGGCCGCGAGACGAATCCGCGCAGCCGAAAGAGCTTGGTGGCGCATTCCTCCGGCTCGCCGCCGGCGGCCTCGATCCGCCGCTCGCGCGCACCCAGATCGATCAGCTCTTCCAGGACACGGCTGCCGAAGACCTGGTAGAGGCGGTCCCGCAGCCGCTCCACCGGCGTGACGTCCAGCAGCTTGCGGGCGTCGCTGGCCAGCAGAAAGGTCTTCTCCGGGTGAGCCAGACTGTAGTGGGTCACCAGGGAGGCGATGTGGGCCAGCTCCGTCTGCTCGGAGCGCAGAAACTTCTTGCGCGCCGGGACGTTGTAGAACAGATCGCGCACCGTCACCTGCGTTCCAGCGGCCAGGGCCGTCTCCTCGGCGCGCAGCATGCGGCCGCCGGCCACTTCCACGCGCGTCCCGGTCGTCTCTTCGGCCGCGTGCGTCTCCAGAACCAGGCGGCAGACCGCGGCGATCGAGGGTAGAGCTTCACCGCGGAAGCCCAGCGTGGCGATCGAGAGCAGGTCGTGCGCGCTCGCGAGCTTGCTGGTGGCGTGCCGCTCGAAGGCCAGCAGGGCATCGTCGCGCAGCATGCCGCAGCCGTTGTCGCTCACCCGCATCAGCCGCCGCCCGCCGCCCGAGACCTCCACGCGCACTTCGGTGGCCCCGGCGTCCAGCGCGTTGTCCAGCAGCTCCTTGACTACCGAGGCGGGTCGCTCGACGACTTCCCCAGCCGCGATCTTGTTGATGACTTCGTCGGAGAGGATGCGGATGCGGCCCACTAAGGAGATTGTAGACCGTGGACCGTCGAGCGTGGGCCCGCACGATCCCCGATCTTTACTGCACCACTACCCCCCGCTCTTCCAGCAGCTCGCCGGTGACCCGGATCATGGTGAGGTAGTAGCGGCGGTAGCTGATGGCCTGGCGCACTACCTCGGATTGGGCGTTGGCCAGATCAGTCTGGGCCTGCAAGACGAAGTACATGATCGTGACGCCCAGATCGTACCGCTTCTGCTCGGCCTCGACTTGCTTCTGAGCGTACCCCAGAGCGATCTCGGCCAGCTTCACGCCCTCCTTGGCGGATTCCACCTGGTTGATGGCGTTGAGGACCTCCTGACGGATGCGCTGTTCGAGGTTGCGGGCGCGCAGACTGTCGAGCCGCTTCTGAACCAGCGAATCGGCCAGGTCCGCGGTCCGCGAGCGATCACGCAGCGGCAGCCGCAGGGTCAGCCCGAAGGAGTATGTGGGCAGGCTGAATCCGAACAACTGATTGAGCGCGTCGCCCAATCCCCCGGGAACGACCGACACGAGCTGGGACTGGCCGAAAACGTTGGTTCGGTCATAGTAGGTGCCGCCGCGGCCCTGCCCGCTGTAGCTGCCGGTGAGCGAGAGGTCGGGCCGCATGGTGTTGGTGCTCTGCTTGATTCTCAACTCGTCGATGTCCAGCGTTTGCAGGGTGCTGCGCAGGTCCGGCCGCGCGGCCAGCGCCTTCTCCACGGAGGCCTCCTGGTCTAGCGGAGCGGTGGCCAGGGCCGGCGAGACCAGCTCGGTCAGCACGATGGGGAGCTTGCGAACCTCCGGATGCAGGTCCGCCCCCATCTGCCGCCGCAGGGCGTCCTCGCGCTGGGCCAGCAGGTACTCGTAGCGCGACACGGAGATCCTGGCGGTGGCGGCCTGCTGCTCGGGACGGTAAATCTCCAGCGGGGAGATCGCGCCCAGCTTCAGCTCCTGCTGGGACCGCTTCAGGGCCTCTTCGGTCAGCGTCAAGTACTGCTGTTGGACCTTGAGGTTCTCGCGGGCTTCGACCACGTCCCAGTAGGCGTTCTCCGTCGTCATGATCAGTTGCATCAACTGGTCGCGCAGGTCGTACTCGGTCTTGCGCAACTGGCTGCGGGCAATCATGATCGGCACGCGGGTGATGTAGGAGCCGCGGTTGCGCAGCAGAGGCTGCGTGAAGCCGAACTGAAGCGAGGCCGCCAGCGCCGGGTTGAAGGTGCTGAAGGCGTTGTTGGAGGAGTCCTTCGAGCCGTTGAAACCGACGGTCACTTGAGTGCCGCTGTCCAGCGTCTGCGTGTAGCCGGTGGTCACGCGCTGGCTCAAGCTGCTCAGGAGGTTCGCGCCCTGGAGCACGCTGGTGGAGGCCGACTTCTGCCGCGTGGCGGTGAAGCCGCTGGTGAAGGTCGGATCGAAGGTCCCGAAAGCCCGCAGGATGGCGTTGCGGGGGGTCTCCAGCGCCAGCCGCTGGATGGCGACGTCAGTATTGTTGGCCATCACCAGCTCCAGGAAGGAGCGCAGGGACAGTTCCAGCTTCCCGTCCACTACAAAATCCTCGAAGCGCACGGGGGGCTGAAGCTCCACCCGCGTCCTGGGCGTCGTGAAGTGATCGCGGAAATAGGCCGGGGTGGGAAACAGAGGCGCCTCCTGGGCGCCGAGGCCCGCCGCGCAAAGCGTCACAGAAATCAGTACGTTCAATCGCATGTCAATTCTCGCAACCTTGTTTGCGCCAACCTCGCCGGGAATTCCTTCTTCCTCTTGGCGTGCTTGGCGTCTCCTTGGCGTCCTTGGCGCGAAACTCCCATTACTCGTAACGGATGGCCTCGATCGGGTCCAGCTTGGCGGCTTGTACCGCCGGGTAGATGCCGAACAGCAACCCGATAGCTACCGAGACGCCGAACGCCACCGCTATCGAGGCGGCCGTGACTACCGTCACCCAGCCCGCCGCGGCCCCGATGATCCGCGCCAGCCCGAAGCCGAAACCAATCCCGATCAACCCGCCCACGATCGAGATCAGCACCGCCTCAGTGAGAAACTGGCGAATGATGTCGGACTGCTTGGCGCCGATGGCCCGCCGGATCCCGATCTCTCGCGTCCGCTCCAGGACCGTGGCCAGCATGATGTTCATGATGCCTATGCCGCCCACCAGCAGCGAGATCCCGGCGATGCAGATCATCACCACGCTGAAGATGAACTGCGTCCGCCGCTTCTGCTCCAGCAGGTCGGCCGGCACCACCACGTTGAAGTCGCCCGCGTCTTTGTGCGTGGCGTTCAGGATGGCTCGCACCACGGCGGCCGTCTCGATCGAGTCCGTGTTCGGCGTCACCCGGATGTAGATGCCGTCGATCTCGTCCTTCAAGAAGCTGTTGGTGTCCTCGAAGCGCCGCATCACCGTGTTCAGCGGCGCCACCACCATGTTGTTCCGGTTGATCGTCTCCAGGCCCTCGGCTTCCCCCTCCGAGCTGGCCTGCGCCGCCAGCACCCCGATCACCTGAAGCCAGATGTCGTTGATCTTGACGTGCTTGCCTATGGCGTCGTCGTAACCCAGCAGGTTCACCTTGGGCGATTCGCCCAGCACGCACACCGGCGCCGACTGCGCGTTGTCCTGCTCGTCGAAGAAACGCCCGGCCACCATCCTCAGGTTGTTGATGTGCGCGAAATTCGGCAGCACGCCGATCAGCACCGGTATCTCCTGGCTGGTCTTGGGCAGCACCCGCATGGGCTTGAACCGCTTCCGCGGGGTCAGGGCCTCCAGCCCCGGCACGTTCTCCCGGATGGCCCGGAAGTCCCGGAAAGTCAGTCCCGGCGAAATGGCCCGCCGGGCCTGAAGCTCGTTGCGGTCCACCGCCTCTTTGGCCTCCACGATGATGTTGTTGACGCCCAGCAGGTCGATGAAGCTCATCATCTCCTGCTGCGCGCCGGCGGTGATCGACAGCATGGCCACCACCGCGCCCACCCCGAAGATCATGCCCAGCATGGTCAGCAGGCTGCGCAGCTTGTGCACCAGGAGGCTGGACAGCCCCATGTACAACTCGGGCAGGTAGCCCGCCAGCGGGTTCGTCATCCTAGCCTCCTCCTCGGGCGCCGCCGCCCACCGGCATGCTCGGACCGCTGCCGCCCGACTTCTCCTCTTTCTTCTTCGCGCCCTTCCTGGCGGTCGGGTCGGACAGGGCTATGGTTTCTCCCGCCTTGAGACCCCCGGCGATCACCATGGTGGACTCGCTGCGCTTGAGCGGCTTGATGACGCGTGGCTCGAAAATCTCACCGGTCTTGACGTAGACCACGGGCTTGCCGTCCTTCTCGAAGACCGCCTGCACCGGAATGTGGATGGCGTTGGTGAGGTGCTCGACGATGATCTCGACATCGGCCAGCAATCCCGGGCGCAGCAGGACCTCCAACTGGCTTTCTTCCTCGGGTGGAGGCGGCAGCTTGGCATTCTCCATGTCCGCGTCGCTAAACTGCTGCGCGGCTCCCATGCCGAACCCGGCAGGCAAGCCCATCGGCCCGCCGGAGGAGGCTCGGCCCCCGCCGCCTTCGCCCTCGTGCGACGTGCCGGCACGTTCCCCACCCGCCGCGGAGGGCCCCTGGCCCGAAGCGCCGGATCGCTGCCCGGTCATGCCGGGGAGCTTGAGCGTTTCCTGGAGCTTGGTCAACATCTGCTGGCGCTCCTCGGAGCTGAGGTCCCGCATGCTGCGCCCGCCCAGCGCTTTGTCCAGGGCTTCCTTGAGCTTCTTCTGATCCGGTTCCGAGAGCTGGCCGCCGCCGAAACGCATCGTGCGGCGTTGGCCTTCGCCCTCAGCGCCTCCCGCCCCGGATGATTGCTCGCCGGAGCTCCTCACGCCGCGGCCTCCGCCCTCGCCGCGCATCCCGATGGTTTGCGGCTCGCCGCCTTCACCACCGCCTGGGACGCCGCCCGAACCCTGCTGGATGACCGTCATCCCGGGCGACCCGCCCAGGGCGAACATCGAACTGGCCATCATGCTGGGGACCGCCGGCTTCTTCCGGTTCTGCTCGGCGGTCTCCAGCACCTTGCGGATCTGCTCGGGCTTGGCGCCCAGCCCGGTCAGCAGCTCCTTCATGTCCACCGAGAAGATCACGTCGAATTTCTTCGCCGGATCACCGGACCACACGTTGGCGCTGGCGGTTCCGCTGAGGCTCTTGATCTTGCCGTGGAACTTCTTTCCCGCCACGGCGTCAAGCTGCATGTTGACGTCCTGGCCTTCGTGCAGGTTGGCGCGATCCAACTCGCCTACCTTGGCGGCCACTTCCAGCTCGGACAAATCCAGCACGTCGGCCACCGGCTGCCCGGTAAAGATTTGGTCGCCTTCCCGGATGTCGGGAAGTTGCATGCCCGGGAAGAACATGCCGCCCATGGGCCGGCTCTGCCGAATCGCTACCAGCCCGCTGATCGGGGCCAGCAGCTTGACCTGGCGGAGCCGCTGCCGTTCCCGCTGCAATTCCACCAGGGACCGGTTCTTCCGTTCCCGGAGCACGGCCAGTTGCGCTTCGGCCTGTTGCAGGCGGGACTTGATGTCGCTTTCCAACTGCTTCAGACGCCGCTGCTCTTCCTGCAAGGTCAACGCATCTTTGCGCGCGTCGATGCTGGACTTCAACGGGGCGCGCTGGACCTCCAGCTCCGCCCGCCGCACCGAGTAACGGCTGCGCAGCAGCTCCACCTGGTCCTGGTTGTTGCGGACCGCTAGGTCAGCCTGGGATTTCTTGAGCTGCTCGTCGAGCTGCTCGATCTCCAGTTGCTTCTCCTCCAGCCGGGAACGCACTTCCGAGTCGTCGAACTCCACGACCAGGTCTTTTTCCTTGGCGAAACCGCCCAGCGCCGCCAGGCGCGTGACCTGGATCGTGCCGAACAGGTTGGGGGCTACCAGCATGGCCGACCGCACGGCCCGCAGCTCCCCGCGGGCGAAGCTGCGAATCACCACGTCGCTTTGGCGCACCTTGGTGGTGGGCAATTGCTGCTGGCGCTGCGGCAGTTGCTGGAGGAAGCGGTAGGCTCCGTAGGCCGCCCCTAGAACGATCAGTAGCAGAAAACCGCGAAATATGAGTTTCTTCATTTCAGATCGTAGACCCTGGAAGGCGGATCGTGGGTCGCGGGACTATCCCCGCCTCCGGCGCTCCGCGTTCCACGTTCAAAGCTTCTTGGCACGCTTGGCCGCTTCAAACGGATTCTCCAGCGTGACCACCTCCCCAGGTTGCAGCCCGCTCAGCACCACGATGTCGCTCTCATTCCGCTTGCCCACCGTGATGGTGCGGACCAGGAACTGCTGTCCCCGTTGCACGTAAACCGCCGGCTTGCCCTGGTACACGAAACTGGCCCGCACCGGAATCAGCAGCACCTCCGGCTGGCTCTCGATGACGATCTCGGCCGTGGCGCTCATGCCGGGCCGCAGGCGGGGATCCACAAACTTCAAGGTAGCGTAGGCCGGAAAAGTCTTGTCACTGCCCGCCAGCCCGCGGAAGGCGATCGCGGCGATGGGGCTGATCCAATCCAGCTCCGCCGGGAACTCCCGGTCCGCCACCGCATCCGCCCGGACCCTGACCTGCTGGCCCAGCTTTACCTTGCCGCGGTCCACCTCGTCCAGCTTGATCTCGACGCGCATGCTCGACAAGTCCGGGATCTCCGCGATGGCGGCGCCTGTCCAGGCCCGGTCGCCCTCCTTGAAGGCCGGCGGCAGGGAGCCGAACGAGCCGCCGGAACGAAAGTTGGGCAGGAGGTTCACGATGCCATCGAGGGGCGCCCGCAGAACCATGTTCGCCAGGTACCCTTTGGCGCGCCCCATGTCCCGCACGGCCTTGTCCTTGCGCTGATTGACGCGCAGCAGGTCGGCCTGCTGGGAAACTTTGTGGGCGTTGATAGTGGTCTTGACTTGATCCAGATCGCCCTCCGAGATGCCTACGTTGATGCGGTTCTTGGCCCCCTCGATCTCCGAGAGGATCTCGGCCTTGCTGGCCTCCAGCTTGGCCCGCTCCAGGTCGTACTCGGCCTGCATCAGGTTCATGCCGTCGGTCTCGTCGATGATGCGGTGCGAGGCCTTGGTCTGGACCATCTCGCTGTCCACGGTGCGCACCGTCGTACTGCGCTCCAGGTAGTACTGCTCCTGGGAGGCCGTGTCGAACTCCACCACCACGGCGCCTTTGGCGATCGGCTTGCCGCTCTCGGCCAGCTTCACGATGCGAGGGTCGGGCACCTGCGGAGCAGTCAGCGTCAGGGAGCGGGTGCTGCGGACCTCGCCCCGGCTGCGCACGGCGATTACGAAGTCTCCACGGCGAACCCGCGCCGTGGCCACCTCGACCTCGGTGGTCCCGCCGTAACGGTAGGCCGCGTACCCCCCTCCCGAACACGCCACCAGCACGGCGGCCCACCCCAGAATCTTTTTCTTCCGCGAGGCGGCCGTCTGCCCCAGTCTGTGTTTCGGTTTCAGATCCTTGGATGCCATAGTCTCCTCCGCCGGGACATGCTTTAGAGGCTGCTGAAAAAGGCCTACCTCAAGGCCCGACGACGACAAGCTAAAGCATGTCCCACAACGCCAAATCAGGCATTTGCGCGCCCACGTAGGACATGCTTCAGCTTGTCCAAGGCCTTTTTCAGCACCCTCTTTAGCTTCTCCCGCCTTCGCCTTTCTGCGTCTGCCGGAGGGGCGACTCGGTCGCCACCACCTGACCGGCGCTTAGTCCCGATCGCACCACCACCGCCAAGTGGCTGGCCAGCCCCAGCTCCACATTCTGCTGTTCCCATCCCGAGGGGGTCTTCACAAAGACGAACCTCTCGCCCGGGGCGCCGAAAACCGCCGCCCGCGGCGCAATCACCGCGTTTTCTTCGCGCGTCAGCGTCACGTCGGCGCTCGCCGACAGATCCGGTATCACGCGCGGCTCCACTTTGTCGAGCTTCAAAACCACCGCGACTTCTTTCACGTAATCGGCGCGGAACCCGCCACTGCGGGGCATGGCCGCGATCGAGTAAACGTGCGCCGGCAACTCCAGGTCCGGGTAAGCGTCGAAGCGCACCCGCGCCTTAGCCCCGATCCGGATCTGCTCACTGTCGGCCTGATTCACCGTGGCGTTGACGACCATCGAGTTGGGATCCACTATCCGCATATAGAGTTGGCCCGGGTACAGCGAATCACCCTGCTGGATCTGGGCGAACTGGTCGCCCCGCATGAGCTGCGACATCACGGTCATGCCTTCCATGGGCGCCCGGGCGATCATGGTGTTGGCGTTGGCTTCGGCTCGCGCCAGCTCGACCTTGGACTCGCTGCGCTCCAGCTCACCTATCCGCCATTGCGCCGCGTGCGAGGTCTCCTTGTGCGGGACCTCGCTCAGCAACTGCTTGTAGCTGGCCGCCGCCTCCTCTTCGGCCAGTCTCAGCGTCTCGGAGTCAATCGCCCCTTTTACCGGCACGGTCTTCAGGTCGAGGCGCGCCTTGTCCAGCGCGCCCTTGGCCACCAAGATGGACTGCGCGTGCGCCTTCCGGTCCACCTCCAGGTTGGCCTTCAGGATCCCCATGCTGGCTTCGGTCTGCTCGAGGTTGGCGCGGAAGTCATCCAGGCGCGTCAGCATGTACTGCCGGTCGAACTCGGCAATCGTGTCCCCCTTCTTGACCCACGAACCGGGCTTGACCAGGGTTTGGAGCACCAGCGAGAAGTCGCTGCCACCTGCGGCGCCGATCCTGGCTCCTCCTCCGCCACCGCCCATACCTGCCGAGCTGTGGTCGCCTCTGGGGCCGCCACCCCCGCCACCGCCGCCGCCACCGCCGCCGCCACCACCGCCGCCACCACCGCCACCACCACCTCCGCCCGAGGTGCCGCCGGTCGAGGACCTCACTGCTGAGGACCCGGCCAGGCTGCTACCGATACTGCCGCTGGAGCTGCTCGACCCTCCGCTGCCGCTCGTCGAGGAAATGGTGGAAGACGACGAAGAGGATGAGAACGCCGAGGAGCTGGAGCCCGAGGTTCGCCGTGCGGTGCTGGGTATAGAGATGGTGGTCGAGGACGCGACGCTGGAAGACGAGAAGCCACCGCGGGTTCCCCGCAACTGGGGCGCCACCAAGGAGGCGAAATTCTGCGCCGACGTCGTCCCGGTCAGCCGGACAGTGCGCTCCAGCGTTCCCAGAAAAACCTTCGCCGTTCGCACCTGGACGGGCTGTGCCGCACCCGCCTGGGTCGCCCGGGCAGTCCGCAGGGCCTGCACGGCATAGACGCCCAGCGCGATCACCACTACCGCGCCCGGCAGCGCCCAGCGCCAGCGCCGCGAACGCCTGCCCGGCTCCCGGGGCGTCACTTCCCGCAGCGGCGGACGCTCGCCGGGAGCCGACATCGGGGCCGGAGATCCCATTCTTTGAGCCTGCATGTGCACCCTTTCCCCGGGGGCCGTTCACACCCCCACTCTTAGAATCTTAGCTGCCTTCTCGTTATTAAAAGACGATCGTAGCGCAGCTAAGGTTAGCCGGAGGCTTTAATACGGGAGGCCAAGGGGGCGCCGAAGCCGGCAGCTTGCCCGGAACTTGCAGATTCCAGGCCAGTTATCCACCGCCGCCCTACCCGCTCACGGCCGCCAGCAACTTGTTCACGCTGTCCTCGGTCGGCCGGATGAAGATGTCTGGTGTCCTGTCCCGCGAACAGCTTTGCAATGGGAAATCGTGGGACAGGCCTTCAGCCTGTCGGCCACGCAGGCTGCTATTGTCCAGGAACTTGCGGGACAGGACTCTAGATCGCCGGTGAAACGGGGGGCTCCGTGGAAGGCCAGGGCGTAACCGCCGACTATGACGTACTCAACGTTCCGCCCGTTCAACGAGACGCAGAGATCCTCGAAGTCCTTCTGAAGCTCCACTGGGACAGGTCCCTCGCAGGCGCCCGACGAATTCGCGCCGCAGCCGCTCCACCTCGGCGATGCGCTCGGGCGGCGGGCGACTCAGCCAGTACGCGAGCGGGGCATGGGCTGCCTCCAGCTCTTCCAAGGTGCTCACCCGGACGGCATCGTCCATGACTTCAACAAAGCATGGTGCGAACGCCCGCAGAGTGCTGCCCTACCCACTCATGGCGGACAGGAAGTCGAGGTTCGAGCGGGTCTTGCCCAGCCTGTCCAGCAGCAGCTCCATGCACTCCACCGAGGGCAGCGCCGAGAGCACCTTGCGCAGCACCCACACCCGGTTTAGCTCCTCCTTGGGTTGCAGCAGCTCTTCCTTGCGGGTGCCGCTCTTGTTGATGTCGATGGTGGGGAAAACCCGCTTGTCCACCAGCTTGCGGTCCAGGTGGATCTCCAGGTTGCCGGTGCCTTTGAACTCCTCGAAGATCACGTCGTCCATGCGGCTGCCGGTGTCGATCAGGGCGGTGGCGATGATGGTCAGCGAGCCGCCTTCCTCCATGTTGCGCGCCGCGCCGAAAAAGCGCTTGGGGCGTTGGAGGGCGTTGGAATCCACGCCGCCCGAGAGCACTTTGCCCGAGGGCGGCACGATGGTGTTGTAGGCCCGCGCCAGCCGCGTGATCGAGTCCAGCAGGATCACCACGTCCCGCTTGTGCTCCACCAGCCGCTTGGCCTTCTCGATGACCATCTCGGCCACCTGCACGTGGCGCGAGGCCGGCTCGTCGAAGGTCGAGCTGATCACTTCGCCCTTCACCGAGCGCTGCATGTCGGTGACCTCTTCCGGCCGCTCGTCAATCAGCAGCACGATGAGGATGATCTCCGGATGGTTGGCGGTGATCGAGTTGGCGATGCTCTGAAGCAGCATGGTCTTGCCGGTCCGGGGCGGGGAAACGATCAGCCCGCGCTGCCCCTTGCCGATGGGCGTCAGCAGGTCCATGACGCGGCCCGAGTAGTTTTCCTTCACCGTCTCCAGCCGGATCCGCGAGTTGGGGTACAGCGGCGTCAGGTTGTCGAAGAAAATCTTGTTGCGCGCCTCCTCGGGCGGCTCGAAGTTGATGGCGTCCACCTTGATCAAGGCGAAGTACCGTTCGCCTTCTTTGGGCGGCCGGATCTGGCCGGAGATGGTGTCCCCGGTGCGCAGGTCGAACCGCCGGATCTGGGAGGGCGAGACGTAGACGTCGTCGGGCCCGGGCAGGTAATGGTACTCGGGGGCGCGCAGGAACCCGAAACCGTCCGGCAGGCACTCCAGCACGCCTTCGGAGAAGATCAGGCCGGACTTCTCAGCCTGGGCCTGGAGGATCTTGAAGCTCAGCTCCTGTTTGCGCAAGCCGGAGACGCCGCTCAGGCCCAAGTCCTTGGCGATCTGGTTCAGTTGCTGGATGCTCATGTCCTTGAGCGCCACCAGATCCAGGGCCGGGGTGGCCGGGGCCGCGCCCTCGCGCGCGTTATCTCTTCCGCCGTGCCTCTTCTTCTGGCTCTGCGGCGGGGGAGGGGGCGCAGGTTGCGCCGGAGGCGGGGCGGGTTTCTCCTCCGGGGCGGGAGCCGGGTTGACTGTCTGCTCTGGGTTTTCTGTTTCGTTTGCCAAGTTTGCCTCGCTTCCCGGCCGGTGAAGGCCGGGTATGATGGTGGCCTCCTCCCCCGACGCGGTGGTTGGGTGGGACAGCCACGCCGTGATGGCTATGGGATTGCCAGGGAGGCCGCCGACCGGCGACCCCGCTAGGAATCAGAAATCAGAACTCAGCGCCCCTTCTGACTCCTGACTTCTGACTCCTGACTTCTGACTCCTGACTCCTG
>Ga0315289_10013139_pt1 | contig 11611 bp, 13 predicted proteins | sample YL17G11_40_MG_FD_203452 | JGI IMG/M metagenome (GOLD analysis project Ga0315289, IMG submission 203452) | Sediment microbial communities from Yellowstone Lake, YNP, Wyoming, USA - YL17G11_40 | ecosystem: Environmental > Aquatic > Freshwater > Lake > Sediment | place: USA: Wyoming | collected... | reverse complement strand
GTTTTCGCAAGATTGGATAGATGAGCAAGGCGATTGCTACTACGACCGCCGCGCCCAGGATGACCAAGCCAATCGTCTGCGGGCTGACCGGCAACGCGGTTGGCAAAACGGCAGACGGAGTTTGACCAGGTTGCGCCGCAGCGGCAGGCAGTTTGTCAATCGTCGCTTTGATCGTCGTGCCTGCCGTGAACTTGTCTCCCGCCATGGCGATAAGTTTGGGCGCATTCGGCACGTCCCCCATCGGACTCGGCGTGGGTGACAATTGTTGGCTCTGAATAGTTTCGCCGATATCTACGGCGTAGAGACCGAATCGTGCAACGTCGTGTAGCAGAGGCAGATTGAATTCGTACGTTGGCGGAGTGAACGGAACCTCGTACTGGAACAGAATTTGATCTTTGCCCGGACCGATGGGCAAAGTGTACGTCAATACGCCTTCACCGCGCATCGTCGTTTGATCAACCGTCTGATCATCGAATTGGATGTTGATCGCTTTTGCCAAGATCGGCAGAGTCAGCGATACCCGATGCGGTCCGACGGCTTTGCCGATGAAGATGTGGTCACTCCCATTCTCCATTACGACGATTTGTTGAATCACGAGCCAGGGTGCCTGTACATCCACCACGAGGTGCGTCTCCACAACTTGGACGACGGACGGATCATCGGTGGGGTCGTACGCGGTGATAGACGCGGGCAGCGTCGTCGAATTAGGGGAGGTGAAAGCGAGGACGTCCGAGTAATATCCTACATCGGCGTAATTTGCCATCACGAGATAGCGCGTCGTCGAAATCGTGTCGAGATTCGCAAAGACAAATTTGCCATTCGCGTCACCCGTCGTCGTCTGGGTGACGATAGTTGTCGCGCCCTGTACGGCGGTCATCAAAGTGACTGTCAGATTCGCAGTGCTGGTTGGCAGGGCGCCTTTCGTGCCATTGGTAATTTGCCCTTCGATTTTGCCTTGCCCGCCGGTTTGCGCGTGCGCGCGCGGCAGGGGCAATGCCATCAGTGCCAGCGCGACGAACGCGAGCGCGGCGAGAAGGGCAATTACCTTTGTGTTGAAAAAAATTTGTGTTTTGATTTCGTATCCTCGCGTGCTAGATTTGAGACGGGAGATTGGCCCAGAACGAAAACATGCCCTGAGCTTGTCGAAGCGTTGAAGGATTGGAAGCTGAAATGACGAACGCGCCAAGCAACTTGAGTGTCTGGCGCGATGTGTCCCAGCGTCAGGACGGTCCAGAGTATAACACGCAATAGTCAATCGGTCAATCAACCCTTGTTTTTTCTCCTTCGGTGCGATAATACTGCCAGGAAACGTACCGACTTGGCGCTTCATTCCCAGAGGCAAGACGATCTGTAGCGCAATGATCTGCGCTCCGGTATTTCCATCAAACTATACATAGGGTCACCTCGCTCAGGAAGCCGTGATGAGTGCCTTGGCGGTCTTGCGCGCCAAGGCGTTTTTGTTTTCATCGCGCGATGAAAACATCAGGAGGAGCAAAATGGCACGTAAAGCATTGTGCGTCGGAATCAACCAGTTCAGGAACTATCCGAACAACGGACTAAACGGTTGCGTCAACGACGTGAAGGACAAGGCGTCTGTGCTGACCGATTTCCTCGGCTTTACCAGCTGGACATCGTCACGCTGACCGACTCTCAGGCGACCAAGTCGAACATCATCACAAATCTGACTGCGATGGTCCAGGATGCCAAAGCGGGCAGGTTAGACTGCCTCGTCTTTTCGCTGTCGAGTCACGGCACGCAGACGCCCGATACGAGCGGTGACGAACCCGACAAGTACGACGAGGCGTTTTGTCCGCACGATCTCGCGGCGGCGGCCGATCATTGGGACCCGCAACACGTCATCCTCGATGATGAACTGCACGACCTCTTCGTGCAACTGCCCAAGAACGTTCTGCTCGAAGTGTACCTCGACACTTGTCACAGCGGCACGGGCTTGAAGGCGATTGACTTTTTGTTCGACCGCAAGCCGCGCTATTTGCCGCCGCCCTCGCTCAAATCCTTCGACTTGGTGGATGAACGTGAGCCGCGCGGATTCTACAAATCGTTCGGCAAGAAGACGACCAAACAGCAAATTTTATGGGCAGGTTGCCGCGCAGATCAGACGAGCGCGGACGCGCACATCGGCGGGACGTGGCACGGCGCGTTCACGTACTTCTTCTGCAAAGAACTGCGCGCGAGCCAGAACAAACTCACGCGCGCCGACTTGCTGATGAAAGTGCGCGGCGATTTGAAAGCCGCGCGCTACACCCAGACGCCGCAGTTGGAATGTCAAGCGACGACGCGAGGGGCGAAGATTGGATAAAACGCGTAGGGGCGACCGGCCGGTCGCCCCCACATTGTCATCACGGTACTTGTGTCGGCTTGCGAAAGACCTGATTGACCATCCACCCGAACGATTTCGGCTGTTGATCCAGATCCCCCTGAATCAACTCGATGCGCCGCCAGACGAGTTGTGCCTCCTCTGGCTCGATGTATTGGTCCAGAATTTCTTCCAGAGTCACCGCGTTGTCGTAAACCGCGTGGAACAATTTCCAATCGCGGGCGCACAACCGTGCGATGTACTCGTGATTGATTTGCCCTTCTGCCGCACCGCGCGTGACGCGATGATCGAGCAGGAGCGCAATCGCATCTTGAATATCGCGCGCCTCAAACGGTCGGCGCGACAACTTGATGAGCAACAAATCCGTCAGCGGGAGGGTTGGCGACGCCAGCGTGAGCCGCCGCGCAAAATCGACAAAACCAAAATTCGGATCGCACAATTCGACCGTGACAGCATCCTTGTCGAAGATCCAACTGTCATTTTCCTTTGCACGCAATTGCAAACCGTTCGCCGCGAAGATCCCTTCCAGCGCGTGCCAGTCCCCACGCGGCGCGAGGAAATCTATATCCTTGATTGTCCGCTGTAGTTTCGGATGCGTTTCAATGCTGGGGCACGTCGCATAAACGGCAACCCCGCCGATGACGCGCAGAGTCAATTCCTTCTGTTTCGCCGCGTTCACGAGCATTTTCGCGACCGCCGCTTGTTGTTCGCTTGTTATGGTCATAATCTCCCTGCCACCGCTTCCGCCATCTCCATCGTCGAATTTTTGCCGCCCATATCGTACGTCCGCACGCGTCCTTCCGCGATGACAGCCGCAATCGCATTTTCAAGGCGCGTCGCTTTCTCCGTTTCGCCGAGCCAATCCAGCATCAACTTCACGGCAAGGAATGCTGCAATCGGATTGACCTTGTTTTGTCCGGCGTATTTCGGCGCGGAGCCGTGCGTTGGTTCGAACACTGCGAACTGGTCGCCGATATTGCCGCTTGCCGCGAAACCCAGTCCGCCGACCAACTGCGCACACAAATCGGAGACGACATCGCCGAAGAGATTGCTCGTCACGAGAACGCCGTACTGCTGCGGATTTTTCAACAGCCACATCATCATCGCGTCAATGTTCGCTTCCCACAATTCGATCGTGGGAAAATCGCGTGCAACTTGCCGCGCGACACGCGTCATCAAGCCACTCGTCTCGCGCAGCACGTTCGGCTTTTCAACAAGCGTGACGGTCGGATAGTTGTGCTTGTGCGCGTACTCGAACGCGCGGCGGACGATCCGTTCCGCGCCGCGCCTCGTGATGATGCGCGCGGTGATCGCCAGATCGTTCGACGCGACTTCCTTGAACGCGCGCATCGCGGTGGACGATTCTTCGAGCGCGCGGCGCACGTTCTCCGGCACAGGGTGAAGTTCGACGCCGGCGTACAGCCCTTCGGTGTTCTCGCGAAAGACGACGAGATGGATGTCGTCGCGATAGTTCAACGGATTGCCGCGGTACGCTTTGCACGGACGCAGGTTCACGTACAGATCGAACATCTGCCGCAAGCGCACAATCGGACTGCGGTACGCGAAACCCTTGCCGCGCAAATGCGGCGCGAGTTCCGCGTCCGCTTCTTCTTTCGGTTTGGAAGTGATCGCGCCAAAGAGCGCACAGTGCGATGTTTTCAGAATATCAATTGTGCGTTGCGGCAGAGCGTCGCCTTCGTTGCGCCAAAACCCCCAGCCGATGTCGGCGGCGGTGTACTGCGCGTCCAACTTCGACGCATTCAGCACGACGCGCGCCGCGTCCATCACGTCTTTGCCAATCCCGTCGCCGGGTAACCAAGCAATGTTATACATTTCCGATTTCTGATTTTCGATTTTCGATTTGCGAATCAAGAATCGGCAATCGAAAATTGTCAGTCTCCTCCCGATTTGATTTCTGCCATAGGAAGGTGTTCCGTGCCAAGTTTGCGCCGCAGCATCGGAATCAAGCCACCAGTTTCGATGATCGTCAGCAGCGATGGCGAGAGCGCGGGGAAATCGAATGCGCCTGCCGCGCAGTGAATTGTGTGCGCGTCGAGATCAATCTCAACCGTCTCGCCGGTTTGAATCGCGTCCACCGCAGGCGCGCAGATAATCGGCGCGAGTCCGTTGTTGACCGCGTTGCGAAAATAAATGCGTGCGAACGATTTGGCGATGAGCGCGGTGACGCCGGAGTATTTCAAACAACCGACCGCTTGCTCGCGCGATGATCCGTTCCCCCAGTTTTTTCCACCGACGAGGATGTCACCCGGCTGAACCTGGCTCGCAAAATTTGGATCCAGATCTTCGAGCGCGTGTTGCGCCTGTTCTTTCGGATCGGTGACAGTGTAGGTGTACTTGCCGGGAAAAATTACGTCCGTGTTTACATCGTCGCCGTATTTCCACACGCGACCGCGTAATTTCATAATGTTACCTCGATCTACAATCGAGAGGGAGACAGGTAGAGTGGGAAAGTGGGAGAAAAATCTCCCGGTCGCCCCTCTCCCACTCACCCCCTCTTTCCCCCGCGCCACCATTTCAGCAAATGCCGCGCGGCAACATTCCGCACGCACATCACAAAGAAAATCACGCGCGCGGGATAAAGTTTCCAGCGCACAAAATCAATCCGCCGTTCGACCGGCTTCGGTGAATCGGCGAGCGCGTCCGCGATCATTTGGCGTTGCAGAGGTTGGACGCCGCGCGGCAGTGCCTTCACCGAAAACCAGCGCAAGCCCGTTGTCTCCAATCCCAAATGCTTCGCCTTGCCGCCGACGACGCGCGCGCGAAAGAGATGCGTCAGTTGATCGCCGCGTCCGTACACCGATTGATGCAGATAGCGCCCCACCGGTCGCTCAATTTCGATCAGATAACCGGATTCCTCGCGCGTTTCGCGCACTGCCGCGCGGGCGGGGCTTTCGCCTTTTTCGATGGCGCCGCCGGGCAAGTCCCACAGAATAAAAACTTCGCGGCGCAGTAACAAGACTTGCTGACGATCATCGGACAGCACGACGGACATGGCGCCGTGGCGAGTGATTTCTGATTTGCGATCTCTGATATCTGATTTTCCTTTGGGCGTCCTATTACTTGCGCAGAACAAGCCCTGACACACGATCAATCGAACCACCACGGCTGATATATAGGTTATCATCCTTATCGAACACTAACCCATAAGGATCACCCCATATGTCACTAGCAACTTTTTGTGTACTTCCATTTGAATCAATTCGCCATAGTGAATAGCGCTCTTTATTTGTTAACACGAAAATACTTCCAACTGGTGATATAGTGAATAAACCTTGCGGCTGCCCGACAAGGGCAGGAATGGTTGACACGATTGAGAATGTACCAGAATCAGAAAAACGTATGACATTTCCTGTCTTGCCATCTGCTGCATACAAAGTACCGTCAGGAGAGAAAGCAAGTCTGAATGCCCACGCCCCCCCACCAATTCTTTGAGAAAGTCCTTGGGCGAAAACAGCCCAGGAACCATCTTTTGTCGCCCGATAGATTGCTCCTTGAGCCGGGGTTGCTACATACAACCGTCCATCAGGGGCAACAGCCATTAAACCGTAACCCCTGGGTTGGGTGAGAAAGTCTTCCACCGTACCATCTGGACGGACTTGCACCACGCGTGTGGTATCGCGATTTGTGAGTGAGACATACATATTTCCCAATGTGTCGGCAGCCATTGTGTTGGGCGCATCGCGGAATTTGGCAATACTTTCTAACCTACCCTGGGGGGTGATGCGCCATAGTTCTCCTGGCGCTTGAGGGAAATCGGCGCTGCTGATAGCGTAAATGTTGCCATCTGCACCCAATGCAATGCCATTTGGATTGAAACCACGAACGAGGATTTCAAGATGACCATCCGGGCTAATCCGAGTGATCTTGGCATTCGGAGAGTCAGCCACGTACAGATATCCATTCCTATCAAAAGCAATGCCGCCCGGGTTTGCCTTGGGGTAGCCGAGCATATATCGAGGATCATCGTTGTCAATTTTGAAACCCATGTCTCTGCCTGCTGAATCGAACTTGAAGAGAGTGCCATTGCCATGACCATACAAGTTGCCTTTGGCATCGAATGTCATATGCAATGGATCATTTGGCCCGAAGTCGGCTTCTCCAAAGAAAGAAGCCGTCCCACCGGCGCTTACGCGTAAGATGTCTTTTCCGAATTCTGAAACGTACATTTCGCCCGCCGGACTGAAAGCCACGTCGAGGGGATGTTGGAGACCACTAGTTACCACAGATGTAGAACCGTCTGGTCGAATAAACATTACCTGATTGGTATTCTCGTTCGCAAAATATAGGTTGCCATCTGGACCGAACTCTATCTTGCTCATACAGCAGAGACCCGAGGCGAACAACCCGAGTGCGCCTGCCGAGGTGAGCCGATAGATTTGGCTGGGCGTGGCTACAAACAGAGTGCCACTTGCATCGAAGGCAATATCGCGAGGACCCGATGAATCAGAGCGCAATGGCAATTGCACAACGAGATTTAACTTGCCATCTGCTGTCAATTTCATGACGCGGTACGCGACCCAATCGGCAATGTAAAGCGCACCGTCGGGACCAACAGTGATACCTTCAGGACTCCGGAGCTGACTCTGGTAGACCACTTTGGCTTGTGCCCCGGTCGTGAGAAGTTGAATCCCACTCCCTGCTGGCATGGGGATTGGAGTTAGGGTTGGTGTAGGAGGTATGATTGTTCGTGTCGTAGTTGGCACTGTAGTATCAATTGCCTTGGGCGTGTTGGACACCGCAGGGAACAGTAGCGTAGCAGTTGGGGCGAGTGTTGGCATTGATGGCGTGCTGATGCTGCATGCCGCCAAGAGCAATGCCCAAAGTGTGAACATCAATTGTACGCGTTGCATTGTTCGCGTCTCCTTTCCATCAAAAGGGCAATTCACCAAACTCACTGCGCCACGAACAACCCTGCCGCATTCGTGATGCGGAACGCCCCATCCCGTGCGATGCGCTCGGCAATCACTTGGCGCAACTTTTGTTCATCTTCACTGCCGCGTATCTTTTGCGCCGAGGACATCGAAAAGATATACGCGACGAGTGGTTCGACTTCAGTCACAACTAACACATCGGCAAAATCAATCCGACGTACAGATGAAAAGTGCTTGGCAAGAATGGGCTCTCCGTTTTCCAATGTGAACGTGAGCGTCGCGCTGGCTGGGTGAACTCCAAATCGGCAGGTCAGTTCGCCCAACTCGCGCATGTGGGAGACGCTATTCGTCGCGGCGTAAAATTTTCCGCCCGGTCTCAGCACGCGCCGACACTCGCTGAGCGCGCGCTCCAAATCGGCAATGTGATACAGCATGTGATTCGCGATCACCGCGTCGAACGACGCGTCGCGAAATGGAATCTGCTGCGCGTCACTTTGCGCGAATCTCGCCGTGACCTCGGTTGCGCGCGTTGTTTCGACCATGCCGAACGAAAAGTCAGTGAGCGTCAATCGCCATGCCGATGGAATACGCTTGCGGTTTACCCGCCACAGCACGCCGGTGCCACAACCGATTTCGAGAACGCGCGCCTCGCGCGGCAAATCGAGATGATCGAAATACCAGTCGAACCAGCGGCGCGGCGCGGTGCTGAAACGCGCGTGCAGCGCGATGCGTGCGCCGAGGTTCGTGCCGTCTCGATACTGCTCTTGCAAATTGGTTTTGTTAGTGAGCGGGTGAGTCATCGTAACCGGCGAATCGATTTTGTTCGCGCGGGTGAAGCGCAACCAGCGCGAGTTCTTGTGCCAACTTTTCGAGTGCATGGCGATCCGCGCGCGGCGACAAGCCATGCAGCAACAGCATCGCGCCGATCATTTGCGGATGGCGTGTGCGTCGCGTTTCCAAAAAATCGGCGATGCGCGAGGGATCGGCTATCGGTTCAGCCCTTGCGCGAAATCGCCGCGTGCCGATCTGTATCTCGACCTGTGGATGCGCGACGATATTGCGAAACCAATCGGCTTTTTGTCCGCGTGCCGCCGCGACGTAAATCGTGCCGTCAATCGCTTCGTACTGCAATGGTGTCACGCGCGGCAAGCCGGACCTGCGACCGGTTGTCGTCAGGAGCAAAACCGGGCGGCTCGGATTGTTTTGCGTGGCATACGCGCGCACAACGCGTTGATTCACGCGTCGCATCACGCGCCAAATGAAACTATTTTGCAGCATCGTCTAGTCGGCGTTTGGCTTCTGCCGGATCGCCCCAACTCACAATGTCCACGCCGGAGTGCGCCACAAAATCGAAATCGGGTTGCCACATTTCCGCGAGTGTGATCGCGACGCCGAGCGCGTGCATTTGTTCCACATCGTCGGGACGAATCAAATCGTACGACAAACTCACGCAATCGACGCGAGCGGCTGTGAGCGCGGCTGGCAGATTGGCGAGACGGGCACGTATCAGCGCGCGCGTCGTGATTTCAGGATGTGCGTTTTTGGCGCGCACAAGTTCGTTGTGATCCCACGCGAGCAGCATCACGCGATTCGCCGTGTTCGTTCTTTCGATCGCGCGCAGCACTTCCGCAGTTAGTTTGCCTTCGGGCGTAAAGCCGGTTTTGAGATCGAGCGAAAGTTTGGCGTCCACGTCGCGCGCCCACGCGAGCACATCCTCCAGTTTGGGTAGCGCCTCGCCTTCGATGACGACGCGTGACATTTCGTCCCAGGTTACCTTGGGCAGGCTGTAATGGTGGCGCAAGAACGCGACGCCGTCCGCGCTCAACTGCACGTCCACTTCGAGCAAGTCGGCACCGCGCTGATGTCCGATCTGCAGCGCGCGCCACGAATTTGCCGGCGCGAGCGATTCCGCGCCGCGATGCGATTCAACGAGGACACGCCCGGTGATGGATTTGAGTAACGTCAGTGTCATCGCTGGCTCAGCGTTTTCAAGCGGAGTGCCGACCACTCATCGTCTACTGCGAAGATCGCAACCGCTTCCAAGCCGAGCGCACGCGCGTACGCGCGAATGTTATCGCGGTTGATGTCGGTCTTGGTCTTCGACGTGCCTTTCGGATACGTGACCCACAAAATCCCGCGCGGCGTGAGGAGTGGTTTCAACTTGGGCAGGTGCGCTTCCAGTTCTTTGTGCGACGCAACGAAAACCTGGATCACGTCAACCGCTTGGGTCGGCGCGGCGACGAGGCGCGCGTTTTTCGGCAGCGCGCCCAGTTTCGACTTGTAACCGCGCGGCGCGTTAACGATGAAGATGTGGCTGTCTTCTTGGATCGCCAGTTTCTGCGCGATTGTTTTGTCGGGCATTGTTTCACCTCATTGTGAAAACGAAATTATTATCCGCTTCGCGGAGCAAGGGCAGGCGCAAATCTCGGGGCGAAAGGTTGGGCTCGCGCAGGGGCCATGCAACGCCAATGGCTGGATCGTTCCACAGAATGCCACGCTCCAACTCCGGCGCGTATTCCGTCGTGACCTTGTAAACGACATCGGCGGAATCGCTCAACACGCAAAAGCCGTGCGCGAAGCCGGGCGGAATGTACAGCGCGCAACCGTTTTCGGCGGAGAGCGTTTGCGCGAGCCAGCACGCGTAGGTTGGAGAGCCACGGCGCAGATCAACTGCCACATCGAAAACCTCGCCGCGCACGACGGTCACCAATTTACCTTGTGCCTTGGGTTCCTTTTGGTAATGCAGTCCGCGCAGCACGCCGCGCGCCGAATGGGAATGATTGTCCTGCACGAACGGCGGAATTCCGTGCGCGGCGAATTCGGCTTGGCGATACGTCTCGCGGAAAAAGCCGCGCGCGTCACGCGCGTCGGAAATTTTTACAAGAATGATTTCTGGAATTTCGAGTTTTTGAAATTGGAAAGGCATAGGGCTTTCGTTGTCATTGCGAGCGAAGCGAAGCAATCCCCAACTCGCTAGATGGAGACACCTGCACTTGCGTGCGGTGCAAGTGTTGCTTCGCCGCTAAGACGGCTCCTCGCAATGACAGAATTGTGTGTTGTGTCAACCAGTTTGACGATGCAGGTCAACCCGCGTTCGGTCTGCCCAGGTTTCAGCACCCAGCGTTTGTCCTTGCTCTTCGGTCGCTCGGCGGCAACTGCCAGCGTTTGCGATTGCGCGTCGTAGGATTGCACGTCGCCGCTCGCGCCAGCGAACAACGCGTCGGTCACGCCGAAATCGAGCAGGTAACGCACCAAGTCGTCTTCCGTGCCAAGCCGCTCCCAGTTCGTCGGATTCGCAATATCGCCGATCAGGGCAACTCGAACGACGCGTCCGTCCGCTGTCAAACCGATGGCGGAGAGCGCAGCAGGTGCGCCAATCGTGTACAGCGTCTCACCACTTTGCGCGGTCCGACCCGGCGGCGGATTTTTCGGCGGCATGCGCTTGCGCTGTTTCAAGATGTACGGTACCGAAAAACCGTTCGTGCCGGGCTGGAGATATTTTGAATCGTCCGGGTGAATTTGGTTTTGCGCGATTCGCAGATCGCGAATTTCAGCGCGCCCGTCCGCGTGTTGCAAGAAAAAAGTGAAGGTATCGCTGAGCGGCTCCCATTCTTTTTGCCCAAGCGCACGACTCGGTGCTGGCTTGGTCAGTAGTCGCCCGTTTTCGATCAGTGGATAGATCATCACGCCGGATTCTCCGGCGTTGAAATACGTGATGCCGCCCGGACATTGGGCGATGGCTTCGCGCACGCTCATCCCCGGCAGCGGCTCCAGTTCTTTCCACGGCTCGACTTGCTTGTAGTACGGCGCGAATGTTTTGATGAAACAATCGCGCGCGAGCGTCTCGTATCAAACGATCAGTTCCATCCGCACCTTACGCGGATTCCAAATGCTCGCGTGTCCGAAGGTGTATGTTGCGCCACAGGCGTCGGTTTTGGAGAGGGAAACAAAATTGTAGCCGGAGGAGTTCACACGTCCCTCGGATCCGCAATCACTCCGGCAATCGCGCTCGCGGCGACGACTGCTGGACTCGCGAGGTAAATCTCCGCCTCGCGCGTGCCCATTCTACCGCGAAAATTCCGATTCGCGGTCGAGATCGTCACTTCGCCCGGTGCAGGAATGCCCATGTGATTGCCCATACACGGACCGCATCCTGGAACGCCGATCACCGCGCCCGCGTCGAGGAACGTTTGAATGTAGCCGCGCGAAATCGCCTCGCTCAGCACTTGCGACGATGCGGGAATGACGAGCAAGCGCGTCCCGCGCGCGATTTTCTTGCCGCGCAAAATCTCCACCGCCGCCGCGAGGTCTTCGATCCGTCCGTTCGTGCAAGTCCCGATGAGTCCCTGCTGCACGCGCGTCCCGCGCACCTGCGACAACG
>Ga0315289_10013138_pt1 | contig 11611 bp, 24 predicted proteins | sample YL17G11_40_MG_FD_203452 | JGI IMG/M metagenome (GOLD analysis project Ga0315289, IMG submission 203452) | Sediment microbial communities from Yellowstone Lake, YNP, Wyoming, USA - YL17G11_40 | ecosystem: Environmental > Aquatic > Freshwater > Lake > Sediment | place: USA: Wyoming | collected... | reverse complement strand
ATAACAAGAATGGCCTTGTTTTGCTTGTCATCTTCTTCGCCCCATACTTCTAGATTCTGATACATGAAAGAATAGATATCTTCATATTCCTCTCTACCTACCTTTGTGCAGATAAGCTGGCGCGCTTCCTTATACTTCCTAGACCTGAATAATGCAATCATGTCTAGCTTATAGTCAGACACGACCTCGCTGTCAACGTCCGGTGATACTAGCTTACTACCAAACGAATTCGCCTGAATCATGCTAATACCGCGACGTAGATCGGGGTATGTCTTCTGCACTATTGCTTCTAGCGCATCGGGGTCAATCTCAACATTTTCCAAATCAAGCACATTTACAAGACGCATGTAAAATTCACTTGTGTCTAGTTTTTCAATGTGCATACGTCCTGTTTCACAACGGGATTTAATGGCATCAATGATCTTGTGTGGATGATTGCAAGTCAACAAGAAACGTACAGAACTTGCATACTTTTCTAGTGTTCCCCTTAATACGCCCTGTGCGGGCGGAGATAATCCGTCAGCCTCATCGAGGAAGATGTACTTCATTTCTCCTACACCCATGGTTTCGGAGAATTTTGTAATCTTGTCTCGAATAAAATCTACACCGTTATCTTTGGAAGCATTTACTTCTAAGACATCAAACGGATCAACTCCGAGTTCGTTTAATAGAACCTTGACAAGAGTGGATTTGCCTGTGCCTGGGGCGCCAGATAGCAACATGTGTGGAAGTGCGCCACTTGCTATCCATTTTGCGATTTGCTTTTTTTGCTTCTCGTCTTTAAAGACGTAATCGTTAATGTTCTTGGGTCTGTATTTTTCTGTCCATAACTCTTTCACACAGGGGCCCTTTCATTCGCTTGGCTGAATATGGAAAAGATTTCTGTCTCTGGGTCTTCGTCCGAAACAAGCATAACAGATTGCGGCCATTCCACACCCCATAACTGAGTGTCAATTCCGTCATCGCCCTTAACCTTAAGCATTCTTGTCCAGCGGCCATTCTCAATAAGAATCCACTGTCCTACTTTAATATCGGCAATGTCTTCGCCTACTGAATAAACGCGACCCCAACGTGGGCGAATACCTTCGCTCTTGCCGTTGTCATCTGGAATAATAATACCGCGAACAACACGTGACCCGCGTTCGAGATCAGTAACTAATACCTTGCCTTTTAATGCTCTAGCTTTCATCTTTTTCACTTTCAATGATAATGTCGCCCGATGGCAACTCGCGTTCTACAACCTTTTTCTCAACTGTAGCCTTTACCTTCGTTGCCGACTTTGTGGGTTCAACAGTAATACCGGTTGCGTCGGGTTGCCTGCCCTTAAGACCTGTATTTACTACAGCCGTCTGCACTCGGTGATTCTCTCTGGCAATTTGATCTGCTGTCTTTGTAACAACGCCACGATTAATCTGGTCACCCTTGGCATTGACTTTCATGTTACCAATTGCAGGAACCTTTTCGTTTTCACGACGCAAGGAATCCATATCTATTGTAACACCGCGATACGATACATGTCTACTCATATTCTTATTTCCTATTTCAAATAATCTCTAATATCAAAACCATATTTCAACGAGTCTACTCTGTGTACGCCTATGAGGTACAGTATATACGAAGAAACGCTGGAGCCACGACCTACACCCCACACGAATTTGTTCTTTCTCATGTAATCTACAAGAAATATAAACAACCGTAAAAGCATGATTAGATCACGTGCTTCATAGAGAGTATATTCATCGTTCACACGATCAACCTCTTGCTGTGTCTTACATTTATCAATCAACCAGGAATGAACATTAATTTGTTGATAGACTGCCGGAAAAATCCATTCGTCAGCGCATTTTTGATGAAACTCGTCAAAAGTTAAAACTTCCTCCGGTGCATCTAAAAACGTTATTGTTTCAGGTAAAAGTGTTGATTGATATTCTTCGAAGAGATTAATTTCTTCATCGAAGATAACATTTAAGTGACTTATGTTCTTTCCTTGGAGCAATAATTCTCTAAGGTTCTCACTCGATAGTATAGCCTGGCCATACATATTCACTTTTACACTTTCTTTGGCTTCCATCTTTCTACCTGAACAATTCGTGCTGGTTCTTTTGTTATGCCAATGTGTATATCCATATCTGTCATGGCCTTACGAAAATCATCCATGGGATCCGAGATATCCTTAAACAATTCTTCATCTGGTATCGCTGGCGTGCCTTCTACAGCAATTGGTCTGACAAATTCGAAACAGAATCCATCGTCTCGAGCCCACCATGGAATTTTATCACGCGTCGTACTTTCGGTATAATACTCAGTAGTTTCTGGCAATTCATAATCACCGTCGGAACAATCAAATGTGTATTCCAGGGACGTATCACTACCCTTTAATTTCATTTCACCTACAATTAATCCTGTCCCGGCTAGGACCGATATCTTCGAATGTAATAATTGTATAAGTGTATCATCACCGGGATTGCCGGGGCAATACATCATAAGATTAGAGGAAAGATTTGCAATATACAAGTCGTCTTCAGTTCCTACATCGACCATAAGAATATTGGGTAAATTTGTATCTAACCAAAAATATATTTTCTGATATGTAAATCCGGCAGTATTCTCTATTTCTTCTCTTGTTTTACCTTTCTTGCCCGTAGCAACAAGATCCGCAGTTAATGTCCAATCAACGGGTGTAAGACAACCTTCTTGCAATCTAATTCCAGTAAAATCATATGAAAATGTCATATGACTCTTAATGATGTGTCTGCCACGTTTAATCATCTATTTTTCCAAGCTCAATAGGTTTTAAATCTTCTGGATACTTTTTCTTAAATTCATCATCCATTCTATTTTGCATGCGTTCGCGCCGCTCATCTTCAAGAGATTGAATTACTTCTTTGATGCTAAAAACTGTAGGATTATGCCCAAGTGAAACCTGAGCATTCATATAGGTGTATGCCTTGCCCAACCTTTCAATAATTTCTTCATCAGTTAGCTTTCTTACATCAAGAAATGGGTGCATGGATACTCCTTGGGATTACTGTATTTATGTTGGTCTCAAAACAGACTAGTGATTGCTGATACAGCATCATGACTTTTTCTTAGATAATCCGTAATAGCCCTTTGATATTTTTCAGCCACTTCTTTATCATAGAAGACTTCAACGTAAGACGGTAAGGAAGGAAGCAATCCTGTATCTACTATCTTTATTACTATGTTTTCGTATGGGGTTCCTTTGATACTCGAACAAACACAGAGATTATCTCGTGACATCGACGATAATCGAAGATCCCCATCTTCTGTTAGAATATCTTCTGGATTATTAGTATCAATTAATGGGCCATACACTATAATTGGTTTCTCTATTACGTATAGCCTTGCTTCCATATAGCAATCGGAGAATCTAGTAGATTCTCCTTTTATTGCTGTCGGTTGAACAATATATACAACATCGTCTCTTAAATCAAGTAATTGCTCTATGAACTCAAGGCGACAGGGCCAGACAAATGTAGGGTCATTTGCCTCAGGCCCAAGTTGTATTCTGTTTACTTCCGATGCCCTGCGTTTATAGTAGGCAACATCTTCAGGAGAACTTTTTAAGTATTTGAAATCCCTAAATTCGGAATTGTATAGATCAAGATTCATCCGTTTCTACTACCTCGTGGATAGTGAACCATCGTGTAGGCCACATTTTTACCTGTATGGCTCTTGTGTCGATGGATAGTCTAAATTGCAGAGCATCTAATTCATCTTCAAAGCAAAGATATCCGCGTGATACATGCGCCCAGTCGGTATTGAACAGGGAACTAAGAATCTGCTGTTGATTCATTCCATTGAAATGTGCAGGTCCCGGCGGCGCTGGATGTCCGTGATCATTCTTAACCTGCACCTGCTCATATTCGAGCTTAGAATATCCCCAGGTGCCATGTATTAACTTATAGGCATTCCGCGTGACTTTCCTATAATCGGCTTCTGCCTGATCCATAGGAATCTCGTGGCTATACTCCATTCTCACCACATAAGGATCTGGAAAAAATATCTTTGTGCGAGTATGGAGTAATTTCATTACAGATATTCGTGATGCTGCCTGTGGAAAGCAGTTACGTCATCCTTTTCGGAAAAACGAATTACAACAAATTGGCCCTGATCGATCTCGGTATAAAGACCTCTCGACTTCTTAAGGCTTTCGGTGATTTCTTCCTGACGGCGATAATAGCTTGTAGGATGCATACGAACAGACATCCAACCAGCCGTATAGCTAGCAACACGAATTGGGTCGCCCGTAATGCACTTGCCTTGTTGTTTCATTCACTTCTCCTGGTTAACGATGAATATGTTTCCACTTATCAAATACACTCTGCGCAATCTCGGGAACGGCACCACCGCCTCCCACAATCTTGGCAATAAGTTTTGTAGAAATGCGATATTCCTGTCCAGAGACAGTTCGAATATTGAAGCAAAAGTCATCCATAAGTTTGTCTATTACCAACTCCTCCGAACCTTTGTCGAAGGAGAAGGATTCAACAAACTTAAGGAGGACGGTTGCTCCGCAAGTTGTATAAATTGAATCAGCCTGGTATACCATTAAAGGAGACTGAGATACAGCGAAGACGCGGGATCAAAGTCCTGACGGAACACGTAGATCTTGGGGCTGACTGACTTGCCCTGCTTCAGAGTCTTCAGTACACGGCCTTCCATGGTCCACTTGTCTTCACCCTTGCCGACGTTTGCGTTCAGCCAGTTAACGAGCTTGTAGAAATGATCACGATCACGAATCGTAACACGGAAGGTATGAGCCGCGTTCTGTTCCTTCAGGTTCACCGGAGGTGCCTTGGGAGTAGTTTGCTTGTTCATATTACACTTTCTGTAAGTTAGGTTGTTGAGCTTATATTTTAACAGGGTTCGCTACCTATGTCTACCAGAATTTAATCTCACGACACAAACTACATTTATAGGCGGTAGAATTATGTGAATGGCCATCTTCGTGCCATGCTGCATTATGTGGGCACTTTCCTTGAAGAATTAAAAATGCCTGCTCTTCTTTAGAAGGTTGCAGGAACCATCCTTCTACAGATTTATCACGATCATTCATCTGGTTTTGCCGCAAGTATTTTGACACCTGCCTCTAAAAGCATTTCCTGTGCTACTAACATATCCTCTTGCCATCTTTCTGGCATTTTTTCTGCTATGTAATTCTTGTCTACTACTAGAGTCCTAATCTTACGCTGAATGATAGATTGGGCGCAGTTGGTACATGGAGAAAATGTAACAAACATAACGCACCCACTTAAATCTCCCTTTGGAGCCAAATCCATTGCATTACGCTCTGCGTGTGCCATCCACTTGTATTTATATGGGCGTTCGTGGCGTGCTGGAACTGTATCATCAATTCCCATGGGCATGCCATTAAACCCCCACGATACTGGAGAGCCGTCAGCATTAGTAATAACTGCGCCAACTTTGGTCGATTCGTCTTTGGACCAGGATGCTACCTCCTTTGCCATTTTTAAAAGACGGCCAGCCCATTTTTTATTTGTTATATCCATTAGCGTGAAAGACTTTCCCGTGTGATAATCTGTGCAAGCTCTTCACCCAGGTCTTCCCTATCAGTAACAACATATAGATTCGATTGGTGTCTATCCCTAATAGGATCATATGTAGCAAACTGAACAACTTTCCCGCCTGTTGCGTTGAATACTGTAAAGTTCATACCATAGTTTCTATCACCGATGCCGCCACTGCCGGACGCAATCTTCGCATTGCTGTGATATGATGTAACTTCCTCGGGCTGCGGTCTGTCGGGGTCAGAGCTTATTGCCCATTTCACAAGTCTACGTAAAAGTTTCTTAACCATTATAACTCCATCTTAATTTAAATACTATTAGATCTGCTGCCTCTTTGAATGCATAAATTCTGCCTTCCGTGGCATAATATCCGTACCAATCCCGGAATCTTCTTCCTATATTTTCCCGGCACCAATCATCTATACTGTCGTTATTAGACATAATGGTAATTTGAAATGGCCAGACTTCTTGTTTTAATTTTCTCACATCCAAGTTAGCTTAAAAAGTGTTGCATCCTCGTTGTCGGTAATAAGCACAGTGTACATAGGATTACCGGAATTAAATCTAAAGGTGCAATCATACACTCCTGTCATATTTTCCTCCATCCATTTCTCAAAGTCTATATCATTAGTGGGATAGACCCAACAGTGCCATCCTTTGATATCCTCTCTAAATTCCCGAAGGGCACCGCTCGAATCACGAAGTATAACAGGAATATCTTGCCAACCATCATCATATCGCCAATGATTTACAAATGGTTTCATACACCGAGTAATCTTTTAATAACTAAAAATTCTTCCCAGGCTTCTTTTAGTGCAGGATGTTTACTAAGTTGTTCCTCTGTCGGAACGGTAAATGATGCCAGTTCGGCTCCCGATGCTGAAAATCCTATCCAGGCGGATCCTTGCCAGATATATGCTTTATTTAGGGTTTGATCAAAATAGCAATCCCCAGCTATTGGATTTTGTGATGGGCCACTGAGCCAATTTATTCCCGTGGTTATTTCCAAAATTACACCTTATCTAATCTTGCCGAAGCATGCTCGTCAGTGTACTTTTCTGGATAACGCTTTGTCAACTTATCAATGTTTGCCTGCATCAGTTCTTCAAACGATACATTTAGTGTGCGGCAAGCAAGTGCCATGTACCAAAGCAGGTCTCCCAATTCTTCTTTTGCATTTACAACATCAAGTGGCTTGCTGTAAATGAAAGACTTCTTAACTGCATCAAGCAGTTCTCCAGCTTCGCCGGAAATTCCCAATGTTGCGTGTAATAGGTCATACATCTCTGGGAGGATTACAACACCCTCTGCCGCGATATGTTTGCATGTACGATCTGATAATTCTAAATACTTTGTTGTGTTCATTTTGTTCCTTAATTAGACGTAAGTTTCGTCCTTAACGTGTTTGACTATTTTATAGAATTTCGCAAAATTGTCAAACGAAAAGCTCGGCTTCGTCTTAGAACTTCCGTACATAAGAGACTTTCTACGCTCTGTTAATGTTAGGGTTTTCGAATTTGCCATGTCAACCGGCAACAACTCGCATGCATCAAATGCGTCAGTAGTCATAGGTATCAAGGACATCGTGTTATATGTATATGGATAGTCTACAAGATATTTGGTACCATTTTTATGTTCGAGCATCAATATACTGTTATCCCCGGTTGTTGTTGCTGCCCCTATATAGAAGATACTGGTAGCCTCCGCCTCTGAAATTTCTTCAAATGATAATGAAACCTTAGGCACAGCATGCAGAGAAGCGTGTGTAACTCTTCCATGCACTCCGAAATATTTGCCAGCCATATTTGAACTGCTACCAAAATAAGAATTACCGCGATCAATTCCCCGTCTTATTCTCTCTAGTGATTCCTCCCTTGTCATTGGCTGCATGGCTGGCGCAATTACTTTCAATATCTTTAAATCAGTCTGATAATGGTAGTTGCCGATTCCCACTTCAATTACCTGTCGGCGCATAAACACCTGCGGTTTATATTCATTTTTATATGAATCTAGCATAGGCCCATATAGAGAGATTATTCCCAGATATACACCTTGCAATTTATTCTGAAGAAGGACTGTGTCGCCAATTTGAACAGCCCTCATGCTTACCTTGCCCTCAATGAGTTCAGTATTTCGAACAGCTTCAAGATAGTTACTCGAACTTACCGGAACAAGTGTCATTTTTGTTTCAGTATTTTCTCTAGCCCATACACATTTTTCCTGGATTAGGCCTTCTGTAATTCCTGTAACATGCAATATCTTTTCTAGATTCTGTGAACTAATTCTAACTAGAAATCCGCGGGGATCAATAACCAGCCATGTTTGGTCAACCGATCCCCAATTTTTTCTGTCTGTTTTATGGAGAGTAAATCCCGGTAACGGAATATTTTCGTGATCCATTAGCGTAGAGTATTTCTTAGTTATATTTTCAAGCTTACGTTTTTCGTTAGCCGACTCTCCGTATGGGATAACCTCTGCTTCAGGAAGTTCGTATTTACTCTTAGTTGAATCCCAGCCAAAATATATATTTCTTGCAATATTGAGCATCTCTACCTTGTTAGTCTTAGTAATAATTGGTATTCTTCCCAAGCCCTCATAAGAGTGGCATTTTTATGTCGTAGATATTCCTCGTCCGATAATTCTTCTAATCGAACTATATCTCTAACAAAATTTTCAAATCCGCCAGGCGAATGGAATACAACATTCATTTTTATGGTCGATGACCTAACCATACTATATGACATGGCTGACCCAGCAAAACTGAGATCATCCGTTTCGATACCTACATCAACCGCAATAAGTGAGTGGTATCTATGAAATAGTTCGCATAACCTATTATAGTCTATTTTTTCCATCTGTGGCAGTTAGTTGTTTGATCCTACGCTGCACATTGGAATGTAGAATCAAAAATTGTTGCTGCTCTTCGGGATTCGGAGTGTTCCTTATTAGCTGCATATAATTTTCGTCGAGGATTGTTGCGTCATCAAGATTAGAATGCTTGATGATAACAAGGCGTTGCTTTAGTTCAGCATTATCGTACATAGTGTTCTCCTCTGTAAGTTCTACCAACTATTTATTCCGTTGTCAAATACCTAGGCCAAATTGCATCCTAAACATGGTGGCATCTGTGCCGTCCTCGAAACCAAATTTATTGCCACCTAGCATTGTCCATCTACCTTCGAGATTCGTGACACACCAGATAACAATTCCCCTTTTAGCAATTTCATGATACGGGAGATTTATACTTGTAAAGGTCCAAGATGTTTCCTTATCACGAATCAACTCGTTCATAGGAACATACATATTTTTATCCATACACCTCTCCTTAGTAAGCATTGTAACATTACTTTAGTAATATGTCAAATTTTTGACACAATGTAAAAAGCCGGCAATGCCGGCTTTTTATGAACCTAATATATTAAAAGGTCGCCACGTGTCCTTGGTCTGGGATAATCTATTTGCTACCACAAACATAGCTATAGGATTATGCCCGAGTCCTAAATGACTTGCGCCCGGTATTTCTACATTCTCAATATGTTCTCCGGATTCTTCTATTGAACATTTCCAATGTACTACACCATCAGTCTTGCTATAAATGGATGTAAACGGAACCGGTGGTGGTGTCTCGAGTTGCTTAAGAATAGTCGGATTCTTATGGCTTTTATCTTTGCTTAAAAATTCATAGAATCTGTCAGCATTTGTTCCGCCGTTATTCATCTTAAAAGGTGTGCCTAATGTAATTACCTGCCGCACTACTTCGGGACACATCTTGGCTATTTCCCTTGCGTAAATACCGCCTAAACTCCACCCTATTAGGCTGACCTGTTGTCCACCCGTATCCCTGGAAATACTTTGAACAAGGTCAGTCAACCTCTTAGACATATCATCCATGCCGCGTCGCGGGCCTAGATTACGACCTTGGCCCCATGGAAATGCTTCATATCCCATGTCATCTAAGAATCCACGAAGATAATGGGTTGAACCATCAGCAGCACCAAGGCCAGGAATAGTTAAGACAGGGTGTCCATCCCCTTTTGGAGATATATATCTTAGCGGCATATTTAGAGCCCATGCCATTGCGTATTCGTAAAGACTCCTGATACCTTCAACAGTCAGAAGAATTTTAGAAGGTTCGTCAATATGATCCATTAGAATCCTACGCTAGAACCACACCCGCAACTTGTCTTTTGATTAGGATTATTGAATACAAAACTCTCACCCATCATATCTTTCTTATAATCAATCTCAGCTTCTTCAAGGTACATGTTACTTGCAGCATCTACAAGCAATGTATGCGAACCGTCAATATCGATCTCGAAATCGTCTTCGGTCATTTCTTTTTCTACTGCGAAGAAATAGGTAAACCCGTTACACCCGCCGCCTTGCAATCCAAATCGTAGATACGGTGAATCCTCCTCGAGTAATATCGAGGATATCTTTTCTTTTGCCTTGTCTGTAATCTTTATCATTTTCCCTCTTTATAGTCTCTTATCGACTATGTGGTCGGCTAAACCAAGTTCAACTGCCTGGACGGCTGTGAGCCATTTATCTCTGTCAAGCAACGGCACGAAATCTTCATATGTCTTGCCCTTTGAATTATGCTTAACATACAATTCTGTCATTTCTTTCTTGATGCGGATACTTTCAATTAAGTCAATCTCCATATCAGACACTTTACCACGAGTGCCACTTGACGGTTGGTGAATCATTGTCATGGCTCTTGGCAGAATGTATCTATGCCCTGCTTCTCCTGCCTGAGCAATAAATGATCCCATGCTTGCTGCCCAACCCGCCACATATGTGTGAACAGGGCACTTAATATATTGCATGACATCATAGACTGCCAGGCCATCGTAAACAGATCCACCCGGAGACTTAACATACATACTTATCGGAGCTTCGGGATTTTCTGCCTCAAGAAAGAGTAATTGTGCAATTGCTACGTTACACATATTTTCTTCCACTTCTCCACTGAAGAAAATAACTCTTTCCTTCATCAGTCGTGAATATAAGTCGTAAGAGCGTTCTCCGCGTGCGGTTTGTTCTACAACCATTGGGATTAAAGCGTTTCTCATTTATTTCCTTTAGATAATTTTAGTTGATATTCCGAGCTGTAATGATTCTTCTGCTGTGAAATGCTGATCAGTGTTTATTGTTCTTCTATTTTTAAATTGCTTCTTTGTGAGTCTTGCTCTGCTTGCAATAATCTCATCAGTGTAATCCTCAATTTCAGAAAGCCGGCTAATTGCCGTATTTAATTGTGCCTGCACAGTATATACTTCTGATAATGTCAAAGTCAAATCACCCGTGTTTAAAGTTCTATATGTTTTAAGAAAACTATACATACCCCACAAAGTCCAGGATGTTGGGTGAATCATAAAATCTGCTTTCTCTCCTGCAATACGTGTATCCGCTGCCAAAAAGATAAGAACTGCTGAACTCATGCATTTGCCATTAACTATTGCAGTAGTTCTGGATCTATAATTTTCTAATAGGTCAAAAATGTGCTTAGAAATATCGGGATCTCCGCCATCTGATTCTATATGTATTTCTAATTCAAGTGCAGGATCGGCAATCATTGCATTTATTGCAACCTGAATTATATGAGTATGATTACCGTTAATAGTTCCGGTGATATTAGCTATGTACGACATTGATAATTGCCCCAAAACATGTATTTACTATCGACCAAATTAGATAAATATGTTTATGAAGATAAAAGATATTCTAAATGAAGGTGTTACCGATATTGTTGCTCGTTTCTACGTAGAGGCAAGTAAGGATAGTGAAAGATTTTATAATCCCGAAGTTGTTAAGTATAAGGAAAAAAATGCCGAATACTATGACGACCATTTTAAACAATGGTTTAATGAAGAGGTTGTTCCTGTTTTCACAAAACCTGTCGATAAACCACAACCAGAATTTACCAATACTCCTAAAACTGGAAAACTTCAGTCGCCCGGCTACAGAGGACTACAGTATGCATTAGCTGGTGCGGGCCTACCTTATAATCACAAAGTTCAACGCTACGAACCAAACGCATCCAGAATGATTGCATC
>Ga0315289_10013136_pt1 | contig 11612 bp, 12 predicted proteins | sample YL17G11_40_MG_FD_203452 | JGI IMG/M metagenome (GOLD analysis project Ga0315289, IMG submission 203452) | Sediment microbial communities from Yellowstone Lake, YNP, Wyoming, USA - YL17G11_40 | ecosystem: Environmental > Aquatic > Freshwater > Lake > Sediment | place: USA: Wyoming | collected... | reverse complement strand
GCAGTTGGATCAATTGTGCCACCAAAAGCATCCACAAGCGCGTAATATGCTGGTTTGGGGTTGTATTGGGTATCATAAATACAAGGCCATCCAGTATTTCCATGAAAAACCATAATCCACGAGTGGGCATCTGTGAAACCCCACATGGTAAAGGATTTGGAATTTGTTTCCAAAGCTACATTGAGCATGTCTTTGTAAATCTGAGCTTGTGATTGAAACTCGCTATCAGTTATTGAAACATCCATTTCGCTGATATGCACATCCAAACCGAGTGCTTGCAACCTCTTTATGTTAGCTTTTACATATTGAGGATCTGGAACTGGATAACCGCCGGGATGCCCGTCTGGAGTAACATGCATCTCCAAACCTACTCCATGAATGGGTACATTCCGAGATAATAATTGTGTCACTAAATTGTAAACACTAGCAGACTTGTAACCTAATCCTTCAGCTCCAAATTCATTCAAATACAATCGGGCTTGTGGATCTGCTTCATGAGCCAATTGAAAAGCGATATCAATATAGTCGGGCCCAATATTTTGTAACCAAATATTGTCTTCCAATCCCCCACCTCCACGATCTATCGGCTCATTTACTATGTCCCATTCTGCAATTCTACCTTTGTAATGCCCGACAGTGTGTTGAATGTAGTCACGAAGAATTTGTATCATCTCATCTCTACTTCTTGGTGCATTGAGCCAACTGGGATTCGTATCAGCATAGGGACCTCCCCAAACCACGGGGTTTACACGAACGATCATACCATTATCTTCTGCAAATTTAACCATGTAATCCGCTTCTGCAAGAACGGATGTGTCGTACACTCCTTGCTGTGGTTCCACTCTATTCCACCTAAGTTCGTTTTGAATGACGATCTCGTTGAATTGGCTTTTAACAATAGCAGCATACATGGGGTCTGTGTCTAAAACCCATTTTTCTACGTATGATCCAAATTTCATGCCTTTCTGATCGGCAAAGTAACGAAGCGTGGGTAGAGTTGTAGTAACAGTAGTTTCACTAGGAACGATTCCACCAATAATTGCTTTTCTTATGTTAGAAAAAATTTTAGGAAATTGTCTGGCTAGAATGGAAACTGAAATATAGCTTACAATTAATAAAAGGACGAAGATTATCGGTCTTGGGAGCATCCATATCTAATAATTATTTTGAGACTGAATAAATTAAACTTTTTAGAGAATTACTTACTTCCTTTTCATTTCCTCAGCTTTTTTGCCTCTCGTTCTTATGTAGACAAATAAAATTGCCAGAGTAAGAATTAATATGCAACCTATAGTTATTAGCCGGCTATAGTCGACCTCTCTCTTGATAATAACATTTGGACTTGTGGTCGTGGAGCTAATTGTTGTTTTTATAGTCGTCGAAATCGTAGTCTCTGCTGCTGTGGTAGTTGATGATGTTGATGCAGTTGTTGATGATGACAGTGTTGTTGGCGATGTTGAAAATATTGTGGACGAACTGCTTGGTTGGCCGCATCCTAGTTCATAATAAAAAATAACTTGGCCAAGAGAACCGAAGTTGAAATACGAAACCAAGAGAGCAGGTTTGGAATGGTCTTTTGGTGACGGCACTATGCTGACGCTCGGGTTCGCGAAAGAGTTTTCGCCGAAAATGTTATTCACTTCCACCTGCGAGACTGAATAGCTGTTTACGTTGCTGAAGTCGTTTTTAACCTCGCCAACATATATTCTCCAGTATTTTTCAAAGTTTGCGTCGCCCCTGTAAGCTTGGTTGCCTTCCACGACAACCATCGGCACGCCTGCAACAGTTATGAAATCCCTGTCTCCGATGTTGCTTTTTATCGAACTTTCAAAAACATCTATCTTTTTCAATCCAGAATAGCCGTTGAGGTCGTAGTCTAAATATCCTACAGCCTGCTTATCTGCTTTAGCAACATCATCGTTCCAATGGAAGCCAAGCAATATTCTGCTTCCTGTATCAGTGAGGCTCGGCGTGCCATCGTTTGATGCTGAAAATGTTAGCGGTATTGTCAGCGTCTTGTCAGCATTGTTTAGATACAAATCATTCACATCACTGTATCTTTTTATTAAAACATAGCTTAAGGTACGAGGAATGTCCTTCTCAACGGCCACATAGTACTTGCCGCGAATGTTTGCTATGTACGGCTGCGACGCTCTTTCAGGCGAGTCAAACAGTTTTACCTTCTGATACCATGTCATAAGATCATCACTCTCTGCCAGCCACACGCTGAAAAAATTTCCGTCAGCAGAATGGTACACAGCGAGATATTTGCCCTTCTCTTCGGAATAAATGATTTTCACAGTGTCCATGCTCTTTCCCTTGTCATCCGCGAGCCCGTAGGTGTAAGCAGTAGCGCCTGTGATGTCGCTGATCATGTGCTTAAAGTCTGCGGTCGTTATGCAGCTTGTGTCTTGCGGAAAGAAACTTCCTATGACCGGATTTGCAAATCTAGCCTGTTTGAAGCTCGCCAGCTCCACGGCAGCAAAAGACACGATTAAAACTATGATGAAATATGCTACTTTCAGGATGTGCTTGTCCATAGATAGAATTTACTTTCTGCTAAATAAAACTGCGCCGAGAAAATTTTGGTTCTTTTAGATTTATTGAATTTAAAAACAAATAATAGGTGTGTTATTACGAAAAATCGAACATATGTTCGAAAAATAGAAAAGTATTTAAATAAGAAAATCAAAAAATACCTATGATTGAAAGCATACTTGATACGAAAGTAAAAGTAAAGATAGCAAAACTTTTTGCTGAAAGAAATGATTCTTTACAGGTCTCAGATGTAGCAAGGATCTTAAAAGTTTCTAAATCCAGATCAAGCGAATGTTTAAAACAGCTTGAGGAAAAAGGATTCTTAGAAAGTAAAACTATTGGAAGAAGTTTAGTTTACAAGTTAGCGTCAAATAACTTTGCTCAAACCATTTCAAAAGCCTTAACAGAAGAAAAAAAAATATTGGTACAGATCGAAAAAGAATTTGTAAAAGAAACCAAAAAATTAAAACCGATAAGCTTAGCTATGTTTGGTTCTAGTTTAAAAGGTTTGAAGTTTGGTAGCGATGTAGATTTCATTTTAATCTACAAAGATAAGATTGAGAAAGAAAAAATTTATGAAATCTGTGCGAAACTGACTGAAAAATTTGGCTTTCCTATTTCAATTTTAACTATGAAGTTGAGTGAATTAAAAGAAAAAACAAAAAAAGGAGAAGAGTTTGTTTTAAATGTCCTAGCTACACATAAACTTTTATACGGTAAGCCTTTGGAGGATTTGATATGGTAAGAGAAGTTAGAAAGGAAGAAGCAATAAAATTCATTAAAAAAAGCTGGGAATTCTATTACTCAGCTCTAGAAAATTATCAAAAGCAAAGGTATGATGCTAGTATTTTTGATTCCTCCCAGGCAATAATCTTGGCTAATGATGCTTTTTGCATTTTTGTTTTGGGAAGAAGGGCAAGTAAAGACCATAAAGAAGCTGTTAAACTGCATGCGCAAGCTTCTGCTGGAAAGGAAAATAAAAAAGACATTGTTAAGGACGCATTAGAAAAAAGAAGCGAATTTGGTTATACTGAAAAGAAAGGCAGTGAAAAGGAAGCCAATTTGCTTTTGGTTAGAGCCAAGCGATTCTTGGATTGGGCCAAAGAAAGAGTAGAGTAGGAAGAATGAAATGTTTAAAATCTGTAGAGAATTGTTTGTTAAAAAAATAAAACGCGCTTGTTGATAGAATTTACTCTTTGTTGGCTAATAAAAACTGCGATAAGAGGGCCTCCAGCTGGATTAGGTCGTTGCCGCCCTCGGAAATCCTGAAATCATACTCACCCGTCTTCTCTATCAGTCTTACCTTCGCCTCTTCTGAAATATCAAGGGAATAAATCTGCCTGTGAATTTCTTTTACCACATCCTCGCCCGACAGGCCTTGCCTTAGCAACATCTCTTGTAGCAATTTTCTAGCGTCTGCAAACTTCCCTGTCAAAGCTAAGTTAAGCATGTCCTTCACGTCGGTTGGCCTTGCCTGCGACGTCACGTCGTAGACAACTTCCTCAGTTATCTTCCCGCCAAGCGCAGTCGCAGCTTGCAAAATATTTGTTACCTTCCTCAAATCTCCTTCGGAAAGTTTTATTATCGTTTCAATAGCACCTTCAGTTATCTTCAACCCCTCGCCCTCAATAATCCTTTTGACATATTTTTTAATATCTTCCTCGCTCAATGCTTTAAACCTGAAGACTGCGCACCTGCTCTGAATGGGCTCTATTATTTTCGAAGAATAGTTGCAGATGAGAATAAAGCGGCATGTGTTTGAAAAATTTTCCATCGTCCGGCGCAAAGCGTTTTGGGCGTCTGTCGTTAGAGCGTCAGCTTCATCGAGAATTATCAATCGGTAGGGTATTTCACCGCCCAGTGTGCTGCGTGCAAAATCTTTGACCTTGCCGCGTATGACGTCTATACCACGCTCGTCGCTGGCATTGAATTCGCGAATATTAGGTCTCCAATCCTTTCCGTATAGCTCATGCGCAACTACCAGCGCTGCAGTGGTTTTTCCCGTACCGGCTGATCCTGAAAACAACATGTTGGGTATATTTTTATTTGACACAAACGCCTTCAACCTCTCGACAACATGCTTCTGGTTTATGACTTCGCTGAGCTTTTTTGGCCTGTACTTCTCAGCCCACAGCGCCGTTCCGTTTTCCATACAACCGCCTACTAAAATTAAGTATGATAAAGATAAAATAAGCTTTAGTGCTATAAGTATGTTGGTGTCGGTATGGCAGTGGTTGCAATAAGCGGCGTAGGCGCTGCAGGCAAGACTACTATTGCAAGGCTGTTGGCAAAGCGTTTGCACTGCAAGTTTTTGCGTTTGGACGTGGTGGCCAAAAGAAAAAAATTTTTGCTTGGTTATGACAGGAAAAGAAAATCGTGGATAGTCGACATGAAGAGGCTGGGGAAGGAATTTGCCAAGCTGAAAAAGAAAAACCGCGATATTGTTTTCGAAAGCCTGTATGCGCACGAGTTTCCTGCAGATTTTACAATTGTGTTGAGATGCGACCCAAAAATTCTGGAAAAGAGATTGAGGAGGAAATATTCGTGGCATACGAAGGTCACTGAAAACCTGGAGGCGGAAATGATTGGACTGATAACCTACGAGGCTTTGAAACGCAACAAAAAAGTTTTCGAGGTCGACACATCGCAGAAAACGCCTTCGCAGGCAGTTGCGGCCATAACAAAAATTTTAAAGGGCTGCGGGGACAAGTATAAAGCAGGTAGAATAGATTGGCTAAAACGAGGCAGTTCGGCAACCATCTCGACGCTTTCAACATAGGTTTGTTCGTGCTTTTTATCCTGATTGTAATTATAGTCATTTACATCCTTATGACAACCAAGGTCATCTCGCTGTAATGCTTAGGAAAACTTTATAGTTCGCGTGTTTTTCAGTTCTACCAAGAAAAGCACGACTAAGACAGTTATTGCCACAATCGCAATGATAAGCACGATCAGCTGTGGCCTCTCTTTCAGATATTCTGGAAGTATGACAACGTTGAATATTTTTTTCAGGGCGTCTGAAACCGTCTGCGAAACCGTCTGCGGTGTGGACGTGGTGATTGTCGCTCCAGCAGCTACGGTTGTTTGCGAGCCCGAGCCTGATCCTGAAACGCTGGTCGTGGCGCTTCCAGAATTGTCGAGAAGGAAGCTGACAGAGCTTTCAGAGGAGTGGCTCAGACTGTCAGTTGCGTTTACCTTGATAACATAATTGCCGTCCGACAGCGCGCTGGTGCTCCAGTCAGCAGTGCAAATGTACGATGCCGCGCTGCCTGTGCAGCTCATGTCAGTCCAGCTGCCTGTTTTCGAAGAGCTTTCCCATTTGTATGTTACTGTGTTAGTGCCGACACCTGCATCTACCACAGTCGCATTTACGCGGACAGTCCCTCTCTGCATAGAGTTTCTCTGCGGGTTTATGATTGTTATGGAAGGAGGGAGGTTGTCCACGGCCACTGTGGTGCTGTTTTGAGCGCTGTTGCCAGCCTTGTCCTTTGCAAAGAAATATATCGTTCTGCTGCCGTCTGCCGCATTAGAACTTACAAAGCTTGCAGTGCAGTTTAGTGTCTGCGTGCCGGCGCAGTTGAAACTACCTGAAGCATCTCCGACAGAGAATGTAACGGAGGAGTTGTCGCCGCCGGAATACTGGTCGGTCACCTCTGCTTTCAAGCTTGCAGTGCCGCTCAGCACTTGGCTTGGCGTTGGCAATACGATAAACACCTTGGGTGCTTCATTGTCTATCAGGACATTTATGTATGTAGAGTTGGTATTTCCAAGCTTGTCCGAAGCGTTCGCATAGATAGTGACACTCTGGTTGTTTGTCAGCGATGAAGCGTCCCAGCTGGCGTTGTAATAGCCGCCGACGAGGTTTGTCGAAACCCAGGCTGAGTTGTCCAGAGAGTATTTGACAGTGCTGCTGTTTACACCCGAGTAAGAGTCTGCTGCCTCTATGGTCATGTTAACGAGGCCGCCGACATAGCCTGCGTTCAGCGGTTTTACGAATCTTATCATGGGCAGCGATCTGTCTATGGTGACAAAATAATTTCCGGAAGAGCCGTAGTTCCCCGATGAATCGTACGCGTCGTAAAAGTATATGAAGACTTTTCCGTCGGAAGCAAGGCTGCCGAAGCCTGTAACTGTGTTATTGCAAAGCCATTCTGAAGCGCTCAGGCTGAAGCATGCCGGGGTTGTGTTGAACCAGGTCGAGCCTGTCTCGTAAACCCTTATGTGGTGCATGACAGAGGATGTGTTCAGATTAGCTTCGGTGATGTTTATGGAAAAAACGTCGGAATCCCTGCCAAAAACGTATGTGTTGTTCTGCGAGCCTGTTAAGACCGGCGTTGCAGCCGAAATCTTTAAAATTAGCAGCAAGGCTAGGATTGATGTGATTGAAGCGCAAATTTTCCTTTCCATCTCTTTCACCAATTTATAAACATATGGGACCAGCTCTTTTTTCCTGCATCGTCCTCTATATAAATTTGCAGTATATACCTTTTGCCTGTTGCCAGGCAGCCTGACAGCAGCGTTGAAAACTGCCCGTCCGTGAAAGAGGACTGGTTTGCCAGATTTTCTCCCTGTATTGTCAGTCGCGCTGTTCCTGCCCCTACGGTCAAACCGGTGTCAGGATAGACCGCAATGCCCGCAGCCTGTACAGTCCTTGTGAGGCATGCCGGCGTCTGCGTCAAAGACACTTCGGTTGTGTTGTTGCAGTATGCATACGTGCCATCCTTTTCCGCGGAAATGTTGACTGCGTATGTTCCAACGTCAAGAGACCTGTTGATGCTCAGCACGTAACTTCCGCCGGAGTTCGAGGTTGTGTTTTTTGCCGCCAGTACTACTCCAGCCTTGGTCAGGTTGGCCGACACGTTTGCTGCAGCGCCTCCGCCATCTGTTACGCTGCCGACTATGTTGATGGTTAAGTTGTAGGTTGAATTCTTTATGTACGGCCCGCCCATCCTGCACGTGACTGATAACGGCTCGGCAATTTGGACAAATAAAAATATCGAGAAAACAAGAAATAAATACAGGAAAATTTTTTTGGCCATAAATACTTATTGGATTTCGCAGAACTATAAATTTGCTGCTTTTAGCATTGTTTCTCTGCTGAATTTATTCTGTGATGACAACCTTTGCTTTCATGCTTGGATGGTATTTGCAGTTGTATTCAAACGTGCCTGCCTTGTCGAACGTGTGCGACCACGATTTGCCAGCGGTGATATCGCCAGAATCAAAGTTGCCCTCGCTTGTGACAGTATGCGTTGCACTATCTCTGTTTGTCCATGTCGCAGTGGATCCTTTCAGCAGTGTCACGACATCGGGGTTGAACCCCCAACTTTTTATGTCCAGCGTGACGGCAGAAGGCTGGAATGCGCCTGCAGCAGTGGTTGTTGCTGCATTGGCAGTTCCAGAAGTCGAGACGGTTGTAGTCGTGGCGGAACCTGCATTTGTAGGTATTGTTAGAGCCGGGAATTTAATTTGATCGGAAAATTTTAGAGTGTACACAGCCGCTGCCATGAAAGCCAATAACAGGACTAAAATGAAAACGAGTTTTCTTTTGTCTGCCATCATATCCTCTTTAAATATACCTTTCATTCTCTATATAAATTATTTGGCCACAAACTCCAGCTGGCTGTACGAGGCCTTTCCAGTAGCGCTATCTGTTATCTTTGGTTGTCGCCAAAATATAAAAAATTGGCTTAGCCACTGGAAAGTTTTTGCATTTCGGTTCAATAATGATACACATGGTTCAAAATAGAGACAACACAGATCAGATAATTAAATATAATTTATGCTTCTCAAAAAATGAGCAACTAACCTTCCAAGATTGCCTTTGCTTTTTCAATAAACCTTACAGCATTTTCTTTTGCTGTCTTGACAAGCGACTCTTCAAACTCGTATGAAGCATTGTAGCTTGCTCTTTCTCTAAGACTTTTAGCATAAACTACTATTTCTATGTCTTCTCTTTCTAATGTTTTCCCTATAGATTCCGCAACTAATTCAATGTCCCCTTTATCCAATCTCTTTACCTCGTGGTAAAAATGAACGATTAATGCATTCAAAGTTGCCAAATGCGATTTAGAGAGCAAATCCCTCGTTGCAATTAAAGCAAGTGTAGCATGGTAAATTGAATAATAGTACCCAACAATCACCCAGTCAAAAAATCGTTCATTGCCGAAAGTGGATGGAATTTCATCTTTATGCCTGTCGTAAATCCAATTAGTAAAATCTAGGTTGTGAATCGCTTTTTTAAGATACAATTTTGCATTAAGCGAGGATTTTCTAAGCATTCTTTGTTTCAAATAATAACGATACCATTGTTTACATACGTCTTTTCTTCGCAGCCATTCTCTCCAATCAGGCTTTCTCATTTTCAAGCATCACCCAGTGCTCTATGCCACTAATAATAATTTTGTTGGTTTTTATTTCCTTGATAAAACTGTCTTTCTCGTCAAAAAACTTCCCTCTGAATTCTTTCCAGCTGATGTAAATGGGTTCAAGATTGAGCGAGTACCTGCCGCTGACGAGTTTGGATTTGGATTCTAGTTCTTTCTTGTCGATCTCATTCAAAACGAGCAGAGTGTCCAAATCGCTCGTTTTTGTATAGTTCCCCTTTGCAAAAGACCCGAAAATCAGAGTCATTACAGGTTTCTTTTCTAAGGTTGAGAGAAAATCAAAAATTACATCTTTTACTGTTCTTGGCAGTTTTTTTAGTCTTAGATATTCGATTTGATAAAGATAAGAAATTATGTAAGAATTTTTCATGTTCAAAAAGAATTTTAGGTTTCTGCCCTCAAACTTTTTTGAAACAATGTTTTCTTTCAAAAGTTTGTTTAGTTGATTCTTAACAGAGGGTATGCCAAGGTCCGTTCTCCTAGCGATCTCTCTTACATGTATTCCTGAATTTAGGTATATCTCAGTTAGTATCTCTATCATTCCCATGATATATTTTTTGTATCATATGATATATAAAGTTAATCATTTGGCATGCATAAATTTATTTGGCCACAAACTCCAGCTGACTGTATGAGACCTTGCTGGTAGAGCTGTCCGTTATCTTCACAGCAGCAGTGTATCTATTTCCTGCAGTAAAGCAGCTGGTAAAGCTCACAGACCAGTAGCCGTTTGAGAAACTGCTTTCCTTTTTATCCTCAGTCTCCTTTATCGTAACCTTAACTGTTCCGCTGGAAGTATTTTGTTTATGCCAAACAACTATCTTGACATTCTTTTAATCTTATTCCTAAGAAAGTTAATTCTCTCTTCGTTCATTTTAGAAGCAATATCTTCGAACTCTGCAACAAAGATTTTTGCAGATCTAAACATATCATTTATCTTATCTTCTTCGAGAATTCTCAGATAATACTGAGCATCAATTCTTTTTTCTCTATCCTCCTCGATTGTTTTGGTTTTTTCTTTTCCAAGTAAATATGCTACCAATAAAATGGAACAAAAATGATTTTCACACTTTATGCCAATTCTGGCCAGAAATGAATATAGAGCATAATATTCGGCATAGTAAATCATAACGGTAGACCATAAGGAATCCCTTTCTTTTAACATAATTTCAGCTCCTTTTAAAGTATTTTTTGCTAATTCTATGTACGAGTCCGAAATGATTTTGCTTGGTTTGGTTACCTTTGCCCCATCTTTTATTTTAAAACACCACTTAACCTTTTTTTTCCATAATACCACCATATGTCATCAACAAAAGAACTATGATTGTGTAAAATTGTATGGTTTGCTAAGATTTCTCTCATCAAAGGCTCTTCTCTATTCAAGCCAGATAAAAACTCTTTTTTGCTCAAATTTATTATATTAATTTTATATGGCAACAAATGTTTTGGTAGATCAATTTTTTTGTCAGAAACTGTTAAAATATCAAGGTCGCTGTCTTTAGTTACTATGAGTTGAGAAAAGCTACCAAATACCACGACTGTGCCATCAATTAACCCCATATCTTTTAAAAATGATTTAAATACGGAATATTTTTCAAGAAACAAAAGCATTTTACTAATTTCTGCTTCTATTAAGTAGAATTTTGTTTCAATATTATCTAAATTTAATTCGAAATACTTATGTTTTCCTTCAAAATGGTGACGAATTATATTTTTTTCCTCCAACCCTTCCATAACACGAGAAGTTGTTTTGAGGGGAATTTTAGATAATCTGGAAATTTCTCGGAGATGAAACTTCCTTTTAAAATCAGAACAAAATAAAAGTAAGACGTTGTTTCTTTTTTGGCACATATGTATCTATTTCGACACAATAATATTTAAAGCTTTCTATAAACCCGAAACAGAGGGGGTGATTGCTTACCGTGCCACAAACTCCAGCTGGCTGTACGAGGCCTTTCCAGTAGCGCTATCTGTTATTTTTACAGCAGCAGTATATATGAAAGATAAGATAATTAGTTTCTAAAAATCGAACATATGTTCGAAAAATAAAACTATTTATAACTGAGAATTCCACCAGTCTATTGGCTGGTGGTTTGCTAAATGGTAAGCCCCGTTTATTGGAATACCACTGCCTCTGGTTAGTGGCAGTTTACAAAATTGGGCTTTCAGTCGTCACTTTTGCAATAAGCTATGAAGACTATCTATGATCTTTCTTTTATCTTCTTCTTTAAAATCTTCTGTGAGGAACATGCCTTTCCAAGAATTAAGAAAAAATTTGTTTTCCATTTCCGGAATGACCTTCTCCTTTAAATTCCTTAGAAAGATTGTTTCATTGCTTAAAGCAGAAAGTCTTTCTTTAACATCAGGCAATCCATTTTTCCACGCCAAGGCTGCTATGTCACGGATGTCACTTCTTCGAGCAGACATTACCTTAAGGATAAAAAAATCCGCGTAAGAAGGCACAAAAATCTCACAACTCCTTTTACCAATGTCTATTTTTATTTTCCTGCTGTCGGCAAGAAATTTCTCGTTTATTGAAAATGCTTCATCCTCCCTGCCTTTAACCAAACCTTCCATAAAATCAATTCCCAGCTTTGCCTTTTTCTTTCCAATCTTGAAAATCTTTACCCATCTCATGTAACCATAGCCATTTTTTCTCTCAAAAGTTTCGATTTCAGCATCCTTGGG
>Ga0315289_10013133_pt1 | contig 11614 bp, 10 predicted proteins | sample YL17G11_40_MG_FD_203452 | JGI IMG/M metagenome (GOLD analysis project Ga0315289, IMG submission 203452) | Sediment microbial communities from Yellowstone Lake, YNP, Wyoming, USA - YL17G11_40 | ecosystem: Environmental > Aquatic > Freshwater > Lake > Sediment | place: USA: Wyoming | collected... | reverse complement strand
TGAGGATGTCCAGCTAAAAACTTATTATTGACAAAAGGAAAAAATTGGTTTAGATTAAGCTCGGAGGAAATATATGGCATTAACGAAAGAGAAAAAAACTAAGTTAATTAGTACTGTTAAGATTCATAAAACTGACACTGGGTCTCCCGAGGTTCAGGTTGCAATTCTGACCGAACGGATTAACCTGTTAACCGAACATCTTAAAGTACATAAGAAAGATAAACATTCCCGACGGGGTTTGATTAAACTCGTGAACGAACGAAGACGTCATCTGAGTTACCTTTTAACCCACCATAAAGATCGCTATGTTCATATCGTGGAAAAACTAAAATTAAAACCATAAAAAGAAAGGACGAATGAACCGAATGATAGCAAATAACGCCGAATACCAAATTTTACTATTCGCCAAATTAGTTATCATTCTTAATATTCGTAATTAAATATGCATCGAGTTGAACTTAATATTAACGGTCGGGTTTTAAGCCTGGAAACCGGCTTAGTCGCCCGACAAGCATCCGGGGGCGTGATGGTGCGCTATGGCGACACCGTAGTTCTGTCAAGCGCAGTCTGTAGAAAAGAAGCCGGCGACTGGCAGGATTTTTTCCCTTTAATCGTTGACTATCGGGAGCTGGCATACGCCGCGGGAAAGATTCCCGGTGGTTTTTTTAAACGAGAAGGTAGACCCCGCGACAAAGAGATTCTTACCTCAAGATTGATCGACCGCCCAATCCGACCATTTTTTCCAAAAAACTTCCGCAACGATACTCAAATTACCAGTTTCTTACTCTCGGCTGATTTGGAGAATGAAAGTGATGTTTTAGGAATTATCGGCGCTTCCGCCGCCCTTACCATTTCGGCAATTCCGTTTTTAGGTCCAATTGGCGCGGTTCGGATCGGTAAGATTGACGGCGCCTTTGTCGTAAATCCCTTGCTCACTGATTTAGAACGAGCTGATTTGAATCTGGTAATCTGTGGTACTAAAGATTTAATAGTAATGCTTGAGGGCACGGCGAAAGAATCAAGTGTCGAGGAAATCATCCATGCACTGAAAACCGCCCAACCCGAAATTATTAGAATTATTGAAATGCAGGAAGAACTGCAGAAATTTGTGAATAAACCCAAAATGCTTGTACCGGAAGAGATGGTGCCCAAAGAGTTGACAGCCGCGGTTCGAGAAAAAACTACGGCAGCAATTATTTCAGCGAATAATATTACGGATAAAGAAGAGCGGAATGATACAATTATGGATATTGCGGAAAAAATAATCACCGAATTAGCAGAAAAATATCCGGATTCGCGTGGACCCATCTTAGAAGTAATTGATTCAATCGCTCAGGAAGATACCCGACGCCGAATCATCGAGGAGAAGAAACGGCTGGATGGTCGAGCAATTGATGAAATTAGACCAATCAGTTGTGCGATTGGAGTTTTACCCCGAACACATGGCTCGGCATTATTCACCCGCGGTCAAACCCAATGTTTAGCCGTAACCACGCTCGGCACGAAGAGTGACGAACAGATTATTGATGACGTCGAGATGGAAAGATCCAAGTCGTTTATGCTCCATTACAACTTCCCGCCTTTTGCCACCGGCGAGGTGAAACCTCTGCGCGGTCCTTCCCGACGCGATATCGGACACGGTGCATTAGCCGAACGTTCGCTTGAGCCACTCCTACCCAAAGAAGAATCATTCCCTTATACGATTCGGGTCGTTTCGGATATTCTGGAATCGAATGGCTCTTCCTCAATGGCAACGGTTTGCGGTTCTTCGCTTTCCTTGATGGATGCCGGCGTGCCGATTAAAGCCCCGGTTGCCGGTATTGCCATGGGTTTAGTGAAAGAAAATGAAAACTACATAATTCTTACCGATATTCTTGGGGCAGAAGACCATTATGGCGATATGGATTTTAAGGTGGCGGGAACCAAACAGGGCATTACCGGTATTCAGCTTGATTTAAAAATCACTGGCATCCCGCTGGCGATTTTGGTTGAAGCGCTAAACCGCGGTTTCAAGGACTATCATCGCATTCTGGATATAATGGCAAAAACAATTGACCAGCCACGCCAGTCATTATCCCAGTATGCCCCGAGAATTGTTGTCTTTAAAGTTCCGGTCGATAAAATTGGCGAAGTAATCGGTCCGGGCGGCAAGATGATTCGTAAAATCATCGAAGAAACCAAGGTTGAAATTGATATCGAAGACGATGGCTCAGTAACGATCTCGGCGCCTTCCACCGAAGCCTTGGAAGCGGGTAAAGCGCGAGTCTTAAGTATTATCCAGGAAGTCGAAGCCGGTAAAACTTATCTCGGTAAAGTGAAGCGTATCACCAAATTTGGCGCTTTTGTTGAAGTTTTACCGGGGAAAGAAGGATTGGTGCATATCTCGAGATTAGCGCCCTACCGGGTAAAGCGAGTTGAAGATGTGGTAAAGCTGGGTGATAAAATTGAAGTTAAATGTATTGGCATCGATGATTTGGGCAGAGTTGACCTTGCCCGAATTGTACCCGATGTGGAAAAACCAAAAGATTCAGAATAACCAAACACTTTATTTGTGTCAATGAGTGGAGATTTAATTAAAAAAACCGTTCTGCCTTCCGGCATTAGAATTATTACCGAGAAACTCCCCTATCTCCATTCAGTTGCGCTCGGAGTTCTTTTCAATCACGGTTCGCGGGATGAGGCAGAACACGAACAGGGCATCTCCCATCTTTTGGAACATATGCTGTTTAAGGGTACCACCCAACGCAGTACAAAAGAAATTTCGATTTTTGCCGAATCGAAAGGAACCATTATCGATGGCTTCACCTCCAAAGAGAACACCGGCATCTACACTCGTTTTCTTTCCGAACATTTTTCGCCAATAACTGACCTTACCTGCGAAATCGTATCATCCCCCTTATTTACCCCGAATGAGCTGGAAAAAGAAAAAGGGGTTATTTTCGAAGAGATAAAATCTACTATTGAGGACCCTGAAGATCAAATGTTGAATCTGCTTTTCTCCAGTCTCTACGAACCACATCCGATGGGCTTTCCGGTCACCGGCAACTTCCAAACTTTAGCCGGTTTCGGTTCATCCTCGCTTCGTTCTTATTATGAGAAAAATTATTGCAAGAAAAACGCAGTCGTGGTTAGTGTCGGTGAGATCGAACATGAGGCGCTGTGCGAAAAAATCGATCGACAATTAAATATTGGGCAAAATCAAACAACTAATTCGCGCCTGCCGCCGACACCGAAAATTCCCAATCGCCGGATTGAACACCGTAAGGAATTAACTCAAGTATTTGTCAGTATGGCGAAACCGGTCTTCTCCTTTCAAGATGAACGGCGTTATGCCCTTTCGATTCTAAATACGGCGTTTGGCGGTGGACTTTCTTCTCGATTATTCCAAAAATTACGCGAAGAGGAAGGTTTAGTTTATACGATTTCGTCGTTTGTTGATTTATTTTTAGATAACGGAATTTTAGGTGTATATTTTATTACCGATTATAAGAAATTAGAAAAAGGAATTAAGACGGTGCTGGAAGAGATTGATAAATTACGCCAGAATAAATTTACCGTTCAAGAATTTGAAACCGCTTTAAATCTTACCAAAAGTTCAATCCTCTTGGGCTTAGAAAATCCATTAAGCCGGATGATGCGGATGGCGAAGAATGAGCTTTTATTAAACCGGGTGAGCACAATTGAAGAGACGATAAACGCTTACGACCGGCTTAACTTAGCCAGCGTGAACGAACTAATTAATGTCGTGTTGCCGGATAATCATTTCTTTATGAGTTGTGTTGGTCCATTAGAAGAAAAGGACTTACAACCGTTCTTTGCTTAAAACACCGAGTGTCGCGAATGACAGCGAATTTTACGAATTGGACAATTCATCATCAAGTCGAAGGATTCGGTGAATTCGCTAACATTCGTTTAATTCGTAATAGAATGGAGGATAAATGAAAACCTTATTCTTAAGTGAAAAAAAAATAAAGAGTATTCTAACGATGGACGATACTCTGAAAGCAGTCGAAATGGCTTTCCGCGCTAAAGGACAAGGAACTTTACAGATGCCGCCCAAGATGTATCTCTACTACGAAACCCATAATGGTGATTTAAGAGTAATGCCCTCTTATATTCCTTCTTTAGATATCTCGGGCGTAAAAGTAGTCAATGTCCATCCTAACAATCCCAAGAAATATCGGCTGCCCAGCGTGATGGCGACAATCCTTTTGGTTGACCCGGCAAACGGCTATCCAGTCGGTGTTTTTGATGGAACCTGGATAACGACTATGCGCACCGGTGCGGCTTCGGGGATCGCTTCGAAATATTTAGCCCGTGAGGATGCCTCGGTCTTAGCTTTAGTTGGGGCGGGTGTCCAAGCCGAAACTCAGCTCGAAGCGATTTTAAAAGTTCGTAAGATTAAAAAAGTCAAATTATATGATATCGTCCGGGCGATTAGCGAAAGATTTGTTAAAAAATATAAACATTTAAAATTAGATTTTAAAATTTGTGACACGGTAAAAGAATGTGTTGAGGGTGCCGATATAATCTGCACCGTCACCCCGGTCCGCAAACCCATTGTAAAATCCGCCTGGGTTAAAAAGGGTGCCCATATTAATGCAATGGGTGCGGATGCCCCGGGTAAAGAGGAATTAGAGCCAGCCCTAGTAAAACGTTCTAAAATTGTGATTGACGATTGGGACCAAGCGAGCCATTCCGGAGAAATCAACGTACCTTTAGCCAAAGGCATCATCAGCAAAGGCGATATTCATGCTGAAATCGGCGATGTTGTTACCGGTAAGAAAAAAGGCAGAAATTCGCCCAATGACATTACCATCTTTGATTCAACCGGTCTCGGTGTCCAGGATTTGACTACTGCCAATATCGTATACAAAATAGCGAAAAAGAAGAAGCTTGGAACCTGGCTCCAGATTGTATGAGAATAAAATAATTGCTGCGATTATTTCGGATTACGACGATACGTTCAGACACATCTTCATCGCTGTAATCGTATTTATAAATCGCTGCAATCCTTAATTGTATGAAGATCTGCATGGTTTCGGATGTTTATTACCCCTATGTTGGGGGTATCCCGGAACATATTTATTGTTTATCCCAGGAATTAAGAAAACGCGGTCATGAAGTTAGAGTCCTCACCTCCAATTTTGGCGGTACGACGGTTGAGACGCTGAAATCGTGTCCGGATGAAGAGTATGTTTTTCGAATGGGCAAAAGTCTATTGATTCGTTCCAATAAATCATTTGCCCGTTTACCGATTGCCTGGCGACCGATGAACAAAGTGAAAAAATTCTTTGAGCAGGAAAAATTCGATGTGGTTCACATTCACGGTTCTTTAGCTCCAATCCTGCCGGTCATTGCGATTCGTCAATCTAAAACGGTCAATGTCATCACTTTCCATTCCGACCATTCCAAAAGCAAAGGATATTTAATTTTCCGCCAGCTATTAATGCCCTACTTGCGAAAACTTGATGGACTAATCGCCGTATCAACTGTGGCAAGGGATTCTTCAATTCGCTTCTTTCCCGGTCATTACGAAGTGATTCCTAATGCCATTGACATTGACTTATTCAACCCGAAAGTTGAACCATTGCCTCAGTTTGCTGATGCTCGACCCAAAATACTCTTTCTCGGACGGTTCGAACCGCGCAAAGGACTCAAGTATCTTTTGAAGGCACTGCCTTATATCAAAAATGAAATCCCCAACGTCTTACTCATTGTGGTTGGTGCCGGCCTCTTGGGTTATGCTTATAAAGAATATATCGCCAAAGAAGTCGAAGAAAACATTCATTTTGCCGGACTCATACCGAACGAGGAGAGACCCCGCTATTATGCCACCTGTGATGTTTATTGTGCGCCATCCATCGGTTTCGAATCTTTCGGTATTGTGCTTTTGGAAGCCATGGCAACCGGCAAACCAATCGTTGCTTCGGATATCAGCGGCTATCGCACAATTTTGGAAGACGGCAAACAAGGTTATCTTGTCGCGCCCCGCGACCACGAAGGAATCGCCCGGGCGATTGTCAAAATCTTACGCAATCCCCAATTGGCAAAAAAAATGGGTGAAGAGGGCAGGGGAAAAGCTCTGCGCTATTCATGGCAAAGCATCGCCCAGCAAGTTGAAGCCTATTACGAAAAATTACTGGCTAAGCGTAACCATTCTGCTCAATCAGTAACAATTTCGGCAAGCTTAATGGGAAAAACTGATTCTGACCAGACTAAACAAAAGAAAGTGTTATTAAAATTTTAGCTAGAAAGGTCATTCAAACTTATCGACCCAAATTTGTCGTCTAACCGAACTAACTCGCCAAACTCGGAAGTTTTGGATTCGGAACCAGTAATTCCGAAACCGACTAGTCAATTCCTCTCGGTTTTGCGCATTCGCAAATTCATGGTCTTTTCTATCTCCCAAGCCATATCGCTTTTTGGTGACAAGCTGGATTATATGGCGCTTTTGGCGATGATCGCCTATTTCTCAACCAAATACCATTGGGAATCAGCTCGAGCAATATCCTTCCTTTCGGTTGTTATCACGCTGCCGACGATTCTTTTCGGTCCTTTAGCTGGTATCCTGGTTGACCGCTGGAATCGCGCCAAAGTGATGATTTTTTGTGATACTGCCCGGGCAATACTGGTTATCTCAATTCCCCTTTTGATCCTTCAAACCGGCAGCCTGATTTTAGTTTATGTTATCGCTTTCTCGGTATTTCTTTTTGGTCTTTTTTTTAACACCTGCCGGTTATCGGTCATTCCTAATTTAGTATCACCGCGTCGGCTTTTAGCCGCTAATTCCTTTATCAATTTTATCGGTCGGGTCTCCACTTTCTTCGGTATGTTTTTAGGCGGAATTCTGGTCGACTGGCAAATCTGGCGCAAGATTGGTATCCGTTATAGCTGGAGCGCCGGGTTCTATCTTGATTCGTTAAGCTATTGGGTATCGGTCGTCGCCTTAATTGTTATTTCCCGACACCTGATTGTCAAAAAAATTAATAACCAAACCGAACCCGCGGTTAAAAAGGAACGGAATTTACCTCAGCTCTTTTATCGAGTCATAGCCAATACGATTCAAGATTCAAAACAGGCATATCTGGTAATTCGAAGGATGCCCCCGGTTTTATTCGTCTACGCTTCAATTCTTTTGATGGTCATTATCGGAGCCGCGGTATTCGTTCTATTTATCCCGGTAATTCAAGGCGCCCGCACCGAACTCGGTCTGGGCTTGGGCACAAAGGGGGTCGGATTTATTGGTGCCATCGGCTCGATTGGGTTAGTGGTAAGTTCGATGGCTTATGGTTTTATTGGTCATCGTCTCCGGAAAAGGAACGTAATTCTCGGCGGCTATTTAATCTTGGGAATAATTGCCATAATGCTCGCCGCCTTTAAAACCTTCGCCCCGGTCATCCCTTTAGCCTTGATGGCGGGACTCATTCTCTCCCCTGTCTTGATTGCCCAGGACACCTTGCTCCATGAAACAGTTCCGGAAGAAACCCGCGGTCGGATATTTTCGACCCGGGAATGGATTCTTCACCTCAGCTTTGCCCTTTCCGCCTTTATCATTGGTCAACTTACCATTTTTTTCCCAAAACGTAATATCCTGTTAGGGGTTGGTTTATGTGTAATTATCCTTAGTATTCTTGGTTTTTTTGTTACCCGCAATAAAAAGATTGGCTAATGATTGACCACGTTAGAAATTCACCGATGAGAAATGAATATTAGAATTCTTGTAAGGTTAACCGCACTTTCTTATAATTTCTAACATGGTTGACCCCAGAATTGAGAAAATGGCAAAAGTAATAGTTGAATATTGTCTTGCTTTAAAAAAGGACGATTTTTTTCGAATCGAAGGTTCGATTCCTGCCGAACCCTTAGTCAAAACCGTTTACCAAGCAGCACTGCAGGCAGGCGCTAATCCCTACACCCGCATCACCATTCCGGAACTGACCGAGATTTTCTATCAGAATGCGAACGATGAACAACTCTCATTTTTATCCGAAATCGAACGTCGCGAAACCGAAATTATCGCTGCCCGCCTGCATATTTATAGCGACCAGAATATAAAATCTTTAACCAATGTTGACCCGAAAAAAATTGCCCGTTACCGCGCTACTCAGAAACCGTTACTTTCTCGACTGATGCAACGAAAAGCTGGCGGCGATTTAAAATCCTGTCTTACTTTGTTTCCGACCAATGCTTTTGCGCAAGAAGCCGAGCTGTCCTTAAGCGAATATGAGGAATTTGTTTTCAACGCTTGTTTTTTGAATAGTCCAGACCCGATTAAAGAATGGCAACGATTGTCATCCGAACAAACGAGATTAGTTCAATTTTTAGACAAGGTTAAAAAAATTAAAATTGAAGGACCAAACACTGGATTAAGTCTTTCGGTAGCGAGTCGGAAATGGATTAATTCGGATGGTAAGGCAAATTTTCCCTCCGGCGAAATCTTCACCGGTCCGGTCGAGGATTCAGTAAATGGTAAAATCCGTTTCAGCTATCCGGCGATCTACTTAGGTCGAGAAGTTCAAGGAATATCATTACAATTTAAAAATGGCAAAGTGATTCAAGCCGAAGCGGAAAAAGGATCCAATTTGCTTGATTCTTTATTAAATTTAGATGGCGGTGCTCGAACCTTAGGCGAATTTGCTTTTGGTAATAATTACCGTATCCAACGTTTCACTAAAATGATTCTTTTTGACGAGAAGATTGGCGGCACCATTCATTGTGCTTTAGGTACGTCCTATCCAGAAACCGGGGGTAAAAACCAATCTTCTTTCCACTGGGATATGATTTGTGATATGCGTCAAGGTCGAGTCTTTGCCGATGATAAATTAATTTATGAAAATGGTAAATTTCTAATATAATATGCGAATGTCACGAATGATAGCGAATTTTCCGAATATCCGAACTATTCGATGCAATTCGTTTAATTCGTCACAAAAAAGGAGGAAACAATGACTGACCCAAGAATTGAAAAGATGGCGCAAGTACTTACCCGCTATTCTTTGGAATTGAAAAAAGGCGATTTATTTCGTATCGATGGCACCTATTTAACCGAACCGTTGGTTAAAGCGGTTTATCAAGCAGCGCTGCTTTTAGGAGCAAATCCTTATACCATGATTTCGGTTGAAGGTATCCAAGAAATCTTTTATAAAAACGCTTCGGAAGAGCAATTAAAATTTATCTCGGAAATTGACCGGTTGTCTTATGAGAAACTTAATGCCAATTTAACCCTGTGGGGAGATTTTAATACCAAACATCTAACTAATGTTGATTCTAAAAGAGTTGCCCTTGCGGTTGGCGCAAGAAAGGATTTATTTAGCCGCCGGTTAGAACGTATCGCCCAGCATGAACTGAAATGGTGTGGCACCTTATTTCCAACCCAAGCCAATGCCCAGGATGCTGAAATGTCTTTAGCTGAATACGAAGATTTTGTGTTTAACGGTTGCCTATTAGACAAAGCCGAACCAATAAAAGAATGGCAAAAACTTTCTAATCAGCAAGCCAATTTCATTAAAGAATTGAGTAAAAGAAAAGAATTCCACGTGAAAGCACTTGATACGGATTTAACCTTCAAAGTTAATGGCAGAAAATGGATAAATTGTGACGGGCACATGAATTTCCCGGATGGCGAAATATTTACCTGTCCAATTGAAGAATCGGTCGAGGGCACTATCCGTTATACTTACCCGGCGGTTTATCTGGGAAAAGAAGTAGTAGATGTGCGCTTAAAGTTTGTGGCGGGAAAAGCAACCGAAGCCAAGGCATCAAAAGGCGAGGAATATCTCAATTCCATGCTCAACACCGATACCGGTGCACGCTATGTTGGCGAATTCTCCTTCGGCAATAATTATGGAATACAAAGATTTATCAAGCATACTTTATTTGATGAGAAAATTGGTGGTACGCTTCATATTGCCCTTGGCGCTGCTTTACCGGAAGCGGGCGGTAAGAATAAATCGGGCATCCACTGGGATATGGTTTGTGATTTACGAAAAGGCAGTGAAGTTTATGGTGATGGCGAACTCATCTACCGGGATGGAAAGTTCTTGATTTAATTAATTATGTTCTTATACTGTTTTGCGGTCGATAAAAAGATTTATTGGTAACGCAGAGGAATTGAAATGGCATTTGAAGTAAAAAGAATCGAAAACAAGAAAGAACTCGATTTATTTGTAAAATTCCCTTTAAAGTTATACCAAAGTGACCCCTATTACGTTTCTCCTTTGTTTAGCGATGTCAAACGAACTTTAAACTCTCTCAAAAATCCTTTTTTCAAGCACGCCGTACGGGAATTATTTATTGCCCGCGACGGAAATAAAGTTTTAGGAAGAATTGCGGCAATTATTGATTACAACTATGCCCAATACCATAAGAAAAAAATTGGTTATTTTGGCTTCTTCGAATCCGAGCATAATTACGAAATTGCTAAAACTCTGCTTGATACCGCAAAAAATTGGTTAAAAGAAAAAGGGATGGAAAAGATGGCTGGTCCAGCCAATCCCTCGCTCAATGATGAATGTGGTATGCTAATTGAAGGCTTTGATTCGCCGCCGATGATTAAAATGTCCTACAATCCAATCTATTATTTAGAATTCATGGAAAAGTACGGAATGAAAAAGGAAAAGGATTTATTTGCCTATTCGATACGAATCAACCAACCACCCCCGGATAAATTAAAACGGGTGGTTGAAGCAATCAAGAATAAGCCCGGGTTAAAAGTTAGGATGGCGGATTTTAATAATATGGAACAAGAAATTAAGAACGTAAAAGAAATTTATAATAATGCCTGGTCGCAGAATTGGGATTTTGCGCCGCTGACCGATGCTGAAATTGATGATATGTGGCGGCAGATAAAACCATTAGCAAAACCTGAAATAATGCCAATTATTGAAATCAATGGCGAACCGGCTGCAATGAGTATCGCTATCCCGAACTATAACGAGATACTAATAAAATTAAAGGGTCAACTCTTTCCTTTCGGTATAATTACATTTCTGCTTGAGAAAGACAAAATCAAATCAGTCCGGCTTTGGGCATTAGGGGTTAAAGACAAATTCCGGAAGATGGGACTTGATGCTCTTCTTTATTATGAGACTTTTAAGGGTACCAAAAAACTGGGCATCGAATGGGGCGAAGTCTCCTGGATTTTAGAAGATAATGTCGATATCATTCGACCGATTTTATTATGGGGCAGTAAGCTCTATAAAAAATATCGCATTTACGGGATTGAAATAAATTCCTAAAAAGAGACTTCACCTTTTTAAATTACTTAATCCCTCTTAACCACAGAGAAATCAAAGAGAATGAAGAGTTGAAACCACAAGTTTACACGAGATTGACACGAGAAAAAGAATCAAAAAATAACCACAGAGAACACTGAATTCACTGAACTTTTCTTTCGTGTGTTTTATGTGGTTTTCTTAAATCTTTGTGTTCATCTGTGTTAATCTGTGGATATGTCTTGATTCGGGTTTGGGATAAACGTCAAAAAGCGGCCTATTGCCTCACCTAAGGACCTATCTGAAACAGACATTCGTTGCCTCATTTAATTTATAGCTGAAATTGTCCGATTGTCCAGCGTTATTTCCAATCTCAAGTTCTTCTTCACCCTTTGCTC
>Ga0315289_10013132_pt1 | contig 11614 bp, 8 predicted proteins | sample YL17G11_40_MG_FD_203452 | JGI IMG/M metagenome (GOLD analysis project Ga0315289, IMG submission 203452) | Sediment microbial communities from Yellowstone Lake, YNP, Wyoming, USA - YL17G11_40 | ecosystem: Environmental > Aquatic > Freshwater > Lake > Sediment | place: USA: Wyoming | collected... | reverse complement strand
CTATGAGATGGGGATTGAAAGCCCAAAGACTGAAGATTTGAAGAACATGCAGAAAGGTATAACCATGGAAATGCAGGAGAAAGCCGTAAAGATATTGAGAGACAACGGTGCATGGGTTGGAGGCACCTTCGTCATCGGTCTACCCGGCCAAACCGAGGAAGATATAAAGAGATACCCATTATACGCCAAAGAAATAGGGTTAACTGGTGCGGCTTTCGGTGTAGTCACTCCATTTCCTGGAACTGAACTATACAGAAATTTGGAACAGGACGGCTTGATCGTTGAACACGACTGGACTAAGTACGATGAAATGCACTCCGTTTTTCAGTTGACAAATGTGAGCAGAGAAAGGCTGGAGGAGCTCGCGACCTACTGTCACGCCAAATTCTGGACGTTGGACGCGCTTATCGAGCAGGCTAGAGTTTCCATGAAGCCGGGAGAGAAAGTGCCTTTAGAAGATTTTATAAGAAATATACTCAACACGTTGAGCTTCGCTTGGGACACCGTATTCGATTTGCAGGCGGAAAACATCTTGACACATATGAGGATCGTCGCTGAGGCCGGTGCAGACCCATATGTCGAAGAGTACACAAGGGAAGTTGGCTTACACAATGTCATAGAAGTTCCTCGACTTTTACTCAAGGTCTTGGGCTCACAGAGGATTCAATTCACCATCAAAAGCAAAGGTGTCCCAATCACAAGCTACATCATAAAAACTACAGGAAGTACCATAGAATACGTGAAGGCCATATCGGGAAGACGGGAAGACGCGATCATCAACCTCGACGTTGATCTAGATGATCTGGATTTGTCTGGCAAGAACAGCCCTTCGAAGTTCCTAAAGAACGGTATCTGGGCTACAGTTTCTCTCAGAGAAATAGATGGGACGTGGTGTAGGCTGCGATTGCTTGCCGCAATCGGCTTAGAATTAACATACCTGATCATGTATCAGAAGATCGAGGCTTTGAAAAGGGTGGAAATCACGCTGTCAACGGTGGGTTGAAGTGAGATTGCTGGCAAGGCCTTCGATGGGATGGAACGCATGCTAGACAAGATTAAGGGAATTAGGGGAACATATGCTCTGATTAGGAAGCTCAGTTCCATAAACGGGGCAAATGTTAGTGGAAGGCTCTTGGACAGGGTGATGTATAGTTTCGAAACCCTGCCTCCTTTGGGGAAAGAGTACTGGTGGTTCCTGTTCTTTGGCCGAGACGGGAGGCAGATGATGCTTGTAGTGTTCAAGAAATTTGGGGGAAGCATGGTCTTCAACGGCGAGAAGGTCGCGCTCGCGAAGATCGATCAAAGCATATTTCAAGCGGTGATTGCGGGCTGGATCTATGACGGGAAGAGAATGCACGATCTAGGCATCTCCAACCCAATAATAGTGGCCAGGCCGAGAGAAAAAATGATAACCTCTCAAATCTCTGACCGAAAGATGACCCTCAAAGGTGGTTTCCCAGAATACGAGCTGAAGATAGATGGCCTCGTCCACATGAAGATGACGGAGGGGATTTTTCTTGAGGATAGGGGTGCGCATGGGGTCTTCGTTCCGCCCTTCGGCGCCGGATGGGTCGATGTCTACTCAAACGCTAATGGAGAAATACTCGGAGAAGAGTTTCAGGGAACTGCCCACTTGCAGAAGGTCGTCGGAGTCATGCCGTACGGCTCCTTCCACTGGGCCAGAGTTGTCTTCCAAGACTGTTCAACGTTCTCGTTCTTCTGCCTAAAAACTGGGAAGGACTCAAAAAGGTATCTACATAGGGCTATGAACTTCTCCGATCACAAGACCAAGAGAAACATCCAATTCAAGAAGCCGAGACTAACGATCTCAGAAGAGAGAGGAGAAACACCGACTTGGATTGTTGAGGGGCGGGATGGGAATAATGAGGTCAGAATAGTATTGAAGGTTTACGCAGAAAAACGGTTCACCATGAATGGGGGCGGCTCCCAAGTATACATAGAATACGCCGTCAAACCTAGTGAATTCAGTTTTAGAACCAAGAACCAAACAATCACGTTGAAAGATTTGGGTGAAGGTGTAGGCACCTTTGAGAATGCTTACGGTTCGCCAATATTCTAGTATTATGCATCGTTCATGTGGGCATCTTGGCATCTACCTATGTTCTTTGTTCCATCATAAATACATACTGGAAAATTTCATGAGACCTTTAAGGTAACGGTGTCTTCCAAATCTTCATTGTAGAGGAAAACCTTGTTACCTAAGACCCCTCCTCTCAAAATCTTGTCTTCTCTAGAAAACTTGACGATACCCGGTAACAATTCAAATTCCAGCTCAAAGCCCAAATTAGCCATCTTCTTGAGCCTGTCAAGCTCCTTCTTCAGTTTTGCTTGCTCGACTTCAGGCTAGCCCTGAATCAGTCCTAAATCTACATATATTCGAACTGGGGGGATTCATTTTAATTAATTAGGTTAAAAGTATCCAATAAATAGAATTGCCGATTCGAATAGGGTGGGATTTATGTCTAAAAGGGTTCAAGTCGGAAGTACTGGCGATTTTGGGGCTATGGATATAGAGTAAGAGGGCTTCCTTTAGACTTTTCCCGGGTCTTAGAAAATCGACTGGAAAGTTCATGACACGTTATTCTACTTGTTGGCGGAGTCTATTCATGACCTGGTATCCATAGGGGTGGCTTTGGCTCTTCAGTTGGTATATTTCTTGGCAGTCTGGGCAGGCGAAGTCCACCACTTGCCTCCCTGTTGGTGTAGGGTATAATCCGTCGTATGCGCATGCAGGGCAGTACAGGTTTTCTTGAACCCAATTCTCTGTGAGAACTCTTGCTCTTTGGGATAGGCTTCTATATACGGATGCTATTTCAGGTTTTAGCTCTAGCTTCAATCTATACTCGGAGGATATCAAGGGCCTCCTAAATTTATAGATTATGCTATCGGAAGCTCGTCTCTCCTAAATAGAAGACGATCTGTGATTAACTTTGCTTTGACCATATCCTGTACCAGTGCTCGAGTGTGCTAGCCCTCCAGGCGGGCCTGTCGGATTCATAGAAGCTCGGGTATCCCCTGTATCCGACGGCCTCCTCCATTGAAGCACCCTTCGAAATTATATCCTCCACCTTGGACCTTGCTTTTATGAACCAACTAAGCTGCTTCCTGACTTCTTCCCTCACTGATAAAGGGCATGACCCAGGAGGATGGCTACAACATAATTTCTGGGATCTCCTTAAACCTCTCTATCCAAAATTCGGAAAAAAGAGTAATCGGAACTAAAAAAAATTGAGCCCGTTAATCTTAGCTTTCAACTATGACCTATCTTAACATGATTTTTTTCTGATCAGTGTTTTTCTGATAATAGATGCCCACAATACTTGTTAATAAAAGTAGACGCAATTTATCTTCTAGGATATTGAGCCCTTTCCAGCACAAGTACAGCTTCCCTAACCTGATGTTCCCTATCTACATATAGGAAAAAATGCACATTGCTCTGGGATATACGAGCGTAATATATGCCTGTAATATCGTACATGTATGCGGAAAATCGGAAGTTAGCAAGGGAAGCGGTCAACAAAAAAAGGCTCTAGGGGCTCCTTGGGGGCATGGCTCTAAATACATCTTTAAGGATATCCTACTAGTAGTCTTGTACAATAAGCTTAACCAAATAGACTATGTTCAATTTTTTTAGACCGATCTGTAGAAATTAGCTACAAATTTACTTCTCCAATCCTTTCTAAGCAAGGTTGATAGGTTTAAGCCTTGACCTAGTTAACTAAGAAGCCATCATAGGACCTGACTCTAGCTCTTCCTATTCTTCAAGAATGTTATTTTAACCTCTATATGTTAAGATTCTTGTTGCGATTTAAGTTTCAGTCTCATAGGCTGTTGACAGGACCTGCACCTGACGAGCCTTCCATCGTCTTTCTCTGAATAGTTGAACTGTTCTCCACACCTCGGGCATCTCCCATAGTACTCATTATCGACGATTACTTTGATCTCCTTTTCCACGCTGTAGCTTGCTCTTATTGCCTTTTTCTCGATCTTTTTATCTGCAAGGAATTTTACCAATTCATCTATCCCGTTATCGAACTGCATCCACAGAGAATTTTTATAGACCTGTTCGAGCCCTCGTTTTGAACGCTCTTCTTTACGCTTAAAGCGTTCCCTGGCGTCGCTGCCGTAATATTTCTCTATTGCTTTTCTGCAGATCTCCTCTCCGGCCTTCAATGTTTCATCATTCTTGAAGAGTGCGTTTGATTCGCATTTTTTCTTCCCAAATCTCTCAATATATTCCTCGTCATGTGCTTCTTTCCCAGAACCTGTCTTCAGGTTCTCTATCCATGTCAGATTATACCTTTCTATGTCGTCTTCGTTCAGACCAAACCTTTTAATTATCAGTAAATCAGGGCTCCAGCCAGTTCCCTTCCTGCAGTCCTCTAAGTTCTTCCTGAAGGTGTCAGTTATCTTAAGGCCAGCTGGGTCGTGATCGTAGAACAGCAAAAGCACGGGGGTTATTCCATCAGCCTCCGCCCTCTGGGACAGCCTTGCGACATGCGTCCTCAGCAAGATCGGCGGCCACCCTTTGGACGATACTACGGGGACATGGTATTCCCTGCATATGAGTTCAAAGAGGCTCAGGAGGTCCCCCTTTTCAACGCACATCATCAGATAGTATTTCTCGCCGGCCCAATAGTCTGTTGTGTAAGTCGGAAGTTGGCCAAGAAACTCGGAGACCATCTCCTTTATCTTTAGAAGGTAGTCAGTAGGATCTGATGCCTCAACTATTCCCTGAAAGCGTCTGGTTTCGTCTTGGTCTTACCTCACGAAGTCTATTGGTAGAAGTCCAATCTTCCTGCAGTTGTTGATGGCCTTCTGGCACGCGTCGAAGTCGCCCTTGTCGATCTTCCTAAGGCCCTCAAGGAGGTAGCACCAACCCTTTGATGAGTACTTTACAGGATGGCTTCTTTGAGTATCTACGGCCAAGATTTCCAGCTATATATTAGGGGGCCTATGTCAACACTTTTTTTCGAACGCCCAAACTAACCTTTACATCTAACGTAAAGTTTATGTCTCAAATTCTTATGAGTATTCTATCAAAAGTTTTTATTTTCTTTACCTCTAACATAATTTAGGTGGCTCAGGTATTTTCTTTTTTTGTTATAATAGCTCAAACCGAATGTCGCAAACAAGCGTGTTAATAACTTCCAGTGAGAGACAGGTTAAACGCTTATATTATTTAATAAAGGATGTTTGGATTATGAAAGAGGAGTTATTGTTTATTCCGGGTCCAACCATGCTCTCGGCAAGAGTACTGAATGCTATGAGTCGACCTCAACAGGGCCATCTTGATCCTTCATTCGTAAAGACATTTTCGGAAGCGCTCGAGCTCACCAAATATCTGTTTCAAACTAAGGAAGGCCTTCCCTACATATTGACGGGTTCTGGGACTCTGATGATGGAGGCCGTGATCGTCAGCCTTCTTGAGCCAGATGACAGGGTTCTTGTCATAGACACGGGTCACTTCGGGGAACGCTTTGGTACGATAGCGGGTATTCATGGTGCAAGTGTTGACGTGATTAAGCCCGAACTAGGTAGGACGCCAACCTTGGACGAGCTTGAAAGAAAGCTGTCAAGTTCAAAATATAAGGCGTTGTTTGTGACGCATGTGGATACGGCTACGGGCGTGGTCAACTCCATAAAGGAGGTCGCGTCTACTGCGAAGAAGTATGATGTCTTAAGTGTTGTAGATTCTGTCTGTGGTGTGGGAGGAATTGAGCTTCTTTTCGACGAATGGAGCGTTGACGTGGCTTTGACAGGTTCTCAGAAGGCGATAGCTGCACCTCCTGGCCTATCACTCGCGGTATTGTCAAAGAAGGCTTTTGAGGTAATGAATAGTAGAAAGGTGCCCATACGCTCCTATTACATGGATCTCTTGAGGTGGAAGAAGGTGATGGAAAATCCTGGCATATATATTGCGACACCGGCAGTCAACCTCATTAATGCATTGAAGGAAGCTCTCTCTGAAGTCAGAGAAGAGGGGCTTGAAAAGAGATGGCTAAGGCATAGGATCATCGCCGAAGGTATAAGGGCAGGTATTGATGCACTCGGATTCAGGTTTGTGGCAGAGGCTGGCCACAGGGCAGACACAATAACCGCTTTCTATGTGCCAGACAATAGGGCAGGAGAATTACATGCCAGATTGAAGAGCCAATTCAATATTCAGCTGGCTAAAGGATTGTACGAGTATAGAGACATGATGTTGAGGATAGGTCACTTTGGCATCATTTCGGCAAATGATGCGGTTGCTCTGGTGGCTGCATTGGAAATTGCCAGCAACGATCTCGGGCTCACCAACAAGAAAGGAACTGTGGACGAAGCAATGAAATACCTAGAGAAGCTTAAGCCCTAACCAATTTTTTTCACTGGCATAAAGAAGTGTGTATGGATGGAAAGAACATGCTAGTCCAATTGGAAGTAGGAGTTATTTAGTGACTGAACTAACTTCTGAGAAATCATCCTTCAGATGATAGTACAGTCTTTTGTATATGTCGAACATCTTCGAATAGAGCGCATAGTTTTCATTGTTTGGTTCCACTTCCTGTTCCACCTTGACCATTTCCCTAACCCTATCTATGCTGTTGTAGGCTTTAACGCCTATTCCTGCGATCAGGGCATCGCCTACAGTTTCTGTCGTCAGGTTCGCCGTAATCTCCAGTCTTTTTTCTGTCACGTCAGCTATTATTTGCCTCCACAGTATGCTTTTGGCCCCTCCGCCTCCCATTCTAACTTTGTCTATTTTGAATCCCATGTCTTCGAAGACTTCTAGGTTGTGACGGAGGCTGTACGCCACTCCTTCCTCTATTGCCCTGATCAGGTCACCTCTCTTGTGTTGAGCTGTAAAGCCGAAAAAGACCCCCCGTGCGTTAGGATCCCAGATGGGGCTTCTTTCTCCTGACAGGTATGGCAAAAATATCACTCCCCTTGAGCCAGGTTGCACTCTGCCGGCTTCCTCGTCGAAGATAGAATAGGGCGATCTCCCAGCCTTCTGTGCTTCTGTAACCTCATATGAGCCAAGCTCGTCTCTGAACCACCTTAGCGTTAAGCCACCCCCATGCATCAGCGCCATAGCGAGCCATCTATCTTCGATGGCATGGCATATGTTGATGAATCTCATGTCGAACTTTGGCCTGTCAAGGCAATAGCATAGCCTGCCCAACGTACCGAGAGTATAGAATGTGTCTCCGAGGTCCAATATCGCTGATCCTACAGCTGCTCCAACGGTATCCATGCAGCCAGCAACTACCGGTGTTCCCTTTGCAAGTCCTGTTTCCCTTGCTGCGTTCGCTGTGACTTCTCCGACAACATCTGTGGATATGTGTGGCTCAGGCAGTTTATCTACTGGTATGTCTAGAAGGCTGCAGAGTTCATCTGACCACTTCTTTCTTTCTATGTCGAAGAGGAGGGTTGTCGAACATCTGGACCAGTCTATCGTATAATTGTCCGTAAGCTTCATGGTTGCAAAGCCTGTTGGAACCATGAACTTGTAGGCTTCTTCGACGATTCTTGGCAGGTTTTCCTTGAGCCATAATATTGAAGGCGCCATGAATGTGCCTGGGGCTATTCTGTTTCCCGTTATCTTGAATACGGTTTCATCTCCTGCCACCTTCCTCATTTCCTCCGCGTATCTCGCGCTCCTGTTGTCAAGTTGCATTATCGCATTTGCCAGAGCTTTTCCGTCTTTGCCGACGGGTACACATGCATTTGTGCCACTTATGCAGACACCGATGATGTCTCTTGGGTTGATGCGTGAAAGCTTCAGTGCCTCCCTGACCGTAGATCTTAGGGCGTACCACCAGCCTACCTCCGGATCTTCCTCAACATATCCTATCTGAGGATTTAATATGGGATATTCCTGTTGGCCTATAGAGACTGATGTACCATTTATGTCAAAGATTTCGCTCTTGGTACTGCTTGTTCCTACATCTATTCCCAATAGGTATGTCATAAAAGAATCAGTATGGGATTGGCATAGGTCCGCCGATCTGTGCACAAGCCAGAGCTATCTGAGCGGTCGCTTCAAGCAGGTCTGCATGGTTGTATGCTTCCTCCAGATCGCGTCCGACCACGGTCGCACCGTGGCTCTGCAGTACTGCCACTTTCACGGTCTTGTCCTTGAAGGCTTCCGTCGTCTTCTGGGCAAGTTCCATAGAGCCTGGTGGCCCATAGCCGACTAGGGGACATTTTCCAAGTATCTTAAAGCCTTGGACGGTTACCAGGGGGACTTCCTTGCCTGCTGTAGCGAATGCGGTTGCTGCTATCGAATGTGAATGGAAGACTGCATTAACGTCTGGCCTTACCTTGTAGATGCCCAGATGCAGGTTTACCTCTTTGGATGGCTTGCCTTGGCCCCCTAGGACATTTCCGTCTAAATCGACGGTTATTATGTCACTCAGTTTGAGGTTTCTGAAAGAAGCTCCTGTCCTCTTTATTATGACTTTGTCTCCTCCAGGCAGTCTTGCGCTAATGTTTCCTCCTGATGCGGAGATAAGACCCCTTCCATAAGCTTCCTGTGATACTTCTATGCATTCTTCTTTCAGTTTATCTAACTCCATATTCATAATCTTATAGACAAAGTGCTGATGTAGATAAGTATTTTGTCAGGGAATTACCAAGGTCTTCAGTCCTTCTACCATTTCTTTCATTTCAAGACCTTTTGTTATATCCTCTAACTTAAGCTTGTGGGTTATCAGAGATTTTAGGTCAATTCTTCCGTTATTTACGAGTTCGACGGCCTTTCGATGCAGATAGGGTGTTGAAGCAGAGGCTCCTGTAAGCTCGATTTCCTTGTAGTGTATGATGTTAGGGTCGATCGTTATGCTAGAGCCTTCAGGTGACCCGGCAAATATGACGACTCTCGCTCCTTTTCTCACAGCCTTCAGGGATTCTTCGATCAGCTTTGGTATGCCTGTCGCTATCATGACCTTGTCTGCGCCTTTTCCTCCGGTTTCACTCATAATTCTTTGGAAGACATCTTCTTCCACAGGGTTGACTACAATGTCTGCACCCAGTTCTCGCGCTTTCTTGCCCCTATACTCGTTGACCTCACTGACTATGACGAGGCTAGCTCCGGCCATTCTCGCAAGTTGCACGTGCATCAGTCCTATAGGACCTGCCCCAGCGATCCAGACGTGTTCCCCATGTCTGACGTTGAGTCTCAATATACCATTAAGGCAAGCAGCCAAAGGTTCTGTTATCGCCGCCTCTTCATAAGTTATCTTGTCTGGTAACTTGATCACTGAGCTTGTAGCAGTGGCTTCAGCAGGTATTCTGACATACTCAGCGAATCCGCCGTCAAATTCGTATCCTATTGTTGGCCTCTGCACGCATATGTTCCTTCGACCCATCATACATGCATAACATTTTCCGCAAGATATTACAGGGTAGACGGTGACTCTGTCTCCTATTGTGAAATCGGTGATGTCTTCGCCAACCTTTTCCACTTGACCCGCAAATTCGTGGCCAATGATTCTGGGTGTCTTGATCTTTTTTGTTCCTTTATATATTCTTAGATCTGTTCCACATATAGCAGCTGCCTTGACCTTGACGAGAATTTCATCTTTGGTTATACTAGGAATTGGACAGTCTTCTACTCTTATGTCTGATGGTGCATAGAATACCGCAGCCCTCATAATACTTTCACGTCTTTTAAGGTGTGTTCGCGTTCTTTATATCTGTTCTCGTGATGGAAAGGGTACTGTTATCCGTGGCTGCGGGATGCTCTACAAGTTGGCCTTTTTTGTAAAAGTCATGCATCATTGACCTTGGGTATTAAGGTACGAAGATATTCAGGCAATGCACTGAAGACAACCTTTGTTCTTCCTCCAATGTAGATCAGACGTAGGTCTTGAACATTTGTGCCCTGTGCGCCAGTGAATACTAGGTCATTGAGCTTTGACAGCACGCCGTAGGAATTGTGATCATCTAGCTCACTTGAAATATCTAATCCTTCTCTTTCAGCTCTTTCCCAAGTATACCCATCCACGATACCGCCTGCTGCATCTGTCGGGCCATCTGTTCCATCAGAATCCGCGGAAGCGATCACTATGTTCTTGCTTTTCGCGATCCTCGGAGCGGTGGCCAAGACGAATTCTTGATTTCTGCCTCCTAAACCCCTCTTGTCTCCAACTTTGACGAGAAGTTCTCCACCACATATTAGAACGCAGGGGGTTTTCAAGGGTCTACCATATGTTTCGACCTCTTGAGCCATGTAAGCAAGAGTTTCTCCGGCAGCCCTTGCCTCTATGTCGCTTAGACTTGAGACGATCACGGTAGTATTCACCCTCAACCTTTCAGCTTCTCTTTTTGCTGCTTCGAGCATATGCTCTGGTCCTATTACTCTGAAGTGGTAGTGTGGCCTTCCTATTAGCTCCTCAGGCCGCAAGGTTTCATATTCAGGGTCTGCTTTTAACAGATGCTCTCTAACCCTTTGAGGGACTTGATCCCAAAGGTCATACTTCTTCAGGATGTTTATGGCATCCTGATATGAACCATGTCCCTGTATTGATCTTAAGTTTACTCTTATGCCAGGAGGTCTCTCATCGCAGCTAAATACGATTAAGGTCGCTTCGCCTACATATCTCTTTTCTCTTCCTCTCAAGATTGCGAGATTCCACCTGACCACGTTGGTATCCCACATTGAGGCTCCACACTCGAAGTACAGTTTCCTAGTTACCTCCTTCACATCCTCTATGGTCAAACCGGGCGCCGGCAAAGCCATGAGAGATGAGGATCCTCCAGATTCGGAGAAGAATACAATGTCGTCTTTTCGGGCTTTTCTCAGTATTTCAAGGATTTTTTTGGATCCTTTAACAGAATCTTCGTCCGGCAAAGGATGGCCAGCTAACGTCACTCCAATCTTGCTCAACTGGACCTGTTCTCCTTTCTTAGCGTTTACTTGCCCTTCTGTGATCAAATCCCCAAGTACATCTTCTATTGCCTTAGCTTGTCTCTGTGCTGCTTTTCCCCCACCTACAACATATATGTTCTTGACTTTGGACAGGTCAAATATCAAAGGTTCCGTTATCGGTTTACCCTCAGATGTTGAGGCTTGCATATCTTTGACGCCGATGATAAGTTTGCATCCTTCTGCAGCGATCAGTCTCCGGGCTCTACTGTAAGGGTCTGCAGCCTTCAGACCTGCCTCAAGTATTGTCAGAACGGTTCGTCTTCCTTCAACATTTCCATGTGAAGTGAGTGTATCAATTTTCTTGATCAATGTAGGCATACCAAGTATCTATAGCCTTGGCAAGTTCACATATATATTAGATTTATGTATACGGATGTCAAGAACGTATGAATCAAAGTCGAAAGGACATTCTAATCTTACTTTTTGACTCCTATCCCTTTCACCTAAATAGTAACTCTTAATATCAAATTTTCTCAGACAATATGGCATGACAAAGTCGTCCGCCTCCCCTGACGCAGTAGCGGTATTGGATTTTGGAGGACAGTACGCTCATCTCATAAGCAGAAGAATTAGAGAATTGAAAGTATATAGTGAAGTAGTGCCATTTGAAAGGGCATCAGAAGTCATCAAGAACATCCCAAACGTCAAGGGTGTGATATTCTCAGGAGGCCCAGCAAGCAT
>Ga0315289_10013131_pt1 | contig 11614 bp, 11 predicted proteins | sample YL17G11_40_MG_FD_203452 | JGI IMG/M metagenome (GOLD analysis project Ga0315289, IMG submission 203452) | Sediment microbial communities from Yellowstone Lake, YNP, Wyoming, USA - YL17G11_40 | ecosystem: Environmental > Aquatic > Freshwater > Lake > Sediment | place: USA: Wyoming | collected... | reverse complement strand
TCGAGGATGGTAAGGAACTGCTGCCGATCAGTATCATCTATGAAGATCTTTCTCCGTGCATCCCCGCGGGAGGTAACATGATAGACAGCACCAGAGTATTCAATTCTGAGCGGACGGGCCATGACTAAACCTATAGCAGGTCATAACTGATAAATCAAGACCTGACCCCATTTCTTTGCCTTGTAACGCTGCCTGCCGGGCCCTTTGTTTAGCTGTGTTAAGAATTTAATTTGTTGCAGCAACAGTTGAAATAAAGCTGCTATGCAACCCCTTTGACAGTTTTTATTTTTTTAACCTCCTCTGCTCCGTGAGCAAAATAAAAAAACCGCCTCAGGTATAGTCTTCTCCTGATGACGGTTACTATTGTTACAGTAATCGGCAACAAAGCTTTTAATGAGTATCCCCCCGGCACCCATTGCCGTTGCCTCTTTTGATTATAAGGTTTTACTGGTTTATTGAATAATATTACCCTTGTACAATAATTTTTAATCCTCTACATTTGCTTTGTCAACAAAAATATTAGTTTACATATAAACGGAAAAGGGGACAGATTTATTTTAACGCCTTCTTCGGCCTTCCCTGCCCCCTCAACTCTATACGTTTTTCAATCTTCTGCGCCACCTCATTGACAAAGCGATCGCTCCCCGTCAACTGACCCCTTTGAACCGCCTGCCTGATCAAATTCCACTCACCTTCCGGAACACTACTCAAAACCCATTCCTGATATTTGGCAGCCCGTTTCTTCTCTGTAGCAGCCAGCCCTTGAAAAAAGTATTTCTTTTAATAAATGCACGCATCAAGTATCGAGAGAACTTCCTCAAGCACGGCATCTGAAGCCCTCCCAATGCGCTTTACCTTGCGTGCGTGAAAATCGATCGACTTGACCTGCTCAACCATGACGAATCCTGTGACATTTGGATCGTTGACAACAGCCACATGGAAGGGGTAACCCCGGTCTGTGTTGGTCAGGGGGCAGACAATAGCAAGACCCGTATGTTCGTTGAATAGCGCGTTGCTCACAACCAGGGCAGGCCGGCGGCCTCTCTGCTCATGACCTGATTGCGGGTCAAAGGTAACAGCAACGAAGTCGCCTTTTGTCGGAACATAGGGTTTCATTTACCAGACCTCTTTCCCGACTGGTTCCCCCCAATCAATTTCCCCGGTCTTGTATCTCTCAGGGATACGCGACACCAGTTCTTGCAGGCTCTGTTTACCGCGTACGCGCCTTACAGGGGCAATGACAATCACGCCGTCCCGTGCGGTTACATCGACGTCATCACCAACCGAAATCCGCGCGTCCTCAAGCACCTGCTTGGCAAGGCGGAGCCCCTGACTGTTGCCCCATTTCTGGACCTTCGTGACCATGTTCTCACCTCCTTAGGCTATACTAAGTATACCCTCATGTAAAACCCTGTCAAGCCCCTTCAAGGCCCAAAGGTAGACAGGCATAGACATACCAACCCGGCAGAAGGGGTAAAAGGGATTTAATTCGATTGACCCCTAACCTTTTTTATTGTAAAAACAAAAAGAAAGGTATGATGCCTTTTTTCACATAAGGACTTTATATAAAGGGGCTGTATGCCCAAAAAAGTAATCAGCAGATACCATCCGGATTTTAAAACCTTTCAGGAAAAGGCAAAAGAGGCAAATCTCATCCCGGTCTACCGGGAGATTCTGGCTGATATGGAGACGCCTGTTTCCGCCTTTAAGAGGGTGAACAGGGGAAGATACGCTTTCCTCCTGGAAAGCGTTGAAGGTGGAGAGAAGTGGGCACGGTACAGCTTCATCGGGAGCAACCCGAGGCTGATCTTTTTAAGCAAGGGAAACACCGTAGAGATCAGGCAGGGAAAATCTGTCAAGAAGGTTACCGGCATTCAGGACCCCCTTGCCCTGCTCAAAGAGATCATGAAAAACTACCGGCCTGCAAAAGTTGAAGGTCTGCCCCGTTTCTTTGGCGGTGCGGTAGGGTATGTAAGCTATGACATGGTCCGGTTCTTTGAGGTGATCCCCGACCGTACCCGTGATGACCTGAACCTGAAGGACTGTTGCTTTCTGATTACCGATACCATCATCATCTTCGACAACCTGAGCCATACCGTAAAGGTCGTTTCAAACGTACACATCAAGGACAGGGAAAACCTCAAGGAGAAGTATGCGAGTGCAACCAAAGAGATCGATTCCGTTATCTCGCTCCTCAAAAAACCTCTCGCTCTGAACAGATCACAGGCCAGGAAGAGGCCCGTAAAAATCACCTCTAACCTCAAGAAGAATCAATTCAAGGGGATCGTAGAAAAGGCAAAAGAATACATCCGGGCAGGAGATATCATCCAGGCAGTCCTGTCCCAGCGGTTCACAACAAAGACCCAGGCTGATCCGTTTGATATCTATCGGGCCTTGCGTCTGATCAATCCTTCACCTTACATGTACTATCTGAAGCTTGATGATCTCCTGGTCATCGGCTCTTCCCCGGAGATTCAGGTGAGGCTGGAGGAAAAAGTGATTGAAGTCAGGCCTATAGCCGGAACCCGTCCCCGCGGAGCTGACCCATCCGAGGATGAGTCGCTCAAGGACGAACTGCAGCGCGATCCCAAGGAGATTGCCGAGCATATCATGCTCGTTGACCTGGGAAGGAACGATGTGGGGAGAGTAGCAAGGGTTGGAACCGTCCGCGTTCCAGAATTGATGATCGTGGAACCTTACTCCCACGTCATGCACCTGGTGTCCAGCGTACAGGGGACCATCGAAGACAAACGTGACTGCTTTGACGTGTTCCGGGTAACCTTCCCTGCCGGCACGGTCTCAGGAGCACCAAAGATCAGGGCAATGGAAATCATAGAAGAGCTTGAACCGTTGAAGAGAGGGCCCTATGCCGGGGCAGTCGGGTACTTCAGCTTCTCAGGCAACATGGATTTCTGCATCACCATCCGGACCATGGTGATGAAAGGGAAAACCATTTACTTCCAGGCGGGTGCAGGGATCGTTGCTGACTCTGATCCGGAGAGGGAATACTGGGAGACGGTGAACAAGGCCAAGGCTATGGCGAAGGCAATTGAGATGGCAAGTGCGGGGTTGATGTAACCATGCTTCTGATGATCGATAATTACGACTCCTTTACGTATAACCTTGTCCAATACCTGGGAGAGCTGGGCGAGGAAATCACTGTCTTCCGTAACGACAAGATCACCATTCAGGAAATAGAGGGATTGAAGCCTGAAAAGATCGTTATCTCACCCGGTCCGGGTGTGCCAGGCAAGGCAGGTATCTCCATGGAAACCATCCGGAGTTTTGCCGGAAAGATTCCGATCCTGGGAGTGTGCCTGGGGCACCAAGCGATCGGTGAAGCGTTTGGAGGACGGGTTGTCAGAGCTTCACGCCTTATGCATGGGAAAACTTCTCTCATGTATCATGACGGCAAAACGCTCTATCAGCGCCTGCCCAATCCCTTTGAGGCAACCCGATACCACTCACTGCTGGTGGAATGGGAGAGCCTTCCTGATTGTCTGGAGGTGAGCGCCTGGACTGATGAAAAAGAGATCATGGGCATACGGCATAAACAGTACCAGGTCGAAGGAATCCAGTTCCATCCTGAATCCATCCTGACCCGAGAAGGAAAGAAACTGCTTAAAAATTTCCTGAGTCTCATCCAAGAGAAATGATACTTGAAGCAATCTCTCACCTGGTCAACAAACAGGACCTGACTGAGTCCGAGATGAAGGCAACCATGCAGGAAATCATGGAAGGCCATGCCACCCCTGCCCAGATTGCATCTTTCCTTACAGCCCTGAGAATGAAGGGCGAAACCGTAGCAGAAATCACCGGTGCTGCCAAGGCCATGAGGGAAAAGTTCACCCCAGCAAGACAATCTCCCTCTCTCAAAAGGTTTCTGGTAGTTGATACCTGCGGGACAGGCGGCGATAATGCCAAAACGTTCAACATATCCACCACTGCTGCACTTGTAGTAGCCGGCGCAGGAATTAAAGTTGCCAAGCATGGAAACCGCTCAGTATCAAGCCGGTGTGGAAGTGCAGACCTCCTCGAACGCCTGGGGGTGAACATAGAAATCCCACCCTCCAAGGCCGAAGAATGTCTGGGGTCAGTAGGGATCGTTTTCCTTTTTGCCCCCTCGTTTCACCCGGCAATGAAACACGCAATCGGCCCGAGGAAAGAAATTGGTATCCGGACCATCTTCAATCTCCTCGGACCCTTAACCAATCCCCTCCTCGCACGGCATCAGCTTCTCGGCGTCTATGAACCTGGACTCACTGAAATGATCGCTAGGGTTTTGAGCCGCCTCGGATCCCGAAGGGCAATGGTTGTCTGCGGGCAGGACGGGCTGGATGAAATCACCATTACTGCTCCCACCCGTATCTCTGAACTCAAGGGCAGGAGGGTGAAAAGCTACCTCATCAGGCCCAGGGACTTTGGCATAAAGACGGGAAAGCTTGATGACCTCAAGGGTGGAAGTCCGGAGGACAATGCCCGGATAACCTTACGTATCCTGAAAGGTGAAAAAGGTCCGCGGAGGGACATTGTCCTGCTCAATGCGGCAGCTACCTTAGTGGTAAGTTCACGGGCGAAGAATTTTACCCAGGGCATAGCCCTGGCGCAGGAATCCATTGACCGCGGCAAGGCATTACACAAGCTTGAGGAACTGATTGAATTTACCACTACCTGCACTGCTTGATAAAATCGTAGCTTCAAAAAGAGGAGAGGTAGAGCGAAACAAGAAGTCTCTCCCCTTGAGAGAGATACAAAAGCTCTTACCTGATCTTCGCCCTCCCCGAGACTTCAAGGCAGCCATTTCCAGGCCCGGGGCAGGAGGAGGGGTCTCCGTCAGGATCATCGCGGAGATTAAAAAGGCATCCCCATCAAAAGGGGTCATCCGGGAAGATTTCAACCCCGTTGAGATTGCCAGGATATATGAAAACAACGGCGCGTCAGCAATCTCCGTATTGACTGAGGAAACATATTTCCAGGGAAGCCTGAACTACCTCAAGGCTGTACGCAGGGTAACCAAACTCCCCCTGCTCTGCAAAGACTTTATCATCGACCCGTACCAGATCTACCAGGCAAGGGTGTCTGGTGCTGATGCCGTGCTCCTGATTACTTCGATTCTCGAGCCGGGTATGCTCAGGGATTTTATCAAAAGAGCACATGATGTATCACTTGCTCCTGTGGTGGAAGTTCATACTGCACGCGAACTGAAAAAGGCGCTGAAGGCCGAAGCGGAGATCATCGGGATTAACAACCGCAATCTCAATACCTTCAAAACGGACGTGCAAACTACCGTTAAACTTCTCCCTTTTATTCCGGACGGGATTATGGTAATCAGCGAGAGTGGCTTCCATACCCGGGAGGACCTTGCCCGGGTTCAGCAGGGGCGCATCAATGCCTTCCTCATCGGAGAAGCACTGATGCGTGAAAAAGATATTGCGAAAAAATTACGGGAATTGTTATTATGAAGAGGCACTACCTAATCCAGCATAAAAAACGTCGAAAGGAAGATGCAACCTATGCTGCCTGATCGCAGGGGCCATTTTGGTGCTTACGGGGGAAAGTATGTATCAGAAACCCTCATGCCTGCACTCCTGGAGCTGGAAGAGGCCTATAAGCGCTTCAGAAACGACAGGGAATTCAGGAGAGAGTTTGCTTACTACCTCAAGGAGTACGCAGGCAGGGAAACCCCGCTCTATTTTGCAGAGAGGTTCACTGAAAAGCTGGGCGGCGCCAGGGTGTACCTGAAGAGGGAAGACCTCTGTCATACCGGCGCCCACAAGATCAACAATACCCTGGGACAGATCCTGCTTGCCCGGAGGATGGGCAAGACCAGGATCATCGCCGAGACCGGCGCAGGACAGCACGGCGTGGCAACTGCCACCGTTGCGGCACTCTTCGGCCTTGAGTGCGAGATCTTCATGGGGACAGAGGATATCAAACGACAGTCTCTGAACGTCTTTCGCATGAAACTCCTGGGGGCTAAAGTCAACCCCGTGTCATCAGGAACCAACACCTTAAAGGATGCAATGAATGAGGCGCTGAGAGACTGGATAACCAATGTCCGCACCACCTATTACCTCATCGGCTCCGTTGCAGGGCCTCATCCCTATCCTATGATGGTGAGAGACTTCCAGCAGGTAATCGGCCTGGAGACGAAAAAGCAGATCTTTAAAAAGGAGGGGAGACTTCCCGACTATCTCCTGGCCTGTGTCGGCGGAGGGAGTAATGCTATCGGGCTTTTCTATCCCTTCCTCCGCTACCGGAAGATAAAGATGATCGGCGTTGAGGCAGCAGGCAAGGGGATCAGGACCGGAAAGCACTCCGCCTCCATCGGTGCAGGAAAGGTAGGGGTTCTCCATGGGAACAAAACCTATCTCCTCCAGGATCCCAACGGGCAGATACACCATGCCCACTCTATTGCTGCCGGCCTGGATTATCCAGGCGTGGGCCCGGAACACAGCTACCTCCATGACATAAAACGGGTAACCTATGTATCCGTTACTGATGATGAAGCACTCAAGGGATTTAACACCCTCTCGTTAACCGAAGGTATCATCCCTGCTCTCGAGTCTGCCCATGCTGTGGCTTATGGAATGAAACTGGCCCCGAAACTCCGGAAGAACGAAATCGTGGTGATCAACCTTTCCGGGCGCGGGGATAAGGACATCAATACCATTGCTCAGGCAATGGATGTGGAGCTGTAACGATGCCCATCAAAACCAGGATCTCACAGGCATGGGAACGGCTCAGGCAGCAGAACAGAAGGGCGCTCATTCCATATATTACTGCCGGGGACCCTACGCTTGAAACTACCCGCCGGCTCATCTTTGCTCTGGAAGAGGCAGGCGCAGATATGATCGAACTGGGAGTGCCTTTCTCTGACCCCATGGCTGACGGCCCAACCATTCAGAGGGCCTCTGAGCGTGCGCTTGCCGGCAATGTCACCCTGAGCGATGTCCTGAAACTGGTCAGGGAGGTGAGGGAAAAGACGGAGATTCCTATCATCCTTTTTGGATACTACAATCCCTTCTTCATCTACGGAACAAAAAGGCTTGCCTCCGATGCCCGCAGGGCAGGCGTGGATGGAATTTTAGCAGTAGATCTTCCCCCGGAAGAAGCGGGTGAACTGAAAACATTTACTGACCAGGCAGGCATTGATTTGATCTTCCTTCTTGCCCCGACCAGCACGGAAGAACGGATGAGGCTCATCGCCAGCCACGCCAGCGGATTCATCTACTACGTCTCGGTTACCGGCGTTACCGGCGCACGTTCCACCCTTGATAAAGACATTGAACGGTATGTAAAGCAGATACGCACGTTTTCTTCGCTTCCTGTGGGTGTTGGCTTTGGTATCTCCACGCCTGATCAGGCGAAAAGGATTATCCGTTTTGCTGATGCGGTAATCGTTGGCAGCGCCCTGATCAAGGTGATTGAGGCGAATATAAAAAGCCCTCACCTTGTCCGGAGGGCAGCTCATTTCATCCGGGAACTTAAACAGGCGATGGTATAAGCATGCTCAGGCCTACCGTAGTAGCTGACAAAAGGGTTAAACAGCTTGCCACCCTCCTTGAACTGGGCACTATCCTCAATTCCACCCTGGAGCAGAAAGAAGTACGAAAGAGGGCAATGGAAGCTGCAACCAGGCTGATGAATTGCGAGGTAGGATCACTCCTGCTTCTTGACGAGGGAACAAGTGAACTCTTTTTTGAGGTTGCCCTGGGTGAACGGGGAGAAGCGGTTAAGGAGATACGGCTCAGGGTGGGAGAAGGAATAGCGGGCTGGGTTGCTGAGAACGGGAAACCCCTGATGGTGCCTGATGTCAGCAGGGACCCCCGCCATTCCAAACGGGCTGACAGCAAATCAAGCTTTATCACCAGGAACATCCTCTGTGTACCGGTAAAGATAAAAGAGAAGTTGATCGGGGTTCTCCAGGCTGTTAATAAACTGGACGAGGATGGGTTTCAGGAAGAGGATATTGAACTCTTGGAACTGCTCGCCAACCAGGTAGCCATAGCCATCGATAACGCGAGGTTGTATGAGGAAGTGCACGAGATGTTTATCGAAGCCTCTACCGCCTTAGCAGAGGCTATTGAAAAAAGAGACCCCTATACCGGCGGTCATACCCAGAGGGTTCTGGAATACAGCCTTGCCACCGCCAAGTATCTCAACCTCACAGCCGAAGAAATGGAAAATCTCAGAATTGCTGCTATCCTTCACGACATTGGGAAAATCGGGATTGAAGACAGAATCTTACGGAAGACGACCCAGCTGAATGATGAGGAGTTTCAATCCATTACCACGCACACTGCACTGGGGAGGGATATTCTCACCCCCATCAAAGCGCTCAAGGACATTATCCCCGGCATCTACTACCATCACGAGAGGGTTGACGGCAAGGGATATCTTGAGCACCTCAAGGATAATGAAATTCCCCTGATTGCGCGGATTATCGCTGTAGCCGACACCTACGATGCCATGACCACTGACCGTCCTTACCGGAAAGGGCTCAGCGCTGAGACTGCGCTGAATGAATTGATAAAGTTCTCAGGCGCTCAATTTGACAAGGGTGTGGTTGATGCATTCATCAGGGCATATAACCAGGGAGAAATCAGAAATTCTCCTCAGGGGGGGCAAGGAGGAGCGCGATGAAGATACGTATCTTAGGGTGTTATGGAGCTGAGTTGAGCGGCTTTAATACCGTCAGTTTCCTCATCAACGACGCTATCATCCTGGATGCAGGGGCAATTACTTCTACGCTCAATCTCAGTGAACAAGCAAAGATTACTGACATCCTGGTCTCCCATTCCCACCTCGATCACATCAAGGACATTCCTTTCCTGGCTGCAAATATGGTGGGTATCACCCACCACACCATCAATATTATCAGCGCTGAGGCAATCCTTACCTACATCAAGGCCCACCTCTTCAACGATGCTATCTGGCCTGACTTTGCCATACTCCCTACCCCTGATGCCCCGATCATCAAGTTTCAGCGCGTCCCCACCAATCAGGATATACCTCTGCACGATATTACGATCAGGGCTGTCCGGGTAAATCATCTCGTGGACGCAGTAGGATTCATCATCAAGGACAAGACGAGTACGATCATTTATACCGGCGACACCGGCCCTACTGACGAGATCTGGGAGGAGACAAACCGCGAGAAAAACCTCAAGGCCATCTTCATCGAAACCTCGTTCCCGAACCGCATGAAAAAGCTGGCTGACGACAGCGGGCATCTGACCCCGTCCGGCCTGGCTGGGGAATTGAAAAAAATCCACAACGGATCTCCCGATATCTTCATCCTCCACATCAAACCCCAACACTTACCGGAGATCAAGGAAGAAATTGGCCACATCGGCAATCCCCGGGTCCACCTCCTCAATCAGGGAGACGCTTTCCAATTTTAGATTTGCGATTGCGGAATGCCTCATTGAAAACTGAATCCAAAATCCAAATTCCAAAATCCAAAATTGGATCACTCCGCACTCCGCACTCCGCACTCCGCACTTCATATAGTGATTCCCTCTCCTATCTCTACGGCTTGCAAAAGTATGGAATAAAATTCGGCCTGAGCAACATTACCCGCCTCCTCACATCCCTGGGAAATCCGCAGAAGCACCTGAAGACCATCCACATTGGCGGCACAAACGGGAAAGGCTCCGTTGCCTCTTTCATAGCATCAGCACTGATGAAGGCTGGCTATAAGGTCGGTCTCTATACCTCTCCCCACCTTGTCAGTTTCACAGAAAGGATCCGGATCAACCGGAGGGAAATCCCTCAGGAGCGGGTGATCAAGCTGATTGAGAGGATCCGGAGCCAGGCAGAAAAACTTAAAAGTATCACCTTCTTTGAGTTTACCACGGCCATGGCTTTTCTCTATTTTGCCGAAGAAAAGGTTGACATAGCGATTCTGGAAGTGGGTATGGGAGGGAGGCTGGACGCCACGAATGTAATCTATCCGCTCCTTTCCATCGTCACCAACATTGCCCTCGACCACCAGCAATACCTGGGCAACACCATCTCCAAGATTGCCTTTGAAAAGGCAGGTATCATCAAGAAGAGAAATATCCTGATCACAGCCGCCACCCAGCCAGGCGTATTGCATCTGTTCAGAAAGCGATGCCGGGAGTTCAACACGGAACTCTTTCAGGTAGGGAATCACTTCAAGGGTATTGAAAAGGGACCAGGGGTTATGGATTATCAGGGCAGGTTGTGGAACCTGTCAAGGCTTACCATCGGCCTTGCGGGACCCCATCAGGTAACAAATGCTGTCACCGCCCTGGGGGCCCTGGAAATCCTGAGAGAAAAAGGATACCAGATTCATGAAACAGCAATACGTCAGGGATTTAAGGATGTTCAGTGGCCGGGAAGGCTTGAGGTGATGAGAAAAAAACCCCTGGTGATCCTGGATGGAGCGCACAATCCAGTCGCAATGAAAACGCTAAAGGAATCAATTAGGGGTAGGGGCGAATCCGCCGCAGGCGGAGCTCGCCCCTACTTTCATTATAAGAGGATGATCCTGATCCTGGGCATCATGGGAGATAAAGATCTGCGCCAGATAATAAAAGAGATTGTTCCCTTCGCTTACAAGGTGATCCTGACCTGCCCGCACCTGGACCGCTCAGCCCCCCCTGCCCTGCTCCAGAAGCACGCTCAGCGATGGTGTGCAGATATTGAATGCATTGACGACGTAAAGGAGGCTGTATCCGCTGCCTTTTCTCAAGCAGGCAAAGATGACCTGGTCCTCATCACCGGCTCCCTCTTCACTGTGGGGGAGGCTCGGGAATTTCTTGATAAGCAGTAAGCGATTATGATTTCAATCCGGATTTATTTATGGAAGGTTCTCAAGATTCATGCGATGAGAGTTGAGTAACTTCAAAAACTCTTTGAAGTCTAGTGGTAGCTGGATCGTAGCCATATATGATCTGCCGCATAAGTTCAACTGCCTGCAGACGTTCCGCCGGGGTCTTGGATAGCCAGTATTGTTTTTCGTCTGGCGGGTCAGAAAGGGATGCAACGGTAAAGGCGGTCTTGTCAACTTTTATTGAATGGAGAGGATCCATAAAAAAAGTATATCAGAAAAAGTTTGAGGTGTAAATTGCAGATTTTTCAGGGCCTTCAGAAAAAAGGGACATAACACTTTCACATGAATGGAAGAAAAGTAAAGTGATATGTCCCCGGCAGGCTACTGGGGATTACTCATTCCTCGCTATTTCGTATTTCCCTAAATATTACCGTACTTTTCCCCTGCATTTTTCATCCAAAAATTTCTGGATAGTCTTGAAATGCACATCCAAAGAAAAAAGTCTGCACTGGTGTTCGTTTGCCAGCACGGCGATATAGCAATCAATCAAATGAACGGTAAGCCCTTTTTTCTTCATGAGAAAGGAAAGTTTCCCTGCCCCCAGCCACGTGTCATCCGTTTGGTCCACGATGGTGAAGGCTTCTAAGAATTCTTCAATTACGGAGATCTCCTTTTCTGATTTTGTGTAACAGCAAAGTGATAATGTCCTATTAGAGCAAAGTAGAAATGTCCTATTTCATGAGTGCTAAACTGCCTGTTTTGGAGAGGAGGCAGGATGGCAGAAAGGGACATTATCACGATGAGTCAGAA
>Ga0315289_10013130_pt1 | contig 11616 bp, 5 predicted proteins | sample YL17G11_40_MG_FD_203452 | JGI IMG/M metagenome (GOLD analysis project Ga0315289, IMG submission 203452) | Sediment microbial communities from Yellowstone Lake, YNP, Wyoming, USA - YL17G11_40 | ecosystem: Environmental > Aquatic > Freshwater > Lake > Sediment | place: USA: Wyoming | collected... | reverse complement strand
ATCAGATCGTTGTGGGGGAGGATGCGGACGGTGTAACCGGTCATCCCGCTACGGCTGCACGGCAGTTGGGCGGCGTATCGCACCCGCCCGTCGCCCTGGGCGTCCAGGCGCTTCATCGGGATCGTCTGGCCGCTGCTGAGCTGCCCGTCCTCGTCGAGTTGTCCGAAGTACAGTTCGACGGCCAGGTCATCGGCGGTGAGCTGCCCGGCGTTGACGACGGCCGAGACGTCGATCGCGCCGCCAACTCGGGCAGCGGCGCTATCGGTGTTGTCGCTGACATTTTCCAGGCGCACCGCGGCGAAATGCTGCCGCACCCGCTGCTTCCAGGCGCTCAGTTGCCGGGCGGCCGCCAAGTCGCCCGCCGTCAACCGCCCGTGCTGGCGGATGGCCGGCAGATACGCCAACTCCCCGTACTCCAGCATCATGCGGTTGGTGTTGAACACCGGCGCCAGCTTGCCCATGGTGGCCTTCATCTTGGCGGTCCAGCCGCGCGGCAGCCCGTCGGAACCCCGTTCGTAGAACAGCGGGATCACTTCCTTTTCCAGCAGGTCGTACAGCGCCTGGGACTGCACGGTGTTCTGGTACTCCAGGTCGTCGTAGGACTCGGTGCCGCCGATGGCCCAGCCGACCGACGGGTCATAGCCCTCCGCCCACCAGCCGTCGAGCACCGAGACGTTGAGCGCGCCGTTGGCGGCGGCCTTCATGCCGCTGGTGCCGCTGGCCTCCATCGGCCGCAGCGGCGTGTTCAGCCAGATGTCCACGCCCTGGACCAGATAGCGGGCCACATTCATGTCGTAGTCTTCCAGGAACATGATGCAGCGGCGGAACCTCTCCTGGCGGGACGTGTGGACGATCTCGCGGATCAGGTCCTTGCCGGGGTTGTCGCGGGGATGGGCCTTGCCGGCAAAGATGATCTGCATCCGCCGGTGAGGGTCGCCCACGAGGCGAGCCAGGCGATCCAGGTCCGCCAGCAGCAGCGTGGCCCGCTTGTAGGTGGCGAACCGCCGCGCAAAGCCGATGGTCAGCGCCTCGGGATCCAGCACTTCCTCGGCGGCCGCCAGTTCCGCGGCGCTCGCGCGGCGCTTGAGCAACTGCTCGCGCAGGCGACGGCGGGCAAAGGCCACCAGACGCTCGCGCCGGCGCTCGTGGGTGCGCCACAGCTCCGTGTCGGGGATCTGGTCCACCGCCCGCCAGACGCTGGGGTCGGCGGTCTTTTCATGCCAGCCGGGACCCAGGTAGCGGTCGTAGAGCCGGCCCATGTCGTGGCTAAGCCAACTGGGCGTATGGATGCCGTTGCGGATGCCCCGGATGGGTATCTCGCTGACCGGCACGCCGGGCCAGACGCCCGCCCACAGCTTGCGGCTGACCTCCGCGTGCAGGCCGCTGACGCCGTTGCGGGCCCCGCTCATGTGCAGCGCCAGCACCGTCATGTTGAGCGGCTCGTCCTTGTTGGAAGGCTCCTGTCGCCCCAGGGCCAGGAACTGCTCGCGATTCAGGCCTAGCTGGCCCCAGTAGGCGCCGAAGTACTTCTCGATCAGCCAGGGCTCGAACGCGTCGTTGCCAGCCGGCACGGGCGTGTGCGTGGTGAACACGTTGGTGGCCGCCACCAGCTCGCGGGCCTCGTCGAACGAGGTGCCCAGTTCGGCCATCATCAGCCGGCAGCGCTCCAGTCCCAGGAAGGACGAGTGTCCCTCGTTCATGTGGAAGGCCTTGGGGCGGATGCCCAGGGCCTGAAGCATGCGAACCCCGCCGATCCCCAGCAGGATCTCCTGGCGAATGCGCATCTCCTGGTCCCCGCCGTAAAGCTGGGAGGTGATGTGCCGGTCCTCCGGGGTGTTCTCAGGCACGTTGGAGTCCAGCAGGTAAAGCCTGATGCGGCCCACCCGCGCCACCCAAACCTGCGCCTTGGCCAGGCGGTTGGGCATTTCGACCTCGATGGTGACCGGCTGGCCCTGGCTGTTGCGGACCGGCTCGACCGGGAGGTTGTGGAAGTCGTTGCGCGGGAACAGTTCCAGTTGCCAGCCGTCGGCATTGAGCCGCTGGCGGAAGTAGCCCTGCTGGTAGAGCATGCCCACGGCCACCAGCGGCAGGCCCAGATCCGAGGCGCTCTTAAGATGGTCGCCCGCCAGCACGCCCAGGCCGCCCGAATAGATCGGCAGGCACTCGCTGATGCCGTACTCGGCGCAGAAATAGGCCACCTGGGGTTCGCGCTCGCCCCCGAAGGTCTTGATCCACCAGCCGGGCGCCTCCAGGTAGCTTCGCAGGTCGGCGTCCACGCGGCTCATGTGGGCCAGGAAGCCGTCGTCGGCGGCTACCTCCTGGAGGCGGCGCTGATCGATCAGGCCCAGCATGGCCACCGGGTTGTGGTAACACTGCTCCCACAAGTCGCGGTCCATCCGCCGGAACAGGTCCTGGGCGTCGCTGTGCCAGGTCCACCACAGGTTGTGAGCGATCACCTGGAGCGGCTTGAGGGCCTCCGGCAGGGAAGGCTCTACGGTAAATGTTCTTAATGGCCTCATCGGCGTTACCTATGCAGCTTGGACAGGTTGCATTCCTTGCGCGGCGCGCACGAGCGCTTAATGTGGTTATCGGCTAGCGCCGGGGGCTGGATTACCCAAAAGCCCACCCGAGCGGCATCGCTACTCAAACCAGAATTCTAGCAATCTCCGCCCCGCCGATCGCGATTTTTGCCCCCCGGCACCCTGACCCGCCGATCGGGGTGGGGACGTAGAATTGAATAGGGCAAGCGGGCCCTGCGGCCGGACGATATTCATACGGCCAGCCGAGGTCCCTAACTTGCTGAGGAATAAGATCATGTGTGCCAGAGCCCGAAAGAACACCCCACGGCGACGACATACGTCCGCGCCGCGCAAGCCAAAGGAACCAGGACGGTTGAAATGGCGCGATTATCTGGTAAGCTCTCAGTTGTACGGCCGTGGCTTATACCTCCACGAGCCAGATCACGAGGCCGGAGAATGACTCTTCGGTTGGGGCTTGCTCTTACGCTGGTGGGTGCGGTATGCATTTGGGTTAATGCGTTGCAGGCCCAGGTGGGTCCGACGCAGACGGGGAGTCTTCTGGATTCGAGCTTTCAGATCGGCAGCGGCGGCTACAACCGAGTCGTGGGCGGGATCGGCGGGGTTAACAGCCAGATGTACGTGACCGGGCAGGTGACTGGGCTGCGGGCCTTTTCCGGCAGGGTGGGCTACTTTGCCGAGAACCAGTTGAATCTTAACGTGCCGTCGGCCGACCTGGGCACGTTTCGGCGGCAATCGGTGGGCGCGCAGGATGTGCTGGAGGGGCAGCCGTACCTGGCCTCACCCTACTACGAGCGCACGCAGACGGTGCTACAGTATCCCGGCCTGGAGAGGGGGTTGAACATCCCCGGTTCCAACGCGCCTTGGCCGCGTGCGGGGGAGGCCGGCGCCTCATACGAGGATGCGAGACTCCATCTGGCTCCGCCATCGGCGCTGACGTCCGGCGGGACGCTGTCGGGGACGGCGTTGTCCCCGCTGTCGCCCGCGCCGTGGTACGGTCAATCGCCGCGGGTGGTCGCCGGCTCGCCGGAGCGCCAGGCTCAAGATCCGCTGACGAATCTGTCCGACCGCCAGCGGCTGGAGCTGGCGCGCCAATTGGTGGAGTTGCGGCGGCGCCAGGAGGACAGGCGGGCGCAAGAGCAGGAAGCTCCGTCCCAGCAGGTGCAGGCGCGCCTGGAGGGACAGACCGGGCCGCAACCTGAGCAGTTGATCCCCGGTCAGATTGAGCCGCGAACGCCGGAGCCTGGTCCGGCGGGCGCCGAGCCTGTGCCCGAGGCTGGTCAATCTGAAGAACAATCGCCTCAACAGGTTCAGACCAATCAGGACGTGTTTTACGACCTATTGAGGCAGATGCGCGAGCAAGAGCTGGCTGGTCAGGAGGCACAGGACCAGGAGCGGCCCGTGGCAGTCCGGCCGCGGGCAGACCAGCCCGCTCGGATTACCCCGGCGGCCGCGGATCTCCCAGGGGAGGAACCGTCGGCCATGGAACTGCCCCAGCCGCTGGTGGAACCGTTGCCCACCCAGGGCCTGGTGGTGCACGGCTTGGCGGGCTTGAGTCCGGACTTGGTCAACCTTTACCTCAGCCGTGCCCAGACCAAGCTGTCGCAAGGCGAGTTCCATGACGCGGCGCGCGACTACGAGATTGCCTGTACATTGGACCCCCGCAATCCGCTGCCATACGTCGGGGCTGGGTTGTCGCTGTTCGCCGCCGGGGAGCCGCTCTCGGCGGCCATGCGCCTGCGCAAAAGCATGGAGGTCTTTCCGCCCATCGTCCAGACGCGGATCGACGTGGCCAAGATGATCCCCGACAAGGAGGCCCTCGACTACCGCCTTCGGTTATTGGAGGAGCGGCTGGCCAGGACTGCCGACGACACGAAGCCCCTGCTGGTGTTCGTCGCCGCGTTCATGCACCATAATCTTGGCGACTCCGAGCAGGCCGCCCAGTACGCCCGGCAGCTCCGGCAGTATGTTGACCATCCTGTGTACGGCCAGTACGCCAACCAGGTGCTCCAAGAGCCCCCCCAGACCCAGCCGGCGCAGGAGGGATCCGTCAGGTGAGCTCGCCGCTACCGGCTCCTAAGGCGTCAGCGATTGCCTCTAAAGACCATCAGGGCGTCCAGCTCTTTGTGCCCGGACGGCTATGCCTGTTCGGCGAGCACAGCGACTGGGCGGCCGAGTTCGCCCTGCATCCCGGCTGCTGCCTGGTGGTAGGGACCGATCAGGGACTGCACGCCGTCGCCCGTGTTGCCGAGGGTTTCTCCGTCCAGACCCTGGTGCCGGACGAATCCGGGCATTCCACGGGCCGGACCCGCCGCATGGATTGCCCGTGGACCACGGCGGCCTTGGAGCACGCGGCCCGAGATCGGGATGAGTTCTTCCGCTACTGCGCGGGGACAGCCTTCCAGATGCACCAGCGGCCGGACGTCCCCGGCGGGCTGGACCTCCAGATCACGGGCATGGACCTGCCGCTTCGCAAGGGCGTGTCCAGTTCCGCGGCCGTGTGCATGCTGGTGGCCAAGGCCTTCGACGCGGTGCATGACCTGCGCTTGTTCCCCCACGAGATGATGGAACTGGCGTACCTGGGCGAGAAGATGACCGGCAGCCAATGCGGGCGGATGGACCAGGCCTGCATCTATGGGAAGACGCCCGTGCTGCTGACCTTCCAAAAAGAGGCGCATGTCCGCGTCGAGCCTCTGTTTCCGCAAGGCTGGATGTACCTGTTCCTCGTGGACCTGGCGGGGCGCAAGGACACCATCCGCATCCTCCAGTGCCTCCAGGAGGCCTACCCCAAGAGCCAATCGCTTCAGGCGGCCCTGGGGCCGGCCAATGAGGACATCCTGCGCCAAGCCTACCAGGCCGTCGGCCGGGCCGATGCGGCCTGCCTGGGCAGCCTGATGCGCCAGGCCCAGGAGAACTTCGACCGATTCCTGGCCCCGCACTGCCCCGGGGAGCTGGAAAGCCCGCTGCTGCATCAGGTGCTGGCGATGGACGGCTTACAGCCGCACGTGTGGGGGGGCAAGTGCGTCGGCAGCGGCGGCGACGGCACCGCCCAGTTCATCGCCCGCAGCGCCGAGGACCGCACGGCAGCGATGGAACAGATCGTCCGCGCCTTCCCACGGATGCGATGCTTCCCGCTGAATATTGTCCCCCAAGGCAACCGGGTGGAGCCGTCCGAAAGTTAGGACCGCGGCAGCGGCGCCGGCTCCGGGCTTGGGCGATGGGCCGCCGCCAGCGTGTTGTAGCCGCGAATCATCCGCCGCAGTTCGCTCAATGCCCAGGCGATGTAGGCCTCCCCGTGCGCCGGGCGGCCGCGCTTCTCGGCCATCAGGCCCTCGTGCACGGCTCCCAGGAATGCCTCGACGGCCTGCGAATCCATCGCCGTCGGGTTGGAGCCCCATTCCAGCAACTCCTCGAAAAGCCGGCGGTGCTTGCGGCTGGCCTGATGCTGCGAAGGCGTCAGGAAGTTGCCCGGCGCCAGCGATAGCTGCACGCCCTTGAGCGCCAGGATGATCGGCTCGTAGTTAAGCTGGGGGCTCAGGCGCAGGAACTTGAATTGCTGCACGTAACGGGCGCTGGAACCGCGGTGCCGGACGTCCGGGTAACCGTCTTCCTCGTCGCTGGAGCGGCGGACCGAGACGTCCGAGAACAGCATCGACGCCGGGGCCTCCGTGCGGACGATCTCCCGGTTGTGCAGGCGGGCGATGCGAAGGCGGCCGTCAGCGTCGATCCGCGGATCGCCGGCGATGGCCAGCAGGCACTTCATGATGTCGATCGGCAACATGCGGTCCTTGCTAGGCCGGTGCTGGCTGCGCAGTTGCATGGAAATGTGCACGCTATGGGGCCCCACGCGGTAGAAACGCTGAACCTCCTGGATGATCTGGTTGAGCAGCCAGGGGTCGTCGGTGATCGGCTTGGAGAGGTTGGCCTCGATGGAGACGTTGCCGATGGCCAGCTCGAAGAACCCGCGCCGGGACCGGTGGGAGGCCTTCTCGTGATGGTCGTCCACGTGCCCGCCCAGCTTCCAGGTGAGGTTGTCCAGACCGAAGTCGCCGAAGTACAGGAAGCCGTCGAACTGGCTGTCGCGGACTTGGGAGCCTTGGGGGTCGCGGATGACGGTGTGGCCGATGTTGGAGAACTCCAGCTCCGCGCCCAGGGGGATGCCGGCGTGGCCCATGTGGCTGCCGATCAGCAGGATCTGCCGCCGCGCGGCGGCGGGGGAGTAAATGGCGTCGGCGGCGACGATGGCCCAGCGGACGTAATCCGCCAGGTGCGAGCGGGAGAAGTCCAGCTCCTTCACGCAGTCGGCCACCAGCGAGTCCACCAGCGGCGACGACTCGTTGAGCAATTGCAGCGCCGCCAGCGAACTGATGGTCCGCTCATAATAGTTTGTCGAATGCCCCAGGTGGTCCAGCTCGTAGCGGAACTCCTGTTGGATGCGATCCTCCAACTGGTTGAACAGCACCTGGCGGACCACCAGGCCCAGGTAGTTGTCGGCCAGGGCGTTGGCCTCCTGCTGGTCGCGCAGGTGGACGAAGTCGGCCAGGGGCGCATCCTTGAGGCTGCGGCGGATGACATAATCGCTGATGCCCCCCGCCTCGAAGTGCCGGCGGACCAGGTCGCGGATGGTCGAGCCGTGCAGTTCCGCCACCACGCGCCGGCCCAGCGGCTCGGTGGAGTGCAGTTGCTCGCGCTGGGCCTCCACCAGGGCCTTGTCGATCTTCTCCTGGAGCAAGATCCGCTGTTTGAAGGGGTCGGAGAACGCGTAGCCGAACGAGTGCTGAAGCTGCCGGAGGTTCGCGACGAACACCAGGGCCTTGTGGCGCCCCCGGCCGGTCTGCACGCTCAGTGTGCGGCGGGAGTAGTTGCGGCCCTCATAGTGCCGCAGGGCCTGGAGGCTCTGGGGGGGCAGTGGCCCCACGAGGTAGCCACGAATCCGCCCCAGCGGGTCCGGCACGGCGTACAGGTAGGTGTTGTCCGGGCTGATCTTCTTGTAGCCCGTCAACACCGCCTCGCGGGCCAGCACGGTCTCGATCCCGTCGGCCTCGCCGGTCACGTGTACCAGGCGATAGCCCAACACCGCCCGAAACACCGAGGGGTTCATCAACGTACCGTAGACGAACAGATTGAAAGGCTTCTTGTCCGGCATCGTCAGCCCAAGGGCATACCGGGGGCGATTCTACCACCGCGCCGGGGGCCTGCCCAATGTAGAATAGCCCCTATGTCCTCCAAGCCCGACCCTGGCGTCGCCATGCCCGTTAAGTATTGGTCGTTCGCGGGGCTAATGCTGACCTACCGCTGCGACGCCGCATGCCGTTTCTGCTACCTGGCCTGCGGGCCGCAACGCACCGGGCCGGAGATGTCCGTCGAGCAGGCCCTGAGGATATGGGAGCAGTTGATCGCCGCCAGTCCGCACGGTTGCCGGGTGCACCTGTCGGGCGGGGAGCCGACGGGCGACTGGGAGCGGCTGATCGAGATTTGCCGCCGCGCACACCGGGCGGGCCTGGGGCCGCTGGAGAAGATTGAGACCAACGCCTCCTGGGCCTGCCACGACCAAATGGTGCTGGATCGCCTCCGGCAGCTGGACCAGGTTGGTATGCAGAAGCTAGGCATTTCGGCCGATCCATATCACCAGGAGTACGTGCCGATCGAGCGGCCCAGGCGGCTGGCGCGGCTGGCGTGCGAGTTGTTGGGGACCGCCCGGGTGCAGGTCCGCTGGCGGGACTGGCTCGAGGCTGGCCAGGACATCGACGGAATGGACCAGGAGCGGTGGCGGGAACTGCTGATTGCCTACGCCCGGCGGGGCCGCGACCGCCTCAACGGCCGGGCCGCCGAGATGCTGGCGGACTGGCTGCCCCTGGCGCCGGTGGGGCAACTGGCCGGCCGCAACTGCCGCGAGGCGCTGCTGCGGTCGCGCCACGTTCACGTGGATGGGGCCGGCCTGGTGACGCCGGGCACGTGTGCCGGGCTGATCCTGGGCCGGGCCGGACCTGACCGGAGCGTAGCCGACCTGTGGCGGCAAGTGAATGACGACTACGCCAGGCGGCCGGTGCTGGCAGCGCTGGTGTCGCGGGGGCCGGCGGGCTTGGCGGAACTGGCGCGGAAAGACGGTTTTGAAGTCAAAGACGGCTACGCCGGCCGATGCCACCTGTGCTGGTCGGTGCGGCGGCACTTGGCCAGGCGGGGCCTGTATGCCGACGAGTTGGGCCCGGCGGAGCTATACCACATTGAAGCCGCGACTTCGAACGTTCCAAACCATACAATATGTGTGTGGAGCGGACCTGGAGGCGCCGCAGGCGAATGGGCTTGACTCTAAGTCAGTTGCCTGTGTAAGGTTGAGTCGCATCCCTAGCGCCTGGATGTCAGGTCGACAAGCAGTCATTTCCCGAGGCAGCGGATGACGGACAGGAAGGCCAACGGCAGGTCCGAAGGCCACGGTTCTTCGATGGACACGGAACTGGGCCGCCTGGTGGTGGAGCGAAAGCTAGCCACCCCTGAGGAGGTCCAGGAGTGTGCCCACATCCGCAAGGAACTGGCCCAGAAGGACAACGAGCGGTCATTGGCCGCCGTCCTCGTCGATCGCGGGGTGGTCACCCAGCGGCAGATCGACCGGCTCAAGAGCGACATTGATGCGTTGCGCCGAGGCCAGGAGATTCCAGGCTACAAGCTGGGGCCTAAGCTCGGCTCCGGGGCGATGGCTCACGTGTTCAGGGCCACGCAGCTTAGCCTGGACCGCCCGGTGGCGATCAAGGTGCTCCCTCGCCAGCTCAGCGAGAGCGCCGAGTACGTCCAGCGCTTCTACAAGGAGGGCCGGGCCGCGGCCAAACTCAACCACGCCAACATCGTTCAGGCCATCGACGTGGGCGAGGCCGGCGGCTACCACTACTTCGTGATGGAGTACGTGGACGGCCACACCCTTTACGATGAGTTGGCCGCCGGCAAGGTTTTCACCGAGGCCGAGGCCCTGCGGATCATCATCCAGATGGCCCGGGCCCTGGAACATGCCCACGCCCACGGATTGATTCATCGCGACGTCAAGCCCAAGAACATCATGATCACCAAAGAGGGGGTCGCCAAGCTGGCCGACATGGGTCTGGCTCGCCAGGCCAGCGATGTCGCCGCCGCCCAGGCCGAGGCCGGCCGGGCCTTCGGCACCCCGTACTACATCAGCCCCGAGCAGATCCGCGGGGAGGTGGACATCGACTTCCGCAGCGACATCTACTCGCTCGGCGCCACGCTGTACCACATGGTGACCGGACAAGTGCCCTTCGAGGGGCCCACTCCGGTGGCGGTGATGCAGAAGCACCTGAAGGAACCGCTGCTTCCGCCCGACCACATCAACACCAGCCTGTCAGCCGGACTGGGGGAGGTGGTCGAAGTCATGATGGCCAAGGATCGCGATCGGCGATACGGCTCCACCACGGATCTGCTGCTGGACCTGGAGGCGATTCAGGCGGGCCGGCCGCCCTTGCAGGCCCGCCGGGCGATCGACGGGGGCCTACTCAAGGGCCTCACGGGCGCCAAGGCGCCCACCGAAGCGGCCGAACCCGCCCCCGCGGCGCCTGGCCCGGAGTTGCCCCCCGAGCCGGCCCCCCCGGCGGTAACCTGGATCCTGCTGGCAGCGTTGCTGGTCTGCATCGGTGTGATCATCGTGCTGGCGCTGATGCTGTCGCGGATGTAGGTTGCCCTCGGACTTCACCCATCGAGGGGTCACTGTGTGTAACGACGGCCTCCTGCTGTAACCCATGCAATTGATGGAAGTTGCATGATTCGTCCCGTTAGGCCCATCGAGTAGGTCTGCATGTCCACCCCATCGGTCAGCAATACGTCCAAGCGCGAAGTGCACTAGGCTGCGGGGCGACAGGCGACGATTGCCCTGCCCCTTATGGGGAGGATGCCGCTGCCCCACCTGGTTGACCCAAGAGGTCGGCACCCCCTCTTTTAAGGACTTGGCGATACAGGACCTTCTGGTACAATCAGTATGTTCCGATTGTCCGCTTCGGGAAGCGAGGAGACTCTGTCGCAAGGCTAGGCCGTACGCGCGTCTTGGGTCTGCCCCTGGCCGAGCTTCACCTTCGGAGGCACTGTTGCCGGCTGCCTCGGCGCGATGTCAGGTGCTTCCGGACCGGCTGGCGGGTCTGACCCGTCCGGCTAGGCGCCCGGGGCCATAGGCGCTACTCGTTGTGGAAGAGCGTGTGGGCTGCCCGCTCGACGGACCCGAGGAAAGGCAGTTATGAGTCGCTCAGTTCTGTTGGTGGCGGTGGCGGCCGGGACATGTGCCTTTGGGCAGCCGGCTTGGGGACAGTTGGCGCCGCAGGCGATCCAGGAGTATTACCGCGCGAATTCCCCGGGGCCATCGGCCATGGCGGCGCCCCAACCGGCGTCGCTGAACGTGGAGGTGGTGGTGAACCCCACGCTGTACTCCGGCGGCGCCATCTCCACGTCGCTGTCGCGATACCTACAGGACATCCATGCCCAGGGCTACAACCCGATCCTGACGACCGCCTCGTTCGCCGACACCGGCGCCCTGCGCAATCACCTGGCTGCCCGCCGGTCCTCGGTGGGCCTGGCAGGGGCGGTCTTTGTCGGCGACCTGCCGGTGTTCAACTTTGAGATCGAAGCACACACGGACTGGTCGTACGAATCCTTCCCCTGTGACCTGTACTATCAGGACCTGGACGGCTTGTGGTCCGACCTGGATGGCGACGGCCTGACGGACAGTCACGCCGGCAACGTTTCCCCCGAGATCTGGATGGGTCGCATCGCGGCCGGCAACCTGACTGCCCTGCATCCGGGGCGAACCGAGGCGGACCTGCTCAACGCCTACTTTGCGCGCAACCACCAATACCGCGTCGGCTCATACCGCGTAGCCGACGACGGACTGGCCTACGTTGACGACGACTGGGTCCCCTGGGCCGGCACGTACAGCGCCGCCCTTGACGCCGCAGTCAGCGGGACTACTACCGTCGTCTCCAACGGGGCGACCACGGTGGCCAGCGATTACATGGCGCGCCTGTCCCAGGAACATGAACACCTCCTGCTCTGCGCCCACTCCAACGCCGTGATCCACAAGTTCAAGATC
>Ga0315289_10013127_pt1 | contig 11617 bp, 15 predicted proteins | sample YL17G11_40_MG_FD_203452 | JGI IMG/M metagenome (GOLD analysis project Ga0315289, IMG submission 203452) | Sediment microbial communities from Yellowstone Lake, YNP, Wyoming, USA - YL17G11_40 | ecosystem: Environmental > Aquatic > Freshwater > Lake > Sediment | place: USA: Wyoming | collected... | reverse complement strand
CGGGGGGTCCCACCTGGAGGCCGGCATAGGCCACCAGCCTTCACCGGGTAGGCTGTCAAATACCAGGGTTGCCCCTCGCTCGGCCAGAGCACTCCCCAGGCCCTATGGTCATTATACGACGGATTTCAGAATAAGTCAATAAGCAATATGAAAACATTATTTATCCCCTGCTACTGGGACGGCATGGACCGCAATTCCGGCTCCGCCCGCATCCGGGCGGAGTGGGTGGCGCGGCACTGGGATGGCGCGCAAGTCTACGACGGCAGCCAGCGGCTGGCCGGGTACGACCTGTACGTGTTCCAGAAGTTGTACCTCAACCACCCGGCACTCGGTTGGATCACCTCCATCGCGCGCTGGCGCGATGCCGGACGCTGCCTGCTGGCGTTCGACCTGTGCGATCCGGATTGGCTAGAGTCGCCCGCGCGCGAGTACCGGCTGCTGGAGGTCCTGCCCCTGTTCGATTTCGCCGTCGCGCCGACGGAGCCACTACGGAAATGGCTGGTGCAATGGCTCCCGGCCTACAAGGTCCCGGACCGCGTCGACCTAGACGAGATCGCCGTCATCGGTCCCAAGAGAAAAGGTAGCAATCGGCTCGAACCCGCCCCGGTTTGGGCCGGCTACGAAGGCAACGTCGGGGCGCTGGACATCCTACTGCCCACGATCGAGCGCCTTGGCCTACCCCTCAGGATCCTCTCCAAGGCTCAACCTGTACCCTTCCTCGATTTTTGGAGAGAGATTCTACAGTTCGACATCCTCCTGAATCCACGCCCCGACGTTGCACCGTTCAGTTACAAATCGGATAACAAGACCCGCATTGCCTGGGCGCTGGGGATGCCCGTCGCCCGCACGCCTGACGAACTGGAGCGGCTATGCGACCCCGGCGAGCGCCTGGTAGAAGTCGCCCGCCGCCGGGCAGAGGTCGAGAGCGAATGGGACGTGCGAATCAGCGTCCAGGAATGGAAAACTATCGTAGAGCATTGGAGGAAATCAGCGTGAAAATCTTCGGAGGTGCACAGGACACCGCCGGGTGCTACTATCGCATCCTGGCTCCATTTTCCGTACTGCGGTACCGCACGGCGCACGAGTTCGAGAGCGGCCTGGTGTCGGCCAAGACGGCGGAGGATTTCGACGTGCTATGGCTCCATCAGCACGCCGACCCGACGACGGAATTGATCATGGCCGACATGCAGGCCAGGGGGGGACTGGTCGTCTACGACGTGGACGACTGGCTATTCGGTCTCCCCTCATCCTGGCCGTGCTACGATAATTGGTTCATACGCGGTACCGGCACTCCCCGCGAGCGTCTGCTGTTCCACGAACGGCTACTTCGCCGTGCCAGCGTCATCACTACGACGACCCCCTACCTGGCCGCCAAGCTAGAGGCCCACCTGGGCCTCGAGCAAGGCGTCGTCGAGGTCCTCCCTAACTGTGTCGTGATGGGGGAATGGGACGTCCTCCCGGAGACGGTACACGAAAAAGTGGAGGGGCCAACCCTGGGCTGGTTCGGCACCGAGAACCACTGGGACGACTGGTGGGAGATCATCCCCGTGTTGGACCGTGTGCTGCAGGACCTGCATGGGAACCTAGCGCTGATCGGCGCGCCGGAACTCATCACGATGTTCCCTGACCGGTTGGCAGCACGAACCTGGATGCATCCCCTGGTCAAGATGCGGGACTTTGCCAAAGTACGCCGATTGATTAAGTCATTCGACGTCGGCCTGGCCTGGACGACCGACCGTACCGAATCGAGCAAATGCCGCTCCCCGCTCAAGGCGATCCAGTACGGTGCCGGCGGCGTGCCGGTCGTCGCCTCCGAGACGGTCTACGGCGACCTGTGGAACGATTGCCGTCAACCGGAAAGCCCGCACGTGACCAGGTTCGGCTTCCTGGCGAACCTGGATAACCTGGAGATGGTACTGCGCGAGGCGCTCTCCTCCGCCCGGCCCGAGGCGCTGGAAATGGCCCACGCCTGGCGGGAGGAGGTCTGGCTCCGCCATTCATACGAGCAGCAGGCCATGCGCTGGCTGGAGGTCATCGAGGAGGCCAGGGCGTAGCCTGTGGGTTTACGAGTATAACGTCGTAGGAGGAACACGTGACCGCACAAGAGTGGACGCTCGAGATGGGCCTGGCAATGGCGGGTATGGGATTTTTGATCGGCCTGGTCGTGGGCTATGTGGCCGGCCTGCGCAAGGGCCGCAACGAGATGCCGTTTTGAGGCGACGATGGAATTCGACTTCTCGCACTTCATCGTCCTGATGGCGTATCAGCGTAGTGGCACGCACATGCTCGGCGATGCCATCGCCAGCCATCCCCGGCTGCGATACGCCGATGAGATATTCCGCAACGACCCGCCGCAGAGTATAGAGGCGGCCATAGACGTCATCCGGCGGTACGATCACCCGGACGTCGTGACCTGCCTGGACATCAAGTACAATCAGATCGGGGCAGCCCTGCCACTGCTGGAGCAGATGCGCGTCATCCACCTGGTGCGCAGGGACGACGTGGCGCACTGGTTCTCCGGCCTGTGGAAATCCTACGCCAAGAGGAACCCGAACGCCATACAGGCTATCGAGCGCGGAGAGTACCCGGCGATCCCGTTCGACCGGATCGGGTTCGAGAAGTTCTCCGCACGCAAGGCGGCATACGTGGCGAGATTCTCCTACCTGGAGGACATCTGCTTGTACTACGAGGACCTGACCGGCAACCGCCAGATCGCGGTGCTGCCGGAGCAGGCTGAGATCGCAATCTGCAACCTGGCCGGGGTAGAGCGGTGGCCGCTGAGCATCGCGCTGAGGAAAGATGCCCCGGCCAATTATCGGGCCTGCATCCTGGAGGACAGATGAGCCAAGACAGTTGTGGCCGATTCGAGGAGTGGATCGAGCAGGTACGGAAGGTCGCCGGCCGGCTGGAGTGCACCGACCAGACGCCCCAGTCACTGGAAGCGTTCACCCGGCTGGCCCAAACCGAATGCCCGACCGTGATCGTCGAGATCGGCGTCGGCTACGGGCTGTCTCTGCGCGCATGGGTAAGTGCCACGAAAGGTACGATGACTCGCATCTTGGCGGTGGATCGCAATTTTGGAGCGCTGGACAGGTCCCTGGCCGTCCTGCCCCTGAATCCCTCGCGCGTGCGCAGGATCGAGGCGGATGCCTGTGAGATTATGTTCCGAAACGAATGGAAAGTGGGAGACAGAGTGCTGCTGTACGTGGACGCCCACGGAGCCAGCATCATGCAACACGTGCTGGGGAGCATCGTGCCAACCTTGCCACTCTGTAGCGTGATCGCCGTAGACGACCTGTGGTACAGCCCGGAAACGCTGGCCGATGAAAATCTCCTCGGCTTCTACCTGACGCACGTCGAGCGCTACTTCCGCCATTCCCGCAAATCGCCGCCCCACAAGTATGCACCGTACTGGGAAGGCGGCTCTTATTATGGCTTCTCGGAGGTCGTCCCGCTGATGGCCTGGGTGAATGCCCGCAAGATCGAACTCACGCAACCGGACGGGACCAAGCACGTCTATTTCTGGAGACCGGAGGCATCTGCATGAATACAATATGCTACGTGGGAGGGTGCGGTCGGCTGGGCTACCCGATGGCCGTGTGGACTGCCTGCAAGGGCCTGCCGACCATCATCGTCGATGCCAATGCCAGTGCGGTACAGCAATTCCAAAGTGGTACGTTTTACTCTCCCGAACCGGACGTAGACAGGCTGGCACAGGCGATACGTGATGATCCTCACCGCAGCCTGGAGGCCACGACGGACACCCTCCTCGCCGTCCGTCGATCCAACGTCGTATTCGTTCTGGTGCAAACACCCAGCCTGCCCGATGGTTCGTTCTCGCTCAAGTACGTCCTGGATGCGTGCCGGGACGTTGGCCGGGCACTGGCCCGGGATCCGGAATACAAAGTCGTCGCCATCGCCTCGACTGTGATGCCCGGCAACGTCGACGGCCCAATCCGGGATTGTTTAGAGGCAGCCAGTAGCAAAGTCGCGCATCGGGATTTCGGCCTGGTCTACTGTCCAGAGTTCATTCGACAAGGCAGTATCGTCCGCGATTTCTCCTACCCCAATTTGATCCTGATCGGCTACGAGGACGAGCGCGAAGTCGCGACGATGCGCAGATACTACGAGAGCATCGTCGAGGGCGATCCCGTCGTCCACGAGATTACGATAGAAAGTGCAGAGATCGCCAAGGTTGGCCTCAACGCGGCCATTGTGGCCAAGATCGCCCGCGCCAACGAATTAGCACTCCTGTGCCACTACACGCCCGGCGCGGATGCCGCTCAGGTCCTGCGTGCCATCGGCTCCGACCCGCGCATCGGGCAGGCATACTTTAGGCCCGGACCCCCGCCAGGAGGTCCATGCTTCCCCCGTGACAACCTGGCGATGCTCGCGGCAATGGAGAAGCGCGGCCTCACCGATCACGTCTCCTCCGCCGTAATAGCCTTCGAGCAGTACCAGATCGAGCACCTGGCGATGCTCGCCACACGATTCGCAGAGGCCAACGGCAGTATCGGCCTCCTGGGGGTGGCCTACAAGCCCGGCGTAAATTTGTCGGTCGGCTCGATGAGCATGCTCCTGGCCCGCGCGATGCTCAGCCGCCGGCCAGACCTGCGCATTCTGGCCTACGATCCGGGTGCAATGCCGACTGAGGAGTACGTAGAATATGCGGCGACCCTGGAGGAACTGGTCGATGCCAGCGACGTGCTCGTACTGATGACCGGCTGGGAGGAATTCGAGCAGGTCGAGAGGATGCCCCTGGCCGGCAAGACTGTCCTGGACGTGTGGGGATTCCTGGACGAATCGAAGCTCCACGGCTGTGAGTACATCCGCTTCGGGGAGGGAAAATGATCGAGGCACGTTTCATCGGTGGGACCGGGCGCTGCGGCACGGCAGTCCTGGGAAGTATCGTCAATGCCCATCCCAAGACGATCTACTTCCGCGAACCGCGCTTCATCTGTGAGGTGGGAGGGCTGGCCGACTACGTACACGGCGCGGTCACGCTGGAGCAATTCTATCACTCCATGCTCCCCGATTTCTACCGCACGCTGATCGCGGGCCTGGCCGAGAATGAGGTACCGGCCGAGGCTATCCAGGCCGCCTATGCCTGGGAGGACGTCGAGAAGATACTGCACGATACCATGACCGGCGAGGATCGCGTACAGGACGCTCGCCGGTTCATCCTGGCGATGTTCTCGCGCTTCCCCATCATGCCGTACTGGGTAGAAAAGACGCCCCATACGGTGCGGTACGTGGACCTGCTGTACCAGATGTTCGGGGACGGCCTGCGCTACGTCCACCTGATCCGCGAGCCGAAAGACGTCCTGGCCTCCCTGATGCGCCAGAGGTGGGGGCCGGGTGGCGTGGACCGTTTCTGCCTCTGGTACCTCAAGATCATGGGGGATGCGCGGACCGCCTACGAGCGAGTTTCGCAGAGATGCTACACGGTCGTGGAGATGGAGGAAATGGCGCAGCGACCACAGGACGTCGTCCCGGCGCTATTCACATTCTTCGAGATCCCCGCCGATCCGGGCTGGCTATTCAACGCCATCAAGACGATTCGACTAACTGATGCTCACATCGGTCGCTACGCCAGTGACCTGTCCAGGTCAGAGCAACAGCAAGTCAACGACGAGTGCAGGCCACTATACTTGTGGTGGAGAGGGAGGGCGAGATGACGAGGGTGTGCGTCACTGGAGCGGCGGGTTTCATCGGGCATTACCTAGTGCGCTTCCTGAAGAAGCGGGGGTACTGGGTAAAAGGGGTAGATTACCGCTCGCCTGAGTACAAATCCCCTGCTGATGAGACGGACTGGACGTGTGACCTGCGCAGTCCGCTCAAGGCGATCGAGGCGCTAACTAGGATTGATGAGGTTTATGCTTTGGCCGCCGACATGGGGGGGATGGGCTACATCTCTTTTCATCATTTCGAAATCCTGCAGAATAATCTCAGGATCAATCTCAATACGGCGAAGGCCGCGACCTGTCTCGGGATCAAACGGCTCCTGTTTGCATCCAGCGCCTGTGTCTACCCGGAGCGGTTCCAATATTCCAATCAGGCACGAGAATTGAGAGAGGATGCCGCCTGGGATGGGAAGCCCGATACAGCCTATGGAATTGAGAAGCTAATTGCAGAGGAAATATACCAGAAGATGGCGCACATCCAGGTACGCATCGCCAGGTTTCATAATATCTACGGCCCGGAGGGGGACTGGAACAGCGGGCGCGAAAAAGCACCGGCTGCATTGTGCCGCAAGGTAGCAGAGGCTAAGCGAGCGGGCGAGCATAGCATCGAGGTATGGGGAGATGGCGAGCAAACGCGCTCGTTCTGCTACGTCTCCGATTGTCTGGAGATGCTGTACCGGCTGATGAGGTCAGAGCACGGCGAGCCGCTGAACATCGGCACCGACCGCTCTGTCTCGATCGACGAACTGGCCCACATCGTCAGCGACGCCGCAGGCTGGCCGGTCGAACTGATCCACGTCCCCGGCCCCCAGGGTGTACGCGGACGCAACGCGGACCTGGCGGCAATGCGCGAGGTCCTGGGCTACGAGCCCAGAGTATCGCTGGAGGACGGGATCACAGAAACGTATGCCTGGATCGAGGAGCAAGTCGATGCTACGAAATGAATACGAATCTCTATTCACGCCGGAGTCGCTGAAGGCGATTCCTCTGGATGACGAGACCTGGCGCGTGCTGGAGATAGTGCACGGCCTGCTGATCCTAGAGCATTCCCCTATGCTACTCGACGTGGGTGCGGGGATCGGTGCCTTCACGCTCCTGGCCGCGGTCGTGCCCGGTCTCGCCGTATGGGCATTCGAGCCAAGCCCGGAAGCCCTGCCTCTCTTGCGCCGGAACGTGAGTGGAAATGGCCTGGCCGTCCGGGTACTGATCTCGGAGAAGGCGGCCCTCGACGTCCCGTGCAAGACCTGGCTGACGTTGCCTGCGAATAGGCAACCCGGCCTGGCGACCGTCGGCACGCCTACGTTTCGGCCTGGAAATCGGTACGAGGTCACGGGCGTAACCCTGGACGCCGAACTGCTCCCGACGTTCGTCCCCACTGTAGTCAAGATGGACGTAGAGGGGGCCGAGTTACTGGCCCTGCAGGGGGGGAGGGGGCTATTCGAGCGTTTCGAGCCGGCCCTGGTCGTCGAGGTTCAGGACAAGCGGACTATGCAGTTTGGATACAAAAGCCATAGGATCGTAGACCTACTGACCGACTGGGGCTACCAATGGCGGGGGATCGGCAAGCGCGACCTATTATTCTGGAAACGGCCTGAGCACGACCCGGCCAGATTGGAGAAGGCTCTATGCTAACCATCTACTCTCTCGTCAAGCCGTTCACGGGTGAGTTCGATTACATTCAGCGCAACGCCATCGGCTCCTGGGTACGGCTGTGTCCTGGCGTAGAGGTCATCCTGTTTGGCGCAGAGGAGCCGGGGGCGATAGAATATGCCGCCGAGGTCGGGCTACCGATCTACCCCATCCGGCGCAATGCAGACGGGGTACCCTTCGTCGGCGACCTGATCGCTCAGGGCGACCGCCTGGCAAATCACCCCATCCACTGCATGGTCAACGCCGACATCATCATTCTGCCGGATATCGTCGAGGCTATCCAGGCTACCGCCAAGAAGTTCCAACGCTTCCTGGCCGGTGCCCGGCGTTGGGACGTACAGATGCAGCAGAGACTGATAGATTTTTCTGACCCGGCCTGGCCCGGGGCCACGAAACAAATCGTCGCAGATCGCCCCCGCCTGCACCGTAGAGAAGCCTGCGATACGTTCATCTACCGCGGCGTGGACTGGGGGGACGTGCCTCCATTCCTGGCCGGGCGAACCTGCTGGGACAACTGGATGATATGGCGGGCACGTGAGGCCGGCGCGGTACTGGCCGACCTCACAGGCGCGGCGATGGTGATTCACCAGAACCACGCTCGCCCCCTGCCCCAGGCCGTCAGAGAGGAGATGGCGGGACTATACGCCCGCTCCGTCGGCACGGATCGCCGTTACGGTTTCCAGCACGCACATTACGTGCTCGTGAAAACCGGTGCGCGCATGGAATGGGAAAAGACGAAAGAGGGAAAGAAGTTATGACGATTTTCCCATTCGACCGCCCCAAGGCGCAGGAACTCAACCAGGCCCGGCTCGCCCACCTGGGCTCCCTGGGCCTGGACCTCCAGGGTAAGCGCGTCCTGGAGCCTGGCTCTGGGATCGGCCTGCTGACCGGCTTCTGGGAGGAGCGCGGCTGCGATGTGCTTTCGACGGAAGGTAGGGAGGGGAACATCGCGGAGAACCTGCGCCGGCATCCCTGGCGAGAAGGGCGCGTACTATGCGTGGACCTGGAGACGTCGGGCAGCCACGATCACCTGGCGGGCCAGTTCGACGTCGTGTTCTGTTACGGCACGCTGTACCACGTCAGCAATCCCCGCCAGGTGCTGGAAGACCTGGCCCGCGTCTGTCACGGCCTGTTTCTGCTCGAGTCGCGCGTCTGGTGGCTCGACGATGGCCAGGTCCACGAGCACGCCGATAGCGAGGGATTAGATCAGGCGCTGCATCGGCACAGTTGCCTCCCCTCCCGCAATTGGCTGTTGGATCGGCTCCGAGAAATCTGTGGCTTTTCCTACGTAAGCATAAGGCAACCCAGGTCTTACCAGTTTCCACTTACCTGGCCTACGGAACCGAGTTCCAAGACCCGCGCCATTTTCGTCGCCTCCAGGACGGCACTCCACCTGGATACGCTGAGCGAGAAGTTGCTGAGCAAGCAGAAATATCTATGAGGTTAGGATCATAAAGTGATGGCTCCTGGGGTAGATTGGCGCTCGCTCATCGGCATGCCGCAGTGCATGGACGCGGTAGAGTTCCTGGCATTGCTTCCCGACGCCAGCATTGACGCCATAATCACTGACCCGCCATACCCGTGCATCAAGCGCGATTATGGTTACTGGACAGTAGAGGAATGGTGGAAACTCATCGTTGACGGTGTGGTGCCGCAGGTCCGCCGTATCCTGAAACCGACCGGAAGCGCCGTGTTCATTCTGCAACCCAACTCCGAGCACGTGGGCCAGATGCGCGGATGGTTGTTTGAGTTTCAGGCGTGGGTGTGCCGTGAGTGGAATATGGTACAGGACGTGTGGTGGTGGAATACTAGCGCCTTGACAGGTGGGCATGGGATACACGTCAACCTGCTAAAGCCAGCAGTAACGGCCTGCGTATGGGCTGGCGCGCCTGATTGCTATCGGAGTAGGCATGCCGTTCTATGGAACCTTGTTGACTTGGAGGCGATTAAATATCGAGCCAGGACTGCCACTGATGACTTGGAGCGCTCCCCATCAAGACCACATGGCATTCGGCGGGGGCGTTTATATAAGAACGCAATAGCGCGAAATGCGGGCACGCCACACAATATCATACCACTTGCGAATTCCAACAGTACCTCTGATCCTGGTGCCTTTGGACATGGTGCGGGTAAACCTCTCAAGCTAGCCGACTGGTGGACGCGCTACATCTGCCCGCCAGGTGGTGTGGTCTGTGACCCGTTCATGGGTAGTGGCACGATGGCACTAGCGGCGATACAGAACGGTTGCCAGTCTGTGGGATGCGATAGGGTGCCAGAATATGTCGAAATCGCCAAGCGCAGAATCGCGGAGGCGCAAGCAAGGGCACGGGCAGAACTGGCGCAACCGCGACAGGTACAGATGAAGATGCCGTGACCGCGTTTGACTGGCACCTCCTCATCTATAGAGTTAGGAGCATAAAATGATAACCTTCCACGCCATCGTCAGGGGATTCGCGGGTGAGTTCGATCACATCCAGCGCAACGCCATCGGTTCGTGGCTCAGACTGGAGCCAACGCCGGAGGTGCTGTTATTCGGCGACGACGAGCCGGGAGCGCGAGAGTTCGCCACTGAGGTCGGATCGCCGATCTACCCGCTCAAGCGCGATCGCCGGAATATCCCTCTGGTCAACTGGCCCATCGAGCGGGCACGGGAACTGACACACAACGACATCCGCTGCCTGATCAACGCCGACATCATCCTGTTCGACGACTTCCCGCGCCCGGTCCGCATCGTGGCGGATAAGTTCGAGAAATTCCTCCTGATCATCAAACGATACGACGTAGACGTGCGGGAGCGTATCGACTTCTCTCCCGACTGGCAGAAACAGATCGTCCGCCTGCCCGCCCACTACAAAGGCCCCCTGGCCGTGGACGTCTTCTGCTACCGGGGCGACTTCTGGAATGATATGCCGGACTTCGCCGTGGGGCGGACATCCTGGGACAACTGGCTCGTAGGGACGGCCCTGCGCAGGCAGATCCCGGTCGTGGACGGCTCCGAGTTGGCGATTTGCCGCCACCAGGTGCATTACAAGAAAAGGAAGAGCGAGGAGACGCTCGACAATCAGGCGTTGCTCGGAGACGTGCCAGTGGCCGGCTTCGCTAACGTCACCTGGAGAGTGAACCGGGTTGGGAAACTGGAGCGTGTGGTGAAATGAAACCGCTCGTGATCGTGACGGTGTACAATCGGAAACGAGAAACCCAGGTCACGCTGGAGGCCCTGGCCGAGACGACCGACCTGGGCGAGATCGAGCTCGTGATCGTGGATAACGGCTCATCCGACGGGGCCGGCGACGTCGTGGATACCTGGCAGACTACGCAAGGAGAGAAATCGTCGTTCACGACGTGGCCGACCGTACACCACCTGGAAACGAACGTCGGTATCCCCCGCGCCCTGAACGTGGTGATCGAAGCCCACCGCCAGCCCGGCCAGCCCATCGTCAAGTGGGACAACGACGTGAAGTGCTTGACGGAGGGCTGGGCCAGGGCCGTCGAGCAATTCGTCGAGTACCAGCGCCAGGTGCGTCCCGTGGCACTGGTACGGGCCTGGCGGGATGGCACACAAGTCGAATCTGCCTGGCGTGAGGAGTGGGGCGGGTTCTCCTTCTACGTCCCGCAGCACAAACTCGGCTACGCCGTGTGGTACACGGGAGAGTTCGTGGACCAGGTTGGGTATTTCGACGTCCTGGCTCCCGAACACCTGTATGGGTTCGAGGACGTGCTGATTTGTCATAAAGCCGCTGCGATGGGCTGGGTGGAACTGATGTGGGAGGGCTGGAGGATCGAGGATATTCAGAGGTCGTCCGCCCTGCGTGGCAAGAGAGAGCACGTCGAGGCTATGCGCCCGCTGTTTCACGCCAGGCTGCGGGCGCTGCAACGGGGAGGCCCGCTGCGGACCGGGCCGGATGGGCAACCAGATGCAGGCGATAGACGCTAAGATCACGATCACGCCCAACAGGGACGTCCTGGCCCTGTACCGCATGCTGGCTGAAAATGGCATGTGGCTGGTGCGCGTCCACAATCGCCACATCGTCCGTATCGCCCGCGTGCCGCCGGAAACGCCTGTAGAGGCGCTGATAGACGATGATCGGTCGGGAGAAGATTTGCACGATTCCGGCAAATGAGTACAATGTCAGTACCAGACCGCATCGGAAAAAAAGGGGGGGGGCTTTGTCGATGTCACATGGAAGCATTTGCCTCAATATGCGCATGGGGCGCGTGACACAATTGCAACTCGTATGTCATATCTGCCACCGCCCCCTGCGAGAGGATTTCGAGCACGGCTG
>Ga0315289_10013126_pt1 | contig 11620 bp, 7 predicted proteins | sample YL17G11_40_MG_FD_203452 | JGI IMG/M metagenome (GOLD analysis project Ga0315289, IMG submission 203452) | Sediment microbial communities from Yellowstone Lake, YNP, Wyoming, USA - YL17G11_40 | ecosystem: Environmental > Aquatic > Freshwater > Lake > Sediment | place: USA: Wyoming | collected... | reverse complement strand
AGCTACGCATATTCTCTACAGATCCGTTACCAATCCAATAAACGACGCTTACCCTAAAGCCTCGCCCCTGATACGACCCAACAACCAGCGGCAGGTTCTCTCCAGGGCGCGATATTCTCTCTAATATCCTTCTCGGAATAGGCCCAAGCGGGGTCAAAGGGAGAAGGCTGTTATCTGCTTCAAGGGATTGGATATTAAAAGAACATTTCAACATAGGAAGATTGTTTCCTTTGATCTTTATGATCTTGCCAGACTTGTCGATACTAGCTGTCGTACCAATTTCTTCCTTCAGGTAGTCGAGGGCGGCCCTGATATGGTCTTTTATCAATCCAGGCTCTAGATCCGGCTCCTCTGCGGATGTCTTACTGCTCATATAGGTCTCGGTAGCGAGCGCGTCGCTCTCCAGAGACATTGCTTCCTGCTCCAGTTGTCTCAGGTCTGCTGGTTCTTGACCTAGCAACATCTTCCTGGCTTTGGACAGAACGGGTTGCATGGCACCTACGAAATGCTCAAAAACCCCGCATCTCTCTTTCAGCACCCTGTAGACTTTCTCATCAATACTGTCCTTCAAGAAAAAATTGACGACTTTGATATTCGGCAGACTCTGACCGATTCTGTCGATTCTTCCTATTCTCTGCTCGACCTTTGACGGATTCCAAGGAAGGTCGTAATTTATGACGGCGCCCGCAGCTTGCAAGTTTAATCCTTCGCTCGCCGCATCCGTGCACACCATGACTTTGATATCTCCATTCTTGAGCTTTGTCGTGATAGCATCCTTAGTGACCCGCTTCCAACATGTTCCATCCCAAAGTTGGCCACCATCACCGCTGTAGCACCCAAGGAATTTCCCATAATACGCGAGCAGGTTATCCCTGACATGCTCCAGCGTATCAACATATTCAGTAAAAATGAGGACGGCACGGCCATCATCCGTCACACGCCTAAGGACCTCATAGAATTTGTCTCTCTTACTGTCGGCTCCGTGCAGTCCTTTAAGGTCGCCGAGGAGCCTCTGGACTTCAACGCTCTCCGCCTGAGCAATCTTTGGATCAGTCGGATATGCCGCCGAAATCTTCTCGGAGTCTTCCCCAATACCCGCATCCGCCCCGTCGCGGCTATCGACCTTCTCATCTTCTGCAACTTCGAAGTCATAAGCCTTTCGCGCCACGACTCTCTGGAGTCCGTCTAGCCTTCGCTCAAGACTTTTTTCAAGCGCATGCGGCGAACTACTGGCCCGGCGACGATATATCGTCATGACGAATCCTTTGCCGGGTTTCTCTGTTTCAAGCTCAGCAAACCTTCGGTCGATATAGCTTTTTATGGAATCGTAGACCCTTCGTTCCCCGCTTTCCACATAGTCATACAAAATATCTTCGATATCGCGGTGCGGCGGCGGAGCGCTGAGTTTTCCCATCCGATAATACTCTCTCAACGTATCTCGGGTGTTTCGATGCATCCTCCTTCCGAGAGGGGAAGCACATCTCATCCAATCCGCTATTTCTACCCTTTTCGAGATCGGAGCAGAGGTCAGTTTCCAGGCTAGGCTTTTTTGGCTTATCTCCCCGCCCTCCGCGCCCCGAAAGGGGGGCACGTGTGCATCCGCCGCAAGCAACTCTGCCGCCTTTTTCGCTAGCTCACCATCTAACCTGCCCCATCGCAGAGCTACAATCGCCTCATAATACTGCCGAACATCGTTGAATTCTGCCAGCCAGGCTCCGCCTTCTCCAAGCACAGTCAATAGATCCCAAGGTTCCCATGGATGTGTCTGCATCGGCGTCGCGCTGAGCAACAAAAATCCCTTAGCCCGTCCTTTGAGTTGAAGTCGCCTTATAAGATTCAGGAGGAGTGTCCCGCTATTGAATTCACCTTCCACCTGTTTCTTCCGTCTGGCTGCGTGGGATTCATCGAGCACTAAGAGGTCCCAGGGCTCCGCCTGCATTAATATGGGCAGATTATTCTCGGTTCGTGCCGTCTCCCGGCTCATAAGCAGGATATCGCTTTTTAACGCCGCCTCGAGGCCTTCAATCCGCTCAATTCTATCATTTGGCCAAACCAACGCTGTTTGCCCCTCCAAACGAGGCGCAATAATCCCCCCTTTTTCCCGAAGTTCCATCTGCCACTGCTTCACGATCGCCGCCGGAAGCAGAAACAGCACTCGCGCAACACCCCGGCCCGCCAACAATCGCCGCACGACGCAAATGGCTTCAATGGTTTTTCCCATTCCCACTTCATCGCAGAGGAGCCGTCCCGCCGGCCAGGAATCCGCCGTTTCGGATACAACCCTCCTCTGATGCGGCCATAGCTCCACCATAGCCGTTGCATCACAAGCCGTTGCCCCGCGCTCAAGATAGGGAGCTTCGGATATGAACTGCCACACCATCGCCGCTCTCTGCCGCGCCACTGCATTGCTCGGCTCGATTGTCGGAGCTTCGAGCGGAGCGAACTTAATGATCCGGAGTCTCAGCGCTTCCGGTAGTGTCACCGTATGGACATCAGGGTGGCCGTCTTTCCAGAGCGCTTCGAATTCGTAGGTATATTCCTCGTATCGATCCTGATCATTCCAGGACGTTGAGACCTCAAGTCTTTCGTAGTTGGCTATAAGTCCGGATGCGGATTCGTTTCCTGAACCGCTAAAAACCACCGAATCCCCTGCGGCGTCCGTGATGATCCCAAATTTGGCATGGACGATTCCTTTCCCGCGGCGCATGACGCCCACCCTGATTGCTAGGAATCCTTTTTTTACAAGCCACGCGAGCATTTCCAACCGCTGCTTCTCCAGGATATCCTTGGGTATCTTGAACCGCTTCTTTAACTCTCTCTCGAGCACCGTGAGATCCCCGGACTCGAGCATGGCCTGGACATCCTCCTCGGCCAGAACTTCATTGACGACAAGCCGAACAGCCGGGCGCGGCGCGTCATCGCCCATTTCTTCAAGCCGCTCGATCAATCCCGCAAAACCCCGCGCGGCCGCCGCCAACACTGTGCTCGAAAAATACGAACAGCATCGGTCATAACGGAGCGCCACGCCCAGACCGGGGACGTAGAGTTCTTCGAGCAAGGAAGAATCAGGTCCCTTAAGAAATCGTTTCCAGCTCCTAGATCGCAGGCCTCCGGGTACCCCCTCTTGTTTTCGGCTCATTTTCTTGCCATCCCCTTTTGCCATTCTGCCGCCTTTTTTAGGAGTCTGATTCTTCGCCTTCTTCTGCTTCTGCGCCTTCTTCCGGTTCTTTCTCTTCATCTTCGCTGAACAGTTTTGCCTGAGGTTCGACTTTTCTCTTCCATTCGGGGGGCTTGAGGCCAAAAAGCGGTTCAAGGAGTGCATGCCAAGCTCGGAATTCCGGAAATTCAGCCGCCGCAGATTTTTTCCCCGCCTCAAACCGCAGCGCTTCAGGCGCCGCTAAAACCAATGCCTCCATGAGGCGTGCCACCCCCGAATCCTTGGACCATCTTTGTTGCCTGACAAGGGCCTTTGCCGAGCCGATGCCGCCACCCGCGCTCCCCGCCTCAATGTAGCGAATCGCCAAGGCATGGCATCCGTCGAGAGCGGTCCTGAAAACGGGATCGTTCGGATGTACTTTGAGGGCATCCTGCTTCCGGCGCTTTTTCTCTTTGGTTACAGGACCAAAAAGCGTCTCCTCGATTTCGTCCTGCTCCAGGGCTTTCGACCGGCGCCTCTTCATGGCCGCCAGAATCTTGATCTTGTCGCTCGATTTCTCGATGAGCCCTGCCGCCTGGAGCTGGCTAACGTCCATACCGACCGCATGCCCCAAAAGCTTCGACTCGTTAAAGCGAAACTCAGCCGCGCCCAGGACATCCCAGCAAAGCAGATAGAACTTGCCCTCAGCCTCAACCCCCTCGAGTCCGCGCTCGGCAAGCTGTTCGATCCTCCACGAACTGACGGCATCGGCAGCCTCGTCAATCGCCATCCCGACATTCACGGACACGCCGGTATCCGTCTTTACTACATCGTAGCGGCTATAAACCTCCATGGCCGGACCGAAGGATCCTACCAACTGGTCGACAGGATTAAGGCCTTCTTTCTGAAGACGCTCCGCGCTTTCTCTTGCCTTCCTTCTGATTTGCTCCTTCATGTTGCTGTCAAAATAACCCACATCGGCACCAGTCGCGCGCTTCCTTGCGACAAGGAGGACCGTGCTCTGGGCGGCGTTCTTTCTGGCTTGATGGAGGGAATGCTCACTTTCCGTCTTGACAGGCCAGGTAGCCATGATAGAGAAACCGGCCCTAATCAAAGAAGTAAAAAGGGCTTCCCAAGCCTCCTGTTTTTTGTGCGTGAACATCACGGTCAGAACACCGTCGTCACGCAGGATGCGACGGAATTCTTCAAAGGATGCCGTCATCAGGTTCTGATAAAATATGTTTGCCTTGCTCTTCGCGTCTTTTGTTTTTCCGTTACCTTCGCGATGGCGGCTGACATTGACAACTGCCTCTTGGTCGTGATCGCAGAGATATATGGAGAACCATTCCGGCCGGCGGTGCCCCTGCGTCCGTTTAAGCCAGACATAGAAAAAATCAGCGAGCTCAGAATATTGGACATTATCGGCATAAGGCGGGTCGACCACGATGGCGGTAATTGATTTGTCAGGTATGTGAGAAAGGTTAGCAGCCGAGCCGAGTGAGATTTCAACTGGAATTGTCTTATCTGATTTCGAGAAATCCGCAATATCCTCATATGCTTCAAGAACATTGTTTATCGACCAGTCCAATCCTGCCCCTGAATTGCACGGGGCCATCTCAGCGTAAGCTGGCTTGAAGGCATAATCATGCCTATCCATCTTTCCTTTAATAACGGCATGGGTGACCTCAAATCGCGTTTGAGTGCAATTATGGTTAAGGAACTTATCAATTACGATGGCCAAAAGATGAACCACCGCCTCCCCTAATTCTTTTCCCTCAACCTTAATAATCTCCGGCCTGAGAGTGCGCAACTCTGCGACGAGCGACCCCATGGCCAAAAGCTGACGGGGCGAAAACATATCCGCCCAGTTCGGCATACCATATAGTTTTGGACGTTCATCGCTCGAAACCCTCGGATACAGCTCCGTTGGAATAATATTATTCTTCTTCCAACTTTCGCGAACCTTGGCCAGCTCCTTTTCCGCTTCCTGAAGCGCCTTGAGGTCAGATTGCTCGGGCGGATAGAACCTGAGGCCTTTACTTTTCACGGCGATAGCATAAAGCGCACTTTTCATTTCGCCGGCCTGAGCTTTAGCCTTGATATAATCCGCGGGGATTTGGTAGCCAGTGAAAATCGATACCCCTTTACCGTTGTCGTACGTAGGCCGTGGTATTTCCCGCAGTTGGCCAGCCCTTTTCCCAACTTCCCGAATCTTGACGGTCCAGATGCCCTTTTCCTTATCAACGACAGGCTCCGCAACAACATGACCAGATTCGCCCTTGGGTTTAAGAAGGTGCCAGTCCGGCACGAGCGGCGTCTGCCGTTTGGGATAATCCGGGTCCGGCACGGTCTGGGCAAAGATGTAAGCGTGGATGGAGCCATCTTGTCGCTTTGGATAGAACCTGCTAAGCTGCGGCTCAATGCTATTAATCCATTTTTTCGCCCATTCTCTTGCCTTCACCCCCAGGTTCTCACCGAACCTAAAAGGATAATCAACCGTCGCCTCGAGAATTGAACAGGCAACCGGATTATATTCGTTTGCAAGAGTCTTGAACCCAAGTCGTGCGGACTCCAGAGGGATCGAGCCGCCGCCGGCCATGGGATCCATGACGATAATATCGGCCCCCCAGACTGCTTCAGTCGCCTCATGCGCCTTCTCCAGGTCGTCCTCTCGGATATGATTCTTGAACGCACGGTCACAGTTGAATCCGCCCTCAACTCTTATGCCAGTATCCATGAGGCGCCTAGTCTCGACGAGTTCAGGCCCAGGTTTACCAAAGCCCAAGAGACGCTCAAAGATATTGCGGGAGAAGTCCGCCGGAAGCAAGGATGCCAAGACAGCAGCGCGGGATACGCAGAGAGGCCGGCGCGCCCACCACACGTGGAGACGCGCATTGGGTGGGTTCTGCCCTGTTCCCCTTTCCCTCATGCATTCCACGCCTATTGCTCCCGCCGGTAGCCACTCTTCGATCAGGACTCTCGCGCGTTCCTCTTTCTTCTTCATTTCACCGCCTCCAAAAGAATTCGGAGGGCACGCACAGCGCGTAATCCACCGGATTTCTCCATAAGCCCCAACCACCAGGCGGCTTCGGTACCGTCTGCATGTTGAAGATGCGAAGCGGCACGATGCATACGTTCTGGGTTTCGTAGTCCCCGGGAAATCAGGGCGAAAGCAGCGACCCTTGCCCCCCAATCGTCATCAAGAGGATGAAACGGTCCATAGGTCAGTTTGGCCGCAGGCCCGGAATTGGCCCGAACGGCCGCCCGGAGAAGGCTTTGGGAGGCAGAAAAGGCAAGTGGTGAGATCGCAGCCACTCGATCAAGCCGTTCCTCGCCCTTGCCGGTTAAACGCCTCCGGTAAAGGATGGCTGCGTCGCCGCCTCGCCTACGAACGACGCGAAGAGCGAACGAGGCGCGTCTGATATTCATGTGCGCCCTCCCATCGGCTTTTCAAAGTCGGCGTTCAGGGCAATGCCGTCAGGGGCATCCTCTGAAGCCTTTCGGAATTGGGCCTCGAGTCCAGTGCGACCTGAGGCGCCGAAGCCGAGAACGAGGATCGTTTCATAAATCACGCGTTCCAGTGTTGCGGTATAGAGCCGCTGGGCTATTTCGAGCGGTTTCAATCCGTGCGTCGGTTTTACATCTTCCATGCGGAAGTAGGTCTTGCCTCCATCCTTGAGGTCACCACTTACATCCACGGATAAAGAAATGCTCTCCGATCCGAATGGCTGAGCTAAAGGAAGCAGTGATTGAGCTTCAACCGGAGAATGCGCAATGAGTTCGAGTTTGAGCAGAGGCCTCTCTTTAGCATATTCCTCGGCTTTCGCCCAGGTCGAGGCCCGAACTTTGGTTTCGGATGGGGGCGGCGGCTCACCCTTTACCCCACCTGGTGTCGATTTTGTTCCCTGCTTGTCTTCCTTAACCCAGTGTGCTGCTGTGTCCGTTCCGGAGAGCGTTAGTTGGACAGTCTCGTCCAGAGAGAGTGTCGTTAATTCTCCTGGAATCCGTCTGCGGCGGCCTTCAGACCCCTCGACGCATCCATCCTTATCGTAGGCCCGCCCATCAGCAAGTCGAATTATGCTTTTGCCATCCCTAGCCGATTTCAAGAGCGTTTGACGAACGACGGCACCGTCCGGAATAAGCCGGAGGCCAGGCGAAGATAAAAAGCGCTCATGGATGGATTTTGCGGTATACACACCGGGTTTGTCCGCAAGTGGAGTGGCGCCTGGAAGAATTTCCTTGACAAATCGGCTGACATCGATGGCATCCCCGGCAAGATAGATCAGACCTTTCTCTTCAAGATATCTTCGCAGGCATGCTTGGCCCTGTGCCCTTTGCATGATCATATCTTCGGAAACTTGGTACTTCTCTTCTATAGGATAAGATGCCCCTCCGGCGAATATTACGCGATCGAATGCCCGACATGTCTGCACGCGAAACTGGCGCTTAAGCTCGGGCATTATGCGCTGGAGCTGGTCCCGGATTAATTTACCGGCCTCGCCAGTTTTATAATCCTTCTCGATGACTTCGGCCGCCATAAGTCGCTGGGCTCGCTCGATGGCTGAATTAAGAGAGGCCTGGGTCGCGGTAACCGCTAATATGGCGTTAAGGAATCTGCGAGGGAGCGGGGCTTGGGGATTGGCGTCGTCCGAGTAGGCGCAAACGGCTCGTGCAATCTGCTCATTTTCGCAGAGGGCGATTTGAAGATCGGGAGATTCTGGCACCTGCCGAGCGTTGGCCGGCCACGCAGAGAGGCGAAACACAGGGCCCTGGAAATAGCCCTGAGTCTCGCCGTAGACCCGGCTCCGGGCATCTTCAAGGGAGATATCATTCATCCGCTCCTCGATCTGCTTGATGATGTTCGGCTCATAGCGGAACTGCCATCCGCGGCCGCCAGCGAGCGGATATGTATGCCAGCAAACGCCGACCAGTCGGTCGAGACCTTCGCTTGGCTCGGGGCCGGCTTCGTCGGGCCGAAGGACGGCCAAGGTCAGATCGGCTGGGTCAAACCCGCTATGGGACTGCATGGGCATGCTCTCCAGGAGAAGCGCCGAGGCAACTCGGACGTGCACACCGCGGACATTGGGTCCGTCAAGCTCTTGGGCATGCTTTTCAATGTCCGAAGATACGGCTGCCTTGAAGCTATCCTTGTTCAAGCGGTGGAGGAGGTCCGCCTGAATGCGGGGACTGGACCAATCTATATCACCCGCCGTGATGAGCTCCAGGTCCTGGCCGAATTCCCAAATGGAGCGCAGAATCCGGGCAAAAAGCCTGAGGGTGCCCCGGCTCTTATTGAACTCCTGGAGAGCTCCGAGCCGCCCCTGTGCGGTATCCATCAGCCTCGGATGGAATGGGTAGCATTCAACGATCCTTTTAGCGTAACCTGAAGAGGCCGCGGCAGGGGGAATCAGGCCCGGAGACTCCTGTGAAACTCGTTCATAAAGCGAATGATAAGAGGCGGAGGCTTCCTGAGCGGATGCAGGGTCGACTTTTTCAAACAAACGCCGGACGATCACTTTAGCGGTTTCTTCTCCAATAGGATCAAAGTCCGTCATAGTGCGGCCGAAAAGGTCGTCGAGCCGGATTGCAGCGGCAAGAGTCGCGTCACCGATTTTTTGGGCTTGCTTTGCATATGCGCGCTGGTCAGCCGGATCGGTGACGACAAATACCGTTTGTGGGCGTTTTGATACAGTCGATGAAAGCTTTTTAAGAAATGCAAGAAGATTATTCTGTCCTTGTTCGGAAAGACTCGCCATATAGATAACGATCTCGTCGACGAGGATAAGGACAGGACCGGTTGGAAACCATTTCGAGATGAGTTCCTCGGTAGGCTGCTTTTCGGGATGGTCCGCCTCTCCGAGTGACTTGACCGCTTTATCACCGCCAAGTTGATTAGCGATCTCCCCCCAGAAGCTATGGATTTTGGTATTCCCATGCTGGGAAAATATAGGCTGACCGGCTTTGCTAAAGTCGACTGCGACGACAGTAACAGATTTCGGACGGCCTGCGGCTGGAAGGAGATCCGTACCCATGCCCAGGTTCTCGATATTTTGGGCCAGATGCCATAACGCCATCAGGGTGTGGGTTTTTCCGCCGCCGAAGCCGGTGCTTAGACGAACCGTTGCTCCTGCTTCTTTCGGGTCGGCCAAACGCTCGAAAACCACTTCGATGACTTTGCATAGCTGTTTGGCGGGGTGCGTGTTTTGGTAAAAGGTCTTCGCATCCCCATAGACTTTTGGTGCCTTGCCTGAGATCAGGTCCCCGAAATCCGCGGCAAAAATCGCATCTTCAAGATCACCCTTGAGGACTTCTTTACGGGGTTTGCAGCCGATTAGAACTCCCATATAATAACCTCCTTCGAGATGAATAATTCATCATTCTGGTGTTATGCAATCTTCCATCTCTTCTAGTTTTCTTGCTATTTTGGCGCGTACATCTTTATGGACGATAAGTCCACGCCCCAACGCTCCATCTCGCTCGTCGTGATGAAAAGCATCGAATATTTTTGAGAAAAAGAGTCTAACGCTTTGCTTCCTCTCTCCAGAAAAGCACCATGTAAAAAAATCTGCAGACGCACCCACAAAGAAGTCGGTAAGCTGTAAACATTGAGAGTACTTTGCCGAACTTACAAGAAGACATGGGCACGCGCCAAATTCTCGCAGGGGAAGCAACTTATTCTTTTCAAAGACGAAGCCTTCCATAAAGGCTTGGTGATAAACACCAAAATAAAAATCAAGCTTCTTTTTTCCTGGAAACCAATCAAATACAACGTCCAAAGCAGGATAAAGATCTACTCCTTCTTCCTTACTTCTTTTTCTGTCCATTATGATACTTAGGCGCTGTAGAATATTGATAAAGCCCCATTTCCAGGCATCTTCCAGATTTTCGGGTTTACCTTTCCAAATATAGGACATGATAATACGCAAGGGGATTTTATCTGTGATAGATAGCATTTTTATCCGAAGTTCATTTACGCGGTTTTGTTCGATAAGCTTTCGCGCCTTGTCACAATGGCTATCTTTTAGATTCCATTTGATTGCATCGCCTTCATCTAGATCAAACTCTTTCTTCACTGACACTATATATTTGTCGAGCTCCAATAAATGCTTTTTTGGAACAAAAAACCCGCCCACGACAATACTTTTTTCAGAATCTCGCTCATCGAGAAAACAAGCTAGGCTGCCTTCAGGAATAGGCATTTCAATTTCTCTCGCTATTGATTCGTATGAAATTGTCGGACATATATTTGGAGGAATAAGCGTAGCCAATTCCAACATTGGCAGAGCGGTGCAAATCCTTAGCTATCTGTTCCATTGCCGCTTGGGAAGCAGCCAACGCTTGTATAAGATCGATTCCTCCTATCTTCATAATCACCTTGGACGCAAGCAATATTTCCTTGTTTCTTTTTAATGTATCTATGAGCGAGAGAAACTGTTTTTCAATTAAGCCAGTAATAGCTCGAGTAACAATTCCTGCGACGGTACCAGTTCTTAATTCAAGAAGCGGTCCGCCGGAGTTCCCTCCGTTTACGCTTCCATCAATTTGGATAATTTCAATCCCCTCTTTTTCATGAATACTCGAGATATACCCCAAATGAGCGGTTAGATTCTTCATCCCAAATGGATACCCGATAAATAATGCCTGTTCTCCGACGGACAGTTTAGTTTCTGCTTCAATGAATTCAAATACGTGGCGTCCGTGAACCTCTTCATTCTCTAGCTTAAGTATCACATAATCTTTATCTACTTGAGGCGATTCAATAACAATATTGTCTTTAGGAATTAACCGGATAAATTTTTCAGAATCATCTGGGCTTATTCTTTCAAATTTAATAAGTGCGGCATCATAATCACCATCACGAATGCAATGGCTACAAGTCGCTAGTCCAGCCTTAGTAAGAAATCCACTTCCGGCCCCTATTATTTCTCCTTTTCTTTCAATAAGTACTTGGGCTACCCCTGATCTAGTTTTCGCTATTAAATCAACTACATCCATTTGTCTTCTCCAGATACACAATCGGCGTTAGTTCGACCATATATCCTTCAAGCGTTCTTGCCTTCCGGATTATGCCAGGTCAGAGGCTGCCCAATTTCCTCCTCGATTTCCTTTCGCGTCTGCTCCAGAGCCGCATGAAGTTGTTTCGAATTCTTGCTGTTCATAATCCCCATCACTGTTGTTGCGCTTTCCCCATCGCCACGAGGATTCGACCAAGCCGCTTTTGTCCAGTCTTCATATACCACTTGGACCACCAGATGATTATATCCCGAGCAGATTGGTTATCAAGGTTCTGTTCGAGCTCCGTTTGGGCTTGGGCCGCGGCATCGTCCATTTGGCGCATCAACCTTTATCAACTGCCATAACCTGTATCCTCCTTGCTTTTGTTAAAGCACCGAAAAATCATCGTCCTTTCGCTCCTGTTTGCCTGAATCTCGCCTATCCTCACTTCCCCGTCGCTCCCCTTCTCCCCCGCTCTCCGCCCCGGCT
>Ga0315289_10013125_pt1 | contig 11622 bp, 13 predicted proteins | sample YL17G11_40_MG_FD_203452 | JGI IMG/M metagenome (GOLD analysis project Ga0315289, IMG submission 203452) | Sediment microbial communities from Yellowstone Lake, YNP, Wyoming, USA - YL17G11_40 | ecosystem: Environmental > Aquatic > Freshwater > Lake > Sediment | place: USA: Wyoming | collected... | reverse complement strand
TTTGTGTTGCTGCGTTATTATTGAAGTGCATATCGTTGAAGCTTGAAGAGAGGCTTGAGAGAGGCGCTTCACTATTAGAATGCAGCCATTCTTTTGTCTTTAATTCTGAGGGAAATTCTAAAATTCTCGCCGACTTAGAATTAGAATTTAGAAACTCGATCGCGTTACCTTGACCTGGCAAAGGAGTAAATGTGATAGTGGTTGAGCAGTCATACCGTACAAAGAGGTTGAAAAGAGGTTAGTAGTCGTGTGCACTCACAGTGCACATCAAGCGCGCGCCGCTCTCAGAGAAGAGATTTGATGCGGTCAAAAATGTCTACGGGTTTTACAGGAGCACCACAGTATTTGCAAATCATCACCTTTCCTGCTTCTGGAATTTCAATCATCGCACTGCATTTCGGACAGTTGTATGACGACATTACCACTCCTCCTCTAGCCAAGACATCCTTTAGAGAAGAAAAATCCAGAACCACCTGTATCCGTTCCTTATCTTTTCTTGCTTCTAACTGACTTCTTCTTTCGGATATTGTTGCCTTTATCATAGGGATGAGGTCATTTATCATTGGTTTGATGAAATCCTTGTGCTGACCACTCTTTTCGAGTATGACGAGTTTGTCGTTGAAACCAAATTTACCAGGGGAGATTGACATCACATCTTCCAGACTGATTCCGTAAGTGACACCGTAATCCTTTGCCAGAAATCCTAGCTTGCAGGCAAAGATGACTCGCTGATTTGTGACAATCAAAAAGCCCTTGTGACCCACACGTGCACCTAAAGTTTTGGTCTTGTCTTCAATGAACTCCTGAGCAGCAATATAGTTGACCAAGGCTTCATCTTTTTGCCAAAGTATTGCTTTGTTCACTTCAGGGCTTAGTGGCACAGTCGAAGGCTTAACTTTCTTCTGAATATTCGGAAGACTCTTGATCAGTTCCTTATTAAATAGGCGTAGATACGCCGCACTATTCCGATGGTCTATTATCAAGGTAATTATGGTATTTCCTGTGTGTCCAGAATCTAAGTTGACTTCCACATCGTGACCAAAACCAAAAGAGGACATCTTGTACTTGGCAACGATTTTTGTGTTTGAGTCTTGTCGAACATCGTAATGCCTGCGAACAAGAGTTTCAAGGACTGCTCCATGAACTTTGGCAGCATCGTCCGTGGTTTCAAATTGGAGTTCACCTAATGGCATAAGACTCGCAAGTTCAATGATAGGGGTCACTGCTTAAAAAACACATGGGTTTCGCGGAACCCAAAGCAGTGATTCTAGGAACCCAAGGCTGTTTTTCGTTTTTCAAGTATTAGTGCGCGCGCTCACTCCGTGTGCGTTGTATGGGTAGGTATAGGTAGGTGGTGGCGTTGGGGTAGTGATTGGAGTAGTGTTTTGTAGGCAGAGTCAGTGATGTTGGTTGGTTGAATAAAACTTTACCCCACCATCACTTTCGAAATGAGTGCCCCAGCCCCACTACAAGCACCAAACTTATAACAAAGAACTTCCCCTCGCAATCCCCCGGGTGCGAATGCAATGTCAAACAAGCATAATGTCGTGTTGTATCTCGACAAAGAATTGGTTGAAAAGACGCGTGAATTAGGCTTCAACTTGTCAAAGACATTTGAGAACACGTTGAAACACCTAATCAACACCTATTCGAACGTAAATCCGCTGAACAACAGTGAAAACAGTGGCATTCAAGGTTGTTGGTGGGCCGGACCGGACTTGAACCGGCGACCTTCTGCACGTCAAGCACCTGGAATACCATCAGAAGAATTGTTGACCAAGTTTAGAGAATTCTTGAAAGTTGATTTGAGACGCTCTGATAAGACTGCTTATGAGCATAAGTATTACATCAAGAAGTTCTTGAACGCGCTTACAAAACCTGTTGAAGATGCAATCACAGAAGACGTTCGACAATACTTGAAAAGTCTCAAAGGCATTAGCTCAGCACAATACAAGAACGTTCTAATGGCTCTCAAGGTTTTCTTTAGAGACTTCTTGAAAGCACCCGAAGTAGTTTCAAGCTTCAAGTTTCCACATCAAGTCTTCAAACCAAAACAGATACTATGCAAAGAACAACTCAAGCAATTCTATGAGAGCCTTGACACACCCAAAGAGAAAGCACTGTTTATGCTTTATGCAACGACAGGACTGAGAAGAGACGAGATTCTATCACTCAACCCTGAAGACATTGACTTCAGCAAGCGTATGATCACGCCAGACAATCACGAGGGCGAGACAAAGAAGTCGTGGGTAAGTTTCTACAATGAAGAAGCTGAGCAATCCTTGAGAGAGTATTTGTCGACAAAGAAGCATTCAAGAAGCCAGAGAATATTTCCGATGCAAAGACAAGAAGTAGTTGAGCTATGGAAAACTGCTAGAGAGAAAACTGGAATCAAGATCACTCCACAAAAACTGCGACAATGGTTCTGTTCTGAAATGCTTAGGTTAGGAGTGTCTGAAACCTACGTCGATGCTTTCTGTGGAAGAGTGCCAAAATCAGTGCTAGCAAGACACTATACTGACTTCTCACCGGAGAAATTAGGAGAAATCTATTCTAAATCAAGAATCCTGTTTTGAAGTTACTAGAGACAGCATACTCGGTTATTCTCTGGCTAAAGGAATGATGCCTAAGAAAAAGTCAAATCAGTTTCTATCGAAAGTCTGGTCTGCAGTGTCCTTCAATAGTCTTATCAACGGATCATACAACATGCCCAGTGTTTCATCGTATCTTCTTCTGTAGTTTCGCTCTTCCTTTGGATCATTGAGCATCCAGTAAAAATAGTAATACTCTCTTTTTGAACTCAAAAGCCTAAAATCATCCTCTTTGGGAAAACCACTATCAAGCCCACGTTTTAGAAGACGGCATTCACTCGGCCTTATTTTTGGTTTTTCAAGCCTGCTATCTAAAAACGTCTCTAAGTAGGCACGCCCTCTCATACAGTTCTTGCGCATGTGCTCTGAATCCCGTCTATTTTCATACCTGAACATTCCATAGGCAATTGAGCATATAGTCATGAATGGAAACGCGTGATCTATGAATGCGCGGTTTACGATTCTAATGAATCGCAGCATTTTTGACAATCCCTCAATCTGATCCACAATCTCATGTTCGTCTTTATTCAAGAATAGAACGGCGCAGTCGGAAACTGCAACAGCATTCATCTTTGTTGGCGAAGAATCAGAGTTCACTTCGTAAACCGTATTGTACAAAGTAGTGTAGAATTTGTTCAAAACGCTTTCGACCTTTTCCTTATTCGTCATCATTTGCTTGAAACCTGAAATATCCAAATATGCAACGTATGTCTTCCCTTCGTAACTCGGTACCGACATTTTGACACCTTCCTTAAACTAATTACTATTGTTGACTTAATTCTTCTTCTATGCTAAGAATTCATAGTTTTCATAGTGAGTCGATCGCTTAATGCGTACGTTGTTTGCCAGTATGTGTTTGAGGCTTTTGTCGAATTTCAGATATGAATGCTCCCAGTACTAGCAGCACCATTACGAAGCCTATTGCTGATTGTGTCAGAGTGATGAAATAGCCGCTATCGGTCTTGGGTGAACCAGAAGAATAGCCAAAGCTTGTCATAGTAAAGAAACTCAGAGCCAAGTATTTAGCGAAAGGAGACAATCCGATAGCTCCAAACTCGAATTCGTTACCCCAATTGAAGTAGATTAATGTAAACCAGAGCGTTATTTCAGCATAGTTGAACAATAACAGAATCACGATTCTTCGGGAGCTTAGAACTGGCTCTTCAGAAGCAAGCGTAACCCTTGCTTGGTAAACGACTAGTTCGTAGATTCTTAAACAAGCTAGAACAACTATCGCCGAAAGCAGACATCCGCTAATACTCCAAGTTATACAGAAAAAAGATGCGGTTGCTGAAAGCACCAGAAATGACACAACCCATGAATCGACAAGCATATAGCTTTTCCTGACATTAGGGTAAATGATGCCCAGAGAAGAACGAACAGCATTGAATAGAGTAAAACGGTTCAGAAGCCCAAGAAAATCTAGCAAGTATTTCTCCACGAAAGATCCCATCAAGCCTTACCACCATAATCAGACACTGAACTATGCGCGCACAGAGTCACCAGCGAGCTAATGTGTCATACGGATTCGATCGTTTGCGCTCTTCCAAGAAGTGAAGCAGCTCCGACCTTTCCATTCTCATGTCGTCAGCATTGTGTCTGACATACCAATTCTTGTCTCTCTTGGACTGATATGGTTTGTCGTCGCCCTCAGGAACCTCAACAACAACTATTCTTTTCCCGCCAATCTTCTTCTCTTCAATCTTGACATCTCTTGGGGGAGGATCACAACTATCGTGTATCGTTCTTTGCAGATCCTCTGTATTTGCATGGCTTTCTACAATCTCGCCGTGATCGTCTACTCCGATCAAGATTATTCCTCTGTTAGAATTAGAAAAAGCAACGATACTCTCCACCAATTCATTCTTCTGATTGGCATCTTGCACGTCGTACTTGTACTCAAGGTCCTGACCTTCCCCAATTCTTGTCAGCGCGAATATCTCTTCCTCAGGCCTTTCGACGAATATCCCTTCGTTTTCACCCATCCACTTCGCGAACTCCTTTGCATCGATCTTCATGCCATCTTCCCGACTCACTAGAGCAACGGACATGAAATCAGGCTGAAACCCTATGCCAAACTTGACTGATTCAGAGCTTGGGATGATATCTGGCAGAGAAATCCTCCGCGAGTCAGACTTCGCGAAAACTTTCAGAACAAGGTCTTCTGACTTGACCTCTGGACAGTGTAACCTGGTCTCGATATCTGAGAAGGAAAGCTTTAGGCTCTCTATGCGAGCCCTATAGTCCACAACCACGAGATAGACCTCGCCGCAATTGTTGAAATTCTCGATTGGAAGCTCGAAGAAGCTGATGGTCGCCTCGCTCAGGTTTGGATAGTAAGGAAAGCCCGCCTTCAACAGTTCAGGAGCCCACAGCTTGCTGATCCTTTCATGGTGGACACGAAAACTGCAGAATCTGGCCGGATAGTCACTTCTTATCCAACCATGCCTATAAGAACTCGGAACGAAAGTCGGCTGTCCACCGCCTTCTATCGGAAACCCGTCATAGCCGGGCACAACCAGTTTTCCTGAACCATCACTTCCTGGAAATATGTCCGACATGGCACTCAATCCTTCTTCGATACTCAGAAGCTTCTCTCCAAGAACAAAGTCTCCATAATCGAGACAGACTCCACTTCTCGCCCCTTTCTTAACGAGCTTCAGCATCGTGAAGAAGTTGCTCCAAGCTTCATTGCCTCTCTGAAGAAGGAACCTCAACGAAAACTCACAATCCTTCTGCTTTTTCACAATACTAAACATGAGTTCTCTTTCATCGACCATGCTCTCATCCCGAATCTCTCGCAGACACAACAATTATATCTTCAACACCCATATTCCGTTTTCCCTCAACGAACAAACTCGCATGCGCGTAACATATGGAGAAAACCCGTTTTCAACGCTTCAAGAGAAAAAAGAGCAACTGTAGGTTTGCGCGCGCTAAGCTGTGAATTTGTGAAGTTGTCGATGTGTGTTTGCACAGCAATGCTTCCGTAATATTGTTGGCACTGAAGCTTACAAGGAGGCTGCAGAGAGATGCTTTGTTATTGAAGCGGTATGTCGTGGTGTTTTAGCGCGCTAGTGTGTTCCTAAATTCCTTTTTTGTGTGTGACAGGGTCGAGTTGTATGCCTCTTTAACAAAATGTATTGTGAGGAGAGAAGTACGAGACATTTCGCAAACGAATTTAGGAACAAACATGCGCGCTACAATGTTCAATTCCCTGACCAAGCGCGTGTCCTTCATTGTTGGCGAGAGAAGAGCGAGTCCAGGAAGGTGTACGGGAGACAGTGCGAAGGGAAAAAAGCAAATAACAACTTCGCGTAGGCGCGCACTGGGTCAACGAAACAGATATTATACGGCATAATAAGTCTAAACTGGGGGCAGCGAATTCGAAAAGACAATTTCATCATTTATCGTCGCTTTCAGTAACCCTTCCTATATCACCCAAACCGTTCGGAGATTATCACGACCTTTCTTACACAGTGCAAGTTTTAAATGAAATAAAAAGACAAGCTGGGCCCTGGGGTCGAGCACCTTTGCTTAATGCCTCGATTATTATCAAGTTCGGTTTGTCTCCAGATAGATTCAGAGATAGCAATGACCTTGATAACCTTGCAAAACTTGTGCTAGACGCCCTTTCTCTTGAAGTCACGCACCAAGGCATGATTTGGAGGGCGTACGGGATCATAAGAAATCATTCGGATGTGTTGGATTTATTCCTTATTAAGCGTGTGGCTAAATCGGAATACGTTAGTGTTTCAGTCTGGGAGACTTGGGATGAACCATTTCTTGATGCCATTGTGAAAGAACTAAAACCAAGCCTCAATGCAGGGAGTCAGAAAAAATATGTTGTCTTTGAAGACCTCTACAGGGCCACTGGTCCGAAAGCCCACAGCGTAGATTGTACCTATTATAAGAGGTGGCTAAATAGCCCGACAAGTACAACAACTTGGCATGGCCCATATAATACATTTGAAGAAGCTTGGAGAATTTGTGAAGAGCTTTCAAAAAAAGGTAAATTCAAGTCTTCGAAGCATGGTTGCATAGAGTGCTAGTGGGCTAGACGCGTGCGCGCTTTCTGCAGCATTTTTTGAAGAAAGTTCCCTTCAATTCGTCGATCGCGAGCGCTACCATTCACCGAGTGATATTCGCTCATCGTGAAGTATTGCCCAAGTGTAAGCTGGTCCTCTGACAAGATTGTTGATCTTTCTAGGTCCCGCAAGCGGAACGAGCGCATATGCCTTAGCAAAATCCGCTTTGGAAATGTCGTATTCTGTTCGACTTGGACGCAACGAATTTCCTCTGAGTTCGTAGGTGAAAGGCAAGTTGGTGATTGTCCTGAACTCTTTGCCTTCAGAGGCGACGATTCTCCTCCATACTTGTTCAAAGGAATGCTTTGGCATTTTTTCACCTTCTTCTGCAATTATTCTCCAAACGTCTTAAGTATGTATTGTACCATGCCAATTGCCTGCCAATGCCTAGATTCTTCAACGGCACCTCACATTCAATGTCCATCTTCTCCAGCATGGGAATCAAATATTGCCTGTATCTCTTTCCAGCATGAAAATAGACTTTGCCAAGATCACGCAACTCAATCTTCACTAAGAACTGTTGAAACACCTGGTCTGACCACTTCTTGACCTGATCTATGCTCATGTTGTGGAGTGTCACGTTGTAAGGTTCAATTTCCTCAAAAGGAAAAAGCAAACCATACTTCGCGCTGAGAATAGCCACTTTGTCATACTTCTTTGTACAATAAGCGTATGCTTTTCTGAACAAGTCTGAAGCAGAATACATTTCCGACGTTCTGCAACGCTGACCCTGTTTCCTCTTGGTGCAAGAAATCAAGCCCAGAGTCCTCAATTGCCTCGGCGGGTTCGTCTGCATCAATCTCCCAAGGTATATATCAAATATCAGAAATTTAATACTACTCTCCAGGTCGATAGTTAATGCCCTACACCTTTTCCTGTAAAAGCAGAAGCAAATTCCTACAGCCAGTAATCACAGCAATCAAACAACAGAGGCAAGACTTGATGTCTGGTAAGCAAATTGCTATTCAGCTAGTGAGTGAAGAAGGCTACAATGGCGAGTACGAGTGTAAAGTAAATCCAAAAACGTCCTTCGTGACAGCTAACTTCGATTACAAGGACGTTACTCGTTTCCCTGCCAGAATAAAGGCTGTAGCAATCGCACTGTGCATTGAAGGTTTTGATGGCACCTTCGACATATCACATTGTTCAGGTCTTGTTACAATCAAACGGAGACCTTAGGTCAGTCAATTCCGCTGTAGAAGAGTATTGCATCAAAAACCGATGGTGAGAAACCAATTTCTTGAGCAAGTGATCTTGCCTTTTTGGCAACATGCGAAGTGTTTTCAGTTTGAAAATCCGGCATCTTCAGCCTTCCAAAAGCACTGTTCCAATTAGCGGATACTCTTCTGTCCACAGGCAACTCGCATTCGATCGGGTCAAAATGCTCGGGATCGTACCAGTATCGAATAGCCCGTTGTCCTTTGTCAAATCTCTCTAGCGCTCTCGTGAAGAGGCATTTTATCACGCTGTTGTCTCTTCGTATGAACATCATGAACATCCAGAATCTTTTGTGGTCTCCTCCTGAGAAGTTGTTTGGGAGAAAGCCGCTTCTAAGTAGACTGGCAGCATCAGGTTTAGAGTATAGATCGCTGCAGATTTCGCCAGCAAGCCTGTAAACGTTGCCCTTCTCATGTCCATGCTTCTCGGCGATCTCTGTTATCTTTTGAACAAACCACTGACCTATACCTTTGTATTTCTCAATACTTCGCCTTGTCAGGAGCAAATGAGTTGTTGTGTGACTGAAACTCCCTCTTGGAACAGGACCTTTTCCATCTATCCAAAGTTTGGTCTGTTCCAGATATGTCGTCCAAACGGTCGTATATGCGGCTTGCATGTCAAGCCAACAGGCCAACGTGAAAAGAAGTAGCCCCTCATCAGGGTCGGGGTTGCTGAAGATCAAGCGTCTGACAGTGTGGAATATTGTTGGCTCTCCCCACTCATCTCCGGTGTCAAATCTGAGTTTGTCTATCTTTTTTGCTTGATCCAGAAATAACGTCTGGTTGTTGACATTATGTAATGCTTCAATTGCCTTCCTCTCGAAGTCCCTGAAACTCAATGGGTCAGGAGGATTCCCACTACAAACTCTGCACATACAGTCGCCCTAGTCGAAAAATGAACATTCATTTAATATCAAGGAGTTTCACGCCTTGCACTTTTCTGCGGGTTTCAGGATTCAAAACTAGAACATACTCCACAAGACCTGCCAAGGCGAGAATGTCGCAAACATGAGGCGCTGCCTTATATGAGGTATTCCCCGTCGGATAGGGTTCTTTCCAAATCTGTCCCTCAACAGTGTCAGGTTCATATGGGGGGACAAGTCTAGTACCTAGACGAACAGATCTGCCTTTATTCTCATGAATGTACTTCAATGTTCTGTCAAACATCCAGAAATAAAGAGGCAACGCCGGATACTTACTTCCAACAAAACGAACACTCACTTTACCATCAACTATACCTAACAACTCAAAATCCCGCGTCTTTCCCTTAAAAACCTCTTTTCGAGGCGAAGCAAACACTTTACCCTTATTCGCCTTCAACCATTTCAAGACTCGTTCATCCATACAGCTTCCCTTCAACAAACTTCACGACTTGATCAGGCAAGTCGCTATCACTACTGCATACAAGGAACACCCTTAAGAGATTAACCCGAACACAAACACGCGCGGGCGAGTTAAATAATTGTTTTGCGCGTTTGGAAGCGCCTCTTGTGACTTGCTTTTTCTTACTAAGGAGGCCTCCGCCCTGTTCTCCCCCTTGAAAACGTCGAAGGAGGCGTGTGGACCAATCGCCGCAGACGGCGGCTTCAGTCTCAATTTGCATGGCCTGCGCTACTTCAGCCTCTCAGCCCATCCTTCGGCTTCTACGCAAAGTACGCTATGCTATAGCGCAGCTCCGGTCTACCCATAAGGGTTGCCGCTATGCAGACGGCGTAAACCACACAGAACACGAGACAAACGTGGATGCAGGCGTTCGCAAGGCCCTGCCACGTCAGCCGGCTGTAAGCCAGCCGCGACTTCACTCTGCCGTTCAGGCTCTCAGCCATCGCCCTCAACCGCTTGTAGACCACACGAAGATGCTCAGGACCCTCCACGTCGATGCGGTCCTTCACGGTTAAGACGTCAGGCGGGTTCACCCGGCCATCCAAACGTCTCCAGGCGATTATGTTGCCTATTTTCCTCGCCTCAAGGCTGTTGAAGATGTTTTCGGATTCGAATTGGCTGTCAGCCACGGCCAGCTCCACCTCGAAATCCTCGCCCAGCAGCCTGTCCAGCAAAGGCTCTGCGAGCTTCTTCTCGTTCACGTTCACCGACGCCTCCACATGCCCAAGCGGCAAGCCCTCGGCGTCCACGAGAAAAAGCGACTGAAAGCCCAAGACGAAGCCTTTCTTTCCTCGTCCCACCCGCGCGTCCGGATCTCCCAAGCCGCGGCTCGTGTCGTGGGGGTCCCTGCTGCTCCAAGCCGGAAAATCCGTGCCGTCAATGCACGCCGCCTGGATTAAGCCCGCGGCGGATAGCGGCTGGCTCTTCCGCAGTTTCAGGGCTTGGCGGCGGAGCCAGGCTTCTATCTGGCGGAACCCTTCGACGCCCACGCGTTTCTTCATCTGGCTGAAGTGCGCTTCAGTGGGGATTTTGTTGTCGTAGCCGCAGGCGTTTCGCAGGAAGCGGCTTCGTCTGAGCCGTTTCACCAAGTCCTTGACGTAGGGTATCTGCTCCAGCTGACGCAGCATGAGCGCTCGGAGGTCGCACTCCGGGCTGTACTCTACGGGTCGCCCCGCGCCTTCCCGGTGTAGACCGTTCCAGAGGATGGAGTGAAGAGGAGTTAAATCCAAGTTCTTGAATAGAAGCATGGGAGAACCTGATCTCTTCATTTTCGTATCCATCAATATGAGGAGGTCGGGCTCTCCCAATATAAATCATGAATTATTTAATCCGCCCGCGCGCTACGACTCGAGAAGAACGAAGCTTTTATTCTGGTAGCTTGCTCAATGTGCAATACTGGTTGACATGGCAAAGGTCAAGGAAATCCTTTCGTACGCTTCATTGATTGTAGGGATAGTATCTGGCATCTTGGCAATATCGGAAAAACTGACAAGTTGGAACATACTAGCATCACTCTACCCATTGATTGACCAAGGAACTCTGTTCATAGTCCTACTCGTGGTGACTATTTCCTCTCTAGCAGCATACGCGATAGGAGCTAGAAATAGGCGCTCAGGATTCCTATTCTTTGCCGGACGCAGACGACCATCATCCCTTTCGACGCACAACTCATACGAAACAACCATTCACGACGTCAGATGGCGCGTTTATCCCCCAAGACCTCTATCTGGCTACCATGAAGCATGGGTTGAAGGACCATACTGTCCAAAATGCAAACGAGAACTCGAAGAAGCAACAACTGGAGCACTAAGAAAGAAACCGATCTGGAGCTGCCTAAACTGTCACCTAGAATATGAAAGACCAAAAGGCGACGCAAAAGAAGAAGTCAGAAAAGACTTCGAAGCATACCTAAGACGCAAAGGCAAACTCTAACCCGAACCAAAACCGAACAGACAAAAGACCATACCTTTCCAGAGGGTCCCTAGATTGTTTGTGTCGTAGTTTGCGTGTTTTGCTTGTTGTGTAGTTGGTTATCTATTGGTTGTGTGTTTTTGTTGTTTGTGTTTTGCTCGATTGATATCGTATGAAGCTAACAGAGAGGCTGTGGAGAGACGCTTCGTTGATTCTTCTAACTTTCTAAATTCTAATTTCTAAACAATAGAAAATCTTAGAAATTCTATTTCTTCTCTCCCACTTAGAAAATTAGAATTTTAGAAAGTTATCCGCGTTGCGCGCGCGAATTAAGCGCGCTAGCCTGTTTAGAAATTATCGTTGATTTCGCAGTTGCTGTCTTTTTCAGTTTCCAGTGTCTTGTTTTTGTCTGTTTGATGGCTGTTTCTGTGG
>Ga0315289_10013124_pt1 | contig 11622 bp, 17 predicted proteins | sample YL17G11_40_MG_FD_203452 | JGI IMG/M metagenome (GOLD analysis project Ga0315289, IMG submission 203452) | Sediment microbial communities from Yellowstone Lake, YNP, Wyoming, USA - YL17G11_40 | ecosystem: Environmental > Aquatic > Freshwater > Lake > Sediment | place: USA: Wyoming | collected... | reverse complement strand
GGGGTTTTTTCGGTAAAGGCCGCAATTTCTCCGGCATCGCTGCTTATAAGCGTGTCCGGCGCGGAAAGTTTACTCTTGAGGTGCGCAAGCGTGTCGGCCGTGTGTAGTGCTCCGCCTATTGCGTGGGCGGCCGGGGCGGCGGCCGGAAGGTTGCCAATTTGAATCTTTTTCTTTTTGTTGCCGTCTGCGCTATCCTCAATTACCAATAAATCGGCCGCTATTGCCGGGGTTTTTTCGGTAAAGGCCGCAATTTCTCCGGCATCGCTGCTTATAAGCGTGTCCGGCGCGGAAAGTTTACTCTTGAGGTGCGCAAGCGTGTCGGCCGTGTGTAGTGCTCCGCCTATTGCGTGGGTAGGTGAAACTAGAAGCATATACCAGTTTGCTAAAATCGTTGGGTCGCCGGTGCCGCTCAAAATAAAGGACTGATTTATGTCGGTTCTTATCGCAACGTCACCGGTTTGTGCGACAAGTGCAAGCATTTCGGCTTGTGAATTTACTACGAAAGTATCTGTTATTGCAAGCGGCGGCAATGGTGTGAATTCAAGCCCGTTTTCTCCTGCTTTGACTGTGACAAATTTAGCGGCGGCTCCGGTGTATGCGTGCGGCGCGTCCGTAAGTGCGATAAATTCGGAAACAGGGAATCCCCCATATCCTTTTTTTCCGCCTCCCCCGCTCTGAAATATTCGTTTTGTCATTGTCAATACTCTTTGTTTCTTGTTTTTTTATTTTAAAGGGAAATTATGAATAATTTTAATAAATGGCGTTATTCTCATTATTTGATTATGTAAAATTGCGGGAACATTAACCATTGATATTTTAACCGTTCCGGGGTCTATGCTCAAATAACAAGAAAATTCTGACGGTATTCCAGTCACGGTATAGGTTTTCGGGACAATTGGTAATGGTAAAACTGGTGCGTAATTTGCATCATACGCGGTAAATTGATTATTTGATACATCAATAAAATTATTTAAAATGTATTCAAAATTTTCCAAGGGAATTGAAAAATTTCCTTGGCTGCCTGCAATAATCGGAAAATACTGTATTTTGTAAGGTACAGAGTGGTGAGAATCAGCCGGGTAAGATGGTTCATTTTGAAAATTAATATTTATACGTGGAAGTGCCGCAAGCGGAGCGGCTCCAAATCCGATATTTCCTAGAATAAACGATTCCGGCAAAATAATACCTGCTGAAATGATTGCAATATTGTCGCCTCTTGAAAAAATACTTTTTTGCTCGCTGTTGTCCGTTTCAAAACTGCCCGTTGTGGTTATAACTTGTCCGGCCGGTGGCAAGGCTGTATTAACTTTAAATTGTTGTCCTCCGTTGCCTTTGCTCGTCAAAATTTCAATTATTTCTGACATAGATTATTGCTCTTTTCTGTATAGCTTTTCGAAGTCGGAAGCGTCAACAGCGTGCAATGCAAAATTGATTGATAATGATATAGACGGTATTCCGATAATTGCCGGGGTCTGGTTTAATAGTCCTGTGAGGTTCGCGGCTAGGCCGCAATTGTCTAGTCCGGTTTTAAAAAAATGAACGATTTGCCGGTCTGTTGAATAGTTTTGAATCTGTATCGGAACGTCAAAAATATTTTCATTGTTCAGCGTTTTGCGAAGATTCATAAGCGGTACGGTGTCCAGAGCGTCTAAAAAATCCATGTCTGCGATATTTCCCGCAATGGAAAACGAGTCAACCAGGTATACTGTATTGGGTAGTAGTTTCTGGACAAATATTTTTTGTTGTCCAGCAAAATCATATTTTCCGATAGTCGGAACATTGAAAATAGCGGTATAAATCGCGCTTGCCGGGATAAAACGAATTTTTCTTGGTAGTGGGTAGGTTATCATTTATTTACCTGTTCCGGCATGTTTGGAATATATACGCCTTCTATTGCTACATCAACATAGTTAGGGCAAAAATACGCGGGCGGGGTTAGTTTCTCAAATCCAGTTAGTTTCATTGTCACAATTTCCCCGACATCATAAAACAAATTGATAGTATTTGAGCGGGGTTTAAATACTGCGCTCATGTTTACCCCATATCCGGTAGCGTCTGCCGGGGCGTTTTCGGTCTTGACAATTACGCCTTCGCTTCGTGGGCTGCTGTACAGATTTGCGGGAATAGATTGCAATTGCCAGCGTATTGCTCCGGTGCCGTCGATAAATTCCGCGCCGACTAGCGGGAATCCTGTTATAACGGGTCCTGGCGTGGTGATTTTTTCGGGTTGGATAAGGTGAAAGCGCCGAAGCAAAAACGCAAGGCTGCCGCCAAGCTCAAAATAAAATTGTTCTTGAATATTTCGGGCTTTAATCCGCTTATAAAACCAGTGCGTTTGTGGTCTGTCCATGATTCCCCGGAACGGTTGCAAAAGTTAAAAAATTATTTTCGTGTTACGCGAATTACATCAAAATAGATGGCGAATTTATTACTGCAACCCGCATCATTTTTTACGTCAATTTTTATGTAGGAATTGACTGTAAATGGGTGCGTGAATTCCTGCGGTTCGTAAAGGTTCCCGCCCGGTGCGGCTGCGTCTGCAATCGCTCCGTCTGCTTTCAGGTAGTTCGCGCAATTTACGGAAATGCCCGCCACAAGTGCGGATTTTGCTTTGATTCGTCCGGGGCTGCTGAAAAGGTTAAAAGGTATAAAATCATTGAATAGGGCCAGGTTTTTGTCGGTGTCGATCAGCTGGCCGCGCAGATGACATATACCGTCATCGATGACGTGTCCGCTGCCGGTGTCAAGGTCAAGCGTTGTATAGTACGCGGCCATTCTCATAGTTACAATGGTTCCCGCTGTTCCTACTTCAACCTTTGCCGTGTCGCTGGTTCCTGCTAAAATTTCACCTTGCAATAAAATACCTTCCCGGTGTTGCCCGATTTTCGATTCTCTCAATTTTTCATTGCTTAACTTCGTTAGCAGTACGTTCATTTTTTCCGCCTTTGCAATAGTCGCGTTTATATGGTTGGTTCTTTGCTTTCGTTTTAATACGCGGGGGGCTTTGAAAATATCCCCCCGCGTTTTATAGATACGCGGAATAAAGAAAAATTACTCCGTGATCTTCTTGCTCATAAGGCCGTCAAGCTCGTATCTGATCTGAATGGTGTTCAAATCCGCGTCAAGTGCCGCGAAAGTGGTCTGCCGAACGAAAAAGGTCTGGTTTGCCCCGAGGTCCATAGCGCGGGAAACGATTTTCATTTTTCCCCGGAAAAACGGCACTGGAAAACCTGATACATTATCTCCTGCCGTTGTCGGAACAAGCTGCGCTAGGCTTGTCAATCCGAAAAGCATTTGCAAGGTTTTTGAAAAAGTCGGGGCACGGTTTTCCTTCACGAATTCAACGCTTGTACGTGCGAGGAAATCGAAAAGTTTAAGCGTTTTTGCATTGTTCAGGACGGCGGGGGCGTATAGATACACATTAAAAGAGTGAGTGACCAGGCTTTTGCCGGTCGGCAATTTTCCGCTGTCCGTCATGTTCGTAAGGTCAAGCGTTTTGCCCGCGAAAGTCTGGAACAGAATTTGTTGGCTGCTGGCTGTGTTGAGATATACGAAAGTATCATATATACTTTCCGGGTCGCCGCTTCGGCCTTTAACTATAATTCCTTTTCTTTGTGTGTTTTCCATAAATCCATGCTCCTTTAAAAGTGTTTTTGTGTTGGGGTTTCAAACCCGTTATATGCTTTTACTCTGTCAATTATTCGAAATCTTCGTCACTTCCCTGGCCGCCCATTATCATCTCTGTTGATTCGCTTCCGAGCATTTCGCCGGGTATACCGTTAATCATTTCGGTTGTCCCGAGCATTTCATCGCCCGGCCAGCTTCCGAGCATTTCGCCGGGCTGGTTTTCGTTGTATTCTCCTTGCTGCGTGTCTCCGCTATAGTCCGGCAATAACCCTAGTATGGCCTGTTCTTCTGCGGGCAATTGCTGTATTGCATAGCCTATTCCTTCGGCTGTGTCGGTTGCGCCCATAAGCGGCAAGCCCGGCGCAAGCTGTTTTGTAAGGGAATAGCCTCCGATTGCAAGCCCTCCGAGTGCAGCCCGGTTTATAAAACGATTGCTCGCAAGTTTCGGCATGGAAAGGCCTAGAATACCGAGTCCGAGCGGTATCATGGTTTTTAATTTCGGGTTTTTTATCGGTATCATGCCCGCAATGAATGACAAGCCGATTGCTCCGGCAATCAGCCCGGCAATGTCAACGGCAATGCCTACCGCGTCAAAACCTTTCCCCGCTCCGTGTAGAACGTGGGAAACGTGATGAGAAACTGTTTTTTTCTTGGGGTGGCTGCCTTCAAAACCGTACTTGCTGCTTTTTTTGTTGCTTTTCTTTTTTGCTGCCATAAAACGGCCCTCCTTTATTAAAATGGGTTCAAGTGGTTCGGCTGCTGTCCTGCCGGTTCTCAAGTATGACAATACTTTTCTCCCTTTGGCAAGGCTTTTTTTCTGCTTCGGTGAAAGGTGCTTTTTGCTTCGGCCTTTGTAGTGCTTTCCAAGTGTCGCGGTTTCGGTTTTACATCCGGGCGTGTGGCCGAGTTTTCTTATTTTTGGTGCGTATTTTTTTTTCATATTTTCCCCATTATGAAATAGAATATCCTAGGATCCGGTTCCTTGTACTTCAATTCTTTTTTTCATATTATCCTATCGCAAAAAATCGCGGGTGGTTATATGCTGCCGGGGCTGCCGGGGCTGCCGGGGCTGCCGGGGCTGCCGGGGCTGCCGGGGCTGCCGGGGCTGCCGGGGCTGCCGGTGCCTGTTCGCGGATCGGCGCGGGTTGGCTTGCCGGTGTTTTTGCTATTTGCTGCAATTTCTTATTCACTTATCTTTCCCCTTGTTCCTGTTTTTCAGATAGTTTATTATACCAATTATTGCGCTGAATCCGGATAGAGCAATAGTATAAAGTGTTGTGTCGTCTATCGTGATTCCTGCGGCGGATAAGGCTGCCTTTGCGGCTGGTACTAATAAAATAACAAAAAGCGGCGGGGCGGCTTTTGTCGCTGTCTTTGCAATTGAATAAGTATTTTTATCGCTCATTTTGTTTCCTTTTCGGTGCTGGAAGGTAGGGTTTTATAGAAATAAAAAGAACTGCGGCGGCTGCGAGTCCTACGGCAATGATAAGTGGATTAAAACTTTTCAAGGTTGGCAATTGTATATTGTCCGGGATAATTCCTTTTATTAGTGCCGCGTTTCTTATAAAATAATCGTGTGCCGCTGCTGAAATACCGGGGTTTCTTAATTGCATATTAAAAATTGTTAGTTTCCCAGCTGCCCGCAAAATATCGGCGGCGTTTCTCATTTTTACTACTTGCGCGGTATTCCATGAAAAAGGCAAAAATCCCTTAAAAGTTACGTCTCCCGTTGCTTCAAATATCTTTTTTGCAATCTGTTCGTCTGTTGATAATTCCATAAAACCGAGGAACGGTGCCGGGTTCCCGTTTAAAATTTCAGATTGCTTTATAAAAATCGGTTTCATTATTTTTCCTTTGCCGTTTTTGCTGTGTAATAAATACCGATTGCTAGGGCTGCGGCCAAAATTCCCGCTTGTGCTTTGTTGTTTTTAATCCATTCAATTGGGCTGTTCAATACTTGGGGGGTTGGGATAATTGCCCGCTGTGCCGTTTTTGCGGCTGCGCCGAAATAATCCCCGCTTGTTTCTTGGTCGTCTGCTTCTTCTTCGGCTGCGCTTTCTGCGTTTTGTTCTTCGTCAAGCTGTTCGTTTGTTTCTGGGGTTGTGGCGGCTGTTTCTTCCCGTTCGGCTGCCTGTGCGTTTGCGGTTGCGGCTGCGGCTTGTATAGTTGCGGTGTGTGCTGCGGCTGCGGTTTCCGGTGTTGGGTTTGCTGCTGCTGCTGCGGTTGCGGCGGCCTTTTTCCGCTTTAAATCGTCTTCACGCTTTCGTGCTGCCTGTGCTTTTTTTGCGGCTGCCTTGCGCTTGCTGGCTGCCTTTATTTTTTTAGCGGCGTAAAATGTGGCCATTGCTGACGGGGCCATGATCCATGCGCCTATTTTCCCGGCCGTTTTTAGTCGCCGTTTCCCCTTGCTGGAAAATATCGGTTTCCGTTTTCTTCCTGCAAGTTCGTCGGGTTCGCCGGTAAGCGTAATTAGCAATGGTGAAATCATAGTTTTTCTATTTCGTTTTAGGTGATGAAATTAGGAAAATTATACCTATTATTCCCGCTGCTCCGGCGACAAGATAAACTGGTTTTATATTCGTGAAAAAATTTGCGGGAATTGCGTTTGTTTGGTCTGTCGCTGCAATAATTTGAGCGGCTTTAGCTCCGGCTGCGCTTGCCTGCAGGTTTTTCACTAATCCTTTATGTGCTGTTGGGTCAATTTTTGCTAGCGCATCTATAGCGCCGGGTGGTATTCCTACTAGTCCGGCCGCTACTTTCGCTATTCTGCCGGTTATTTTTCCAGTCACTTTTCCGACAGATTTAAGACCTTTTCCGATTTTCTTAAAAACGCCTTTTCCTAAAAGTTTATTTTCATTTCCTGACAATTTTAGAGCATCTAAAATTGTACGTCCGGCTGCGGTTTTTCGAAGTCGTTCTCGTAAAATGGCATTTTCAGGAGTTATCATTTTAGCACCTCTCTGGCTGTTTCTTGTTTTTTCTCGAATAGGTGATAGTGCTTATATGTCGCGTCAACGGGTTTCCATTCTTTTGCCGTCGGGTCGAAAAGTTCAAAATAAATATGACAAATTACGGCATCTGGCCGGGTGCTGCTGCCGATTGCCCGGTATTTGTAATTTTTCAAGCGTAAAAATGAACAGATTAAAACACCTTTTTTTTTGCAGTCTGCGCCTAGTGCGCGGTGCTTTATGATATAGTAGGGTCTGGCGACAATTTCACGTGGAGACGGGTCTTTTCTATACGGAATATTTTTAACAAAATCAAAATATTCTGCTAGTGTCAATTTTGAAAGTGGAATTTGTTTATTGTTTTTTACTACGAAAATCAGGTTTAAATCAAGATAAAACTGCTCACATAAATGTTTTATGCGTCTGGCGGTCTGCAAGCGGTTTTTAAGTGGTTCTGAATTGAATACCATATTATACCTCTTGTGTGTCACTTTAATAATACATCGCGCAAAATAGGAAAACAATTTTTTTTTTTAACTGGTCACAATTTGTGACCAGTAAAGTTGGGAAAAAGTCGGGAAAAGAAGGGTATTTCATGTCAATACTTTCGGTCTTTTGCCAATAAAAAACCTATTTTTCTCTCATAAATCATTGGTTACTATTCATTTTTATATATTTATTGTTTAAAACACTTTAAAATATAGATTATTACATAGTTTTTGCTTTTATTTATGGAGTTTCAGTCGTTTTTGAAGTTGATCTATGCCGCATTTTTTCAGATCATTTATATTTATCGTGATACCTGAATTGAAAATGTCCAACAGCATTGTTTCAGTAGTATCATTCAATTTCTTTTTGTATTTTTCTATTTCTTCGGAAGCGTATTCTTTAAAAATACTTTTTGCTCGTTCAACTAAATGTTTTTCAATAGCTGATTTATGAATTGTTTCTTTGTTCTGCATTTAATACCTTCTATTGAATAAATTGGCTGCTTTTCGGTTTTTCAAAAGCTTTTCGAAAGAGTATTTTTTCTGAAAAGGTTAAAAGAATTAAACCTTTTCGCTTTTCAGTCCCCCTGGAATCGCGTGTTGTTTTGCCATTCCGGATTTAACACGCGGTGCGTGTTGAATAATGCCTTTTCATTTTATTCTTTTGATTTTTAGAAATAGCCCTTTATTTTGAATCGTTACGTGTATTCCCTGATTTTTCGCGGCTTTCAACATCGCGGTATGTACTGCTCTAGATTTTCTCAAAGAAACAGGCCGGGTTATTACCTGACCGGGTTCTATTTGATGGAAAAAATATTTCCGTTTCGCTCCGCGTGCTTCAATCCACGGAGCCGCTATATTCAGTTCTCTCAAAATTTCCTCTGTGGCTTGGGTTGTTGATTTCATTTTTTTCTCTTTTCTTTTTTTTCGGTTTTAAAGGTTAATATTAAAATACATTGTTATGATTTATAAAATCAACAGTTATTTCAATAATATATTCAATTTAATTAAAATCCATTGAAAGCAACTATTTTACCGTAAAAGGGGCAGTTTCTTTCTTTTTTTCTTTGCCGGATTAAGTAAAAAAAAGGTAAAATTTTAGAACAAAACGCGGTTTCTCTTTTGTAAATATATAAAAGATGTTTTTTCCACAATTCTTTTTTTCTTTTGGTCAATAAAAAAACTGCCTTTATATTTGGCATTTTCTATTGACAAAAGAGAAAAAGTTAGCTCCCCCCCCTTCCCCCCTCCTTTTTTATTTTTTTGGAGAAAATAAAAAAGTGCTTGTAATGGTGGAAGGCCCGGTTGTATCTTCTCTTCATCATGCCTACGAATAAAAGGCCGTTCTCGTTGCCCTGGGAACGGCTTTTTTATTTCGATCTGCCTGTTGATATGGCAAGGAAAGATGTAGTTGAATCCCCCATGCCCTTTGTTTCAAGCCCCTTGTCTCTCACCCTTGCGCGGGTTATCCATGCCCTTGTAATGACAACGGAAGCCCTGTAAAGGCAAATATCTACAGGGTACTCCCGCCTTATGCCCTTTCGGGTAACTTTTATAATCCGATTTCATTTTTTATCGTTTCATAAGCTGGTTCCAATGTTTCCGCTGCCTGCAAATATTTCTTTGCTCTGTATTCGTTCTCACCTTGCATTTGATATGCAATGTTCTCTAAAGCGTATTGAATGTAGCGGATTAATTGAGAAGTGCCGTTTTTGCTCATTAAACTTCTTATTTCTTTTTCTGCCGAATAGTCTATCTGTTGGTTCTGCGGGTCTTTGTATATTTTACCCATAGTATTTCATGTCCTTTTTTTTAGGCTGTTTTAGGTGCGTTTGCGCTCGTTTGGTGCAGTTTTATCTGTGGATGGTTTTTATCGTCTGGCTGCTGTGGGTTGTGTTGAGCTGGTTGCTGTGCAAATAGTTTTTGACGGTCAATACCTATATTTTTTAGTGCAATATCGGCGGCGGCTCGTCCTTTTGTCCGGTCAAAATGTGATACGATCAGGCGGCATAGGCTAGGGTCTGATAGTATTTCTATGAATTGCGGCGCGCTCCGAAGTCCTTGTGCTGCAATTGTCGCGGCTGGTGATTTATTGGCAATGAGAGAAAAAAACGGTTCTATCATTTCAATTATTTTCAGAACAACGTGTTTTTCCTTTTCTTGTGGCTCTTCATTTTGGTATACTTCTTCTTCTGCTGGTGCGGTTATATACCGCTGTGAATACTGTTTCAATGTTTCCGCCGTGTCAAATAGATTTGTTTTTAGGAGTTTTTGCATCATTGAATAGGAGTTTATCATTTCTGACGGTGTTTCTTGTCTGGCTCCGGGCGTGACAGAATTTGCTGACGCGCTTCTTGTTGCCGCTGTTATAATCGGCAAAATCATCGACAGAATTTCTTTCACCATTAGAAACGGTTCTGCAATATTGTTCGTCGGTGTATTTGTTGGCTGATTGCATGCAAAACGCTTTAGCTCTAAAGCGTGCGTTTCCGCGTCTGCCTTCGCTTTGTATTCATCATAAATCGTATTAATTTTGAACATGCTCCAGTCTTGCTTCGAACATGCGGCGGTTCCTTTTGCTGTGTATAGTTTTATACCGTATCTACCTGCGCCGAATTTAAGTCCGACTGTGTGCGGATCCGGAATTTCTTCACCTGCAAATTTTCCGACTTGCTGCATTTCGTTTCCATGTTTCGGGTCTTCGTATTTGTATAGATAGCAATATGGAATAGTGTCGCGCCGTGATGCTTCTTCTTTGTAGTGTTCTATTAGTTCATCTGTTGCGGTTTTGCGTGGTGCGGGTATATCATTAAATTCTGTATCTGGGTCTGGATCTGCGTCTTTCCGTGGTTTCATTTTTACATTCCGCCTTTAGTCAGGATTTTATATAGTATAAAACATATTGTAAATGTCGCTATTAAACCGGCCGTTCTGGAAATAGTCTCTTTTACAATAAATTCACCTTTGGAAAAATGTACTTTGTCGTTTGTAAGCGGGTTTAAAAATCCTTCTTTTTTTAAAAATGGCTCTGCTTCTTGCCAATTTTGTACGTCTATGGCTTGGCCTTTTTCGTGGAAAGAAAATCCGGGTTTTGAAACTACGGCGGCTGGGTTTTTTGCTTTCAATTTTTTGTAAAGTTCTGCCTGTTTTTCGGTGCTGCGGTATGCGCTATTTATCAGGATATGTTTTCCGATTGTAGAAAACATTTTCGTTTCTGCTCTTACCAAACTATCATATATAACAGGTGACACAATAGATGGTTTTCCATTTATTGTAATTGTCTTTAAAGTTTTTGTATTAAATAAATTCATTCTTAATACCATTTAGCTTAAAATGGGTGTCCTTTGCCTATCAAATAACCAAGTGCTGCAGCTCCGATTACTCCGATTAAAATAGGTGCAAAAAGTTGATTAAGAATAACAGGTGCAATATATGGGTAAAAATCTACGGATACATCCGATTTTTGAGTCATCATCGCCTGAACCAAATTATTAACCTTTTTTGAGTCTTCTCGAGAAAACGAAACAAGCGGCGGTTGGTTTGGTCTATTTATGATAATTGGCTGTATTCCTGTCGATGTGTATATCGCGGCCGCTATTGTTTGCGCTTTTATTTGTGGGGTTAAATTCATAAATATTATCCTTTATACCATGAGTGCAAACAGGTCGATTTGACCGCTGAACGTGCCGGCCGTTGTATATACTCGAATTGTTGCCGCTTGCCCGCTTGCTCCATAGTAGGTTGTTGCCCATACTGCGTACCTGTTCTGTTGTCCGAAAGTTGAGTATTCGTAACTGGCTCTTCCATTGCAAAGATAGCGTCCGGTATATCCGGGTACTTTTGCAATTTCCAGTTGCCCCATTATACCGTAATTTTGGTCTACAGTTTCCGCTATTGTTTGTAAAGCTCCGTGATCGTTATTAGCACATGCGAACCATGAGCCTCCATTCCACCCAGTTGTGCCGTTGTTAGTATAAAAATTACCTGCGTCGTTATTTATGCGAAAACGGAAATTTCCGGCTGCTCCCAGCTGCTGTAGATTATAAATAAGAGTCAGGTATAATGCTCCTGCAGGTACTATTAAATCAATATATGTCTGCCCGATAGGTCGCTGTGTAGAAACGCGAGTCCACCACGGCTCTCGCGCGTGGACGTGGTCGCTGCGTGATAGTGTGTTATTTGTTCCTTGGCTGGCTGTATCTCCGGGTAATGATGTGCCTGCAATTGCGCATAAAAGCGGGTCACTTCCAACTGCGGGCGCGTGTCTGTCTGCGTGGGCAATTAAGGCGGCCGTTGGTAGCGTGCCAATTGTGATTGACTTCTTTTTATTCGTGTCCGCGCTGTCTTCGATTAAAATTAGATCCGCCGAGCTCGGCGCGGCCTTGTTCGTGATTGTAGATATTTCGGCCGGGTCGGAAGTGATCAAAATATCCGGCGAGGCAACCTTACTCTTCAGGTGCGCAAGCGTGTCGGCCGTGTGTAGTGCTCCGCCTATTGCGTGGGCGGCCGGGGCGGCGGCCGGAAGGTTGCCAATTTGAATCTTTTTCTTTTTGTTGCCG
>Ga0315289_10013120_pt1 | contig 11627 bp, 10 predicted proteins | sample YL17G11_40_MG_FD_203452 | JGI IMG/M metagenome (GOLD analysis project Ga0315289, IMG submission 203452) | Sediment microbial communities from Yellowstone Lake, YNP, Wyoming, USA - YL17G11_40 | ecosystem: Environmental > Aquatic > Freshwater > Lake > Sediment | place: USA: Wyoming | collected... | reverse complement strand
GCGGAATCTGGGAATAGTAGCGCGCAAGCCCCAGCACCATGCCGACGCCACTGCTATCCTCAACACCGCTGCGCCACGGCGCATCGTGATGCGAGTGGACGATGAACGTACTTGCACTTTTGCCCGGCAGCACCGCGTACACATTCGCGGACTCGCCACCCTGCTTCGACACTTGCGCATCGAGCACCAATTTCGCCGTCGTCTTGCCTTTGGCGATCTCCGCTTTCAAACGATCACCATCGGCGGGCAAAAGGTACAAACTGGGAATCGCGCGCAGTTCGCCATCGTACGGAACGTAGTGCGTGAACTTGCCCATCGTCGGATAATCGCGCAAGATGCCGACGATGCCGGCGGGAGAGCGACTCTCCGCCTGCTCAAAGAATGGCACCCACTTCATTCCCCAGCCAATCGGATAAGGATGATGCCAGCCCTTCGCAGATTGGTCCGGATCGAACGCGAGAAAACTGAACAGTTTCATCTGATCCCAACTGAGGTCGGTTGCCGGAATGTCCACCAGCACGATTTTGCCGGTCACGTCCTGCCACTTGGGTGACGAAATATTTCCCAGGTCAACGATTTCAGCGGTGATGCCTTCCGGTTTCGTCGGTCCGGTATATGGAACAAAGAACGTTTCCGCTTCCCAGGACGATGCTGTGCCGGGCTGAACCGTCAGCGACCAGCGCGTCGCATCCCAGTAATCAAAGTTACTCTTTTCGACGCGGACATCGGTGTAACCGAACGCTCGCAACTTGTCGGCGAGGTAGGTGATCGCCTTCTGATCAACCGCAGACCCCGGTCGGCGCTCACCCAGGTTGTACACATCGCTGATGTAGCCGAAGATTTGATCCTGGGTCGGAATTGCCGCACCCGGAGACATGCCCGCGCCTAGTCCCAGGAGACTGACGATGAACAATGGCAACGCGACGAACACAATCAACAGAAGCGCCGCGAGCGCGATTCCACTGGCGCGCCGCTTGGGTTGCGGAGTTCCCGCACGCTTACCGACGAACCAAAAGATCGCATCGCCGATCAGAAAGAGCAGTCCGCCTATGAGAAAGTAACTGGCTTCGCCGGTCGTGACAGCGGGCAACGACAACAGGCGAAAGATCAAATGTACGCCCGCCAGAGCCGCACAGACGTACTGCACGATAAACCAGATCGAAACGTACACCCAAGCGCGTCCCAGGGCGCGCAGCCAGTGCGGCTCGCGCCAGTTGAGCCACAGCGCGAGGAGGAACAAAACGATCGGCGGCACGAGCGCGTACCACGTTGTGAAGATCGCGAAGGGCAGACTAGATTTGTCCAGCACCATCGCCAGCACAAAAGGGAGCGCGGAGAAAACGATGGCTAGCACCAAAAACAAAATCACTTGTCCGAGTGAAGAGCGCGATTTCCGTCCAGTTGTGGTACTCATAGACCCCTCCTTCCAGAAGATTTCTTCATCCGCGAATATCGCCAATCTGATTTTCTATTCGCGTGATTCGAGTTATTCGCGTCATGTTCGGGTTACCACTATGGTGCGTTGCGGTTTGCGTCGTCAACAAAATCACTCACGGCCCTAACGAACGCTTCCCCGTCGTCCGGCGGAATCCATTTCAGCGCGAGTCGTACTTCCAATCCCATCAAATTTCCCAACGCGTTCGCCTGTTCAAAGATCGCGGCGGCGCGTTCGTTACCCTGCTCGTAGTGGCACACACCGGGCGCGCAGCCCAACACCAGCACGCCCACCGCGCCCGTCTCCAACGCTTTGAGCAATAGCCCGGGCTGCAATCGCCCGGTGCAATTGACGCGAATCACGCGCGCGCTTGGCGGATACGTCAGCCCGCGCGCGCCGGCGATTTCTGCTGCGGAGTAGCCGCTCCATTCACACGCGAAGACAAGGTGACTCGCTCCTTGTCCAAGTCCCGCGCGAACTTGCGCTTCCATCTGCTCGTCCGTCGCAAACGGAACTTGCGTCGCTTTCACCGGGCACACCGACACACAACTCGCGCAACCAGTACAAAGCAACGAATCAACAACTGCTAGCCTCCCCCAATCCTCCTGTCTCCCCCCCTCCTTGTCTCCCCCTCTCCTCGTCAGCACTATCGCCGCGAACGGACAAACGCGCACGCAATCGCCGCATCCATTGCAGCGCGCCGCGTCGATCGTCGCCGCCGGAGCCCAGTTGACGATCTCGCCGCGTTGGAGATGCTGCGCCGCGCGCGCGGCAACATCGTACGCCTGAAAGATCGCGCGTTGCGCATCGCACGGAAAATGCGCCGCGCCGCACACATAGACGCCGCGCTCGATGCAATCGGCTGGCCGTAATCGTACGCGCGTGTCCGCGATAAAGCCGCCCAAATCAATCGGCAAGCGAAGCATCGCGGCGAGTTGGGCTGTGTCCGCGCGCGGCGTCATCGGCATCGCGGCGATCATTTGATCGCACCGCACGCGCACGTCGCGCTCAGTCAATTCGTCGTACACCACGATTTCGCCATTGACCACTTGAGGTGCGCCTCCCGCAGGGTAGCGGACGAAGCGCACACCCGCTTGCTGCGCGTTCCACGCCAGTTCATCGTAGGTTCCACCAGCCGTGTAGAGTTCGCGGAAAAAGATCGTGACCTCGCTCTCACGCGAGTGTTGTTTGATTTCCGTCGCCTGGCGCAGCGTGTCGAGACAACAGGTGCGCGCGCAAGACTGCATTTTTGCGGACGACCGATCGCACAGCACGAACGCCACATGTTGGAGATTGGAGATTGAAGATTGAAGATTGGAAGTCGGAGGTTGGAAGTCGGAATAGTGTGCGCCGGTGGCGACAATGATCACGCCGGCTTCAATCGCTTGACCGCTGCCTAAAGTGACCTGATAGCAACCGACAGTTCCGGCGACATTGATGGGATGCGTGTTCATCAATACTTGAATATTTCCGCGCGCGCCAATCTCCGCGCGGCGTCCAGAAACGAGCGCAGCGGATTCCGAGTCGCTCGCGCGTAAACGCGCCAGCCCACCTAATTCCGCTTCGCGTTCGACGAGCGTAACCGGCAGATCGGCATCGCTCAACGCCAACGCCGCAGTCATTCCCGCAATGCCGCCGCCGATCACTAACGCGTGCGGCGTAATGCGCGCGACGCGCGGCGAGCCAGACTGACGCGCCCTCCAGTCCGCCACCGCCATCGCGATGTGATCGCGCGCTTTGGCTGTGGCTGCCGCTGGATTGTCATGATGCGGCAGCGCACACAGATCCCGCAGATTGGTTACGCCGACAAGATTGGGAGCGACGATACCATCTATCGCGCGGCGAAGGAGCGCGTCGTGCGTGCGCGGCGCGCAACCCGCGACAATCACGCGGTTCAATTTTTGCTCGGCGATAATCGCGCGCATCCGTTCGACGTTGTTGGGCAAGCACCAATATCCAGCGGAGCCGACCCAAGTCACGCCGGACAATTCGCGCGCGCCGCAAACCAGCGCGGACACATCTAGCGTGCCGGAGATTTTCCCGCCACACTCGCAAATAAATACGCCGATGCTCGGTTCATCCATCATGGCAAATCCGATCACGTTTCACACATCCCGTTTTACGACATCCCCAACAACTCTCGATAATCCTCCGGAAACGGCGCGCCCGGCGGATCGTACTCGCACAAACGACAGGCGCGTCGTTCGTACGGCGAGCCCCAGGTGTGCGCGGTCCGAATCGGGCGCGTGACATCTTCGATGCGGATCGCGCCCGTGGGACACACGAGCGCGCACGTGCCGCACTCGATACAATCCGCCGAGGAAATTCGAAACGGTGTGCTGATCGTGCGATCCATTCCGCGATGAGTCAGACTGATCGCGCTCACGCCGACGAGGTCGCGACAGGCGCGCACGCACAGCCCGCACAAAATGCAATCGTTCGGCGGCAACGCGACGTATGGCGCGTCAACGCCGGCTTCCGCCGCGAGCGCGCGAATGATCGGCAAGTGCGCGCCGGTCACCATCAGCAATTCGATGACGGTGCGCCGCGTGCTGATGACCAGGTCGCTCTGCGTGCGGACAACGAGACCGTCTTGGCAAGGATACCCGCAGGATGCGACGAGGCGGCTTCCGCGCGGCTCTACCAACTCGACCAGGCAAAGCCGACACGCGCCGTACGGCAAGAGCGCTTCGTGCGAACACAACGTTGGAATTGGAATGTTGTTTTCGCGCGCGGCTTGGAGCAATGTGTAACCCACCGGAACTCGAATCGTGCGTTCGTCAATCGTCAGACGCAACATCATCATTCCATCGCCACGCGTCTAGAAAACACGTTGTGTTTTACCAAGGATCGTTTGGAGCGTCGCCGGACCGGCTTGGCCACCGGTCGCTTCCGTTGCCGCCGCGCAAAATCGGCTTCCAGATGCGCCTCGCCGTTGCGGATCGAACCGGAAATATACGTGCCATCCTCCAATTCGACGCTCAGGTAAGTCTGTTCGTCAAAACACTCTTCGCAGATTTCACTGTCGGGCAAGGTGGCGGGGACGATCATACTCACCGTGCCGCGCTTGATTTTCCACTCAACGACGTCGTTGCCTTCGCCTTCCATTGCGAGTCCTTCCGTGCCGGAAGTAAACTCGGCGCCGCGTGCCTGAATGAGATTGTACCGCTTCATGTTCTTACTCCTCCGAAGATGGGACTGGTGACCAAAGACGTGAAACGTGAATCACGCACCACGCATCACGTTTCACGCATCACGTTTCGTGCCGCCCAACTGCTTCCCATATGCATACCCGCGCTCGAACGCGGTGAGGTTCAAATCCTCAGTGCCTTTGGGCACGCTGTCGCGCACGGCTTGCCGTAGCGCGTCCGGCGATACGCTTTGATCGAGCGCCGCGAGGCAGCCCAGCATCACGATGTTCGCGACCATCTTGCGTCCCATCTCTTCGGCGATGCGCGTCGCAGGGATACAATAAAGCCGCGCGTTCGATGCGCCATGGCTCGTCTGTACCAAATCTTCGTCTATCAACAGCAGACCCCCGTCGGCTGCTTCGCCGGAATATTTCGTGAATGCTTCCTGCGACATCGCGACGACCACATTCGGCTGCGTCAGGTGCGGATAACTCACCGGCGCGTCCGAAATAATCACCTGCCCGCTGCACGCGCCGCCGCGCGATTCGGGTCCATAGTTTTGCGTCATCGTCGCGTGCTTGTGATCGAACAACGCCGCGGCTTTGCCCAGGATGTACGCGGCAAGGACGATGCCTTGCCCGCCGAAGCCGGAGAGTCGGATTTCAGTGCGAGTCATTGTCTGCTCCACTCGTCGTAATTGAAAATCCCAAAGCAGAGAAGCAGGGGCGCCAGAGCGCAGAGGAGGAATCTATCGTCTCCTCTGCACCCCTGCGCCCCCGCTCCCCTGCTGCAATTCCAAATAACTCTTCTTCTCCACATCAACAAACTTGCCCACGACAATCTGCCCATTCAAATCAATATCCGCGAGACGCGGATCCGCGCCGTGTTGGATGATGGATTTCTCTTTGTAATATGCCATCTGCTCCAAACCGCTGCGTTGCTTGTTCCATCTGCCGTACAACGTGGGACAAGGGCTGATGATTTCGACGAACGAAAAACCGGGCTTGAGCAACGCCTCGCCGATCGCGCGTTGCAGACGACGCACGTGCAGGGTCGTCCAGCGCGCGACGTACGTTGCGCCGCTCGCCGCCGCAAGATAAACCAGGTTGAAGGGATGATCGGTGTTGCCATACGGCGATGTGCTGGTGCGCGCGCTGATCGGCGTCGTCGGCGCGAGTTGTCCGCCGGTCATCCCGTAGATGAAATTGTTGACGCAAATCACGGTCATATCCATGTTGCGCCGCGCGGCGTGAATGAAATGATTGCCGCCAATCGCGATCAAATCGCCATCGCCGGAGAAAACGACGACTTTGAGTTTTGGATTCGCAAGTTTCAAGCCGGTCGCGAACGGAATCGCGCGACCGTGCGTCGTGTGAAACGAATCCATCGCGACATAGCCCGCCACGCGCCCGGAGCAGCCGATGCCGGAAACAATCGCAACCTGATTCGAATCCAATTTCGTTTGAATCAGCGCGCCGAGAAAGCAATTGAGCGCGGTCCCCAACCCACACCCGGAACACCAGATGTGCGGCAGCCGATCCCGACGCAGCAACCGATCCATCGGATGATGCGGACTGACCTCTGCCAACTCATGTCCATTCATCCGCTCAATTGGTTCGCTCGCTTCGCCCTGTCCCGCCATTTCCTTATCTCCTTGTCACCCTGTCACCTTGTCACCTTGTCACCTTACGTCTATTTCTCAGTCCACGTTGACGGCGACGAATCGCCCACTACGAACCACGTCTCCTTGTCTCCCCATCCCCTCGTCTCCGTGTCTTCTTGCGCGCCGCGTCACGAATCGCGTCGAGAATCACATGCGGTTCGTGCACCTCGCCGCCCGCGTGCGGCACCAGGATCGTGCGCGCCTGACCGGCCGCGCAGCGTTCGACTTCGAGCGCGATTTGTCCGTAGTTGATTTCTGGCACGACGAATGCCTTGATGCGTGGCGCGAGCGCGCGGATCAAATCTTCGGGAAAGGGCCACACCGTGATCAGTTTTAGCCAGCCGACCTTGATGCCTTGGGCGCGCGCCATCTCGATGGGCCACAGCGCGATGCGCGCGGTGATCCCGTACGCGACGACGATCACATCCGCATCGTCCAAGCCATCGCTTTGCGCGCGTAGAATGTCGTCGCGATGGTCGCGGATTTTTGCAATCAGCCGGTGAACGAGCCGCGCTTGCGTGTCGGGCGTGGAGGTTGCCGGATAACCGCGCTCGTCGTGCGTCAAGCCGGTGACGTGCAGACGATAGCCCTCGCCCGCGCACGCCATCGCCGGCACGCCATTCGTATCGCCTTCAAATGGACGATAGTGTTCAGGTGGGACCGTCGGTTTGCGGCGCGGATACAACTGGAGCGATTCGACCGGCGGAACGACGACGCGCTCGGTCATGTGTCCGACCGCTTCGTCCGCCATCAACAGGACGGGCGTGCGATATTTTTCGGAGAGATTGAACGATTCGATGGTGAGATCGAAAAATTCTTGCGGCGAACTGGGACAGAGCGCGATGATTTCGTACGATCCGTGACTGCCCCAGCGCGCCTGCATCATATCGCCCTGACCGACCAGGGTTGGCAAGCCGGTGCTGGGTCCGCCGCGCTGAACATCCACGACGACGCACGGCGTTTCGGTCATAATGCCCAGACCCAGGTTCTCCATCATCAAACTGAATCCCGGACCCGAAGTCGCGGTCATCGCTTTTGCGCCGCCCCACGCCGCGCCCAGCACCGCGTTCATCGAAGCGAGTTCGTCTTCCATCTGAATGAACACACCACCAACATCCGGCATCCGCTCTGCCATTCGCTCCGCAATCTCAGTGGCTGGCGTAATCGGATAGCCCGCGAAAAAGCGACAACCCGCCGAGAGCGCGCCTTCGGCGCACGCCTCATCGCCGCTGATGAAAAATTCGCCGTGCAGTGGAACATTATCAGGCATAGGGGGAACCTCGAAACAGCAAGAAGCACCCATCGCTCGCCGCGCATCACGCGCGCCGAGCGTCAGGTGCTTTCTCTCACACAGAATCGGTTGGTGCAATGAAAAAACGCGGACATCTTCTCGCCTCTCTCGTCTTTGAGGTACGGACGCGCCCGATTGATCGGACTCGCATCTCATCAGCCGCGCGATTCACCGCTCGACATCCTAATACCAGTATACCGTCATCGCGCCAAAAGTCAAAAAACAAATCCACCCTATTTCGCTTTTCCTCGCCCTGTGCTATACTTCGGGCAACTAAAAACGAATGACTACCGGAGGAGATATGAGACTGAAACTGCGCGATTGGGAAATGTCATACGACGACACCGGCGGCAGTCCTGCCACCCTTCGAAAATCCCAGAACCGGCTTCCGCTCCGGATGCCGCTGCTGCTCATTCACGGCTTCCCGCTCGACCGGACACTATGGTCGGCGCAGACGCGCGGGCTCGCTGATGTCGCGCGCGTGATCGCACCGGACTTGCGCGGCTTTGGCGACTCATCTGTGCCAACCGGCGCGGTGACGATGGATACGTACGCGGATGACCTGCGCGCTTTGCTCGACGCACTTGGTGTTCCGCGCGCCGTCATCGCCGGGCTTTCGATGGGCGGGTATATCGCGTTCGCGTTTTATCGCCGACACGCCTCACGCGTCGGCGCGCTGATCCTTGCGGACACGCGCGCCGCGCCCGATTCGGCGGAAGCGAAAAAAGGTCGCGAGGACAACACCGTACTTGCGCGCGCGCAGGGCACTGCCGCCGTCGCAGAAAAAATGCTGCCCAAGATGCTGACGCCCCAAACCCTCGCGGCACGCGCCGATGTGACGAACGCCGCGCGCACGCTGATGTCGCGTCAGCCCGTCGAAGGTGTGGTCGCCGCGCTGGGCGCGCTGCGCGACCGCCCTGATTCGACGCCAACGCTCGCGCAAATTGTGGTGCCCACGTTGATTGTCGTCGGCGCGGAAGATTCATTAACGCCGCCACAGGACGCGGAACAAATGCGCGCTGCCATTCGCGGCGCGCACCTCGCGGTGGTTCCCGACGCGGCACACCTCGCGAATTTCGAGCAGCCGGATACCTTCAATCAAATCGTGCGCGAGTTTTTGCATTCAGTTGGATAAGAGCCACAAAGGACACAGCGATCACGTTTTGCTTTTTGCTCGTTACTCTGTGTCCTCTGTGCCCCTTGCGGCAAAAAAATACGCGCCCCAAAGATGGGGGCGCGTATTTTCTGCTGAGAGCGCGTCACTAAAAACGCGGATGAAATTCAACTTCGGCGTGACCACCGTTCAGCTGCACATCGGCGTAGATGTTGAGTCCGAGCGGGATGACGCGCCACACGCCCGTGCACGCGTGCGCGAATTCGACGACGTAAGGTCCGCGCTCGGGTTTGGTGCCGGTGTACTTGGGATCGCCGATCCAACTGCCATCCGTTGTGGCGACGACGACGGGCCAATCGGTTCTACCGACGACAGTCGCGGCAAGCGAGCAAGATCCCGTCCCGATCGTGTTCGTGATCAGCACGGCTTCCCAAGTATTCGCGTACGCATTCGGAATGACCGGCGCGGGCACAGGCGGCTGCACGACGACCGGCGGCTGCACCGCTGGCGGGGCGATGACGAGTGGCGGGTTCACTACCGGCGGAACGTAAATGGACGGCAAAGGGCTATACGCCGTTGGCGCATTGACCGGCGGCTGACCATTGGGAATGTACAATTTCTGTCCCGACCAAATGAACGAAGGGTTGGGAAGTTTATTCGCGATCTGAATTGAATACAACGTCGAACGATAGCGCGTCGCGATGGACGCCAGATAATCGCCGGGGCGAACGATGTGATAGACGTTTTGTGGCAACGGCTGTGGCACTGGAAGAGGCACCGACCCCGCATAAGCCGGAACCTTCAGAACTTGACCCACGTAAATCCAATAGTTGAACAGACCGTTCGCCTGCATCACTGCGTTGACCGTCGTGCCATATCGCGTCGCGATTGAAAAAAGCGTGTCGTTCTGCTGCACCACGTACGTCGTCGTGCGGAGGAGTCCCGGCATCGCATCACTCGGAATGATCAAACGCTGTCCAACGAAAATGTAATCCGGATTGCGCAGATTATTCGCCTGCACAATCGCGTGGACAGTCCTGCCGTGACTCGTGGCGATGGAAAACAGCGTGTCACCCCAGCCGACGACGTGAAGGGCCGGCATTTCGGCAGAGACGTTGACTGAGCCGCCGACCGTGACGCCCAAGGCGACGACGAGAAAAAACAAGCCGGTCAAGATCAAACGACGATAATTTCGCATTATCCCTCCTCTCGCTGGCGGCGCGCGGCGCGCGGTTTGGACTTCGGCAGCGGCTGGGGCACCGGACCCACCGCGCCTTTTTTCTCGACAAGGTTCGCGCGTCGACGCGCCGCGTGGGCTTTCGGTTTTTCGATTGCTTGCACCGCCAGTTCCTCTTCCGTTTCGATTTCGCGCGCTTTGAGGAATTGCTCCAGATCGGTTCGGCGCACGCGGTAACTCCCTTCCAGTTTCACCGCTTTGAGTTTCCGCGACTGAATGCAACGGCGAATCGTGAAGGGGGTGATGCCGAGCAGTTCGGCGACTTGATTGGTGCTTAAGAATCGGCGTTTCAACGCCAAACTACACCTCGCTTTATCTTGCTCACTCTTGCAACATTCTACTCTATTTTGGTCAGTTTGTCATATCTTATGCAACTTGCGCTACCTAAGACGAATAAAACGTGAAACGTGAGGCATGGAGCCTGCCTCACGTTTCACTCAGCGCGCGCCAGCCGTCGTCACACTTTCTTGGCTCGCTCACCCTTCTGCGCGATCATCTGCCCGATGATCTTGGACGCTTCTTCAACCGTCGCGGCGCCCAGCGGATGCTTGAACGCGCTGACGAAAACGGCATCCAGCCCTTGCAGCACTTCGGCTTCCGTGCCGCCATGTCGTTCGCGATACAACCCCAGCAATTTGTTACGCTGATACGCGGACATCAAGAGCGGGCGGCGCGGTGCGCGCTCTTTTTCGACGGTGGGCGCGCTGGTCGCGCGCACGATGTCTTCTGCGCTTGCCAAGCCCGCGCCGGGGAGCAAGCCGTACCCCATCGCCGCGAGCGCGCGCCCGATGGCTGATGTTTCCGCGACTTCCCAAGGAAAATCGCGTTCGGCGTGCGCGCCCCCCTTCTTGCGACTCGTCGCGATGCCATGCCGTGTGCCGTAGATTTCGCTCGTCACAGTGACTTGCAGCGTGAGTTGCTCCGGATTGTCGAGCAAAACTTTCGGCTCGTGAAAGTCCAACCGCTTGCCTTGCTTGCGATGATCCTCGTTCGCCATCGCAAGTTTGCCATCCACCGCCATGTACGCGTGCTCGACCGCTTGCCATTCTTCGCCGACCTTACGGCGCGATTCCAGGACGACGACGTAATCGACAAACTCTTCGTGCTTGACCGCGCCCACATCGCGCGCCTTGCGACAGAGCGCGAGAACTTCTTCGCGAGTCATTGTTTTCCTCCCGACGCGACGCGCAGGCGCGTCGCGCAATCTCTCGAAAGAACTTGTGTTCTAATGCTGTTCTATCTCGATTCGGCTGATTCGTCAAGCGCGTTGCCGCGCAGAAACTGTGCGACCATCACGCTAATCACCGCGTCCGACGCCGTCGCAGGATCGAACCAGCGAATGCGCGGATCGTCCAGCCGGAACCAACCGTACTGATGGTGCACGAACCGCCGTGTGTCGCGCTTAAGCAAATGAATGGCTTCTTCGCGCGTGCTCAACCCGTTCAGGTATGCCGCGATCTGCCGATAGCCCAATCCGCTCATCGCCGCCAAATCAGCAGCGTACCCATGCGCGAGGAGCGCGCGCACTTCCTCCACGAAACCGTCGGCGATCATTTGATCCACACGCGCGTTGATGCGCTGGTACAGTTCTGCGCGCGGCATCGTCAAGCCGATGCGCAGGACGCGATGATTCGGCGCGTCCACTTTTTGCAGTTCGCTGATCGGCTTGTCCGTCGCTTCGCACACTTCCAGCGCGCGAATGACGCGCCGTCTGTTGCGCGGATCTATTTTCAACGCGGCAAGCGGATCGAATCGG
>Ga0315289_10013119_pt1 | contig 11627 bp, 13 predicted proteins | sample YL17G11_40_MG_FD_203452 | JGI IMG/M metagenome (GOLD analysis project Ga0315289, IMG submission 203452) | Sediment microbial communities from Yellowstone Lake, YNP, Wyoming, USA - YL17G11_40 | ecosystem: Environmental > Aquatic > Freshwater > Lake > Sediment | place: USA: Wyoming | collected... | reverse complement strand
TCCACCTGGTCATCGAACTTCCCCTTCGGGAATGCCACGTGTTCCTCGATATAGGGTGCATTCCATCCGCCCCTCACCAGCCGGGCGCCTCCCCCCTGGCATAGGCTGGACCATGGCCCCGCCCGCGTTTCCTTGCTGCCGGTAACATCCTCGAAATAGGCCGTTAATCCTTTGTTCGCAAACATCCGGTTCGTCGCCTGTGCCGAATCCTTCCCTGCGCTGCCCGGATCCTTGAAATGCCAGATCGTTGCCGCAGGACCAGGCCGCTTGGCGTCCTCCTGGGCTGTTGCCAGCATCATCGCGTCCCGATCGCCAGGTGACCATTGGCCGCGTGCAATATGTTCAATAAAAATAATTCCGTCTTTCGTCAGGCTCATCAGCACGCCCGCCGTGTAGTCGCCTCCCATCGTCCCCGCCTTGTCCCAATAGCGTACCCGTTGCCTTATCTCCTCGGGTTTGGGTGGCGCTTCCACGATTGCGAACCAGTCCCGCTGGAAGAAATTCCCCAGCCGTAAATAGGGTCTCTGCTGGTATAAGGCCGACCAGTCGTATTCGCCGATGTTCACCTGGATCCGCTTCAGGTCTTCCTCGTTGTATTTCTCCGGCCACAGCGCCTCCCCCGCCTTCCTGCCCAATGCATCCTTCTCGTCGATCCATACCCCCTCCAGCATCTGCTCCCGCTGGAACCTCTCGAAGGTTTTCCCCTTGGGGACTTTTTCGTCCTCCCAGATGGCAGGCAGGCATAGCACCGTCCACCGGTCCGCCTTGGGGTCCCCCGCCATCATCTTCAATAACCTGCCCGACCAGTCGTCCCCGTGCCAGCGCGTGAACATCCCGATCACTGCTGCACCTTTCTCCAATCGTGTATAAGCCGAGCTGGTCCACCACTCCCACAGCCGCTCCCGGTAAGCCTCGCTCTCGGCCTCCTCCCGGTTCTTGATCGGGTCGTCCACCACGAACAGGTGCGCCCCCACCCCCGTGATCCCGCCTCCCACACCTGCAGCCACCACCCCTCCCCGGTTCGGCGCCGCGAGATCCCACTGCTGCACCGACCGGCTGTCCGACGAGAGCTCCACCGGCGCCTGGACTCCAGCCTTCAGGCTGGCATCTATCGTCGCCAGCTCGCCGAATACCGCCCGGTAGCGGTCGCTGTTCACGATCTCCCTCACCGCCCTGGAGTTATCGTTGGCCCGGTCTGCGTTATAAGATGTCAAAATAATGTTGATGTCCGGCATCCTGCCCAGCAGCCAGGCCGGGAATAAATGACTGACCTGCTCCGTCTTGCCGTGCCGTGGCGGCTCCTCGATCAGCAGCCGCCCGATCCCCGTCTGTCCCTCGCTGCGGATGTACGTCTCCACCAGCTCCAGATATTCCGCCACCAGCCGGTGATGCCTGGCCGCCCGGTACCACGGCGCCACGTATTCGGAAAAGTCCACCAGGTGCCGCCGTGCCAGTTTCCGCCTGGCCAGCTCCCTGCGCGCCGCCTCCGGCTTCAACAGGATCCCGCTCACAGCCGTATCAAGCGCCATACGGATCCTCCCCATCTTTCTCATCCCCCCTTCCCGTATCGGGAAGGGGCAGGGGGTTAGGTTCTGGATTTCCGGCTTTATCCTGATCCCCCAATCCACCCTCCCCCAAAATTGCCCTCAGCTCGTCATCGCTCAGCTCCTCCTCATCAGGCTTGGCGCCCTTGCCGATCTCGAGATGGCTCCGTGGGATATAATCCCTGAGCATCTCCAATGCCAGCTTCCGGTCGTTGAAGCTCTTGTAATCGTCCTGCTTCGCCACCTTGATCAGCGCCTCGAATATATCCCGCCGGTGCTCCCACAGCGGCGCCGCCTGCATTATCGCCACCACCGTGTCGATCGTCGGGAATTTCTGCCGCCAGTTGTAGACTGTCCTCGGCCCCGTCAGCCCCAACACCTCCGTCGACAGCTCCTTCAGCGTCCCCGGCCATCTTCCGGTCTTCGGTGACGATGCCCAGGCAATGTAGCACGCCACCCGCCACGGCCATCCCTGCTCGATCAGCTTCAGATATTCCTCGAACCATCGTAGGGGCAGCCCTACCTCTTCGCCCTTCTGTATGAAATGTACCCGCGCCGCCTCGCTGATCAGCCGCGCCTCCTCGAACGAGATCGCCCGCTCCTCGGCGTCATCCTCGACATCCGACATTTCCAGATCGAACTTGAGCTGCATCTCGTTGAACGTCTTCATAGCTTTGGACCTTTATCCTGATAAGCCCCCTCCCTTCTTATTCCCCTTCCCGTTTCGGGAAGGGGTTAGGGGTTAGGTCTTTAGGGGTTAGGTCTCCACCTCCATATACCGCTTCCAGTTCACACTCACCGCCGCCCAGCGTCCTTCACCGATCTTCGCCCAGCAGTTGTATCCCCCCACATCCCTCACCTCCACCGTCATTCCCCGTTTCAGGCTGCCGACCACCGGATAGCTCGTCCCCGGCCCGCTGCGCACGTTCATCGCCTCCGCCACTACCTTCATCATGATGCCTTGCTCGATCGGCGCTGGTGTTTCATCCCAGGTATATCGTGCGATCGCCTCGCCCCTCCCCGGCCCGCCCGTGTGCAGGTATAGGAAATCCAGCGCCCAGAACGAGCAGCCCGGGCAGCCCAGATCCTGCGCCTTGCCCATGAACGCCGTTATCTCCTCCGGTTTCGGGTCCGGGTGTCCGTCGCCGATATACGCCCTCCCCACCGGCACGGTAGGTAATTCGCATTGCGCATTCACCCGGTACTGCTGCAACGACCGCTCCAGCTCGCTCGTCGCCCCGCCCGGTCCCCAGTAGTCCTGCGGCATCACCAGATCGCACCCATCCAGGAAGTCGTACCATGGGAGCTCCGGGTGCAGCGCTGGGAATCGGTATGAGCACAGCGCGATGGGCACGTTGATCCCCATCAGCGCCGCCATGAATTGCCTTGCTCTCGCCTTCGGGTCCGGTCCTATCTTATATTCCCGCTCGGCGTCGATGATGTAGCCATCCAGCCCCAACGTGGCGCATGTCGACCGGGCAAATCCCGCCTCGTCCTCCGGGCTGGCTGCATCGGTGTGGATCGCCCCGTTCTTGTCGATCCAGATCCCACCGCGCACGTAGTGCCAACCCCATACTGCCATCCCCGCAGCAAGGAATGCTGCCACAGCTGCAGCCATATCCACGAAGCTGGCGTAACCCGAATTGGCGCCATCCCCGATCTTGATCGCCACCCATTTCAAGCCCAGCGACCCGCACGCTTGCACGATATCGTCGAGCTCGCCCGTCTCGCAATATTTTGACTTCCAGATGAAAATCCCTTTTCCTGTGGGAGTGTTCATGTGCCAGCCTCACTTTTCGCCCGGATCCCCACCGGCTGCCCACCCAACCCCTGCACCTGGTGCACCAGCCGCTCGGCCCAATCGCGCAGGTCGGTGTTCTCCTCGCGCAGTCGCTGCAGCTCCTTAGCCTGTTTCTCGACGATCGCTTCCAGGATCGGCAGCCGCTGAAGCTCCTTAGCCTGTTTTACAATGAGTGATTCCAGGACCGCCACTCGTATATCCAGCTTCAGCGACCGCTCGGCGGACCGGTCGGCGATATCCTGGTAGATCGAAGCCGTATCGGCCTCGGTATGCTCCGTTTCGGCCTTCGCCTTCCTATTCTCGGTCTTGACCTTGAATACGTAGATCAGCGCCGTGATCAGCGCCCCGATCCCCCCCAGGCCGAGCAGGATCCCGGCGGCAGCCGCCAATACGTCCAGCCAGTCGTGGTCCGGCGGAATCATCGTTTAGATGGCCCAAATGGTCTTTGACCTATAACGTACGCCTTAACTTTTTTTACTGCTTCCAGTTGTGGCGTCAGTTTGAAAACGCTTTGATTGGCCATGATCGCTGCTAAAAATATCCACGCCAATTGGATCACCCCCTGTTTATCGCAGGTCAACCCTGCCTCCAAAACACCCCCGCATTGCAGCCCGAACAAGCTACCCGCCAGCATGAGCAACAGCAGCGCCATGATCAGCTTCTTGACCTCCTCCCCTTTCCCCGCATACCAGGTGTTCAATCCGGGGATATAGCTGAACAATAGTGATAGAACTGCGCCTGCGAGAGCCGCCAAAATTGCTGGTGTGAGTGTAAATCCGTTCATCTTATCCTCCTTAAACGAAAAAGCGCCTGCATGGGTATGCTAGGCGCTCATCTCCAGCCCGGGCCCGACGATTTATCGGGCCTGCCAAAATTCAATGACTAAATTTTAGCATAAATTTAAACCGCTGTCAATCGGTGTTAATTTTATGCATCGTCTTTTCCAAAATTATTGATTCTCTAAATATTTCTCTCCCAATGAACATTGCTTGATAACCATCATTTTTTCTCTCATATAACTCTTGCATATCCATTTCCAAATCTTCAGTAAGCATATATGTAAACGCATTGAGATCTTCCGCTTGTCCCTTATCATCATCATCAAAATCATTAAAAAGAAATTCACCATATTTATTGATCATTTTAAATCTTGTAATCATTTCATTATCCCTCGATTTCTTCTAATAATCTTTCCAGGTCTCCCGCTAAGTCCGGGTTCTCCTCCCGGCAGCTCTCGATATATGCCCTTATCGCCGCCCGCGCGTGCGGGTCCGTATCGATCCGCAACGTGAAATAGATCGCCTTCGGGTCCACCGCCGACCCATCCGCCTTCTCGATCCGGTATTTCCCATACAATCCCTTCTTATCCATCTCATCCTCCTTCCTTTTTCTTACAGCAAACCGGCTGGTAACCACTTTAAACCCGTCTTCGAACTCCATCAATGCACTGTTCATCTTTCCTCGTACCAAAACCCGGCAGTATTGCCCTTTCCTCTCTGGCAGCCTCTTCCTCCAAAACCACTGATAATTAAATGGCTTATTTTCCATATCCCTTTGCAAATTTTTCCAGATCCTCCCTCATATCATTTTCTTCCTCGACAGACTCTTCCCACAGGTCATCATCCAGTAGATCGGATACCGCCTGCTCGACCATTTCTACCAGTGCACGTGGCTCGATGGCATCCAGCTCCCAGGAAGTATCTCCGAATTGCCTGAGATAAACCTGGTAGCGGCTATCGGTTTCCTTGGCTGGGTTGGGCGGCGGGTTCAATGCATCGATCTGGTCGTAATTTAGTGCCAATCGGTCGACCTGCACCGGGTACCCGGAGAATAGGGACAGGCGCTCGGTAATATCGCGGGTCATGTCGATTCCCGATGGGTCATGATCGCCGAAATATAGGATCACCACGTCCTTGCCCTCCTGGATGTATTTGGCCAGACGTTTACCGGCGTCGTGCATGTTCGATAGGCTGTTGTAGCCCTTGTTGGCCGTGAATAATATGTCCAATCTGTGACACGCTGGCCCCAACACTCCGGATAAGGCATCCTTCTCGACCATCACCTCGACGTGCACGGGCTGACGCTCCCATTTGTCGATGGCGAACTGCTTTGCCGCCGCATCGACGATCTCTGCCGGGCTTTCCCAGTGTGGCGGGCTGACCGTTACCCTGTTTCGGTCGGTCAACATATACCAATCAACCAGTCCGGCCAGTCGAGCGTTTCCTATAATATCGACGATTCTCTTATAGGATCTGATCGTGTTTTCAATAAAACCCCGCGCCACGAGCTGGTAATAAAGTTGCCTGAGCGTCAATACGTAGCCATCCGCCCGGTATTCCTCTAAAATAACATTGACCTGGTCGATGACACTTAGGCTGCGCGCCGAGAAATTTTTAGTGATATAGAATTCTTTCATCTTATACCTCTACTCTCATTGCCCTGGCCCTCTCCAGCAGCTTCCTCAGCGCCTCGTCCCCCGGCACCCACGTCCTCAGACACTCGCAGATCGAGCAGCGCACGTCCATCACATGCCCCTCCACGATCGCCATCACGTCCACCTCATCCACCCCCTTCCCGCTCCGGGAAGGGGGCCGGGGGGTTAGGTTCACCGCCTTCCGGTACAGCAGCAACTGTCTCACCCCGCTATTATTCCTCACCACCACACCCAACACGTGCCCATTCCTGCACTTCCAGGGTTTCATCTCATCCATCACACACCTCCTATACCGCCGCAATCAGCACCCAGATCAGGAAGACCACCATCCCGATCACCAGCCAGCAGATGCAGCCCATCGTGCTTGACAGCAGCATCATACTCACGAAATCCATCCAGTTATCAAAAATCCCCGGTCTTGTGTTCATTTTCTACTCCTGGCGATGTTCTTCATCGCCGAAACGGCGTTCTTTGCCGTCATCTTTCCAATAGATCCTCAAATGGTGCATCCTCACTTCCTCATCGTCATATTCCAATACCGCCATTATCTCCCCTTCCCCCACCTTCTCCATGGTCCATGCCTCCCGTAGGGGCAGGTCTTGTACCTGCCCTTTCTTTGTTGGCGTGATCACATGGATCCTCCTCAGCCCGAACCGGCTGATCCCCTCATCTACCACGAATCCCTCAGTCATTAATACATCCCCCCCACCATAGTCGAAACCCAGATCAGGAAAATGATTATCCCGAGCACCATCAAGAAACAGCATCCTAACTCGTCCGCCTTCTTTTTGTTATTCATCTTTCCTCCAATTCCTCCAAACATTGCGCGGTCTTGGCTTTCTTTTTCGTATTCCTCAGCACCAGGAACGTCTTCCCATCCCGCTTCAGCCGTGTCCCGACTGCGAAATTCCCTACCATCAGCATTTGCCTCACCTCCATGATTGTCAGCATCGATTGGTATCCCCAGCTCTCATCCGGATCGTAATCCACCGTGTAGGCGTGAACCATCAAATTCCTTCTCCCGTCCCATTTATTTAGCTTGTGCCCCCGCTCTTCCTCCCTGCGCTCCTCGTCCCGCTCCTTCCGTCTGGCCAGCGTGCACGCCGGGCAGGTCCGCCAGGTATACTCCATATTGTGGCTCGTCTCGAACTCCTCCCCGCATTCCGCGCAGAGTATCGTCACCCGCTCGTGGGATCTCCTGATCATGATCGATTGATTATTCATAGTCATAAGTTATCCCCTCAGTAGGACCAGTATTAAAAGAGTGTTGTTTAATCATCCATCATTCTCCCCTTCCCTTTTAGGGAAGGGGCTGGGGGTTAGGTCTTAACCTCTTCCCTGTTCTCCATCTTCCACCGCAGCACCTCACCCGGCGTCTCGAATAAGTCCCGGTAGACCCTCCGCCTGCCCCTCGAGCACCTCTTGCTCACGTGCACGATCCCGCACCGCCTGCACACCGGCGCCATCGCCCGCGCGGGCAGCCCCAGCTTGACACGGATCAGCGCATCCTTCGGCTCGTATCCCTGCCGTGCGATCCGCCACGCCATACCCGCCGTTATCCCGTACGCCGCCCCTACAGCACGCCAGCCGCCCTTTTGGTATAGATGTTCGTATTCCCTAGCCAGGCGTCTCCTGATCGTGTTATAAGCCGTAACAGACACTTTTAAAACTACTTGATCATCCAATCCCAAATCCATTCTTCAACAATATCTCGCTCTATACAACTGGGTTTCTCTCCGTGTTTGGCTCGCTCTACCACAGTGGTTTTCTCAATTTTTCTGGCTCGCTCCTGTCATTTGGTTTTCTCAACATTATTGGCTCGCTCAATATTATTGGTTTTCTTTCTCCTTCTGGCTCGCTCTACCACAGTGGTTTTCTCGGTTTTTCTGGCTCGCTCTCATATAGTGGTTTTCTCTCAATAAATGTCTCGCTCACTGGTTGTGGTTTTCTAAACTTTTATGTCTCTTTTTTCTTTCATTTCCATCATCGGCCATCCGTAGGATTCTGGCGGTTTATAATGGTGATGGTTTCCGTCCGTCTCGAATATGTAAGGCAGAGATATCGGCAACCCTTCCAGCTTGCGCCAGGTAATCCAGAGATGTTGCAGCCACAGCTTGACCATCTTGTCTATCGCGGCGTGGTGCTTATGCAGCTTGGTCCACTCCGGGTGTGTGCTGTCATAGTGCTCGCGAGCCTGATCATATTCTGCCCGATAGGGGGAATTGCATTTCAGGAAAGAGCCTCCGACCAGTAGACAGGCGATCTTGAGCCGTTTGTTGTGATGAGATAGTTCACCCGCTTTTAGCCGTTCGCGTGCACCATCTATCACACCAAATCCGGCATAGCGCCATAAGTCGCTGACGGTTTCCGCCCGCTTAATGTCGATCATGCAGGCGACCTTTGCGGCCAGGATTTCTTTGACGCCTTTCAGCTCACACATGAGGCTGATGATGGGCATTGTATCTGCTTCAGCCCTGATCTCGTCGTCCAGATTCTCTTCTAGCATCTGGAATCTCATGCAAAAGTTCTCGATTTTGTCATAATGAGTTTTGTCCATTATGTCTACCCCGCGCTCTATGGCGCTGATCCGGTTGCCAAATGCGATGCGCATTTTTTGCGCATTCTGTCTTGCATCTACAAGCATTCTGATGATCTCGTTCATTGGTCTTTTCTCCTTTTGAAATTCGCTATCCGACTTTGGGTTTCTCGACTTGTATGGCTCGCTATTAACCTCTGGGTTTCTCTAGGGTTTTGGCTCGCTCCGCTTTCATGGTTTTCTCAATCTCGATTGCTCGCTCACCATTGTTGGTTTTCTTTTACTTTTTGGCTCGCTCTCAAGTAATGGTTTTCTCTTTTCTATTGGCTTCTTATTTATGTTGATCCATTTATATTGATCTCCATCAAATAGGTGGTGAATGCGTGTACCTGCGTGTAAACTTCGTTTTTTTGGCATACACTTTCTTCTAACATTTGTTCTAATTAAGAACAAAAGCCAGCCGATAACCTCATTTAACAGCTTCACTAAGATACACTCATTCACCCAAAAGCCTCTTTTTCGCTATCTTTCGTGCATTTCGTGTCTCTCATCGCAAATTTCACCCACAAATTAACCATCGGTGTATCCTGGTGTACCTATTTCCGTCGATTCAGGCCCTTTATCATTTGCTATGTAATTTACATATAATTTACATAGCAAATCGTTCCTGCCCCGATTCCGGGTTTTCAGGTTCACCAGGGTTCACCTCTTCACCCGAACGGCGATCTGTGCCGTCAGTTTTCGGCTCCAGCGTATCTCCCTCCCATCTCGGTTCTCCCTTTTTTCCGGTTATTCCGTATTTGAACTTCAGCGCCTCCATCTTTTCAGGGTTGTAGATGATCACGAAGCCCTTGTTAAGCCGCTTGCATGGCAGTTGCAGCGTCTGTCGGGCGATCTTCCCCACCGTCTGGCTGGTCGTCCCCTTCGGTTTCTTCTTTTTGCTCTCGTCCTCCCCCTCCTGTGTTTCCTCGATGTTCATCTCATCCATCAGCTCGTTTGCCACCGCCGCCACGTATTTGGTGAATGCATAGTAGACCTCCCCGAAGCCCTCGAATATGCCCTTCGACAAAAATTTCGCATATTTCGCGTCCTCCCGGATCATCACCAGCGCATCCATCACCCGCGCATCCAGCCCCATGCTGCGCTCCAGGATTAAGTCCTCGTTAAGCGCCCGCACGAAGCTGGTGATGTCCCGCATCAGCTCCGGGTCGCCCTTGGCGATCGCCTTCAGCGGCATCGTCACCTGGTTCAGCCTGGCCGGTACCTCCAGGTCCATAAGGTCCTCCGTCACCGCGATCTCCGGCTGCCATTTGTCCAGCCGCCACCTCAGCAATAAATTCCGTATCGCCAGCGCCTGGCTGTAGAACTCCTCGTCCAGGTGCAACTTCACCCCGTGCGCCTTGAGCTCCATCACTTCCTTCCCCATCAGCTTCACCGTCAGACAGCGGCTGGTCACCGCCTGGTCCTTGAACTCCTTGCGCATCGCGATCAGCTTCGGCCCGTACACCCGGTACGCCGCCACCTCGTAGGCCCGCGTCCCATTCTCGTTGATGAACTCGTTAAGCCTCCATACCGGGCTGCCCGCCATCGCCCCCTGGTTCAGGATCTTGGTCAGGTCGTTGGTCATGTCCCCCCCGTCCTGCAGGTCCATCTCGTCCATGAACGCCGTCCCGCTGTATTCGTCCAGCGCCCTGAACAGGCTCGCCGCCGTCCCCGCCCCGCCCGTGCTCATCATCCGGTAGCAGATGTGCCCGATCCGTTTCATCAGCTCCGATTTCCCGCTCCCGTAGTCCCCCGTCGCCCGCAGGTAGGGCAGTGCATTGAAGCAGTCGTAGATCCAGCTCAGCAGCACGTAGTACGCCGCCAGCCTCCCGAAGAACTTGTCGTCCAGCAGATAGTGCTGGTTGATGAACGTCTCCACGATTGCCACCAGCTCACGTGTTGATTTCAGATTGCCCAGTTTGGACGGGAACAGTATTCCCTTGGATGTGATCAGCGAGTTGGGCGTCTTGGGGATGTATTTGACGTCGTCGATGATCAGGTGCTCCGCCGTGTCCACGTGCCCATCCGCATCCCGGTAGGCCAGCCACGCCCTGGATTCCGCCTCGTCCCACAGGTATTCCACCAAATATCCCCCAATGTAGCCTCCCAGCGTCTCCTGTAGGGGCAATCCTTGTGATTGCCCTTCCTTTTCTTCCCCTTCCGCCGCCTGCACCATATGGTTGAACTCGCGTATCCCCACCTGCATCGCCTCCGCCAGCGGCAGCCGGTACCTGGCCAGCAGCACCTTGTCCATCTTGACGATGATCTCCAGTGCCCTCTTGATCGCGTCGTCCTGTTCCGGCCCTTTCTGTTTCCCCGTCCATGCCGCCGCCGCCATCACGAACGGAGTAGCAGCAGCCAGCAGCCGCCGAGCCTCCTCGATCTGTAAGGGCAGATCTATAATCCCCAGCGACTGTTTGATTGCGTCGTTCTGTTCCAGTCCTCCTATGGCTTTCTCTTTGATTGCTTTTAAATAATCATTTGCATCCTTGCATTTCGTTTCTCCCACATTCGGCCATCTCACGATCCGCCCCATCGGACCGAAGAAGTCCGCCAGCGGCCAGTATTTCTCCCGTCCCCCGATCATCGTCGCCTGACCGGCCTCGTCATTATCCACGCCCAGGTATAAGTCCCGGTGCCGTTTGCGCAGCTCCGTCATTATGTCGACCATGTCCTTCCAGCTCGTCCCCAGCGTGGCCATGGCCGGGATATCCAGTTCCGCCAGGCTCACCGCGTCCCCCGGTCCTTCCACCACCACGCATTCTTCCGCCCCCTTCCCGTAGGCGTGGTTGTAGAATGGCTGCCTGGGCCCGGCGACATCCGCCGGTGGGTTGAAACTTTTCACGATCCGCTCCTTATCATCATCTTTATACATTTCCGCCCCCAGGATATTCCGCCCCGATAGGTACCTCACCCTGCCTCCCAGCCAGTGGGGATAGACCAGCCGTGTATGTCCCATCATCCCCGGGATCCACCCGTGCTCCACGTATCCCTTGCCGATCTGGATATCCCAGTGCGCCGCCCATCCCTTCACGTCCCCCTTGAACCCCAGCACGACCACCGCCTGGGGGCTGTCCTTCTCTACGCCGTGCATGGCAAATTCACCGCCCATTTCTTTGAACTCAGCAGCAGTCGCGTGCCCCGAGAACCCCACCCCGCTCTCCTGGATCGTTTCGTCCGACCATCCCCGCCCCCGTGCATATCCTAAAGCAGCATCGTCTTTCCACAGCCACGCCGCGAATAATTGAGCTGCGATGGTCCACGTTTCCG
>Ga0315289_10013118_pt1 | contig 11628 bp, 9 predicted proteins | sample YL17G11_40_MG_FD_203452 | JGI IMG/M metagenome (GOLD analysis project Ga0315289, IMG submission 203452) | Sediment microbial communities from Yellowstone Lake, YNP, Wyoming, USA - YL17G11_40 | ecosystem: Environmental > Aquatic > Freshwater > Lake > Sediment | place: USA: Wyoming | collected... | reverse complement strand
TTGAGGTAAACCTCAATCATCGCCAGATTCGTCGCGTGCTCGACGTCGAGGAATCGTTCGACCAACTCGGGCTCCTCGATTGAAGCGATCGCCGCGCGCTGGCCGCCCATAAGTTGGATGAGGAGTGTCAAGCCCATGCCGACGTGGGCGACCGTCGGCACGCCGAACTCGTCGGCCCCCAGTTCCCGGGTCAGGTAATGGAGCAACTCGCGTGCGGGCAGTTGTCGGCCCAACGCGGCAACGTAGCTTCCAAAGAACCAAGGGTCACAAGGCACACGGTCAACCGGTTCGCACCGCAGCGCGGCAAGGATCCGCTCTTTGCTCGTCATCATTTGCCTGCTCTCCATTCTCATCTCGCCGTCACCCAATGCGGCGATGACCAGGCCAGCGGCCCCTCAGCCACTTTCACGTTGCCCGGGTAGTCGGGCGACTCTCCCTCCTGAATCACATGCCAATAGTACCAATGTGTCCCGGGCGTGAGATCCTGGTCGCGGTAGGCAAGCGTCAGCCGGTTCGTACCCTTGCCGCCGAACTTCTTGATTTTCTGGCCATCGCGAACAAGGGTCGCCTCGACGATTGGACGAGTCGCGATTACGGTACACTCCAAGTCGACCTGACCCGAAGGGGTCGCCGCTTCCTGGCCCATCAGCGCCCCGTTGGCCCGCGAATCGACAAGGATTCGCGAGCCGCTGGTGGTGTAAACCCGGCGGTTGCGCAGCGCGTCGAGAATGGCAGCGGGAGTGAGCGACTCGGCATAGATGCCGGTCAGCGCGCCGCCCAATCCCGGCGTGCGGCGGTGGTTGTCGCTGTTGCCCAGGAAGCCGAAGCGATAACCGTTGCTCAGGGCTTCATGGATCCGCTCGGGGTCGCGGATGTACACGTCCCAACCGGAGGTCACTTCCACGTTGGCCTCGATCGGGCTGCCGCTGAGCTTCCAGACGTCATGGTGCGGATGGGCCAGGCCGCCCGCTTCCGCGACGGCGGCCAAGAGTTTCTGGATGTCGTTGCCCACCTCCGGATGGCGCAGCACCGGCCCGCCGGCCATCGGATAGATCACCGAACGGTGATTCTGGTAGGAAGTTCCCGAGGCCGTCCGCGCCCAGTCGCCCTTGGCGGTGCCATAGTAGCGGGAATCCCAGTTGCGCGGATCGTCCAGGCGCCCCTTCGGCGATTTGGGAATTCGTGAGGTCCACTCAAAGCCGGGCAGCACCACGAACCGGCCGTCCCGATTGAATCGGCGAGCGTAGTACACGCCGAGAGCGAACGCAGCCTCGGTGAGGAAACAGTCGTACATGCAGTCGTTCTCGGTGAACGCGACCACGTCCAACCGGGCTCGGTCCCGCGCGTAGTGCAACAACTCGTCGGGCTCGCCTTCGGCATCCAACGACAGATGCGAGTGGCAGTGGAGGTCGCCCCAAAAGAGACGGTATGTCTTGTTGCCCTGACGAATTTCATAGCGCGGCACGGGGTCGGCCTTGGGGAGTTCCAGCGGGCGCCAACCGGTCCAAGGCTCCTGGTCCAGCGGCCGGCTTGTACGCAGGTCGCCCAAAAGGCAGTGATATACCCGCCGCAAATCGCGCGGCAGGTTTGACGCCAGGAAAAGGAACGTCCCGCCGGTGGCCCCCGCATCAGTCTGCACGTGGTAATCCACGTGGCCTTGGCGCAGGATCACGGGGGCCTGCCACCGGGCGTTGCGCAGCGGACGGCCGAGCAGGTCGCCGGTCACGTCAGGCGTGCGTCCCTCGTGGTCGGTCTTGCGCTCCCAGAACAGCCAGACGGCATCCCCGTCTTCCAAGAGCATCGCCTGTCGGCGTTGCCCCAGGTAGCCGTCCCACAAAACCCAGGCTGTGCCGTCCGCCTCGACGGCCAGCGCCGAGCGGAAGGCGTCGTAGTTGTCGGGCGAGACGGACGCCAGCCCTTGCCACTTGCCGTTGTCACACACCCGGGCGTGGATGCGCGATCGGCCGTTCCGGTCGTCGGACCAGGTGACCATGACGCGCCCGCCGCCAAGATCCGCTGCCGCCGGCAGCAAGGCGTCGCCCTCAATCCCCGAGACCTGAACGATCGGCTGCCAGGCTTCCGAGCGAAACTGGCGCCCCAGCAGCGTCCATCGCTTTCGCTGCAAAGCCGACCAGAAAACCCAGACCGAGCCTTGTGTGCCGGTCAGAATCAGTGGGGCCGTGTGAGCGTGTCCCTCCTCGCTCACTACGTGAGCCGGCCCGAGTCTCCCCGGCCCGATGCGCCGGGCGATCACCCGATCGCGGCCTCGATGATAGGCGTGCCACGCGGCCCACTGATGGTCATCGGCCGAGACGGCCAGCGCGGCCTTGGAATCGGAGGTCGGGCCCTCAGCGTTGATGACCGACTCCGGCGGTTCGGAGAGCGACTCTTCGGTTGCCAGCACAACCCCGCCGGCCTTCGCCAGCGACAGGCCAAGTACACCGGCCCCGCCGAGGATTCGTTTAATTGCATCTCTTCGCGCCAGGTGGCGTTTGTCGCCGCTTTCAGTCATCGTGATTCCTTCTGCTCGTCCAATCCCATCTCAGCGATCGGTCGCGTCGAACGCCTTGACCTTGACGTCATCCACCCAAATCTTCCCCAGGCGCACTCCCTCGTCCTCGTAGCCGTAGAGCCCGAACAGGACCGCGCAGCGATCGGTGGGCGACTGCGTATAGAACGTGGCGGTGTACTGTTTCCACTCGTTGGTCGCCTGAATGATGGGCGGATAGCCGCGCAATTTCGAGCCCTCTTTGTCGATCTGCCCCACCTTCCAGCCCATGAAGCGCAGGGCAACCAACGGCGCCGTGCTCTTCATCCAGAAGGTACACTGATAACGCTGGTCGCCTTCCACGCGATACGCGTCCTCGCCGCTCTTCCCCCCGCTCTCCGTTCCGTGGATCAAGGCCAGGTTGATGTACTTGCGATCGCCGTGTCTCGGACTGTCCTTTTTCTGGTAACAGTGCGTGGCCTCCAGGCACAGGCTGTGTTTGCCGGAATGGTCGTCGTCCGAAACAGACATCTTCGCCGAGCTGCCCGATTCCTCCAGCGACCAGCCGACCGGCTTGCCAGCGACGATTTCTTCCACCGACGGATTGATCGTCGTCTTGGTGAGCGGGTGCTCCAGACCGCCGGCCGGGCGCGCGATCAGCTTGGCGGCGGGGCGGAACTGTGCCAGGCGATTGCGCAGCGGGACGAGAATGCGCGACTTGAGCTGTTTCTCCAATTCCGGGCTTTTGGCTGCACGGGCGAGTCGAGCGGCCGCCTGCTCGGCTTGTTGGCGCACGGCCTGGGCGCGTTGGGCGTCGAAGGTGGTCCAGCCGCGCTCGGACTCGTACATCCACTTGGCCAACTCCAAGACCCGTTGTTGCACTTCTAGCGCCGGCTCGACCGCCTCCTCCCCCCAGCACAACGCGATCGCGTGGCGCAGCGAGCGGTCCTCGTCGTACGCCGCGGGATTCCACAGATAGTCGGCATAGGTCAAGATGCCGGCTGGTAGATGACCTGCGTGTTGCAGTTGAGGTGGATGCCCGCCACCAACTCGGGCATGTTGTCCGGGAATTTGGCGCCGTAGGCGTTGAGCAGGTAGCCGTTCGTTTCATAGACCTTGCTGTCCCAAAACGGCTGAAAGCGGGCGTAAATCGTGTTATCCCAGATTAGCGGTTTTCGACCCGTCTTCTCGATCCATTCATCGATCTCTTCCTTAAGAATCACGCGCGATCGCGTCCGCGGCCCGGTCCAGTAGACCAGCACGTCGTCGGGGATGTTGTGGCAGAACTCGATCAACTCAGGCTTGGGCGGCTCCTGATAGTAGTCCTGGCTGGGGCATACCATGATGCCTACCTTGGGATTCGCCGGACGGATCGCCTGGCACACACGATTCACGAGGTGGGCCACGTAGTAGCCGAAGGCATGTTCGAACTTGCCCTTTGTCCGCACGCAGCCGTCGATGTATCGGTCGCCTTCCTTGAGGGTGCTAATGACCAAGTGGCCTTTGCCGTCGAGCGAAATCGCCTTGCGCATCCACCAGCCTTCCTTCCGCTTCCCGTCGGGAGGAACGTCCCACTTGGATTCGTCCAGCGTCGTGTCGTCGAACTCGTCGTGCCAAACCAGCTTCCAGGTTTTCCCTTCTGGGGCAGATGGAAGGGCGTCATCGGTTGCAGCCTGCTGGCCAAGAGCCAACTGGGCGGGAATCAGCAGCGCCATGATCGCAAGCTGCATCCTTCGTACGTGCATGTCGATTTCCTCCGAATCGGGGATACAGGATCGGGCGATTGTGCCGCAGCCTGCCATCAGTTTACAATGTCAAGGGCAGCAAGCAACAAGGAGCCTTCGAAATGAACAAGATGATGATTCTGGTGCTGTCGGCCTTGATCTGCTTGCCAGCCTTGCCAGTGGCAGGGCAACAAGGCGGGGGCATGGTAAAGGTAGTGCCCGAAGAAACCGACGAAATCCTCGCCAATCCCGGCATGGGCTGGGAGACGTTCCACAAAACGAGCAAGGAGGACAAAAACTTGCCCTCCTGGATTCCCTCGACCATCCACTACGCTCGTTGGGGATGGGGTGAACTGGAGCCGCAGCCGGGCAAGCTCAACACGGAATTCCTGGACAAGGTCCTGAAGGAAACGCACGACTCGGGCCAGCAGTTGGCGTTTCGGGCGATGTGTTGTTCTCCTTACAAAAATCGCCCCTACCATCCGAAGTGGCTCAAGGATATCGGTGGACGAGAACTTATTGCCGACCACAAAGGCGTGGCACCACTGCCCATCCCCGACATGGACGACTCCATCGTGCTGGAACGCCACCTCGATTTCATCAAGCGATTGGGCGAGCGGTACGACGGCCATCCTGACATCGACCATCTGGATCTTGGCTCGGTCGGCTGGTGGGGTGAGTGGCATTTGAGCGGCTCGAAGAACTGCAAACTGCCAACAGTCGAAAACCGCATGAAAGTCGTCGATGCCTACCTGGCCGCCTTCAAGAAGACGCCGCTGGTGATGCTGCTTAACGGCCGAGAATGCACGACCTACGCAACCCAGCACGGAACGGGCTGGCGAGCCGACTCGTTGGGCGATCTGGGCACCTTCTCCCCGACATGGTCCCACATGCGAGATGGCTACCCGAAATGGATCAAAGAAACCAAAGTGCAGGAGGCTTGGAAGCATGGCCCCATCGCCTTTGAGCCGCCTGCGGCGGTGCGGGAATTTGTCGATAAGGGCTGGCCGCTGCGATGGATCTTCAACTACGGCCTGGCCCTTCATGGGTCTTCTTTCAGCGGCAAGTCAGGGCGGTTGCCGGACGACGATCAGTTTCGACGAGAACTGGAACGGTTTCTGCGACGGTTGGGCTACCGTCTCGTTCTCAGGGAACTGAAGCATCCCGCCCAGGTTCCAGCAGGCCAAAACCTGGAACTGGCGATGCAGTGGCAGAATGTCGGTTCAGCCCCGTGTTACAAGCCGTATCGAGTGGCATACCGACTGACGAGCAACAGTGGTTACCAAAAAGCCTTCGTCAGCAACATCGCCGTCAATCGCTGGCTCCCAGGGTCCATTGAATTGTTCACGGAGGACTTCTTCAAGGAGCCGAAGGACTTGCCTCCTGGCGAAATCGCTACCGTGCGGGACACCATTGCCTTACCTCAGGACATTCCCACTGGTGCCTACACGTTTTCCGTTGCTGTGGTGGACGGGGAGGTGGCGAAGCCCGTGGTGAGGCTGGGCATCAAGGGGCGTGCCAGCGACGGCTGGTATCCGTTGAGTAAGATTGAGGTCGTGAAGTAGAACGCCGCTAGATGAAGGGAGCCTAGCACCCATGCTTCGTTCTGCCCTTGCGATAGCGGGACGAAGACCAACGACTGGCTCTTGGTCTTGGAGGTACGCTGAGCTTCGTGTCCTTCTAAAGGAGGAGTACAATGTCGAGAATTGTCATCGCACTGATCGTGGCAGTGGTCGCTCACACCACCCAGGCGGAAGAAGAGCAGTCATCGGCGAAGCCCGCTTCTGACAAACGCCCGACGAAAACTTGGAATCGAACAGGCCCATTGGGCGAAACGCCCAAGCACATCACCGACGCTTACCCGCTTTCCGATCAGGAAAACAAGGGCGGCTGGGTCAAGTTCGAGCCGATAAGCGACGAATTCGACGGCACGGAACTGGACCGCAACAAGTGGACGGTGGGCCTGGAGTGGTGGAAGGGTCGCCAGCCCGCTCTGTTCAGCGAGAAGAACGTCACCGTGTCGGACGGCAAGCTGCACCTGACGATGCGGAAGGAGAAGGTGCCTGAGGAATTCGAGAAGCTCGGCTACAAGGACTACACCAGCGCCGCCCTGCACAGCAAGGCCCGCTGCGGCTACGGCTACTATGAAGTCAAGGTCAAGCCGATGAACTCGGGCGGATCGAGTTCGTTTTGGTTTCAGGTGGAGGAAACGCCGGGCTGGCTGACCGAGATCGACGTGTTCGAGATCGGCGGCAAGGCCAAAGGGTTCGAGCAGAAATACAACATGAACCTGCACGTCTTCAAAACGCCGCAAGAAAAGAAGCACTGGAGCGTGGGCGGCGTATGGCTGTCTCCGTGGCGGCTGGCCGACGACTACCATGTCTATGGCCTGGAATGGGACAAGAACGAGATCAAGTGTTACGTCGATGGCGTTGTCGTCCGCACGGTGGAGAACACGCATTGGCACCAGCCGCTTTACTTGATCTTCGATAGCGAAACGATGCCTAAGTGGTTTGGGATGCCGGATGACAAAGATTTGCCCTCCACGTTCAGCATCGAGTACGTGCGGGCGTGGAAGAGGCAGCCTGCGGAACTATCGAAATCCGCAACATCCGAGGCTACGCTCCAGTTTCCGAAGATCGACCGCCACCCGCCACTACGGCCCTCGCCCGCAGCGGGCAAGATCACCTCCCTGCCAAAGCACAATGCGCTGTCCACGCTCCTCGGCCTTCTGCCACCAGAAATGCATGATCCCTTTGAGGTGGAGTTGCGAGGAGCAGACCTCTCCCGCCGTGACCTGAAGGACTCTCTGAATGATCTGCTCTATGCAACTTTCGACAGCCGCACCATCTGGCCTCCCGCCAAGCGGATGCCCGAACAGTACAACCCCCAGCAAATCCTGGACCTGGGAGAAAACCCTGGCCTGGGCGTCAGGGCACTCCATACCCGTGACGTGACCGGCCGAGGGGTTGGACTGGCGACCATCGACCGACCACTTTTGGTCGAGCACGAGGAATATAAGGACCGGCTGCGGCTTTACGAAGAAATCCACGTCGGGCCCGACGAGGAGGCAACTATGCACGGGACAACCGTGGCATCCATCGCCGTGGGGAAGACCGTCGGGGTGGCTCCAGAGGCCGATCTCTATTACATCGGCTGCTCCTGGACGTTCGATTTTGATTTCTTCGGTACGCTCATCCGGCACTATGCTCAGGCCCTCCGCCGAGTTCTGGAGATCAACCGTCAACTTCCTGCCGACCGCAAGATTCGGGTCGTCACCATGCAGATCGGCTGGCACAAGAGCCTAGCGGGTTACGACGAGATTACGGCGGCCTGCAACGAGGCCAAGGCTGCCGGGCTGCTCGTCGTTTCGTCGAGTCTAGAGGAAGTGCATGGATTGAAGTTCCACGGGTTGGGCCGTTCTCCCTTAGCCGATCCCGACAAGTTCGAGTCCTACGAGCCGGGACTTTGGTGGGCCAAGAGTTTTTCAGGGGAAAAGTGGTCCGCTGATCGGCTTCTTGTGCCGATGGATTCGAGAACTGCGGCCAGCCACTGCGGTGTCGATAAGTATTCCTTCCTTCGCAGTGGCGGCTGGAGTTGGTCGATTCCCTACATTGCAGGCGTCTATGCCCTGACGTGCCAAGTCGAACCGAAGATGACGCCGAAACGATTCTGGGAGTTGGCTCTCAAGACGGGACGCACGATTCAGCTTGAACGTGACGGGAAGCAGGTGCCGTTTGGCCCCATTATCGATCCGGTTGCACTGATCGAGGCCATCGGACGCCCTTCGTCTGCCAAGTAGAGCGTCCCAGCGGTGTGCAGGAAAGGCGACGTGGGGCGAAATGATGTTGGATCAAACATGACACAGATGCAGCACACGTTCATCGGACTTCTGGCTTCGTTTCTAATTTCCCTAGCGGCTGCCGGTTCCCAGGCAGCCGATCCGCCAAGCGAACAAGGATTACGACCAAAAGCAGTCGTGGCCGCTGCTGCTTTTCCTGCACGGCTCGGGAGGGCGGGGAGACGATCTGAACATGGTCAGGAAGATCGGCGTGGCGAAGTTGGTCGAAGCGGGCCAACAGTTTCCCTTCGTCATCGTATCCCCGCAGTGTCCCAAGGACAAAATGTGGGAGCCGTTCGAACTGACGGCACTGCTGGACGAGATTGTCGAAAAGTACAAGGTCGATCAGGACCGCATTTATGTGACGGGGCAGAGCATGGGCGGGTTCGGTACTTGGTCTTTGGCAGCCCACTCGCCCAACCGATTTGCCGCTATCGTGCCGATCTGCGGCGGTGGGGAGACGATTTGGGCTAGGCGGCTGGCCAATCTTCCAGTTTGGGTTTTCCACGGAGCCAAAGACCCGACCGTGCCGTTGGAAATGTCGGAGAAAATGGTCGAGGCGCTGAAGAAGAAAGGCGGCAATCCGAAGTTCACGGTTTACCCTGAAGCCAAGCACGATGCCTGGACCGAAACCTACGCCAATCCCGAACTTTACGAGTGGCTGCTTCAGCAGAAACGGACGGAAAGGAAACCAGAGACTTCGAAATAGTGGTTGCGGAGTATCGTTGGCCACTCTCGCAGCCACCGGGCGGAAAATGGCTTGCCAACGATGATGCTCTGCCGATGCAAAGCCCGCAAGGTGGTTCGTGGGTGCAACCTGCTATTTTGGGGAGGACCATCGTGGACAACCTGCTGAACATAGATGCAAAAGTTATTCTGGATTCGCTGGGCGATGGAGTCTACGTGACCGACTTGGAACGCAGGATCACCTATTGGAACAAGGCGGCCGAGCGGATCACCGGCTGGGTGTGTGCCGACATTGTGGGTTGCCACTGCTTCGACGACATCCTCTGCCACATAGACAAAGACGGTCACCAACTCTGCGGCAAGGAACACTGCCCCCTGCATCGTGCGATTGTCACCGGCGTCGGCAGCGAATGTCCACTGGTGTTTGCCCAGCGGAAGGATGGCAAACGAATACCAATGCAAGTGACCGTTGCTCCGATCCGCAACAGTGCCGGTCAGGTCATTGGTGGCGTGGAAGTGTTCCGTGACGTTTCGCCCGTGTTCCGGGACTTGGAGAAGGCGAGGGCCATCCAGTCCATCGCCCTGCAACACGACCTGCTCCAAGATGCCCGCATCCATTTCTCAACGCACTACATTCCGCACGACATCGTGGGCGGCGACTACTACGGCATCAAGCAACTGGACAACGACCACTATGGTTTCTTCCTAGCCGATGTGATGGGCCACGGACTGGCTGCCGCCCTCTACACGATGCATCTCAGTTCGTTGTGGGACCGATATCACCAGCTTCTCAAGACCCCTTCGGTCTTCGCCGGAAAGATTAGCAACGAACTGTGCCGGATCGTCAAAGGTGGTGAGGCGTTTGCCACTGGCACCTGTGGAATTGTCGATGTCAGCAAGCGAGAGATTATTTTCGCCGGGGCCGGTAATCCACCCGCACTGCTGGTCCACGCCAACGGCGAGTTTGAGCCAGTGGAATGTGCGGGTCTTCTCCTGGGACTAATGGAAGAGGCCCCTTACGACGATGCTCGATTGGAATATCAGCCCGGCGACCGCCTCTTGTTCTTCAGCGACGGTGCTGCCGAAATCCACAATGCTGACAACAAGCTGCTCGGGGTTGATGGGCTGATCGCCATCCTGAAAAAGCTGGGCTACCCTGAATCGGGCATTCAGATCGCAGCCGTTGAAGAGGAGTTGCTGAAATACTCGAATGCCGTTCGGCTGGAGGATGATTTGACGTTCATCGAAGTGTGGTTTGCCGATTGACCGCAGAAGCCCGGCGCATTCGATCAGGTTGGCATAAGCTTACAGAACGTCATTTGTGACCAGTCGGCACTGGATGTCTTCTCAGTTCGACCGATGGGGATTCGTGAAGCGATTCGCAAGGCGATCGAAGAGGATCGTCCGTAGCGACGGGAAGGCAAGGACTTACCTGCCGAGGATCTCAAGCCAGGGAATGTCGCCATCGGCGTCATCGATGACATTGCGAAGTGGATCGAAGGGCTGAAGCGGTAGCGGACAGCCAAACGACGGCAGGGACTCAACCTCTCCTGGCGGTGGCTGCATGGAGTATCGGCTAATTCCCATCGATGTTGAGGGCGGCGGTGGCAACCCAGTGGGCGCTTCGAGGATACTTGACAACCAATCCCCACTTTGGCAAATTACACTGTCATCAACCCACTAAACAAGGAGCAAATCATGGCAAAAAGACAAGGCACCAGCAAGTCCCAGGCGGTTCGAGACTACCTCAAGACCCATCGTGGTGCGGGTAACAAGGAGGTTTCCGAGGCGCTGGCGAAGCAAGGGGTCGAAGTCTCACCGAACCACGTCGCTACCATCAAGGCCAAGAGCAAGACGAGGCGTAAGGCTGCAAGAGCCGTGGTGTCGAGGCGTGGCCTGGGCATCCCCGAGGTCAAGGCGGCGCTGGCGTTGCTGAAAGTATGCGACGGCAGCATGGCGGGGGCCAATGCAGCTTTGGCGGCGGCGCAGGAAATTCGAGAACTGGTGTAGTCGGCGGTGTTGGTGCGGCAAACGATACGGCAGCCTCGGCCACTGCACCTGATTGGATGGCGGGCGATCTATCTTTGCTCGTGCCTCGCAAGCTTCCTTGGTCGTCCGGGGCGAGACTGCCCAAAAGGAGGACCACTTGCCGGTTTCTGCGGATTATTCCAACTCCGCTTCACTGAAGACCGTCTTTGGTGTTGCGTCAATGATTGCCCCACCAACTACGAAAAGCTATGATTATCAAACCGATCCAGAATCGAACAACCCCAAGACCGGAGAACCAAAGATGGCGAAAAAGACAAGACGAGGCCAGAAGCAATGCCCTAAGTGTGGCAAATGGGTCAAAGGCACCAGGGCCAAAGCCTGCCCTAAGTGCGGTCACCAATTTGCAGTTGGGCAACAAGCAGCCCCAGCCTTGGAACCGGCACCGGCAACACCAGAGAGGCCGACGAAGCCCAGCGACACGTTGACCCTGGAGCATGTCAAAGCGGTCGCCAAGACGGTCAAGGCGATTGGTGGTTTTGACCGCCTCAACGAACTGTTGGCAGTCATCAAGGAAGTCGGCGGCATCCGACGGTTCAAAGACCTGCTTGAGGCGATGGCGGTGCCCGAAGCGGACGACATTCCGTACTGAGCCGCCTGCCATGCTCAACGCTGTTCAAGCCCTGGGCCAATCTTGGGGCTTTTTTTGTTTGGGCTTCACCCTTCACCTGATGCGGGCGGTTCGTCAGCGATCTTCTTCGGCTGGTCAAGGTTGCGCCCCTATCGGTGAAGGATGTCCGATGGCAGGTTCTCCCTGATCGTCAAAGACCGGCAGCCCTTCGATCTTGATCTCGCCCCTGCCGATGCCCGAGTAGCTTTCGTCCCTCTGCCCGATGCGGAAG
>Ga0315289_10013117_pt1 | contig 11628 bp, 11 predicted proteins | sample YL17G11_40_MG_FD_203452 | JGI IMG/M metagenome (GOLD analysis project Ga0315289, IMG submission 203452) | Sediment microbial communities from Yellowstone Lake, YNP, Wyoming, USA - YL17G11_40 | ecosystem: Environmental > Aquatic > Freshwater > Lake > Sediment | place: USA: Wyoming | collected... | reverse complement strand
CATTTTTAAAAACTATTAATAGAATGCTCGGCGGGATCTTAGGGTTTTTTGAAGGCGTTTTAGTCATTGGTCTATCTTTATTTATTGTTTCCCGTTTCCCCCTTTCTGATTGGTTTACCACTGTTTTGCAAGCCTCAACATTAACGCCCTGGTTTATTGGGGTGTCTAAAATTTTACAGCTTATGCTGCCAGAACTTTTGAAACAAATAAAATCAGTAATTTAATTAATTTAAAAAATAATAAATGAAGGAATGGCACGTTAAAGCGTGCTATTCTTAAACTAAGAGGATATGTTAATAGATTCCCATGCTCATATCAATTTTAAAGAATATGAAGCTGAATTAGATGATGTTATTCAACGTTCTTTGGATAATAAGATCTGGATTATCAATGTTGGCTCAAATTATCAATCCAGCCAAAAAGCCATTGAAATTGCCAAAAAGTTTGGTTTAGGTGTTTGGGCAGCTGTTGGCTTGCATCCAATTCATTTAATTAAAGATATTGAGGAGAAAACAGAATTTGCTGGTCAGGAAACAAGTTTTTTTACACCCAAGGAAAAATTTTCCGCCAGAGGCGGATCCGCCTCCGGCGGAGATTATCAAAAATATTTAGAACTGGCCAAATCTAGTGATAAAATCGTAGGTTTAGGCGAGACTGGACTGGATTTTTTCCGTTTAGCTGATGAAAAACATCCACTTGCCAAAGTTAAGGAAACACAAATCAATGTATTTAGGGAATTTATTAAATTAGCCAAAGAAACTGATTTACCCTTGATTTTGCATTGTCGGGGCGAGGAAAAAGATCCTTTGGTTGCTTATGATACAATGCTAGAAGTTTTAGAATTGGAAATAGGCGATTGGCGGCTTGAAGGGAATAGAGGAGTCATCCATTGCTTTGGTGGTACATTGAATCATGCTTTAAAATTTATTGATTTAGGGTTTTATATCGGTATAACTGGAATTGTGACTTTTAAAAATGCTAAAGAACTCCAAGAAGTTGTAAGGCAAATTCCCTTAGATAAAATTTTAATAGAAACAGATGCGCCGTTTTTAGCGCCTGCTCCTTACCGTGGTCAAAAAAATGAGCCTACTTTTGTGCGTTATGTGGCGCAGAAAATAGCTGATTTAAAGCATTTGACTTTTGAGGAAGTGGAAAAACAAACTTTTGATAATGCTTGTAAATTATTCAAGCTTTAATTTATGAAAATCCCCAATTTCAAAAAGGAATTAGAATTATGGGGAAAAGGTTATCAATATATTGCTGGTATTGATGAAGTGGGCAGGGGTGCCTGGGCTGGACCAATTGTGGCTGCTGGAGTCATTTTTGAAAAAAGAATTAAAATTAAAGGTTTAAATGATTCTAAAAAGATTTCTGCCCCAAAAAGAATTAAAATGGCAGAAATAATAAAACAAAAAGCTTTAGCCTGGACAGTAGAAATTATTGATAATCAAATTATTGATGAAATTGGGGTAGGTAAGGCTAATGCTTTGGTTATTGATCAGGTCATTAATAGTTTAAAACCGCGACCGCATTATTTATTAATTGATAAAGCGAGTGTGACAAAATATAAAATCAGAATCCCCTGGGAAACAATTATTAAAGGAGATAATAAAATTTTTTCCATTGCCGCTGCTTCTATTTTAGCCAAAGTTGCCAGAGATGAAATTATGCTAAAGTTAGCTAAAAAATATCCAAAGTATGGTTTTGAAATCCATAAGGGTTATGGCACTGCCTTACATCAAAAAATGATTAATAAGAATAATATTTGCAGTTTGCATCGTAAATCTTACAAACCAATTCATCAGCTTAAATTACTAACCTAGAATGAGATTTAAAATTTTAATGGATAAACTTCAAGCAATTTTAATAAATGAACCTACTTATCGTTTTAAACAAGCTCAAAAAGCGATTTTTGTTGATTTGATAACCGACTGGCAAGAGGCTACAAATTTACCGCAAAATTTGCGCCAGAAATTAAATCAAGAATTTCCCTTGGAAATTAAAGCTAAGATTTTAGTAGCTAAAACCAAAGAATCTCAAAAAGCTTTATTGACATTAAGCGATAATTTAAAAATTGAAACAGTCTTGCTTAAGCATGATGATGGCAGGAATACAGTTTGTGTTTCTTCACAGGTGGGCTGCCCCTTGGGTTGTTTATTTTGCGCTACTGGCAAAATGGGGTTTGAAAGGAATTTAACTGCCTGGGAAATTGTAGGGCAGGTTTTATTTTTTGCTCGTGAATTAAAAAAGAAGGGGGAGAGGGTAAGCAATTTAGTTTTTATGGGTATGGGTGAACCATTTTTAAATTATGATAATGTGCTTTTAGCCATTAAGATTTTAAATGATAAAAATGGCTTAAATATTGGGGCTCGGCACATTTCCATTTCTACTATTGGGATTACAGAGGGTATTAAAAAATTAGCCAATGAAAAGCTGCAGGTTAATTTGGCGATTTCCTTGCATGCGCCCAATAATGAATTGCGGACTAAAATTGTGCCCATGAATCAGGAATATCCTTTGGCAAGCATTTTTAAAATCCTTGACTTTTATATTAAGAAAACTAATAGGCAAGTCATGTTTGAATATTTGATGATCAATGATTTTAATGATTCAGAAAATCAGGCTTTGGAACTAGTTGATTTATTAAAAAAGTTAAAAAAGTCGCTTTTTGTAATCAATTTAATCGCTTATAATCCGACACAAGGATTTCAGCCTTCTCCTAGCTGGAAAATTAAAAAGTTTAAAGATATCTTAATAAAGAGTAAAATTAAAGTAACTGAACGCTATCGCTTTGGTCAGGATATTAAAGCAGCTTGCGGCCAATTAGCCGGCGAATCGTTTAATCTTAATTCTTAATTCTAAAACTATGACCAGCAAAATTTTATTAATTATAGTTATTGCTGTTATTATCTTAGGCGCAGTTATTTTGGGCTTAAGATTTTTAACAGATGAAGATACTTGGCTTTGTCAAAATGGGCAGTGGGTAAAACACGGCAATCCTAGTGCCCCAATGCCAACTACTCTTTGTCCTGGTGCAAAAATAAATCAAAATGAAAATCAGAATACAAATGAAAATATAAACCAAAATGTTAATGTTGAGCCAATTAACGAGCCAGTCGCTGTTAATCCAAGTGGAGTTATTGTTACAAAGCCAGCAGCAAATTCTGAAATTACAAGTCCTTTGGAAATAACTGGCCAAGCTACTGGCGGCTGGTATTTTGAAGCTGTTTTCCCAATTAAACTTTTAGATGCCAGTGGCAAAGAAATCGCGCAAGCGCAGGCCCAGGCGCAAGGTGAATGGACTACGCCAGAATTAGTGCCTTTTAAAGCAACTTTGCAATTTTCTGTTGATAAAGATCAGGCAGGAACTTTAGTGATTATGAATGATAATCCTTCTGGCCTAGCGCAGAATCAAAAAGAATTTAAAGTACCGGTTAATTTAAAAGCCGAGCAAATGACTATTAAGGTCTTTTTTGGCAATGAGAAGAAAAATCCCAATGTCATGGATTGCCGTTTAGTTTATCCAGTGGAACGTAAAATTGCTAAAACGACATCAACTGGTAGGGCAGCTTTGGAAGAATTATTAAAAGGTCCGACTGAAGAAGAAATAGCCAATGGTTATTATACTTCAATAAATAGTGGTGTTAAAATTCAAAAATTGACAATAGTTAATGGCGTAGCCAAAGTTGATTTTGATAAACAGTTAGAATTTCAAGTCGGCGGTTCTTGCCGCGTAGCAGCTATCAATTCACAAATAGTAACAACTCTAAAACAATTTAGCAGCGTTAAAGAGGTAATAATTTCTATTGATGGTCGGACCGAGGATATTTTGCAGCCGTAAAGATTTTAAAATATTATGCTTAAAAAAATTGTACAAATTCCAATAAATTCAATAAATCTGACAGGTGATTTATTTATCCCAAAAGATTGCCAGCAAATAGTTATTTTTGCCCATGGCAGCGGTAGTAGTCGTCTAAGTCCGCGCAATGTTTTTGTCGCAGAGGTTTTACAAAAAGCAGGTTTGGGTACTTTGCTTTTTGATTTATTGACTGAAAAAGAAGATGAAATTTATGAAAATCGTTTTAATATAGAATTATTAGCAGGGCGTTTACAAATGGCAACCCAATGGCTTAAAAAACAGTTTGAAATAAAGAATTATAAAATAGATTATTTTGGCGCTTCAACTGGAGCGGCCGCCGCGCTTATTGCGGCGGCTACTTTAGGCGACCAAATTAAAGCAGTTGTTTCGCGCGGCGGCCGGCCTGATTTAGCTATGGATTTTTTAGTTAAAGTTAAAGCCCCAACCCTATTAATTGTGGGAGGAAATGATTTTGAGGTGATTGAATTAAACAAACAGGCCTTGGCTGAAATTAAAGCTCATAAAAAATTAGAAATTGTGCCTGGGGCAACGCATTTATTTGAAGAGCCTGGCACTTTAGAAAAAGTAGCCGATCTGGCTGCCAATTGGTTTAAAAAATATTTAATGGTTTAATATGTTAAAATATTTTAAATATTTAATTTTAATATTATTTCTTATAATTTTAACTTCTTGTGTTCAGCAAAAAATGCAAGAGATTTTAACAATTAAAAATATTTCTATGAAATTAAGTTCAGAAGCTTTTTTAAATAATTCTAACTTGCCAGTCAAATACACTTGTGATGGCCAAAATATTAATCCGGCTTTGCAAATTTCAGAAATGCCAGATTTGGCCCAAAGTTTGGTATTAATTTTTGAAGATCCAGATGCACCTGCTGGAATTTTTGTTCACTGGCTAATTTGGAATATTGACCCCAAAACAACTGAAATTGCAGAAAATAGCCTGCCTGAAGGAGCTAAACAAGGTTTAACTAGTGCTGGCAGGACAGGTTATGTCCCGCCTTGTCCTCCTAGTGGTACTCATCATTACATATTTAAACTTTATGCCCTAGACACTGTTTTAAATTTGACGCCTAATGCTGGCAAGGATAATTTAGAGCAGGCCATGCAGGGCCATATTCTTGATTCTGCAGAGCTAATTAGTTTGTATAGTCGTAAAAAATAAATAAAATGCCTCAAACTAAAGAAAAATTTAAACCTTTGAAATTTCCGAGTGATGAGCAAAAACACGATCATATTATAGAATGGTGGTATTTTAATGGTCATTTAAAAACCGAAAGAGGCAGGTATTTTTCCTACATGAATTGCTTATTTGCGGCCAAACCGCAGAAAGTTGCCATACCTTTTGCCAAAAGATTGCCTTTTAAAACATGGTATTTTGCCCATTATCTATTGACTGATCTTCAAAAACATAAAGTTTGGAGTAAAATTATGCCGGTTTCTTTTATAGATAAAAAAAGCTTTACCTTGCCTTTGCTCTGGGTGCAGTATGACAATTCTTGTTTGCTTGAAGAAATAAAACCATTTAATTATCAATTAGTCAATGATTTTATTGATCTAAATTTGTTTTCCAAGAAAAAACCACTTTTAGTTAATAACAAAGGTTTTATTGATTTGGGTGATAAGGCAACTTATTATTATTCCTTAAGCCATTTAAAAACAAAAGGATTGATTAAGGCAGGGAAAAAGTGGCTGGAAGTTTCTGGCCTTTCCTGGATGGATCACCAATGGGCGCAGACACCTTTTACTAAAAATGACAAATGGACTTGGTTTTCTTTACAATTGAATAATGGAATTGATATTCTTTGTTTTGTTTACGGGGATGAACATAAAGTTTTCTACGCTACTTTACTAGATAAAAATAATCACCAAAAAATAACTGATAATTTATTTATTAAGCCGAGAGCTATTAAATTTGTCAGCGCTGAAACAGGCGCAAGCTATCAATTGAGCTATGAAATTTACTTGCCAGACTGGGATATTAAATTAGAAGTTAAACCTCTTAATAAAAAACAAGAAATGATTTTTGGGCCAATTAATTATTGGGAAGGCCCGATAAGTGTTGAAGGCAAATGCCAGGGTAAAAATGTCAGGGGCAGGGGATTTTTAGAAATAACTGGTTGCCCCATGAAAAAAAGTCTATTCAATGTTTATTTAAATAAATTGGATAGGGAAGTCAGGAAAAGAATTGGCAGATAAATTTTGATTTTTTTAAAACACAATTATTAAAATGCCAGAAACAACTTCTAAATTTAATCCAGAACAAAAGAAAGCTATTACTTTTGGTAATGGCCCTCTTTTGATTATTGCTGGTGCTGGTACTGGCAAAACAATGGTCATTACTGAAAGAATTAGCCATTTGATTTTGGATAAAAATGTGAAAACAGATGCGATTTTAGCCCTGACTTTCACTGACAAAGCAGCTGGGGAAATGCAGGAAAGAGTGGATAAGCTTCTGCCCTATGGCTATGTTGACCTTTGGATTTCCACTTTTCATTCTTTTTGCCAGAAAATATTGCAACAGCATGCCTTAGACATTGGCTTAAGCAATGATTTTAAATTATTAAACCAGACCAGCGCCTGGCTTTTGGTGCGCCAGAATTTAGACAAATTTGATTTGGATTATTATAAACCGCTCGGCAATCCCACTAAATTTATTCATGCTTTGTTAACTCATTTTTCTCGTTGTAAGGATGAGGATATTTACCCGGAAGATTATTTGGCTTATGCAGAAAAATTAGAATTAGATTTGGATACAAAACAAGGCGACGAGGGTTTAGTTGAAGAGGTTAAGCGCTTGAAAGAAATTGCCAATGCTTATCATGTTTATCAGCAATTGCTTTTGGATAATAATTCTTTTGACTTTGGTGATTTGATTAATTACACTTTAAGATTATTTAAACAGCGTAAAAATATTTTGCAAAAATATCAGAAACAATTTGAATATATTTTAGTTGATGAATTTCAAGATACAAATTATGCCCAGTATAATCTGGTTAAGCTTTTAGCCGGGGACAAGGCGAATTTAACAGTGGTGGCTGATGATGACCAGTCAATTTATAAATTTAGAGGCGCTTCTGTTTCTAATATTTTACAGTTTAAAAAAGATTATTCAAAAGCGCAAAATATTGTTTTGACAGTCAATTACCGTTCTTGCCAGAATATTTTAGATTTGGCTTATAATTTTATCCAGTTAAATAATCCTAATCGTTTAGAAACGCAAAAAGGTTCTAAAATTAAAAAACAATTGCACGCCAGCACTAAGTGCAAAGCCCAGATTGAGCATTTGCATTTTAAAACCTTGGACGATGAAGTGCGCGGAGTAATTACTAAAATTGTGGAATTAAAGAAAAAAGACAAGGAAGCTTCTTGGGCAGACTTTGCGATATTGGTGCGCGCTAATGACAGCGCTACAAGTTTTATCAATTTTTTGCGCAAAACCAATCTACCTTATCAATTTGTGGCTTTGCGCGGTTTGTATAATAAGCCAATTATTCTGGATATTTTAAATTATTTTAAATTACTGGATGATTATCATGAAAGCCCGGCAGTTTTTCGCATTTTGCGCTCGCCGATTGTTAATTTAAGCGATGAAGAAGTGGCCAGAATTTCTTATTTTGCTTCTAAAAAAACCTTATCATTTTATGAGGCTTTAAAAAGCGCTTCAGCGATTTCAGGTTTGAGTGCTGAAGCAGTTTCGCAAATTAATCATTTATTATCTTTAGTCCAAAAGCATAGCGCTTTGACTCGGGAAAAAACAGTAGGCGAGATTTTGCTGGCTTTTATGTCAGATTCCAAATATCTGGAAAAGATTATTCAGGCTGATGAAACCATTGCCAAGCAAAATGCTGAATATTTGAATCAGTTTTATGACAGGATTAAGGATTTTGAAGAATCAGCCAGTGATCCGTCTTTGCAGAATTTTTTGGCTGAATTGGATCTGGAATTAGAATCAGGCGAAAGCGGACCTTTAAAGTTTGACATTGAATTAGGACCAGAAGTAATTAAAATTATGACTGTGCATTCAGCCAAAGGCCTGGAATTTAAATATGTTTTTATTCCCAATCTGGTTGAGCAGCGTTTTCCGACAAATAAAAGGGGAGAGCCAATTGAAATACCAGAGCCTTTGGTTAAAGATATTTTGCCAGAAGGAGATTTCCATTTGCAGGAAGAACGGCGCTTATTTTATGTAGCTATGACGCGCGCCAAACAGGGCTTATTTTTCACTTCAGCTGATGATTATGGCGGTGCCAGAGCAAAAAAAATCTCTCAATTTTTAGCAGAATTAGCGCAGACCAATAAAAGTTTTAAATTGGATAAAAAAGCTGAAAAAACCGCAGCTGTCATGGTGAGCTCAGTCGAACCATCAGTTGCGGCTAAAAAAATTCCTTATGCCTTACCCTTACAATTTTCCTACTCGCAGATTGCTGCTTTTACTAATTGTCCTTATCAATATAAATTAGCCCATATTTATCGAATCCCAGTTAAAGGCAAAGGCGTTTTTTCCTATGGCAAAAGCATGCATGCAACTTTACAAAAGTTTTTTGTTTTGGCTTTGTCGCGTGTGCAAAACGAACAGGCTGATTTATTTGGTGCAAAAAAAAATACAAAAAATCAGAAAAAAATCGGGGAATTGGTTAACTTTGAAGAATTTAAAAAAATATTTGAAGCTAGCTGGCTGGATGAATGGTTTGATAGTAAAGAGAATAAAGAGGAATATCTAGCCAAAGGCCGGGATTTTATCAAGCTTTTTTATGAAGAAAATAAAGATAAGGAACTGACAACTTTGGCTTTGGAAAAGGGGTTTAACTTTAAAATGGGAGGCGGAAAACCGACAGAACTCTATTCATTTAAGGGTTTTATTGACCGCATTGATATTTTGCCTGATGGCACAGCAGAATTAATTGATTATAAAACAGGCCAGCCAAAGGAAAAATTAACTTTTGAAGAAAAAGAACAATTGCTTTTATATCAATATGCTGGCCAGAAAATTCCGGATATTACTGCTAATCACCCAATCAGCAAATTAACTTTTTATTATCTGGGTAATAATACGCAATTATCTTTTTTAGGCAATGAAAAAGATCTGGCCAAATTAGAAGAGCGTTCTATTGCCACAGTTGATGAAATTAGGACCAGTAAATTTGAAGCAACGCCCGAATTTCATAAATGCAGTTTCTGTGATTTTAAGAATATTTGTGAGTTTAGGGTCTAAATAATATTTTATGGAACATATAAAAAAGCTTTTAGCTAAAAGACTTAAACAATCAGGTTTTAGTCAGCAGGTTAAAACTTCATTAATTATCGAAAATTTTGAAAAAATTATCAGGGAAATTTTTGGCCCTAATATTAGTAAAAAAATAAAACCACTTTACCTCAAAGATAAAGTTCTAACTGTTGCTTGTTTAAGTTCAGTTGTGGCTCAAGAACTCAATTTTAAAAAAAATGAAATCATTAATGATATTTGGCTAAAATTAGGGGAAGAAACCATTAAAGATATTAAAATTATTATTTAGTTTTAGCCAGTTGCTAAGCTTGAAGAAATTTGTTAAAATTAAGCTATCTTAAAGCTTAACTTTTTAATTATGTCTTTACGCAGCTATATTATTTTAATGCTTATTACCACAGTTGCTTGTTATTTGGCTTTTTTAACCATAATATATTTTTTTGAACCGAGCGTAAATAATGCTTTAGTTTTAATTCTTTTTTATACAAGCGCTTTTTTATGCTTGATTGGCACTTTTTCGCTTTTGGGTTTGGTCCTTAGAGTTTTTTTCACTTCAGACCAATTAATTTTTAGAAAGGTTATCACTTCTTTTCGCCAATCAATTTGGTTTGCTTTGCTGATAATAATAAGTTTATATTTAAAAAGTAAGGATCTTTTAATTTGGCGAAATATTATTTTATTAATATTCGCTCTGGCTTTATTAGAGCTGTTTTTCATGAGTTATAAAGCTAAGCCAAGTAAAAAAATATGAGACAATCAATTTTATTTACCAAAACTAAAAAAGAAATTGAGAAGGAAGAAAAAAGTCTAAATGCCGTTTTGTTAGTTAGAGGCGGGTTCATTGATAAATTAGCAGCTGGCATTTATACTTATTTGCCTTTAGGTTTAAGGGTTTTGCAAAAGATTGAAAATATAATTAGAGAAGAAATGGATAAAATTGGCGGCCAGGAAATATTAATGCCCAGCCTTACACCAAAAGAAAATTGGGAAACAACTAAACGCTGGGCTGATTTTGATGCACTTTTCAAACTTAAGGGAACAGATAGTAAGGAATATGCCTTAGGCGCAACTCATGAAGAGATTGTTACGCCACTTGTAAAAAAAACTATTTTTTCTTATAAAGATTTGCCCTTATACGTTTATCAAATTCAAACAAAATTCAGAAATGAACTAAGGGCTAAATCTGGCTTATTGCGGGGCAGGGAATTTGACATGAAGGACTTATATTCTTTTCATGTTGACGAAAAAGATTTAAATGATTATTATGAGCAGGTAAAGGAGGCTTATTTTAAAATATTTGAGAGAGTTGGCCTCAAGGGAATCACTTATTGGACGTTTGCCTCTGGCGGAGCTTTTTCCAAGTATTCCCATGAATTCCAAACTATAGCTGAAAATGGGGAAGATACTATTTATATTTGCCCAAAGTGCAAAATTGCTTATAATAAGGAAATTATTGATATCATTACCCAATGTGAAAGCTGTAAGCTTGCAGTAAGTGATTTTAAAGAGGCAAAAGCCATTGAAATAGGGAATATTTTTAAATTAGGCAATCGTTTTTCTTCAGCTTTTGATTTTAAATATAAGGATAAAAATGGGCAAGAAAAAGATGTTATAATGGGCTGTTATGGTTTGGGGCCAAGCCGGTTAATGGGCACAATTGTTGAAGTTTTTAATGATAAAAAAGGCATTATTTGGCCTTTGAGCATCGCGCCATATCAGGTTCATTTGTTGGTTTTGGGCAAAGAAGAGGCACTTGTCAAAAAGGCAGATAAGCTATACAATGAATTAATCAAAAAGGGCATAGAGGTGCTTTATGATGAGCGTGCTGAATCAGCCGGAGTAAAGTTAAATGATAGTGATTTGCTGGGAATACCATATCGCTTGATTTTAAGCGATAAAACTGATAAAACAAAAAGTGTAGAAGTTAAAAAGCGCAATTCTGATAAAATAGAAATAATTAAATTTGATAAAGTAGTTGATTTTTTTCAGAAAGAATTAAAGAAATAAAGTTTTAATTTTATACAATAATATTTGTATAATTAGTATTAAATTTGTATATTTGTATCACTATGATTTTTGATCGTATTTTAGGAAAATTTTCTAAAGATGTTGGTATTGATTTGGGCACGGCTAATACTTTGGTTTATATTAAGGATAAGGGCATCATTATTAATGAGCCTTCAGTAGTGGCTATTAATTTAAAAAATGATCAAATTTTGGCAGTCGGTAATGAAGCTAAAAGGATGATTGGAAAAACCCCAGCCCATATCACAGCCATTAAACCATTAGTTGACGGTGTAATTTCTGATTTTGAAGTGACAGAAAAAATGTTAAAATATTTTATTGATAAAATTCATTCTGACGGTTTTAATTTATTGCCGCGGCCTCGAATCGTCATTGGCGTTCCCTTGGATATTACAGAAGTAGAAAAAAAGGCAGTGGAGGACGCAGCTTATTCAGCTGGAGCAAGAGAAGTTTATCTGGTTGAAGAATCAATGGCAGCTGCAATAGGTTGCCGTTTACC
>Ga0315289_10013116_pt1 | contig 11628 bp, 12 predicted proteins | sample YL17G11_40_MG_FD_203452 | JGI IMG/M metagenome (GOLD analysis project Ga0315289, IMG submission 203452) | Sediment microbial communities from Yellowstone Lake, YNP, Wyoming, USA - YL17G11_40 | ecosystem: Environmental > Aquatic > Freshwater > Lake > Sediment | place: USA: Wyoming | collected... | reverse complement strand
ATTTTCTGGTCCAGAAAAACTCTAAAAGTTTTTCTTGGAGTCCCGAACAAACCTCGGCTGTCAAGAATACTTCTTATTCTTGAGCACACTCAGAAATCCGAGATTTCTGATGTTTTAAGCCGAGGTATACACAAGGACTTTTTGATGCTTGATTTATGATTAGGGAAAGCTTTAATAATATTTATTCACTAGAGTAGATATGGACATAGACGAAAGGCTTGAGTTAATAAAAAGCGTGGCTGATGGCGGGGAGATAATTACAGAAGAAGAGCTTAAAAAGTTGTTGGAGACTAATGATCATCCTGTTGCTTATGATGGATTTGAACCTTCTGGGCTCGCTCATATTCCGTTTGGGCTGCTTAGGGCTGAAAATCTTAAGGCCATGCTGAAAGCCGGAGCGAAGTTCAAGCTGTGGCTGGCTGATTATTTTGCTTTCATTAACAACAAGCTTGGCGGAGACTTAAATAGAATCAAAAGAGCGGGTGAATATTTTATTGAAGTATGGAAAGCTTGTGGAATTGATACAAAAAAGGTAGAAATTATTTGGGCTTCTGAAAGAATGGATAAGTTGGGATACTGGGATAGGGTTCTCAAAATTGCCAAAGATACTACTCTTAATCGAAGCATGAGGGCAACAACAATAATGGGAAGAAAACAAGGAGAGTCTCTTTCAACAGCGCAATTATTTTATCCAAGCATGCAAGTTTCTGATATTTTTGAGCTAGATGTTGACATTTGCCAGCTTGGGCTTGACCAGAGAAGGGCAAACATTCTTGGAAGAGAAATCGCAGACAAACTAAAATGGAAAAAGCCCGTTGCTGTTCATCATCATATGATTATGGGCTTGCAAGGAATGCAGCCCGGGGCTGATAAAGAGGAGGCAATTATTGCGAGCAAGATGAGCAAAAGCAAGCCGGACTCGTGCATTTATATGCATGACAGCGAGGATGATTTGAAAAGAAAAATAAACAAGGCTTTCTGCCCTGAAAAAATTATTGAGGGAAATCCTATTTTTGACTACCTTAAATATTTAATATTCAAAAGATTCCCTGAAATCAAAATTGAAAGGCCTGCAAAGTTTGGGGGGAATCTTACACTTACGTATGAGGAACTTGTTAAAGTTTATACTGAAGGCAAACTGCACCCTCTTGATTTGAAGAATGCGGTTGTTTTTTATCTTAACGAAATGATTAAGCCTGTAAGAGAGCATTTTGAAAAAAATAAGAAAGCAAAGGCATTGTATGAGGAAATAAAGAAGTATGCAATAACTAGATAATCAAGCCAATAAGAGAAAAACGGGGAAAATAGACTGGAGATTAATCCAGTTTTTCAAATCTGTGGAGTTCTAAAACAAAAATTATCAAGATAGTTGCAACAATTGAACTTGCATAATAGCCGACTCCGGAGGCTATTCCTAAAGCCGCCGCCGCCCAGATAGTGGCTGCTGTTGTCAAGCCGCGTATTTTTTCTTGAGTGGCAAGTATTGTTCCGGCTCCGATAAAGCCTATGCCGGTCATTATAGAAGCTGCAAGCCTCGCAGGGTCTGCTGAAAAATAAATAACACTGACTGCAGTCAGCAAGGCTGCTCCCAAAGAAACTAAAGAGTGTGTCCTTAATCCAGCTGCTCCGTATTCGCGATGAACTATCTTTCTTTTTTCTCTTTGCAAGCCAATAGCTAGACCGAGCAAGGCAGCGATTATAACTCTTATTATAACTAATACCTCATTTTGTGGAATCCAAGCCATAAACTTATCTTAGCAGAATAGCTTTTATATCTTTCGCTGACACGAAATAATACAAAATTAAATAAAGAATTAATTATAAACACTTTTTGAAGCGGAAAGGGGTGTTTGTTTCACTTATAAAGCAAGGCATTAATCAATCAAAATAAAACTCAATGATATCTCGGTCTTTTAAGATGTGATCTGGGCTGACTCTTTGGTTTGGGAACTTGCTTGACGGGCCTGTTACTCTTGCTTCCTTGATCTTTGTTGAAAAGCCCGCATGGATTTTTTCTGCAATATCTGAAACAGTAGAATTTTGAGGCATAACAATTGGTAGGAGGCTTGGAGATTTTTTTGGCTCTTTTGTATAAACACGGATTACATTAAAGCTTTTGAAAATTTTATCTTTTAAATCTTGAGTGCCTTCAAGAGTTTTGCTTGAAAATGCAGTAAAATTATATTTTTTTGACTGAAGCTGGGCGAGAAACCTGCGCTTTTCATTTTCTTCGAGCAAGTCTATTTTATTCAATACTATAAGCTTCTCCCCAATTGCCTTTTCTAAAAATGGAAAAATTTTGGCGAGTTCTTGAGGATTTGTTATTACAATAATTAAAGTATCGGCAGAGTTGGCAAGACCTTGATCGAAATATTCTGACTCGATAGCAGGAAGGTCAACAATCTGAATTTTTACGTTGTCATAGTCAAGAGTGCCAAGGTTAATTGATTTTGTTGTGAATTTTATTCCTGTTATCTCGGGCTTGAAATTTGTCAGGCTTGCAAGAATTGAAGACTTGCCGCTTTGTGTAAGGCCAATAAGGACTGCTTGGAGTTCTGCTTTTTTTAATCCTGGCTTGCCTTTGCCCTTGCTTTTTTTCTTTGCTGTCTCTATTTTTTCCTTTAATTTTTTGTATCTTTGACGAAGATTTGCCCTTAAACCTTCTGCTCCTTTATGAGCAGGCATTGTTGAAATCATTTCTTCCAAGGCAGAGAATTTTTCTTCGTCTGTCTGAGCTTCAGAAAACTTTTTCTCAGCAATTCCAAATTCAAGGGATGCGTTTGTTGACATACGCCCATAAAGAAAGGGCTGTTTAAAAAAATAGTGTTTGCGAGAATTAATGGGTAATTTGTACGCAAAGCCAAATTGATGGAAAAGTATATATATATGATTTTTGATTATTGTTATGATGAAAAAGAGCTTGATAGTGTTTTCTTTGATGCTTATATTTGGTTTAATGAGCTTTGTTTCTGCCGTAGATGATTTTAGCTATAAGATTGGAAATGGAGAATTTTGGTTTAGTAGTTATGGTGTTCCGAGTTCTTTGAGAACAATAGAGCGGACTATTACAGGGAAGGGGTTGACCTTAGGGCTATCATCTAATTTGCCTTATGATATTTATGACTTCCATTTGGAGATAGAAGGATGCGACAATTTTGATTATAAAAAACCTATAAAAAAAGGAGACTATGTAAGAATTTTTAATAATGTTTCGACAATGATTTTGAATTGTCCTATTTTGGAAGCGACTAATAATAAAACAATAAAAATTTCATATAAAGACGAAGATGGAGTTCAAAAAATTGTTGAAGGATGGTTGTATTTTACAATCCCAGAAGCTACTTATATAAATGATTGTTCTGAAATTTCAGAAGAAAAGATAATTGCTCAATATAATTGTGAGGAAAAATTTAATGAATATCTAAATTCAAGTTACATACAAACGAGGAAAGATTATAAACAAATCGTAGAATTTTTAGAGAGTAACATTTCAAACCGTTTTTGTTATGATAAAGAAAATAATATTTTATATTATGTTAGTTTACTTGAAGGTTCATTTGGAACAGCAACTTATTTTGGTGGAGGTGTAATTTTATATTATAGAAATGGAGTTTCTTTCTTTGAACCTCATTCTTGCTATTCAATAAAAAAAAGAATGATCAAAAAATGTGCAGATACGCTCGAAGAAATAAGAGAAAACTTTGATTCACAAGAATGTAAAGAAAGTGAAGTTTGTTTTAAGGGGGCGTGTGTTAAGTCAAAGGTTTGTCCTGCAGAGATTAAGTTTGAAACAGATGGCAGTATAATTGCGCCAGGCCATTATCCTGGCGTGTTTGTAAGAACTTATGAAGCTGATGGAAATCCGGTCGAATCAGTAATATCCTTTTATGAATATTTTAATTCCGAAAAGACTGCAGAAGGTATTTTAGAGATTCCTAAGAGAGGATTTAAAATAAAAGGCATAGAAAAAGAAAAATTTGAGCCCGGCTCTTATAAAATAGTGCTTAATAGCCCGGTATCTGGTTGTAAAACTGAAGAGATTGTCAAATTTACAATGAAAGAATCAATGAGTGCATTTGACAGGATTTCTGAGTTTTTTAGATGGGTATTTTAGTTGTGAGCCGAGCTTTGTGAGGTAAGCATGTGAGGCGAGCAGTATATATTTAAATTAAAATTTATTCTGGATTTTATGAAACTTGGAAAGGATTTTTTCTTGCGGGATGCGAGGCAAGTTGCTTGCGAGCTGCTTGGGAAAGTTTTATGCAGAAAACAAGGAAGCAAGGTGTTAAGGGCAAGAATAGTAGAAACAGAGGCATATTTTGATGAGAAAGACCCTGCGAGCAGGGCTTGCAAAAACGGAAATTTAAAGGAGACAATGAAAATGGAGGGCGGGACAATCTTAACATACGGAGTGCATAATAACTGGCTGATTAATTTTGTGACAGGCAAAGAAGGAAAGGCAGAAGCAGTATTGCTTCGTGCGCTTGAGCCACTTAATTTTAATGGGAGATGCAATGGGCCGGGCTTGCTTACAAAAGCATTAAGCATAAAAAAGGATTCTCATAAAAAAGATGTTTGTGATTGTGAGAAAATGTGGGTTGAAAATGGTATGGATGAGAGTTTTGAAATTGTGAAAAGCAAAAGGATTGGCGTGGCAAAGGATTTGAAAGAACCTTTGAGGTTTTATATCAAAGATAATCAATATATAAGCCGAAAATGAAAGAAAAAACAGCAGTTTTATTTTCAGGAGGAAAGGATTCTTGTCTAGCTTTGCATAAGGCAATTAAGATGGGCGATGATGTTCGGGTTTTGATTAGCGTGATGCCTGAAATAAAAGACAGCCTTATGTTTCATACTCCAGACGCAAGGCTTCTGGAAAAACAGACTGAAATGCTTGGCCTGCCTTTAATGACAAAAAAAACAAAAGCAAGAAGCGAAGACGAGGAATTGAATGACTTAATAAAAATTATTTCTGATGCAAAAGAAAAATACAAAATTAAAAAGTTAGTCATTGGCGGGATTGCAAGCAATTACCAGGGGCAGAGAATAAAAAAAATCTGCGACAAGGTTGGTTTGGAAGTTTCTGTTCCTTTATGGAATTATACTGCTGAGAAGCTTTGGCAAGAACTTTTGGGCGAGGGTTTTAAAGTTGTTTTAATCAAGATTTCGTGCGAAGGCCTGCCAAAAGAGTTTCTTGGTAGGGTTATTGACAAAAAAATGCTTGTCGAGTTAAAAAAGCTTTCAGAAAAGTACAAATTTAGGCTTGATTTTGAGGGTGGAGAGGCAGAGACTGCCATACTTTTTATGCCGGAATTCAAAAATGAAATAAAGATAGAATTTTCTGTTGAGAGCGAAGGGGAGTACAGGCATTTCCTCAAAAACATTCGAGTTTTTGATGGCGATCAGAATTCTTTTAAGTAGAATTTTGACGTTTAAGGATAAAAGAGGTTAAATAAGAATTTCTTTTGAATTAATATAGAAAACGATTTTGGATATAGGAATTGGGAGATTTACAGACAATAATGTGATTCTTTTATTTGGGTTTTGAAAAGATTTAAAACTCCATTGTATTAACTCTAATTATGCCAGAGTTTTACAAAAAGGTTTTGGAGAATAATGTAACTGTGCTGTTTGAAAAAAGGCAGATTCCGGTAGTGTCTTTGTCTATAAGTGTGAATAATGGCGGGGAGTTTGAACATGCTGAAGAAAAGGGCATTTCTCATTTTATCGAGCATTTTGTCTTTAAAGGAACAAAAAAAAGAACAAGCGAAGAGCTTGCAAAAGAAATAGAGAAAAAAGGAGGAGTTCTTAATGCAAGCACTTCTGAAGAAATGACAAGTTTTTTTGCTAAACTGCCTGCGAGACATTTTAAACAGGGATTTGACATTCTCTCTGATGTTTTTTTAAATCCTGCATTTTCCAAGGGGACTTTTGAGAAAGAAAGAAAAGTTATTCTTGAGGAGATTAGGATGTTTAACGATAATCCAATGCTACATGTCGCTGACAAAATTAAAAGCCTTTTGTATGAAAAGCCATTTAGTCTTTCAATTGCAGGAGATTTTGGTACAGTAAAAGGCATAAACAGGGAACAACTTATACAGAAATATAGAACTTGCTTTAAGCATAGAGTTATTGTAAGTGCTGTGGGAAAAGGAGACTTTAATGAAATATGCAATTTTGCAAGCAAATTCCCGAAATGCAATAGAGAGTCTATTGCGCAGGAAGTTATTAAATTAAATAAAGAAGAGATTGAGAAGAGAAAAGGAATAAATCAAGCACATTTTGTATTTGGATTTCATAGTCCGAGAATTTTTGAGCAAAAACGTTACTTAAACGGGCTGGTTATGATGCATCTTGCAGGCGGAATGTCTTCTATATTAAACCGTGAGATAAGGGAAAAAAGAGGGCTTGCTTATGTAGTGCATCCCGAAATAGAAGCAGAAAGAAATTATGGCTACTCAACGATTTATGTCGGAACAGAAAAAAAGAATTTAAAGAAAGTGAGAGAGCTTATTTTAAGAGGATTTAAAAATTTGGGCAAGATAAAGAAAGCAGATTTTGAACAGACGAAAGAACAGATGATTGGATTAAAACAAATCGGAGAGGAAGATTCTTTGAATGTTATGAACAGCCTTGCTTTAGAAGAGCTTGGAGATAATGCAGAGGAATATTATCAACTTGAGGAAAAAATTAAAAGATTAAAACTTGAAGATGTTAAAAATTTTAAATTAAAAGGATTTTCAAGCTTTAGCTTGGTGCCTGAATAATTTGCGCTTCGCAGATAATATTTGAATTAATACAAAAACGGTTTTGGGCAGGGTTATTTGACAGCAGAACAACAAAGCGAGGGATTTTTAAATAAAAGGCGTGTTTATTTTTCATGATAATTGTGAAAGTGCCCGGGATTAACGGGCTTGGAAAGACAAAAGGATGCAGGAATGCCGGAAATGCAATATTCAATGAGCTGAAAGAGATTTATAGTAGTGAGAAAAGCAAAGCAATCAAGCCGGAAAATTATGAGCTTGAAGAAATTCATGTAAATAACAACAATCTTGAGGAGCAGAATAAACTGATTTATGAAAATTCTGTTGAATTATTTGAAAAACAGGATTTTGTTTATTTTCTCGGCGGAGACCACAGCATAAGCTACCCTATCTGCAAGGCATTTCTTGAAAAATTCAAAGAAGACTCGTGCTTGATTGTTTTTGACAGCCATCCTGACTGCATGCCTGCTGGAAAAGAGCCAAGCCATGAAGAGTGGCTCCGAGCATTAGTAGAGGAAGGTTTTCCGACGGAAAATATCCTGCTTGTTGGAATAAGGAATATTGACACTGAAGAAGCTGAATTCATCAAGGAAAAAAAGATTAAAACTATTAAGATGAATGACCTCTTGCTTAATTTAGAGGATGTAACTGATACCATCATGGAGTTTGCAAGCGGAAAGAAACTATATCTAAGCATTGATATTGATTTTATTGACCCTGCTTTTGCACCAAGCACTGGATATCCTGAGCCTGGCGGAGCAAGCTCTAGAGAGGCAATGTATATTTTCTCGCGGCTTAGCCTTTTAAAAAACTTGAAAGCGTTAGATATTGTTGAAGTGAACAGCGAGGATGATAAAACTCGGGCAACTGTCAGGCTAGCGGGCAAGATTTTGGCAGAGTTTTTATAAATAGAGTTAATAACAAAAACTTTTGACTCTTTGCAGGTGGAATTCCTTGGTTGATGGGGACTGTTTCTATTTGCTTTTAATTTTTCAGAATTAATACAGAGAATGATTTTGAATATAATATAAAGGATTTCATTAGCTTTGACAACTGATCACATTCCTTGTAGGGGATTTAATTTTATGATTGATTCTCTTTTAGGTTTGGATGTAATATTTAAATAACTATTTTTCCTTGAGGATTTATGAATAGGGTAATACTTTTTTTGATACTTTCAGATATACTCATACTTTCAGCTTTCGGGCTTGTGGCTCCGATTTTTGCAATATTCTTAAAAGAAAATATAGCAGGAGGAAGCATAACTGCGGCAGGGCTTGCTTCAACTATCTTCTTCCTTGTTAAGTCATTCACACAATTGCCTTTATCAAGGTATATAGATACAAGAAAAGAGAAGCTTGGCTTTCTTATAGCCGGCACTTTTTTAATTGTGACTGTTCCTTTGATTTATGCGCTTTCTCCTAATATTAACTTTATTTATATTGCCCAGGTAGTCTACGGATTTGGGGCTGCGATGTCTTATCCTGCGTGGTTTACGCTTTTTACAAATCATCTTGACAGAAAACACCAGGGCTGGGAGTGGAGTGTTTGGGGAACAGGAGTCGGGCTTGGTGTTGCATTGACTGCTTATCTTGGGGCAAAAATGGCAGAGAGGTTTGGGTTTGCTTCTGTTTTTTATTCTGTTGCAGTTCTTTCATTCTTAGGAATGACTTTGCTTTTCTTTTTGAGCAAGAAATATCTTAAAGATGTAAAAAGCCTTGAACATTTCTTGAGGCTTGATCATTTAAAGAGGTAAAATAGCAAAATGAGGGCTTTTATTTGCGTTGAAATAAGCGATGAGGCGAGAAATGAAATTCTTAATGTTATAAGTGAGCTGAAAAAGTCCGGATTGATTAATGCAAATTATGTTTCTGGCGAGAATTTACATTTAACTTTGAAATTTTTTGGAGAGATTCCTGACGAGAAAGTAGAAGAAATAAAGAAAAAACTTGAAACAATCAAAATGAAAAGATTCGAGGCCGAGTTTGGGAAACTGGGATATTTCACAGAAAAGTTTATCAGAGTGCTGTGGATAGGGATAGAAAGCAAAGGATTGAACGAGTTAAATAATAAAATTGAAAAACTTTTTGGAAAAGAGGAAAGGGAGTTTAACGGGCATATCACTTTTGCAAGAGTGAAAAGCATCAAAGACAAGAAAAATTTCAAGGAATTTTTCGGCAAGCTGAGTGTAAAACCCTTCAAGTTCAATATTAACCAAGTTGTTTTGAAAAAATCAGAATTAACTCCGAAAGGGCCAATTTACTCTGATGCTTTTGTTAAAGAATTAAAATGGGGAATATGAATTAAAAAGATATTTGAGATTTAAATAATTTATGTTTTGTAAAATAATGTTTTTTTATGCATAAATCTTTATAAACTCTAAATTATGTATCTTTTTTTAATGAAAACCTGCTCAACAGACAGCAAAGGAAGGCAAGTATTGTCTCCGGGCTTTTATGATGAAACTCTTGCTTATGTACACAGGACTCATTATAAATTACCTGGTGAAGATGAGCCTATTGTTCCATGCAAATTTCTGACTTTTTGGGGAAGCCGAGAGCATTTTCCCAAGCTTTATGATTTTGAAGATTTTAGAATGGCAGTAATTTTGTTGAATGAAAGGGTTGCAGAAATTAGAGAGAGGATTAGAGATTCACAAGAAAAAAAAGTTTCAATAAGAGACCAGTCAGGCCGAAATATAGAGATTAAAAGTTTGGACTATGTCTTTTTTCCTATTGATTTTCCTGGAACTTCTATTCAAGATGCACAATCTTTAGACAATAGTTTAGAAAAAATGCATGAAAGTTTCTCTGGTGTTGTAGATGGAAAGCTTGTTGTGGTTATTCTTGACCCAATGAATGCAATGAGAGATTCAAAACTTAAAGGGACTTGTAAAATAGATTTAGGATATTTTCTAAGCGGCATTCATAGCCAGTAAATCAATGAACTCTTTTGACTTTTTGCCAAGGATTTCTTCCAGTTCTTTTTCATTTGCGTTTATTATATTCTTTAACGAGCCAAACTTCTTTTGGAGTTTTTTGGCTGTTATAGGGCCAACTCCCGGAAAGCCTTCAAGGATATATTGAATTTTTTCTTTTTTGCCAGGATGCCTTAGCTTTATTCTGAGGCTTTGGCAGGATTTTTTTGTTTTTTTGGCAAGCAAATACAAGTAATCTGCTGTTTCTTTTGAATCTCGGGTGAAAATTATTGGAATTTTATACTCTAGGAGAATTGACATAATAAAACCTTTAATACAATTTGGATTTAAGTTGATTTCCGGCTCGGATTCGTAGTTTTCTATGATAAGAAGAGATTTTTCATTCTTCTGCATGTTTTGAAGCTGGTATTGAAGACGCTTGCTAATCATGCTTGACAGAAAGTCTGGGAGTGTTTTGCGCTCTATTATGACATCATTGACAATGTAATCGCCGACTTCAAGCTTTTTCTTTTCTACTTCTGCACCCAGGCCCATTAATTCTGAAATAACTAAAGAATTTTTTTCGTGGACATCTGCGATTATCTTTGGCTTTTCTTCTAATTTTTGTGTTTCAGAATTATCAAAAATGTTATTTATTTCCTTCATAGTCTGCAAGACCTTTTTGTGTTTTTTCTTTGTCCTTTATTGAGATGTTTGAATCTAAATCATTGCCAGACAACCTACGGTTTTCTTGGCGAGTTTTCCCTTGCTCGTTTGAAGAATTTAAGTCATTCTTCAAGTTTTCCAGGGCTTTGTACATCTTTTTTTCTTTGTGGAAAGCTGTCCAATGATGGCTTTCATCTTGTGTCTTTTTTGTTAAGAGTATGATTAGCTTGCCTTTTGAAAGCCTTGCTGTCCTGCCTGCCCGCTGTATTTTACGGATGGCAGACGGAACAGGCTCGTAAAAAATTACTGCATTAACTTCTGGGATGTCAAGGCCTTCCTCACCAATTGAGCTTGCACACAGGACATTTATTTTTCCTTGCGAGAATTCTTTTATTAATTCTTGCTGCTCTTTCTGGGAAAGGCCTGTTTCGTTATTTCCTTCACCTTTCTTGGCTTGGCCGACGAAAACTCTTGCGTTAATGCCTTTTATTGAATTAAGCTCCTTACAAAGCTTTACAAGAGTGTCTCTGAATTGGGCAAAAACCAAGATTTTCATTTTTGAGTTGCTTGCAATCTCGTCTGACACAACTTCTTTCAATACAGCCAGTTTTGGATGCTCTATGTTTTTTGAAATAAGGCTTGTTATTCTTGCCCTTGCTTGTATGAATTCTGACTGCTTGACAAGGTTTTGGACGGCTTTGCTCTTGCTCGCTGCTGCTTGCTTCAGCAAGTCTAAAATATACAAGTTAAGGGAGTAAAGTGTTTGAGTTTCAAGAAGTTCAAGGGCGTGCTGCAGCTTTAAAGCCTGAGCGCAGGCACTCGCGCCGAGAAGAAGGTTGAAATGCTTGTTGCCAGAGGAGATTGATTTCATTATCCTATGCTGGGCATCAAGAAGAGTAACTTTATTTGCAGGGCTAAATAACAAGCTCCGATTTTTTAATTCATCAACTTTTTTATCAAGAATTTTTTTAAGAAGCATTTTAATCTGCAGGAATTCTTCAGGAAACTCGAGGTTGATTATATTAAAATTAAGCTCCTGCAAATATGGCTTGACATCCGGGCTGTCTCTTGTACGAATTTCTACTGCTTCTATATTCAGGTTCTTGCAGATCTGGTCAATATTCTTTTTTTCGTGGCCCGGAGAGGCAGTAAGGCCGAGAATTCTTGAGTTTAAAGCCTGCTCTTTGTATTTTTGGGCGACAAAAGTGTAAGAGTAGTTCTTTGTGCAACGATGGCACTCATCTTCAATCAACAAGGAGACATCATCTAAATTGTATAAGT
>Ga0315289_10013114_pt1 | contig 11629 bp, 10 predicted proteins | sample YL17G11_40_MG_FD_203452 | JGI IMG/M metagenome (GOLD analysis project Ga0315289, IMG submission 203452) | Sediment microbial communities from Yellowstone Lake, YNP, Wyoming, USA - YL17G11_40 | ecosystem: Environmental > Aquatic > Freshwater > Lake > Sediment | place: USA: Wyoming | collected... | reverse complement strand
GTAAACGGGGTTTTGGGTTCGGTAGTCACCGCTTATATACAGCGAGGGAAGCAACAAGACGCGACTGAAAAACCTGAGCCAGCCTAGATGCTTAGAGGAAACGGATGACGGACATTTCGGAAAAGCTCAAGAAAATGATTGCCGACCAACTCGGCGTCGACGAGGAATCAATATTGCCTTCAGCATCTTTTGTCGACGACCTAAATATCGACGCCTCCGACCTGGCAGAACTCATCACCGCACTAGAACAGGAATTCAGCACACCAAAACGCAAGCTGGAAATATCAGACGAAGATATCGAAAAAATCGTTACGGTTCAAGACCTCATTGACTGCCTTCACGATTACGGCATAGAAGGTTAATTATTAACCTACTCATCCTACGCGGCTGGGCACTGATAACAACTGTTGAAGCACTTCCCTGAGTATCTCCCGCCAACTGTTGCCCAATATCTTTATGTCAAGTTTAATCCGGTCGCTGCCCACCTTTATTCCAGATTTAACATCCTGTGTTAAAGACAATTTGTTTAACTCTCTGCCACTGTTGAAATGCAGAACGATTTGTCTATTTTCTGTTGAGATAGATTCCAGCATCGCCTCAGTTGCCAGCTGCTTGATTTCGACCACATAGAGAAGATTTGTGACCGGTTCCGGCGGCGGACCAAATCTATCATTTAGTTCCCGGGCTATATCTTCTATGTCCTGGGCTCGCTTTGCCACAGCCAAACTCTGATAAAAACTTAGCCTGGTGCTTAAGTCAGGCATATATTCTTCCGGAATAAAGGCAGCCAAAGGCAGACCCACGCTTGGAACTGAAGGATGTAATATCTTTTTCCCTTCCTCTATTGTTCGTCCTTGTCTTAACTCTTCGACCGCCTCATTCAGTAGCCGGCTGTAAAGGTCGAAGCCTACCGCAGCAATATAACCGCTTTGTTCCACACCCAGCAGATTGCCGGCTCCCCGAATCTCCAAGTCCTTCATAGCCACGGCAAATCCAGCGCCGAGCTCGGTCGCCTCAGAAATAGTCTTTAGACGCTTCCTAGCCTCAGGGGTCAATTGCTTACCTCTGTCAAAAAAGAAATGAGCGTAGGCGTTGCTGCTGCCGCGTCCGACACGACCTCGCAGCTGATAAAGCTGCGTCAAGCCTAACCTGTCTGCATGGTCAATAATCAGTGTATTGACATTGGGTATATCCAGGCCAGATTCAATAATAGTGGTAGTAACCAGAATATCGGTTTTGTGATTGACAAACTCCGCCATCACCTTTTCCAGTTCCTCTTCAGGCATTCGACCATGTGCGACGGATATTCGAGCTTCGGGGAGCAAACTACTTAACCTGCTGGCAACCATAGAAATAGAGTGAACCCGGTTATGAACGAAAAATACCTGGCCGTTCCGTTCAATCTCACGCAGTACTGCTTCACGCACCAGCCTATCATCGTAAACACCAACGTAGGTCTTAATCGGCAAACGCTCTTCCGGAGGAGTTTCAATTGTGCTCATGTCCCTTATTCCAGCCAGCGACATGTATAGAGTACGCGGAATGGGCGTGGCACTCAGGGTTAGAACATCTATCTCCCTTCTCAGCTTCTTAAAGTGCTCCTTGTGTACAACTCCGAAGCGCTGCTCTTCATCTATGATTATGAGACCCATGTCTTTAAACACTATGTCTTTTTGCAGTAAACGGTGAGTACCAATGCAGATATCCACAGTGCCGGCTGCCAGACCATTAATTATGTCGGCCTGTTCTTTTTCGGTACGGAATCGGCTCAACATTTCGACTCTTACAGGAAAAGCTTGTAGCCTTTCTCGGAAAGTGACAAAGTGTTGCTGTGCCAACACTGTCGTTGGAACGAGCAAGGCCACCTGCTTGCCATCCATAACTGCTTTGAAGGCGGCTCTAAGAGCAACCTCAGTCTTGCCGTAACCTACATCTCCGCAGACTAGGCGGTCCATTGGCTTTGGCTTCTCCATATCATCCTTTACAGCCAGAACTGCCTCCAACTGGTCAGAGGTTTCCATGTACGGGAAAGATGACTCCAATTCCTGCTGCCATAGAGTATCAGAGGAGTAGGCAAAGCCGGGAATTACCTCTCTCGTAGCATACACACCCAGAAGCTCACGGGCGATGTTAGCCACGGACTCTTTAATTTTCTGCTTGGTGCGTGCCCATGCCTGGGTTCCCAATCTGCTTAAGGTCGGTGTTTGGTCACTGGCGCCAACATAACGGCTGACGCTATCAACCTGGTCAGTAGGTACATAAAGTCTGTCACCGGCAGCATATTCCAGAACAAGGTACTCCCGTTCAATGCCATCGGTGACCATCTTCGTCAGCCCGGCAAACCTGGCAATACCGTGCTCGATGTGGACTACGAAGTCACCGGGTATCAATTCCGGAATAAATAAGTGGTAGCGTACCGGTCTTCTACTGGATAAGCGTCGTTGCTTGACGAAGCCAAAAATCTCATTATCAGTGAACATTGTGAGGACGTCCTTCATTGCCCAGCCTTCAGCCAGCGAACCGTGGACCAGAGTAATTGATTTCAACGGAGGCAACTGCTCTATCTGTGAAACTGAACTGGCTATAATATCCTGTTCTTGCAACAATTCGGCCAGACGGTTTGTTTGCTGGCTAACTACGACGATGCGCCGGTTTTCCCGTAGCATCTCTTTGAGCCCTTCGGAGAAGACTCCGAGTCTCCCTCCATAGCTTGGCACTGGTGCCAAAGGCAAAAACTGAAGACCAGCTTTGTCCTGGTAATCAGTGTTCCAGGAAAAAAGCATCAGGCGTTTCTTAATTTTATTTATCCTCGTTTCAAATGTTGGCCAGGACAGAATAGGCAAATCCGATGCCGGTCCGCCTAGCTCCGACTTCGTTAGATTAAGCTCTTCCGCCTCACTATGCAGCTTATCCACTACAGTTTTGAGGTCATCGAGGTCATCCGTAATCAGAAGCGACTTTTCGGTCAGGTAATCCACAACAGTATCTCCATTAACATGTTCCCGGCTTTCTTTAGCTGGAACTATGTTCACTGAGGTTGCCAACTTTAATGACCTCTGTGTCTTGGGGTTAAAAAACCTGATGCTTTCTATCTGATTACCCACAAACTCTATTCTGGCAGGAAACTCATTATCCGGAGAAAAAATATCGACGATACCTCCCCTGCGGCTCACCGTTCCCGGCACTTCTATAATATTGTCAAATTCATATCCTATAGCCTGCCATCTTGCCGCGAGTTGTAATGGGTCGATGTTCATACCAACCTTCAATGAATGACAAGATGCCTGGAATTTATCTCGAGGCACAGTTCTACCAATAGCAGCTAAAGCAGAACTAATAATTAGAGGACGGCGTTCGTCTGCCGACAGGGTACGACAAAAAGTAAGGGCTGAGAGAGTTTTCAGTCTTTCAGCAGTAGTAATGGCATCAGATACAGAGTATTCATCCAATAAAAAATCAGTTTCTGGAAAAAAGTGTAAAAATTTTGAACTGGGACACCAGGCTTGGAGCTCATCATAGAGCCTCTTCGCATTTTCCGGTTGCGTAACTACCACTAAAATGGGTAAGTTTAACCCCTGGTGGAGAGCAGCTACAATAAAAGGCTTGACAGCATCAGCCACCACCAGCTTTACGCTCTTCCCCTGCAACCCGGTTAGCTCGGCTTTCAGCTTCTGATATCCAGGAACCTGTTCTATTAAAGAGAGGAGACGAGATAAGTCCATTTCCAAACACCTAACCCCAGTCTGTCATTCTGAGCGTAGCGAAGAATCCACAGACCTTTCGCTACCGCTCAGGGTGACAGAAAAGGAAACACCTATAGGGCTAGCGGCAACCTTATGGGTAGTCCTGACTAGCCCTGACTGAATTTTAGCACACGTTTATTTAACCAAACAAAATCTATGGAAAATATTGTCATGGAAACCTGTATCAGGTTATAATTTAGCACACATACCGAGACTAAGGAGGAATCATGTCATATAAAAGGCTGCTCGTCCCCCTGGATGGCTCAGAACTGGCAGAACGAGCTATCCCCTATGCTCAGACCATTGCCAAAACCAAGGGCAGTGAGGTAATACTCTTCACTGTCAGCATCGCTTCCGTTGAGCAGTTGGACCGACCGATGAAAGCTTACCTGGAGCTAAAGGTAAAGGAACTGCAATCACAGGGTATAGAAGCGTCTGCAGCCAACGCTTATGGTAACGTGGCCGATGAAATTGTTGGTTTCGCCGACAAGAGCAATATTGACCTTATAATCATTTCCACTCATGGATACTCCGGAATCAAGCGCTGGGTACTGGGGAGCGTAGCTCGAAAGGTCCTCTATGGCACCGGTGTTCAGGTATTGCTGGTAAAATCGAAGGCACCTAAGGTCTCCCAAGTAGAAATGAAAAAACTTTTACTTCCTCTGGACGGCTCACCTTTCTCCGAGAGCCCCATCCCCTCTATCGAGCAACTGACAAAAGGGATCGGGGTAGAGATTGTTCTTACTTTGGTATGCGAGCCTCCCTTAGTGCCTTCCTATGGAGACCATCCCATCAACCCAGCGTGGGAAAAACACCGGGATACACTATGGGCGGAAGCAAAACAGCAGGCTACAGAATATCTGAAAAAGATGAAAGCAAAGCTTGAAAAACAGGGCATGAAAGTGGAGTCACAAGTTATCCCCGGTGAACTTGGTAGAGTAGCAGAAACAATCATACAGGCTGCCCAAAAGGAGAACGTCGATTTGATAACCATGGCCACCCACGGGCGCTCTGCGGTCAGCCGCTGGGTCTACGGCGGTGTGGCCAACAGAATTGTAGAACAATCCCTACAACCGGTTCTTCTTATCCGCCCATCCACGCCTAAATAGCCTTGGGTAAGGCTCATCCAACACGACAGCCATCCTTGTCAGTTCCTGTCACGCCGGCGCCTCAATAGTTACTATGGTGCCCTTGCCGGGCTTGGAGCTTATTTCTAGGCCGCCACCCACCAGCTTAATGCGCTCTTGCATTCCTGCCAGGCCCAACCTGCCTCGCTTTACCAAATCGCCAGTTGTTTCCGGCAGGTAAAATCCTTGGCCATTATCCTTGACAGTTATTCTAATTAATTTTTCACCGAATTCCACGGCAATCCCAGCACTTGTCGCCTGGGAATGCCTCAAGGTATTCCTCAAGGCTTCCTGAGCGACACGAAAAAGAACAAGCTCTACCTCAGGTGAAAACCGCCGGTTAACGCCTTTTACTGTGACCTCAATATTTATCTCTGAGCGCTTGCCGATATCGGAGGCTAACCACTCTAATGCTGGCAACAAGCCCAGGCGGTCTAACGCCGGAGGCCGCAGGTCCTGGCTTAACCGCCTTACATCTGCCATTATATTGTTGATTCGTTCTCTCAACATATCTAAGAGGATTTTCTTGTATTCGGACAATCCCTTGCCGCCGAAAGCAATATCATCCAGTTGGCGAGCCAGGACAACTAAAGACTGAATAGTCTCATCGTGAAGCTCTCGGGCAATACGTTTTCTTTCCTCTTCCTGGGCCATAGTGATTTGGCCTAAGTAAAAGCGTAAGCTTTCCTGCATCCGCTTCTCTTCAGTAACATCTCTAGCAATATGTTGAAAGCCGATAGCTTCCCCATTAACCTCGACCACGTCTGTGGTTAGTTTCAAAATCGCCTCAACCCCTTCTTTGGTAATTAACTTTTGCTCATAGGGTTGAGATGCGGCTCTTTTATCTAGAAGTTGGTTCCGGATTTCCTTTGCCAGATGTAAGCTGCCCTCAGATAGAAAAGTTTTAACATTCATGCGACACAACTCTTCCACTTCATATCCTGTAAGTCTGGCAGCAGCAACATTGGCGGAAACAATATTTCCATCCATATCATGAACCCATATAGCATCATGGGCATTCTGAAATAGCGCTCGATATCTTTCTTCAGATACCCGTAGTTGCTCTGCCACTTTCCGCTCCTCCTCAAAAAGGCTTGCATTCTCTATGGCAACACCAATCTGGTTTCCCACGGCAGCCAGCAATTCAACTTCATCTTGATTAAATTGACGGTGCCGATGCATGGCAACACAAATTGTGCCCATGACCTTACCTTTAGACTTCAGTGGTACGATAACTTGAGACCGTATACCCTCTTCCTTAACCGCCGTTTTTGTCAATCTATGGTCTTTTGAGGCATTTCTTATAAGCGCCGGCTCACCGGTCTGAGCAACCATCACATTTAAGCCTCCCCCCACTTTAAGTCTGGCAACACTCGAGACAAATGTGTCTGAAACTCCTCTGTGGGCATTAAGTACAAGCTCGCCTGCTTCGCCATCTATGAGAAATATGAGCACAGCATCAACATTCATCACCTCCATAATGCTGTCAATGCTGCTATTCAGAATCTGGTCTAACTCTAAGGACTGGGAGACCACGTTTGAGATGTAGTTTAGAGCTGCCAGCCGGATACGATGTTCACGCTCTCGCCTCAATGACCCCAAGCCGAGAGCCACCATATTACCTACAATGAAAACGGCACCTGTTTCAAAAAGCGCGTTTTTAGGCGATTGTGAAATAAAAATGGCTTGAGGTAACATGCACGCCAGTGCCACAACCGAGGTGGCCACAGCTCCCCTCCACCCAAAAACAAAGCCAGATAAGATTATAGGCACTAAATAGGCAATCCTTTCCAGAGTGTGCCGATTTAGACCAATAAAAGAAGGGAGCGTGACAAATTCTTGGTAGTGTGGAATTGTGATAAGTACCAGTAGCGCTACGACAAGCCAAAAGCCGGGCCTGAGTATAATCCTCTTTAGCCAGTCAAATGTGAATCGCCGCACAATGCTATATCCAAGCGATCCGGAGGGCAAAATTCTCAGGACACATCGTCTAGAGTGACCCAACCTTCTTTCAAGGCATGTACTACAGCCTCAGTTCGTGAACTAACTCTAAGTTTATTAAAGATATTCGCCAGGTGTCCCTGCACAGTGCGTACACTCAAGCAAAGGCCCTCGGCAATATCTTTATTGCTCAAACCTTTGGTTACCAGCTTCAATACGTCCATCTCCCGCTCGGTGAGCAAATCAAGTGATTTCCTATCGCGCGGCTTGCCGGAAACGCCAGCGAACCGGTTTAAAACCTTGCGGGCCACTGAAGGATGAAGCACAGATTCTCCGGCATGAACTGCTCGAATAGCATCAACTATCTCTTGACCTCGAACACTCTTTAACAGGTATCCAGCAGCACCTGCCTCCAGCAAGCCGAAGATAAATTGGTCGTCGTCATAAGCACTTAACACCAGTACCGCTACAGCAGGACATTGAGCTTTTATGCGCCTGGTCGCTTCAATACCGTCTAATCGCGGCATGGCGACATCAACGAGCGCCACATCTGGCTTTAAGTCACAGGCTAGCTTAACCGCTTCCTCACCATCGCCGGCCTCCGCTACAACTTCCAGATCAGGCTCCTGTTCTAGAATTCGACGTGTTCCCTCACGTACGAATGCGTGGTCGTCTGCAATCAATATCCTTATGGTTTCCAAATAATGTCTCCTCTACCCAGGCTCATTATAGCAGACCTGCGCTCAAAACCAGTAAAAGACGTTCGACTCACCATAGGCATAATTGCCCACTGCCGATTCGTTTGACAAGTCTTCCGCACAGATAAAAACAAGCATTATTACGGACGTAAATCGGCCGGTGGCTGTGATAAACTAACTTCGGGGGTAGGAAAGGCAACACGCTGCAATAGAAAATAAAGTAGACCCACTTTCACTTTATCTCCCTATTCCACACCTTGTGCCCCTATTATAGATAATGCCGTATTCCAAGTTGAGGAAATAAGCAAGAATAGGCCATTTAATCATTTTGTTTAAAATTTCAAAAGAAGTATAATTAGCCGAAGGTAGGTGCGCGATGGGAATAAAGATACATGGCAGCAACGACTTCATTCAAGAAATCTCTTCCATGCCCGGCGGTGAAAAAATAAACCTTTGCATCCAATGCGGCACTTGCTCGGCATCTTGTCCTAATGCTAACAAAATGGATTACACTCCACGCGAGCTAATCGCCATGGCACGAGCCGGAATGAGAGGGGAGGTTCTATCCAGCAACTCAATGTGGCTCTGCTTATCTTGTTATATGTGCACAGTGCGTTGCCCCAGAGGCATCGTGCCGACATATATCATGCATGCCCTGGAGTCTCTGGCCATGCGTCATCATCTAAGCACAAAACGAACGCGCACACCGATCCTGTACAGAGTCTTCAGCGATACTGTCTATAATGTCGGCATGATTCCCCGCTTCGGCTGCATGAGCCGGTTTTATCTCAATGTGAACCCATTTGGTGCTCTAAAGGCAATACCGGTGGCGCTTGGCCTGCTCAGGCATGGGCGACTGCAGCTCAAGTCCAAGACACTGAAGCCACAGGCAAAACGCCAGCTCCAAACGATTCTAGACAAGGCAAAGGCATTTGGAGGCGCATCATGAAATATTATAGTTACTTCCCTGGTTGCTGTATGCACGATGACAGCCCGATGTATGACACGTCGGCCCGAGCCGTCGCCAAAGTTTTGGATATGGAACTCATTGAGCTTGATGACTGGAATTGTTGTGGTTCCACACCCTACACAGTTGTTGACGAATTGTCTGCCTTTTGCTGCTGCGCCCGCAATTTGGCACTGGCTGAAAAAAGAGGCTTTGACCTGGTGGCACCCTGTAGCGACTGCTACCTCATACTTAACAGGACCGACCAGCACTTCAAGGAATACCCTGAGATAAGAACCAAAATAAATGAAGCCCTGGCCGCTGGTGGGCTGGAATATCACGGAACTGTCAGGGTGCGTCACATACTTGACGTCTTTGCCAATGATGTCAGCAGTGAGGACATCAAAGCCAAGGTCAAGGTGGACCTCGGCGGCCTGAAAGTAGCCCCGTACTACGGCTGCCAGGTAGTGCGGCCACGACCGAGCTTCGATGACCCAGAATATCCTCAATCGCTGGAGCGCCTGATACAAAGCTTAGGGGCCGAAGCTACACCATATCCGCTGAAAACTCGCTGTTGTGGCGGGTCCCTCATTCTATCCGAAGAGGACATTGCACTAGGATTAATGTACAAGCTCCTCGATAACGCTGTAAGCAACGGCGCCGAATGTATTGTTACTGTATGCCCATTCTGCCAACTAAACCTGGATGCCTACCAAAGCATTATCAACAGGAAGTTCAAGACAAATTTCAACTTGCCTATTTTGTTCTTCACCCAACTTATGGGTATAGCCTTCGGCATTGAGAGCAAAGCTGTAGGTCTGAAATATAACATAGTTCCAGCCGATAAAGTATTAGCCTCATATGTCAGAAAATGATAAGGAGGAACGAATGGAGCCGAAAATAGGCGTCTACATCTGCCACTGCGGAGCCAATATCGCCGCCACAGTTGACGTCGAGCAGGTAACCGAGTTCGCCAAAAATTTACCATCAGTAGTGGTAGCCAGAGATTACAAATTCGTGTGTTCGGACCCAGGCCAAGAACTGATAAAAAATGACATCAAAGAACTAGGACTCAACCGCATTGTGGTGGCCTCCTGCTCCCCACGATTACACGAACAAACCTTCAGGCGAGCTGTAGCTAGCGCCGGTCTAAACCCGTATCTGTTCGAGATGGCAAACATACGGGAACACTGCTCCTGGGTACATGAGGATGGTGGAAGAGCAACTGAGAAAGCCAAGGCGCTGGTCAGCGCCGCTGTACGGCGCGTTTTCTACCACATCCCACTGGAAACCAGAGAGGTCCCATTTAATCCCAACACGCTCGTAGTTGGTGGAGGCATTGCTGGCATACAGGCAGCACTGGAAATCGCTGACTCAGGCCATAAGGTTTATCTGGTAGAAAGGGAGCCCTCAATCGGCGGTCACATGGCTCAACTCGATAAAACCTTTCCCACATTAGACTGTTCCGCCTGAATACTCACACCAAAGATGGCCTCGGTGAGGTCACACGAAAACATCGAGCTGATGACTTACAGTGAAGTCGTAGATGTCTCAGGTTACATAGGAAATTTCAAAGTCAAGGTCCGGAAGAAGCCGCGCTATGTAGATGAAAGCAAATGCACCGGCTGTGGCACCTGCCAGGATAAATGCCCCATGAAAGCAGATAGCGAATTTGATTTCGGTGTCGGCAAGAGAAAAGTCATCTATACACCATTTCCGCAGGCGGTACCAAATATACCAGTAATCGACCGAGAGCGCTGCACCTATTTCCTCAAAGGCAAGTGCCGCGCCTGCGAAAAGTTCTGCGAGGCCAAGGCGATTGACTTCGAGCAGACAGAGAAGATAGTAGATTTGGATGTGGGCTCTATTATAATTGCCACCGGCTTCGATTCCTTTGACCCCTCCCCAATGTCTCAATTCGGCTATGGAAGATATGATAACGTTATCACCGGCTTCCAGTTCGAGAGAATGAGCAGCGCTTCGGGACCCACCGGAGGCAAGATAGTGCTAAAAGATGGCGCAGAGCCACGAAGCATAGCCATCCTGCACTGCATAGGCAGCCGCGACCTCAACTATCACGAATATTGCTCTCGTGTCTGCTGCATGTATTCGCTCAAGTTCGCCCATCTAATAAGAGAGAAAATACCTGACGCTGAAATTTATGACCTTTACATCGACCTCCGCTGCTTCGGGAAAGGCTACGAGGAATTCTACAACCGCCTCCAGGAGGAGGGAGTCAACTTCATCCGGGGCCGTGCTGGAGAGGTTACCGATGTAGCCGAGACTCCCGAAGAAAAGGGAAGGCTCGTGGTTCTCTGTGAAGACACCTTAATCGGTCGGCAACGGCGCCTTCCCGTTGACATGGTGATTCTGAGCAACGCCTTGGAGCCTCGAGCTGATGCCAAAGAGGTAGCCAAGCTCTTTTCTATCAGCCGAAGCAGAGACGGCTTCTTCATGGAGAAGCATCCGAAGCTTGACCCAGTGGCCACAACAACAGATGGCGTTTTCGTCACCGGTTGCTGTCAGGGGCCGAAAGACATTCCCGACACAGTAGCTCAAGCATCAGCCGCCGCCGCTCGTGTAATGGCCATGATATGCAAAGGCCGTGTCGAGATTGAGGCAGCTACCGCAGTTATCGAAGAGGAATTCTGTTCCGGATGTAAGACCTGCATTTCGCTCTGTCCCTATACTGCGATATCGTTTAATGATGAGAAGAAGGTATCCATTATCAATGAAGCCCTGTGCAAGGGTTGCGGCACCTGTGCTGCCGCCTGCCCAAGCGGCGCTATTACCAGCCGACATTTCACTGCCGAGCAAATTATGGCACAACTAGAAGGAGTGATGGTATGAACTACGAGCCCAAAATAGTCGGATTCTTATGCAATTGGTGTTCCTATGCAGCGGCCGATTTGGCAGGCACCTCACGAAAAAAATATGCGCCTAATGTGCGTGTAATCCGTGTTATGTGCAGTGGCCGTGTAGAGCCTACCTTTATCCTTAAGGCCTTTGAGCTGGGGGCAGATGGAGTGCTGGTCTGCGGCTGACACCCCGGTGAATGTCATTACCTGGAAGGTAATGTAAAAGAAGCTCGCCGGATACCGTTGCTCAAGAAAATGCTGGGGCAATTCGGCATAGAAGAGGATAGACTCAGACTGGATTGGGTCTCAGCCTCGG
>Ga0315289_10013111_pt1 | contig 11630 bp, 6 predicted proteins | sample YL17G11_40_MG_FD_203452 | JGI IMG/M metagenome (GOLD analysis project Ga0315289, IMG submission 203452) | Sediment microbial communities from Yellowstone Lake, YNP, Wyoming, USA - YL17G11_40 | ecosystem: Environmental > Aquatic > Freshwater > Lake > Sediment | place: USA: Wyoming | collected... | reverse complement strand
AGTTCCTTGCGAAGGGCTTCCGAAGCATCCATGACGTAGTCGTCGCCCCACTTCATTGCATAGACCTCCGGCCCGGCTGCAACGGGAGGCTGCATCAAGGGGCGGAACTCGAGCCCCGCAAACAGCTCCGCCAGCTTCTTCGCCTTCTCTTCAACCCCTTCTAAGGTGACTGTGGGGTCCGTGTCGGGACGATGCCATCTCGCTTTTAACGTGCCCATCGGCTCGCCTTGTAACTCCATAGAGAAGCTGGCGTCGAACCCGGCCACATCCGTTGACCACAGGGTGTAATAGCTTTTCATCGCGGACATAGAGACCTCCCGGGCGAGCTTCCTGGCCTCTTCCGTACGCGGAACTGTCGCATCCTGGAGGAGCTTCTTGAGCTGTTCTATTTTCTGCGCGGCCGCTCTCCTGGCCTCCTCCCCGGCTGGCCTCGCACCCCTCTCAAAAGTCACGTCTCGCAGGGCAGCAATCCAGCGGGTGGTCTGATTCCGGATAGTCTTGTCAATCTCGACCTTCTTTATGAAGATGGAGCCCTCCTGAGGTGCATAGGTCCATCTGTAGTTCAGTTTCACGGTGTCTTCGCCGGTGTGTTCGCTGGTCTGGGTGCTGGACCCGACCAGGGATTTCCCCCTTCGCGGCTGTTCGTGAAAAACCGTGTCAATGACCATCCCGTCTTTCTGAATGCTGACGATGCGTATCTGGGAGAAATCCGCCGAGACAATGTTACGGCTCAGCTTGAGATTTGGAGCGTAATCAGGCGACTTTCCGGAGACCTCCATAACGTATTGGTCGCCCGACTTCACCGCATAAGCGTTATCCGGTCTTTTGACGCCGCTAATGATGGCCCCTGTGAGAGGCATGAAAATGGTACTCCCCATCGCCTCGGCGAAAGCCTTAGTCCGTTTGTCCGGTGCACCCTTGACGGTCCCGATCGGTATCCCCTTGCCATCGATCCAACCTACCGTCAGAGTCCCCGCAGGTTCGCCGTCCAATTCCACGCCAAAGTTGGCGACAAAACTGAACACACCTTCCGATTGGAGCGTGTGGTATTTGTCGCCGACTGACTTGAATATACTCCGGGCGAGCTTATTGGCCTCTTCCGTCTGCGGAATCTTCGTCTCCTGAGCGAGCCTGGCGGCTTCTCTTGCGCCCCGGTCAATCCGGATGCGCGCAACTTCCTTCTCAAAGGTCACGTTCTCAAGCACAACTGTCCAGTCGCCAGTTTGCTCTCCCACTGTGCCGCTCCACTCCAGTCTCTTGATAAAGGGCACGCCCTCTTTCTTGGCGTAAGTCCACGTGTATTCTGTCTTTTCGGGCGTCCCGCCGGGCTCCCTGCTTGTCTGCGTCGCAGAACTCACGAACAGCTTTCCTTCGACCTCCTCCCCGGCATACACCGTCTCTGCCGTTTTTCCGTCGTTCACCGTGCGAGTTGTCCGAACCTGGCGCAAGTCTGGCGAGACATAGACGAGATCGGACTTGACATTGGGGTCAGTAGCCGAGGCGTGTGCGGTCGCGTCAATAACGGTCTTGTTACCCGATTTGGCAGCATAGGCATCGGCGGCGAAGGAGTAATCGGACAACGGCCCGCCCGCAAATACCCTGCCAATTTGCTGGCCCAGGGCCTCGACAAATCCCTTTGCCTCGTCGTCTGCGAGGTCAGGCTCGACAGACACGCCCCCGAAAGCTTCCCACTTCAGATTGAAGCTCCCAACCGGCTCGCCGTCAACCTCCACGGTGAAACTCGCTTCATATCCTTTCACGCCCGCCGCGGCAATGTCGTAATAAGCGCTCCCCACAGAAACGATGGTGTCGTTGGCGAGCTTCTTTGCCTGTTCCGTACGGAGAATTCTGACTTGTGGTGCTCGCGCCTTTTGTGCGGGACGTACGACGGTTCTGGGGGTCTTTGCCCGCGTCTTCTGGACTCTTGTGGGCTCTACCCGCGGCTCCTCCACTTTCGTGGGCTCTACTACCACCTCCAGAGGCTCGGCGCGCTTCTCAATTTGCCAGTCGCGGAAGCTGTATTCCTGATGCGTTTGAAGCACTCCGCCGCCCGTCGAGGAGGTGCTGGCAATGGTCGCCTTCGTCAGCAAAGGGATTCCGTCCTGTATCACGTATTCGTTGCCCCATTTATCGGTCGAGGTAAAATCTGTCCCGGCGCCGGAGGTTGTCTCGGCCCCGGTGACGAGCCATTTGCCGCCGGTTCTGGTGTGCTTGAGGTTATTAACGACGTCTGACCCCTCCAGGGACCGCGTCTGCGTACTGGTGATTCGGAAGTCGTTAGAAACCGTCAGCCGCACGGGCACCGGCGGCCCCTTTTTCGGGTTCACAGTGATTTCGTATCCCTGGCCCTTCCTCTCGGCCTTCACGGCGGCTTGAGTCAGGAGATTGATGACGTTGAGCGTAACGAGGCTCTTGAGGCCCTTGTGAACACGCTCCATCGCCATCTTCACAGCTATGTCAGAAGTGTACCCTGTCTCTATCTTTACTTCGTCCTCGGCAATCGTTCCGTCGTCGTTGGCGTCTTCCCAGGAGAGACTAATCCGTGCGGTTGAGGGCGGCCCCGGCGGCACTGTGAAGGAGCCAAGTTCCGGCATCGCGATTTGTGGTGTCCTGACAACCATGTACACCGTGCAGCTCGCCTTCCGGGCGTAGAGCAGGAGCGTCCCGAAATCGAGGTTGTTGTCAACGATTTTAGGGATGACCCGCTTCGATAGCTCGTCCCAGCTTGACGTGTCAATCATAGCCCCGCCAGCCGCCTCCGCACCGGCAGCTACTTCCGGCTGGGGCGTCGCTTCTTCTGCCTCTTCTTCGAAGACGGCCGGTTCTGCAAAGAATCCGGCTATCGCAACCGCCAGCAGCGCCCCTAAGCCGGATAGCGCACGGGCCAATAGGTTCTTAGCCTTCATGGTGAACTCCTTTTCCTCGCCGCGACCTGGCACTCACGCCCGCACCCCACGATGGAATTCCAGACCGCCCACTATTGCGGCTCGTTCTCTTCATCCGGCGGTTTCTCATCCGCCTTCTCCTCAAGACCGACCGTAGGCACCTCGAGAGGTTTCTCTCGCTTGACAATTTTCCAGTTGCTGAAGGTGTATTCCTGGTGTGTCTGAAGCGCGCCCGTTCCCGTCGGAGTGCTGGTGTCAACGACCGTTTTGGTCAAAAGCGGCATTCCCCCTTCCATGCGGTAGGTGATGACCCACTTGTCGGCGGCCGCAAATGCGGTTTCCCCGCCTGACCTGGTTTCCAACTCGGTGAGGAGCCATTTCCCGCCGGTCCTTACGTGTTTGAACGTGGTGACCTGGTCCAAGCCTTCCAGAGATTGCGACCGCAGGCTGGTGACCCGGAAATCGTTGGAGACCGTCAGGCGGATAGGGTGCAGCCCGCCCTTCCCCGCCCGCTCCCGGGCCTCGTCAATCTCATCCTTCTTCGGTGTCATGGTAACCTCGTATCCTTGCTGCGTTTTGCGGGTTTTCAATGAAAACCTGGGCAACAGGTTGAGCAGATTGGATGTGGCCATCTCGCGCAGCGCTTGGCTGATCCGGCCCGCAGCGAACCTCATTGTCGCGTCGGACATGTTCGTTGTCTCAACGGTGACTTCGTCCTCGGTAATCGTTCCGTCGTTGTCACCGTCCTCGATTGAGTAACTAAACCTCGCGGTGGATGGAGGAATGGCTGGCGGCGTGAAGTACGGATTCGTGGTAGCGGCGACCAGGTTCGTCTTGAGCATCACATCAATCGTGCAGCTCGCGCTTCGGACGTACCGGTGTATGGTTGCCCTGTCGAGGCTCATCTCGAGGACCTTGGGAATCACCTCTCTGGAAAGGTCATCCCAGCTTGTCGCGTCTATCACCGGACCACCTGCGGCTTTTTCGTCCGCGCCCTCCTCGGTCGTGCCAATGCGCCCTGCCGCAGCCGCCGCAGCCTTCTTGAACTTCACTCCCTCGAAGTTCACCAGGTACTTCGTCTCCACTTGAGGCTCGGCACCCGCGAAGACGTCCTTGGTGCCATCCTCAACCTCCAGCCGCTTAATCAGCGCGACACCCTCCCTGCGGAAGTAAGTGTACGTGAACCTTGTCCAAACCCTGTTGGTTCTCAATTCCAGAGTTTCCACATACCGTTTGCCGCCGACCTCCTGGTCGTGATAGGTCCACTCCGTCGCCTCGTCCTTAGGCCCTGCCACTTCCCTCAACAAATGGTAGTCCTTTGACACAAGCATCTCCCACTCCCAGTCCGGGTACGACAAGGAAAGTGCGAAGCCCTCCTCGGACTCCTTCGCAGTTATAACCTTACGGGTGCAATCGGTTAGCAACGGAGTCCACCCCAGACTCAGCAGACTCTCGATTTTCTCCTTCTCGTCGTCGCTCACTTCGCCGTCGAACTTCACCGTCCAGTTTGACGAACCGGAGGGCAAGTTCGCCGAAATAGTCGCCTTCCCAACCGCTTCACCGTCCTTCTCAACGGTGTACGTGGCGTCAAACCCTTTAACCACCTGGAACATTTTGTAATACGTTTCGTTGACTTTCTGAATGACCTGTTTGGCGAGCGCCTTGCCTCCAGCGGTTGGGGTTGCAGCTTCTGCCTGGCCTTCTTCCTCAGGCTCGTCGTCAAAAAGCCCTTCGGCGAGCAACTGTCCCCCGGCAATCCAGAGCAATCCCGCAAAGACCACAAACGAGATACTTATGCGACACATCTTCTGATTCATTGTTTGAACCTCCTGTGCTTATGGCAGGTCCTCATTAGAATCGCCTAATGTTGGGGAAATGTGGACGCCGTGGCGAACCATTCCACGCCGCCCATCGCGGAATCTTCGGTAGGCCTCCTTTTAGTTAATGCCTAAACGGGGTCAAGAGCGGTGAGACAAGACGCCACCACTCCTCAACGCCGCTGCGGGAGAGTGTAGAAATCAACAAATCGCCAGAAGCAGCAGCTCCACGGGGATGGCAGGGCGTCCCTCCTGGGGCACATTGACCGCCGCGACATCGGGAATCCAAGCCGCAGCCCCTTGCCAACCGTTAAACTGCCTTCCCGCAAGTAAACGCAAGGAAAACGACCCTTGAGTTGTTTCCTAAGGGCCAACCCAATTCAAATTATAGACGACGGCAATGGGAAAAACAACGACCAAGGACGGTTCCAGGTAATTCCTTGCTCTCAGGGTGCAGCTCACCACAGAGAGCGCAGAGCGCGCAGAGAATCAAGAAGACTACAGGTCCGTTTCTCTGCCCTCTCAGTGGACTCTGCGGTTCCCTGTTTCCACCGGGACCGTTGGCCGCTGTGGTTTTGCAGGGACTGGCCTGCCGGTACGTGGGACCTTACCGTCCGGGTGCGGCTGGCGGCGTCGGACGGGCCCTCCCCACAGGTCAGAGGGTGGAGGCGAAATTGGCGACCATGTCGCCGACTTCGGTCGTTGAATAGCCCATGCGGCCGGCGGCGAGGCTTTTGAGCTTTTTGCTGACGACCTCGATGACGCCATTCTCGAGCTGCCGAGCGGCCTGGTCTTCGCCCAGGGTCTCAAGCATCATCCCGGCAGCGCAAATGGCGGCGAGGGGGTTGATGACGTTCTTTCCGGTGTACTTGGGAGCAGAGCCGCCGATAGGCTCGAACATCGAGACGCCCTGTGGATTGACATTCCCGCCGGCGGCGATCCCCATTCCGCCCTGAATCATTGCGCCGAGGTCAGTGATAATGTCGCCGAACATGTTCTCGGTGACTATGACGTCGAACCATTCGGGGTTCTTGACCATCCACATGCACGTTGCGTCAACGTGGGCGTAATCAGTCTTTATGTCGGGGTATTCTTTTGCGACCTCCTGGAAGCATCGCCACCAGAGATCCTGGGCGAAGGTCAGGACGTTGGTTTTGCCGCTCATTGTAACGAGCTTCTTCTTGTTCCGCTTTCGGGCGTAGTCGAATGCGTAGCGAATGCACCGCTCGACTCCCTTTCGCGTGGCAATCAATTCCTGGACGGCGACCTCGTCTTGCGTTCCCTTTTTTAAGAACCCGCCTGCCCCGCAGTACAACCCTTCCGTGTTTTCCCTGACGACGACAAAATCAATGTCCTCCGGCCCTTTGTCCCTCAAAGGAGTATAGACGCCCGGATAGAGTTTGACGGGTCGTAGGTTGATGTACTGGTCAAGCTCGAAGCGAAGCCTCAGAAGGATTCCCCTTTCCAGAATGCCCGGCGCCACCTCCGGATGCCCGATGGCGCCAAGGAGAATCGCGTCGAAACGCCGCAGCTCGTCGAGCGCAGAGTCAGGGAGGGTCTCTCCGGTTCTCTTATATCTCTCGCCGCCAAAATCGTAGTGGTGCAAATCGAGAACGAATCCGTTGCGGCTGGCGAGTGCCTTGAGCACTTTCACCGCCTCGCCGATGACTTCCGGTCCTGTGCCGTCCCCGGGGACGACTGCTATTCTGTATGCCTTAGCCATCCGTTGCTCCTTGGAAAAAGCCGTTAGTTTGACCGTGTTTGGGCGAAATCAGCCGCTTTACTTCGCGCGCGGCCTCAAGACGTAAGGAATCAATCCTCCTGCCTCGATGAGTTCTCGCATGAACTCCGGTATCGGCTGTGCCTGGTAGTCCTCGCCCTTTGTCTCGTTTCGTATGATTCCGGAGGAGGGGTCAACCTCGACGGAATCGCCCTCCTCGATTTTCTCGGTTGCTTCCGCGCTCTCTAACAGAAGCAGCCCTGTGTTGAAACTGTTGCGGAAAAAAATCCGCGCGAAGCTCTTAGCAATGACGCACGAGATTCCCGCCGCCTTCAAGGCGACGGGGGCGTGCTCTCTGCTTGAGCCGCAGCCGAAATTCTTGCCCGCGACGACGATGTCGCCCAGAGAAACCTCATTAACGAAACCCGGGCGCACTCCCTCCATGCAGTGGGAGGCAAGCTCCTTCGGGTCGGTCGTGTTGAGGTATCTCGCCGGAATAATGACGTCGGTGTCTACATCATCTCCGAATTTGAAGACTCTTCCGGACATTCGCTGTTCCTTTCAACTTTGCCAACGGCGCTGTCGAGGGCACGACTCTGAAAGCGCTTCTTGCGTTTCCTCAAAGCACCTCTTCGGGACTCGAGATTTTTCCGGTGATGGCGCTCGCCGCGCAGACGGCCGGGTTAGCGAGATAGACCTCGCTCCGCGGATGCCCCATTCGTCCGACGAAATTGCGGTTGGTCGTCGCGACGCACCGCTCGCCTTCCGCGAGGACTCCCATGTACCCTCCGAGGCACGGCCCGCACGTCGGAGTCGAGACAATGGCCCCGGACTCCATGAAAATCTCGATCAGTCCCTCCTTGAGGCACTCCATGTAAATTCGGCGTGTTGCCGGGATAATTATCGCGCGGACATACTTCGCAACCTTTTTCCCCTTGAGGATGGAAGCTGCGATCCGCATGTCCTCGAGGTGCCCGTTGGTGCAGGCGCCGACGACAACCTGGTCTATCTTGATGTCGCCGACTCGGCTGATGCCTCTGGTGTTCTCTGGCAAAAACGGGAACGCCACCTGCGGCTCTATGTTCGAGACATCGAACTCCACCTCCTGACAATAGAAAGCGTCCGAGTCGCTCGAATAGAAAGTGTAGCTCCTTTCTGCCCTGCCGCTGACGTATTCTTCCGTTATCCTGTCCGGGGCGATTATTCCGTTCTTGCCTCCGGCTTCGATGGCCATGTTACACATCGTGAAACGGTCCGCCATCGGGAGTTCCTCTATCGTCGGGCCGGTGAATTCCATCGCCTTGTACAGAGCGCCGTCAACGCCGATTCGCCCGATGGTGAAAAGGATAAGGTCTTTGCCGTAAACCCACTTGTTCCTTTTGCCCCGGTAGATGAACTTCATGCTCTCCGGAACGCGAAACCACGCCTTCCCCGTGATGAAAGCGGCGGCGAGGTCGGTGCTCCCGACGCCAGTGGCAAAGGCGCCCAGAGCGCCGTAGGTGCAAGTGTGGCTGTCGGCGCCGAGGACAAGGTCTCCGGGGACGACCACTCCCTGCTCGGGCAGAAGAATGTGCTCGATTCCCATCTCGCCTTGCTCCCAGTAATGCGTGAGGTTGTGCTTTTGAGCGAACTCCCTTATCAGCTTGCACTGCTCGGCGCTCTTGATGTCCTTGTTCGGGGCGAAGTGGTCGGGGACGAGCGCAATCCTCTGCGGGTCAAAGACCGTGCGCACGCCGGTCTTCTCGAACTCCTCGATGGCGATGGGAGCCGTGATGTCATTGCCGAGCGCGATGTCAACTCTCGCCATGACCATCTCCCCCGGTGTGAGTCGCTCCTTATCGGCGTGGGCGCTAATTATTTTTTCCGTGATTGTCATTCCCATAAAAAGCCTCTTCCCTTCCGAAAAAGTCGCCGACACTATATTTGCCCGCCACTGGCGAGTCAAGTCATTTGGCAGAGGGTGCGTGGCTGCATAATGCTGGCACAGGCGTGCGGCCGGTGAGGAGGCTCATGGGCAAGGTGCTCATGCCACGTCGGGTCCCTTCATGCGTGCTGACTCCGCGGAGACAGGCCGGGCCACAAGGGCTTCCCCCGCCGGCGCGGCACCGGAGACGTTCCAAGCGTACTCGTCCGCCACGAGAACATAGCCCCACCGTGTGAAACCTCCCGAAATGCTTCGCTTATCGGCGGTCGGGTATCACTTCAGTTCGATTTTGTAGAACTTGCGTGCGCAAACGGAGTCGGGGTCCGTCCAGACCGTGGACTCGCCTGAGGAGAGAATTGCCCCCTCTTGGTTCCATGTCGGCGACAGAAGGTCAACGCACGACCAGATGATGTACGTGTCGCCGGGACAGCTTTTCCAGGCAAGCTCGAGCTTGCCGCCTTCTGCTTGATTCCTAGAAAGTCCTACAATCTTGAATGCCCGCGACCCGTACTCGTACGCCCCCATATCCACAGTCCATGAACTCTTGCCGCGCCATATCCGTGGATTTCCGTCCAAGTCGGTTGCCAGCGACATCCACTCTTCATTCTGTCCCCTGTCAATGCAGGGGGAGTTTGGCGATAGATGATAATGGGTGTCGGCGAAGAGGGGTTCAAGAGCGATGTTGCCTTCTCCCCCCTGTGTCCCGCCCTGGATGCAGGAGTACAGCGGGGCGCTTGAGTCCTCTATTTGTCCCCCAGATGAACCGGCGGTATTGCCCCAAATAATGCAGTTCCGAATTGTGCCGGTGCACAGCCACAGCCCGCCGCCGTTCCCTGCGGTCGAGTTATCGGCGACCGTGTTGTTCCGGAACGTGGCGACGCAGTAATAGAGTCCTCCGCCCCCCTGCTTGGCAGAGTTGCCGGAGATGAGGTTGTTCTGGATTGTGCCGTGGCAGAACGAGAGTGCGCCACCCCAAGCACCCGAATTGCCCGTGATCGTGTTGCGTTGGATCATGCCCGAGCAAGAGGAGAGCCCCGCGTCGTCGTTCTCGGCGACCAGGTTATCTTCAATTGTGCCATCGCACAAAGCAAGCCCGCCGCCTGAGGGGCAAGAGTTTTTCGTTATTGTGTTGCTGCGGATGACCCCCCCGTTGCACCCGCACAAACCACCACCGACCCACACTGCCGAGTTTCCCGTGATCGTGTTGTTGGTAATCAGGCCCTGGCAGTCGAACAACCCCCCGCCACGAAGTGCCCGGTTCCCCGTTATCACATTATTTCGGACGGTGGCATGGCACAGTCCACTGACATACGGCTTCCCTGACCCGATCCCACCACCGTTGCCGGCGTCACCGTTTTGAACCGTGAAGCCGGCAACGACGCACCGCTCGGTCTCGCCTCCGCAGAACCACACGACGGGCCCGGCTTTGTTCCCGTCAAGGACGGTTGAAGCGACAACCTCAGGGTCCTCTGGATGCAAGCTGCTGAAGACCAGGTCAGCTCCGCAGAACTGCAAATTCTCGTAGTAGGTCCCGGGGGCCACAACGACCTCGTCGCCTCCGACCGCAAGGCAAAGCGCCGACTGGATTGTCGGCCTACCGGCGGGAACGTGCAGAATCCCCGGCGCCGTCGTCTGCCGCGGGTCCGTTCCGCGAAGGATTTCAAGGCCATCCCGAAGGCCATCCGCGTCGTTGTCCCCGTTGTGCGGGTCCGTCCCCATCGCCAGTTCATCCTCGTCGCTCAGCAGGTCACCGTCCGCATCGGGAGACGAGCCGTACTCGTAGCATCCCATGTCCGCTCGCTCGCCAGCGAGCCGACAATTCTCATCCGGGTCGCGCTGCGGCCATGCGAACCAGTAGTAATTCGCCCCGGTATCCTTGCACGGCGAGTCTTCTCTGAGATGGTAATCGTCACGCCCAGGGTCAACAAAGAGAGGGTCTTGGCTTCTGTTGCCGATCCCCCCGGCAACCCAACCCTCGACGCAGCTCCACGAGGGAACTGCGGAGGCGCAGGTTTGGCTCGCCTCGCCTCCAGCCGTATTGCCCCAGAGGATGCAGTTGCGAACGGCGCCCTGGCAGTTGTACAAGCCGCCTCCCTCGGGGAAAGCGTAATTGCGGGCTATCGTGTTGTTCTGGACTGTACCGTCACACTCGCTCAGCCCCCCGCCCCCTCCCCCCGATAAGCCCCCGGCCCCGTTCCGGATTATCAGGTTGTTCTCAATCGTCCCATCGCACCGGAACAGTCCCCCACCTTCGAGACCGGCCACGTTCCCAGAAATCACGTTGTTCCTCACCGTCCGGCAAAAAGCCAAACCCCCGCCCAACTCGTTGGCCCGATTCCCCGTGATTCTATTGCGGACCACCAGGGCGCAGCCGTAGAGTCCGCCGCCGCTTCCCTGGAGGGCGACGTTGTCGCAGATCGTGTTATTCTCAACAGTACCTCGACAGGCGTGCAGCCCGCCGGCCCTCTAGGCCACATTGGCCTCCACGATATTGTTTTCAATGACACCATCGCACAGGCATAGGCCACCCCCCTCTTCCGCGGAGTTCCTAAGGATCGTGTTGCTCGAGATTTTGCCGTCGCAATAGCACAGTCCACCGAAATAGGTCGCCGTGTTCTCTGTAACCACATTGTTCTCGATAGTCGCGCGGCAATGTTGCTCATAAGTTCCACCACGGATTCCGCCTCCTGCATGAGCCTCGCCGTTCCGTATGGTGAAGCCCGCCAGGACGCAGCTTTCGTCTTCCGTGCCGGAGAAGGTGACGACGGAGCCGGCTTTGTTTCCGTCAATGATTGCGCTGGCGACGACGGAGGGGTCAAAGGGATCGGTGCTTCTGAGAATGATGTTCTTGCCCCTGAACTCGACGTTCTCGAGGTAGGTGCCCTGAGCGACGATGACCGTGTCGCCGTCAGAGGCAGCGTCTATGCCTTCCTGAATCTTCCTGAAGGCGGTCGCCCACGATGTTCCGTCGCCGGAAGCGGAAACCGAGGCATCCACGTACCAGGTCCGCGCCAGGAGTGGCGCAGAAACGAGGAGGGATGTGGCGACCGTAATCACCCATAACGTTTTTTTCATCGTTGTTCCCCCATTCGATTGCTCCTTGCCCACCCCCAGCCCTTGCAGCTACGCTCCCCGCCGGAGGCGGAGTTGACGCGATAAAAATAGCGCGCGTCCACCACGGAAGTCAAAGCCAAAAACCGACATAACGGATCCCCTGAATTTCGTCCTGAAGAGAATTCACCGCCGAGCTCGCTGAGATCGCACAAAAAACTCCACACGGGTCC